>Ga0075368_10000633_pt1 | contig 10650 bp, 14 predicted proteins | sample EndMethybrTD3033_FD_71518 | JGI IMG/M metagenome (GOLD analysis project Ga0075368, IMG submission 71518) | Populus endosphere microbial communities from Tennessee, USA - Endosphere MetaG P. TD hybrid TD303-3 | ecosystem: Host-associated > Plants > Roots > Endosphere | place: USA: Tennessee... | reverse complement strand
CGACGGTGTCGAGATAGCGGTCGACGACGTCCTCGGTCAGTGTCTTGGCGGTGCTGCCGCGCGGCAGCACCGCCAAGACACTGACCGAGGACGTCGTCGACCGCTATCTCGACACCGTCGCCGAGCTCGCCGAGGACGGCCCGCGCGACCTGAGGATCGTGTACACGCCGCTGCACGGCGTCGGGGGCACCACGGCCGCGCAGGTGCTCGAGACCGCCGGCTTCGAGGCGCCGCGCGTGGTGGCCCAGCAGGAGCAGCCGGACCCGGACTTCCCGACGGTGGCCTTCCCCAACCCGGAGGAGCCGGGCGCGATGGACCTCGCGATGGCGCTCGCCGAGGAGCACGGCGCGGACATCGTGGTGGCCAACGACCCCGACGCCGACCGCTGTGCGGCCGCGATCCCGGGCCCGCACGGGTGGCGGATGCTGCGCGGCGACGAGGTCGGTGCGCTGCTCGGCCACCACCTGCTCTCGCGCGGCCGGAAGGGCACCTACGCCACGACCATCGTGTCGTCCACACTGCTGGGCGCGATGGCCCGGGCGGCCGGTCAGCCCTACGTCGAGACGCTCACCGGCTTCAAGTGGATCGGCCGGGTCGATGGCTTGGCGTTCGGGTACGAGGAGGCGCTCGGCTACTGCGTCGACCCGGACCACGTGAAGGACAAGGACGGCGTCTCGGCGATGCTGCTGCTCTGCGAGCTCGCGGCGCAGACCAAGGCCGAGGGCCGCACGCTGGTCGACGTCCTCGACGACCTCGCCGTGGCGCACGGCCTGCACGCGACCGACCAGCTGTCGGTCCGTGTCGACGACCTGAGCCTGATCGCCGAGGCGATGACCCGGCTGCGCACCAAGGCCCCGACCGAGCTGGGTGGCTTCGCGGTCGTCGGCGTGGACGACCTCGCGCTCGGCAGCGCCGAGCTCCCCCCGACGGAGGGCCTGCGCTTCCGGCTCGCCGACAGCGCGCGGGTGGTGGTCCGGCCCAGCGGCACCGAGCCGAAGCTCAAGTGCTACCTCGAGGTGGTCGTCCCGGTCGACGTCGAGGCGGGCGTCGACGCGTCCCGGATCGCGGCGGTCGCGAGGCTGGACGCCGTCAAGCACGACATCGGCGCCGCGCTCGGGATCTAGACCAGGATCGTCAGCAGGAACACGACGGAGAGGACGCCGATGGCGACGATCTCCGGCCACGCCGGACGGCGACGTACGTCGCCGGCGAGCGCGAGCGCCTCGTCGGAGTAGCGCCGCACTCCGTGCCGCTGCCGGGCGTCCTCGACGAGCGTGCGGAGCCGGCTCTCGACGTGGTCGGCGTAGTCGACCTCCGTGGCGATCTTCTTCGACGTCTTCGGCTCGTCCCCGATGCTCTCGGGCAGGTTCGGCATCAGCAGCGAGCTCGGCCGCGGCACCTTCATCACCTTGCGGAGCTTGCGGCCCACCGCGGGGGAGACGAACTTCTTCTCCCCCACCCGGACCGCGAGCACCTGACGCACCACGAGCTCGTCCACGGCGGCGAGCGGCACCTCGACGGTCTCCACCATGTTGCGGAGGTACAGCGTCTCGGCCGACGCGGACACCCGCGGCCGCAGCAGGGCCGCCCAGGCCAGGATCCCGCCCAGCAGCGCCCCCGCGATCACCGGCAGCGCGACGTCGTGGGGCCTCACCAGCCCCAGCACCACCACCGCCGCACTGAGGAGCAGAGCGAGCACCCCGCTGACGCGACCTCCGGTCGGTACGAAGTGCTCCACCGTCCCCGCAGGTGACGCATCGCGGGATTCGTCGGGCACGCCGTCCAGCCTATGCTGGCGTGATGGGCACCTCCGCGCTCGCCGCAACACCCTTCTCGGACGTCACCCGGTCCGACGCCACCCTCCGGCGGTTCCTGGAGGGCCTGCCCGGGGTCGACCAGGTGGGTGCCGAGGCGCGCGCCGCGAGCCTGAGCACCCGGTCCATCAAGACCACCGCCAAGGCGTACGCCGTCGACCTGGCCATCCGGATGGTCGACCTGACCACGCTGGAGGGCCAGGACACCCCCGGCAAGGTCCGGACGCTCTGCGCGAAGGCCGTGAGACCCGACCCGACCGACCCGTCGTGCCCGCCAACGGCCGCCGTGTGCGTGTACGGCGACATGGTGGGCATCGCGAAGGAGGCGCTCGGCGACAGCGGAGTGAAGATCGCCGCCGTGGCGACGGCCTTCCCCAGCGGCCGCGCCGCGATGGACATCAAGATCGCCGACACCAAGGACGCCGTCGAGGCCGGCGCCGACGAGATCGACATGGTCATCGACCGCGGCGCCTTCCTGACCGGCAAGTACCTCCAGGTCTTCGAGGAGATCGCCCAGGTCAAGGAGGCATGTGGCGACGCGCACCTCAAGGTGATCATGGAGACCGGCGAGCTCCAGACCTACGACAACGTCCGGAAGGCGTCGTGGCTCTCGATGCTCGCGGGCGGCCACTTCATCAAGACCTCGACCGGCAAGGTGCAGCCGGCCGCGACGCTGCCGGTCACCCTGATCATGCTCGAGGCGGTCCGTGACTATCGCGACGCGACCGGGCAGATGGTGGGCGTGAAGCCGGCCGGTGGCATCAAGACCACCAAGGACGCCATCAAGTACCTCGTCACGGTCAACGAGATCGCCGGCGAGGACTGGCTGGACCCGGACTGGTTCCGGTTCGGCGCCTCCACGCTCCTCAACGACCTGCTGATGCAGCGCAGCAAGCTCGCCACCGGCCACTACAGCGGCCCCGACTACGTGACTCTGGACTGATCGACATGGTTTCGACAAGCTCAACCACCGGACGAGGCTTCGAGTACGCCCCGGCTCCTGAGTCGCGCGCGATCGTCGACATCAAGCCGTCGTACGGCCTGTTCATCGACGGCGACTTCGTCGACGGCCACGGGTCGTCGTTCAAGACGATCAGCCCGGCCACCGAGGAGGTGCTCGCCGAGGTCGCCGAGGCCGATGACGCCGACGTCGACGCCGCGGTGAAGGCGGCCCGCAAGGCGCAGAAGGCCTGGGCGCGGATGCCCGGCAGCGAGCGCGCGAAGTACCTCTACCGGATCGCCCGGATCATCCAGGAGCGCTCCCGCGAGATCGCGGTCCTCGAGTCGATCGACAACGGCAAGCCGATCAAGGAGTCGCGCGACGTCGACGTCCCGATCGCCGCGGCGCACTTCTTCTACTACGCCGGCTGGGCCGACAAGCTCGAGTACAGCGGCTTCGGCAGCACCCCGCTCGGTGTCGCCGGGCAGGTCATCCCCTGGAACTTCCCGCTGCTGATGCTGGCCTGGAAGATCGCGCCGGCGCTGGCGTGCGGCAACACCGTCGTGCTGAAGCCGGCCGAGACCACCCCGCTGACAGCGCTGCTGTTCGCGGAGATCTGCCAGCAGGCCGACCTGCCCCCGGGCGTGGTCAACCTCATCACCGGCGCGGGCGGCACGGGTTCGGCCCTGGTCAGCCACCCGGGCATCGACAAGGTCGCGTTCACCGGCTCGACCGACGTCGGCCGGATCATCGCCAAGGCGGTGGCCGGCACCGACAAGCGCGTCACCCTCGAGCTGGGCGGCAAGGCGGCCAACATCGTCTTCGACGACGCCGCGCTCGACCAGGCGGTCGAGGGCATCGTCAACGGCATCTTCTTCAACCAGGGTCACGTCTGCTGCGCCGGCTCGCGGCTGCTGGTGCAGGAGAACATCTTCGAGGACCTCCTCGAGCGCCTGAAGCGGCGGATGTCGACGCTCCGGATGGGCGACCCCCTGGACAAGAACACCGACGTCGGCGCGATCAACTCCGGTGAGCAGCTGATGCGCATCCGGGAGCTGTCCGAGATCGGCGACGCCGAGGGCGCCGAGCGCTGGGAGGTCGCCTGCGACCTCCCGACCAAGGGGTTCTGGTTCCCGCCGACCCTCTTCACCGGGGTCAGCCAGGCGCACCGGATCGCCCGTGAGGAGATCTTCGGCCCGGTCCTGTCGGTGCTGACCTTCCGGACCCCGAGCGAGGCGGTCGCCAAGGCCAACAACTCGCCGTTCGGGCTCTCCGCGGGCATCTGGACCGAGAAGGGGTCCCGGATCCTGCAGATGGCGAGCGAGCTCCGCGCCGGCGTCGTCTGGGCCAACACGTTCAACAAGTTCGACCCGACCAGCCCCTTCGGCGGCTACAAGGAGTCGGGCTACGGCCGCGAGGGCGGCCGCCACGGTCTGGAGGCCTACCTGCGATGACTGACCGCATCGACGTCCGCAAGACCGCCAAGCTCTACATCGGCGGGGCCTTCCCGCGCTCGGAGTCGGGCCACTCCTACGAGGTGACCGACGCCAAGGGCAGGTTCGTCGCCAACGCGGCGCTCGCGTCCCGCAAGGACGCGCGCGACGCCGTCGTGGCCGCGCGTGGCGCCTTCCACGGCTGGTCGGGCCGGACCGCGTACAACCGCGGCCAGATCCTCTACCGCGTCGCCGAGATGCTCGAGGACCGGCGCCCGACCTTCGTGGCGGCCCTGACCCAGGCCGAGGGCCTGACCGCCGCGCGTGCCGCGAAGGTCGTCGACGCGACCGTCGACCGCCTGGTCTGGTACGCCGGCTGGGCGGACAAGATCACCCAGGTCGTCGGCAACGCCAACCCGGTCGCCGGCCCGTTCTTCAACCTGTCGAGTCCCGAGCCCACCGGCGTGGTCGCCGTGCTGGCGCCGCAGGAGTCGTCGCTGCTCGGCCTGGTCAGCGTGATCGCGCCGGCGATCGTCACGGGCAACACGGTGGTGGTCGTGACCTCGCACGAGCGGCCGCTGCCCGCCGTGGCGCTGAGCGAGGTGCTGGCGACGTCCGACCTGCCCGGCGGGGTGGTCAACATCCTCACCGGCTCGGCGGCCACCATCGCCCCGTGGCTGGCCTCGCACCTCGACGTCAACGCCCTCGACCTGACCGGCATCGCCGGCGACCACGACCTGGCCACGGAGCTGGAGCGCTCAGCCGCCGACAACCTCAAGCGGGTGCGCCGTGCGCCGGCCGCCGAGCCGGACTGGTCCGAGGACCCGGGCATCACCCCGATGACCGCCTTCCTCGAGACCAAGACGGTCTGGCACCCGATGGGCGTCTGACCTCCCGGGTCCCTACACCAGCCCCGGGGACGCCTGCTGCGTCAGGAGCACCAGCGCCGCGCGTACGTCGTCGAGCGGCCGCTTCTCGAGCAGGGCCAGCCGGACCTGGACGACGCCGTCGCCGTGCTGGGCCATCACCTCGTAGAGGCCGACGCCGTCCTGGTGGGCCACGACGCAGCCTTCGCCGATCGCCGCGTCCTCGAGCCAGGCCGTGCTGGCCTCGTAGCCCTCCTCCGAGCTGAGCCGGTCGCACTCCTCGTCGAGCGACCCGACCCGGCCTCCGGTGGAGATGTTCCCGGCGTCCCCTGCCCACTCGCAGCGGCCGGCCGACTCCTCCGCCTGGTCCGCCCGGCCCGGCCAGTCCAGCGTCGCCAGCACCTCGTCGGTGATCACCGCACTGCAGGACGCGCGCGCGTCGGGCTCCGGCGACTGGCCCACGTGCACGTCCTCGGAGCATGCCGCTAGCAGGAGGGACTGAGCGAGCACCAGGGCGCACCCGAGCCCGCCGACCACGATCCGCATGGCCCCGGTCTGCCCGTTCCCGGTCGACCCGAAACCCGAGGTTTGATGGCCGGCGACGTCGGGCAGAAGCGGGTCCATGACCGAGCAGCCCATCACCGTCTCCGTGGACGGCAGCCACCGGGTCGTCGGCGTCCGCGTGCACTCCGTCGAACCGGTGCGGACGACGTCCGCCCTGGCCGACGCGGTGGCCGCGGCGTACCGCACCGCGCTCGCGGGCGACGACCCGCCCCCTCGGACGATGCCGGTGGCCCGCCGGATCCGGCGGATCTCGGCCGCCCCGAGGCCAGAGCTGCTCGAGCGCCACCAGGTCCGCTACCGGCAGCCGGTCCCGGCCCGCAGCAACGCCTCGGCGACGGGCTACTCGGCCAACGGCTGCGTGCTCGTCGACCTCGCCCCCTCCGGACCGCGCGGGACCGTCTCCGCGGACGCGGGGTGGCTCGCCCAGACCACCGCGGACCGCCTGGCGGCCGCCGTCACCGAGGCGTTCCACGACGCCTACGCACGAAGGGACCAGCCATGACCGACCGCGGATCGTTCCGCGTCCAGAGCGACCAGCTCCGCGCGCACGCCGACTACTGGACCGGCAAGGCCGCGCAGGCCGACAGCGCGCGCACCACCATCGAGCCGGGGGTCGGGATGGGCGTCGACTTCGGCTACCTCGCCGGTCTCAACGGGGTGGCGGACAACTACGACGAGTGGACCAACGACATGTACGCCGCGCTCTCCGACGCGGCGGCGACGTTCCGCTACCTCAACGCCGCCCTGGTGTCGGCGGCCAACGACTACGACGGCGCGGACGACACCTCCGCGACCGCGATGTCCGAGCTCGACCCCATGAACAACGTCCGCTGACAGGAGCGACGAGATGACCGTCCAGACCTTCGAGGACCTCCAGAGCACGATGGAGGGCACCTTCCAAGGTTTCCTCGACGACGTGTACGACGAGCTCGACCGGATCGTCGACATGCTCAACGGCGCCAGCGACCTGCTCTCGACCGCCGTGTCGGTGATCAACCCGTTCGACGGCATCAACCCGTTCTCGAGCACGGTGAAGCGGGCCATCGACAAGTGGAACGACGAGATCCTGCCCGAGACCGAGCGGAGGCTCGCCGAGCTCGTGGACAACGTCTGGGACGCGATCGGGGACCTCGCCGGACGACCCCTCGACCTCCTGGACTACTCACGTGCGTTCAACGAGGTGAAGGCGCAGATCTACACCGAGAACGACATGGCTCAGCAGCTGGTTCTCGTCTCCGGCTTCTGGAGCGGCCGGGCCTGGGAGAACTACGAGACCGTGGCCCGTGCCCAGGACGAGGCGGTCCGGGACTTCTCGCTCGCGATGGACGCCGGTGGCACCCTCACCTCGGGAGTGGCCAACCAGATCCTCTCGCTGTGGTCGGAGCTGGTCGAGGAGTTCCTCAGCTGGGGATCCGACCTGCTGCGGATCTTCGCCTCCGCGACCGAGGTCGACTCGATCCTGACGTTCGAGACGCCGGCGATCCTGACCGGTGCCGCGACGATCTGGCAGAACATCATCGATCTCGGCACCACCCTCACGAACTACCTCATCGAGCAGGCGACCACCGGCGCCAACTCCTGGCAGCAGCTCGCGAACGGCGCCCGGGGCCTCCCCCAGAACCAGTGGCCGATGGTCCGGGAGGGCAACTCGGACATGATCAACGACGCTGGGGAGTGGACCCCGCAGAGCGCCTGACGGCGTAGGGAAGGATGGGCCGCGTGTCGGCCCGGGTGATCGTGCTCGCCGGCCCGTCCGGGGCCGGCAAGTCCCGCCTCGCCGAACGCTCCGGGCTGCCGGTCCTGCGCCTCGACGACTTCTACAAGAGCGCGGGCGACCCGACCCTGCCGCTCATCACCGAGGGGCCCAACGCGGGCATCGTCGACTGGGACGACCCGGACTCGTGGATCCTCGAGGACGCGCTGACCGCGCTCGCCGACCTGTGCCGCGACGGCAAGGCGGAGGTGCCGATCTACGAGATCGCCCAGAACGGTCGCTGCGGCAGCCAGGTGCTCGACCTCGAGGGCTCGCCGCTGTTCGTCGCCGAGGGGATCTTCGCCCACCACGTCGTGGCCGCCTGCCGGGCGGACGGCATGCTGGCGGCGGCGTACTGCGTGCGCCAGCACCCGATGGTGACCTTCTGGCGCCGGCTCACCCGCGACCTGCGCGAGCACCGCAAGCCGCCGTTGGTCCTGGTCAGGCGGGGTCTCGCGTTGATGCGCGAGCAGCGACGGCTGGTCTCCGAGGTCGTCGCGGCCGGCTGCGTGGCCGTCAGCCCGGACGAGGCGGCGGACCGGATCGGCAAGCTGGTCTCGTGAACCTCGAGCGGCTCCGTGGCCTGAAGCAGCCGGACCAGCGCTCGTGCGGCCCGACGTCGCTCGTGGCGGCCCACCTGCTGCTCGACCCGACCTACGAACCGGCGTCGTTCTCCGACGACGTGCTCGCCCTGCACCGGCGGATCACCGGCCCGGCGGCGTTCGGTCGCGCGCAGCTGCCGTGGCCGCGCGCCCTGGGCACGCCACCCTGGGCCGCCGCGCACACGATGACCGAGCTCACCGGCGTCCCGCACCGCACCCACGTCGCGCGCTGGGGCGACCGGTCGGACGACCTCGTGCGCCTGGCGGCCGCGGGGCATCCGTGCCCGCTCTACATCGGCGACCGGCTGCTTCCGCGCCACGTCGTCCTGGTCGTCGCCGCAGGCGCCGACGGCCTCCAGGTCTACAACCCCGCGCACGGCACCCTCGTCGACGTCTCGCGCGACGCCTTCGAGACCGGGCGGCTCAGCACCACGGGCAGCTGGGACCGGCCGTGGTTCGTGATCACACCTCGGCCGCGAGCGCGGCGTACCGGGGCTTGATCACGTCGCTGATCAGCGCCAACCGCTCGTCGAACGGCAGGAACGCCGACTTCATCGCGTTCACCGTGAACCACTCGAGGTCGAGGACCCCGTAGCCGAACGCCTCGACCAGGGCGTTCATCTCGCGGTTCATCGACGTGCCGCTCATCAGCCGGTTGTCGGTGTTGACGGTGACCCGGAACCGCAGCCGGGTCAGCAGCCCGATCGGGTGCTCGGCGATCGATTCCGCCGCCCCGGTCTGCACGTTGCTGTGGGGGCACATCTCCAGGGGGATCCGCATGTCCCGTACGTACGCCGCCAGGCGCCCGAGCTCGACGGACCCGTCGCCGCCGACGGTGATGTCGTCGATGATCCGGACACCGTGGCCGAGCCGGGCGGCGCCGCACCACTGGATGGCCTCCCAGATCGACGGCAGGCCGAAGGCCTCGCCGGCGTGGATCGTGAAGTGCGCGTTCTCCCGCTGGAGGTACTCGAACGCGTCGAGGTGCCGGGTGGGCGGGTAGCCGGCCTCGGCGCCGGCGATGTCGAAGCCGGCCACGCCGCGGTCCCGCCAGGCGACGGCCAGCTCGGCGATCTCCCGGGAGCGCGCCTGGTGCCGCATGGCGGTGACGAGGTGGCGGACCACGATCCGGCGCCCCCCGTTCTCCTGGGCAGCCGCCATGCCCTCCTCGAAGCCCGTCTGCACGGCCGCGACGACCTCGTCGAGGCTCAGGCCGGTGCTGACGTGCTGCTCGGGTGCGTACCGGACCTCGGCGTAGACCACGCCGTCGGCGTCCAGGTCCTCGACGCACTCACGGGCCACGCGGGTCAGCGCCGGCGCGGTCTGCATGACTGCGACGGTGTGGTCGAACGTCTCGAGGTAGCGCACCAGCGACCCGGAGTCGGCACTCTCGCGGAACCAGGCGCCGAGGGCGTCGGGGGTGTCCGCAGGCAGCTGGTGGCCGACCTCGGCGGCCAGCTCCACGATCGTCTCGGGCCGCAGCCCACCGTCCAGGTGGTCGTGCAGCAGCACCTTCGGGGCGCGACGCACCTGGTCCTCGGTGGCGCGTGGACCCTGACTAGGCTCGGTGAGGACGGCACTCATCACGCCATCCTGTCAGCCGCTCTCCCGGATCGAAGGCCCGCATGCGCACGTTCACCACGACCGACGAGATCGAGGCCGCGATCGGCGAGGACCTCGGTCCCACCGACTGGATCGAGATCGACCAGGCACGCGTGAACCTGTTCGCCGAGGCCACCGAGGACCACCAGTGGATCCACGTCGACGTCGACCGGGCGGCCGCAGGTCCGTTCGGCGGCACCATCGCGCACGGGTACCTGACCCTCTCCCTGATCCCGTGGCTGACCAGCCGGCTGTTCGCGGTCGAGACACCCGGAGCACGGCTCAACTACGGCCTGAACAAGGTGCGGTTCCCGAACCCGGTCCAGGTCGGCAAGAGGATCCGCGGCCGGGCCGCGATCCAGTCCCTCAGCGACGTGCCGGCGGGCAAGCAGCTGACCGTCGCGTACACGATCGAGATCGAGGACGAGGCCAAGCCGGCCTGCGTGGCCGAGACCGTCGTCCTGCTGCTGGGCTAGAGGAATGGCGTGAGCTTCGCCAAGCCTTGCGTGGGCACCGTGATGGCCACGCCCTCGCCCACCGACCTGAGCGTCCAGCCTCCGGCCGCTCTCCTCAGGGTGGCCAGCACCAGCCCCGTGGTGTCCGGGCCGCCGCTGATCCGGACCGTCGTGATCTCGGCGCCGTCGTCATCGGTCACCCGGCAGTAGGCACGGTTGAGCCAGGTCAACGAGTGGCCCTGGTAGCTCGTGACCATCAGCACGATGGTGTCGACCGGTCCGTGCACGCGGTCGAGGTCCACGACGAGCGACTCGTCGTCGCCGTCCCCCGCGCCGGTCTTGTTGTCACCCTCGTGCACGACCGAGCCGTCGCGGGTGGCCAGGTTGTTGTAGAACGCCATGTCGAACAGCTGCCCGTTGGCGAACTGCACGGCCGAGGCGTCCAGGTCGATGTCGGGCGCGCCGGTGCCGATCGCGCCGGCGGTGCGCTCCTTGTCCCAGCCGACGCCGAGCCGGATCCGGCCGGTGAGCAGCAGCTCCTGTCCCGCCTCGAGGTCCATCGCCTCAGTCAACCCGGTCGATCAACAGCGGCGCCGGGGTGAACGAGACCCCGTCCTCGAT
>Ga0075368_10000631_pt1 | contig 10657 bp, 10 predicted proteins | sample EndMethybrTD3033_FD_71518 | JGI IMG/M metagenome (GOLD analysis project Ga0075368, IMG submission 71518) | Populus endosphere microbial communities from Tennessee, USA - Endosphere MetaG P. TD hybrid TD303-3 | ecosystem: Host-associated > Plants > Roots > Endosphere | place: USA: Tennessee... | reverse complement strand
AGGGCGGCCAGCGAGGTTTCGCTGGCGGGATCGCGATACGACACCGTCAGGCGATCGGCGCCGTCACGGACGATGCCGCAATCGTTGCTGCGCGACAGGCTGACGACATGAGCGCGGGGCGGCAGGGGCGAACGGTCCGAAACGTCGCGCAGTTCGATCGGAAAATCCCGTCCGTACGCGTCGGAAATCGCTCCGGCACGCTGGACGAGCGGGGCATGATGCCGTGCGACCGCGTCGTCGATAACAAATCCGCTCATTTCGTTGCCCCGCGTTAACCAATCTTCGAAACCATGTTTTGCGCTCGGACGGCAAAAAGATCGGTAATTTAAGGGTACGTATGTTTACGTAAATTTGGAGCGAAATAGGGGGCCTGGCGGCAACCGCCGGCAAAAAATCGCCGCGGGACGCCCTTAATTTGCCGCCTGGATTGCCGCTCTTCCCCTTGGCAGCCGCCCGTATGGGTCGGACGGCTCCCATCATCGGGACTACTCACGGGAGTTAAATCATGGCGGTTATCAACACCAATGTCAGCGCCATCAAGGCGGCTAACGCTTCGACCTCTGCCAGCAAGATGCTCGGCACGGCCATGGAGCGCCTTTCGACCGGCAAGCGCATCAACAGCGCGAAGGACGACGCGGCCGGCCTTGCTATCGCTACGTCGATGACGTCGCAGGTGCGCGGCATGAACCAGGCGGTTCGCAACGCCAATGACGGTATCGCGCTGGCTCAGACGGCCGAAGGCGGCCTCAACGAAGTCACCAACATGCTGCAGCGCGTCCGCGAGCTGGCGGTCCAGTCCAAGTCGGGCACCTACAGCAGCGACGATCGCACCAATCTCCAGGCCGAAGTCACGCAGCTGACCTCGCAGATCGACGACATTCTGACGAACAGCAAGTTCAACGGCGTTACGCTGTTCAGCAAGACCTCGGGCACCGACGTCACCGTCACCGTGCAGACCGGCGCCAATTCGTCGGACACCGTTGCGCTGACCGTCAAGGGCGTGGACGGCTCGAAGCTTTCCTCGACCGCTCTCGACGTCACCGACACCACCAAGGCTGGCACGACGATCACCAACGTCGACGACGCCCTGAAGTCGGTTAACGCCACCCGCGCCTCGCTCGGCGCCGGCCAGAGCCGCCTCGAAGCCACGGTCAACACGCTGACCAGCAACATCACGAACCTGTCCGACGCCCGTTCGCGGATCGAGGACACCGACTACTCGGCCGAAACGACCGCGCTCGCCAAGGCGCAGATCCTCAGCCAGGCTTCGACCGCGATGCTGTCGCAGGCCAACCAGAGCTCGCAGAGCGTCCTTTCGCTTCTGCGTTAAGCACAAACCGAACAGCCATGGCGCCTGTCCCTTCCAGGCGCATTGCCCGGCGGCTTTCGAGCCGCCGGGCTTTTCGTATGCGCGGTGCGGGGCTTGCGTCCGACCAGCCTCAAGGGCGGGAACGAAAGGAACTGGGCGCACGATTTTTCGTGGGATTTTTGCTTCTGACGGCCGATTTTTAAGGTAAATATATGATAAGATTGATTTATGCCTCGGTCATCCAGATTTAGAACGCGGTAACCATGGCCCTTAATATTGCTGGATCGTAGCCGTCTCTCTCTGTGTCGTCGCGAAAGAAGGACCGCGGCGCGATGAAGGGAAACCTAGACCATGGCTGTCATCAACACGAATATCAGCGCCATAAGGGCGGCTAACGCCTCCAGTTCGGCGAATAAAATGATCGGCACCGCGATGGAGCGGCTGTCGAGCGGCAAGCGTATCAACAGCGCCAAGGACGACGCGGCCGGCCTCGCCATCGCCACGTCGATGACGTCGCAGGTGCGCGGCATGCAGCAGGCGATCCGCAACTCGAACGACGGCATTGCGCTCGCGCAGACCGCGGACGGCGCATTGTCGGAAGTCACCAACATGCTCCAGCGCGTGCGCGAACTGGCGGTCCAGTCCAAGTCGGGCACTTACAGCAGCGACGACCGGAGCAACCTCCAGGTCGAAGTCGGCCAGCTGACCTCGCAGATCGACGACATTCTGACGAACAGCAAGTTCAACGGCGTGACGCTGTTCAGCAAGACTTCGGGAACCGACGTCACCGTGACGATCCAGACCGGCGCCGGCGCCAGCGACACCGTCGGCCTGACCATCAAGGGCGTCGACGGCACCAAGCTTTCGGCCACCGCTCTCGATGTGACGGACGTCACCAAGGCGGGCACGACCATCGACAATGTCGACGCGGGCCTGAAGACCGTCAACCTGTCGCGGGCATCGATCGGCGGCGCGCAGAACCGCCTCGAAGCGGTCGTGAACACCCTCACCAACAATTCCACCAACCTTTCCGACGCCCGCTCGCGCATCGAGGACGCCGACTATTCGGCCGAAACGACCGCGCTCGCCAAGGCGCAGGTACTCGCTCAGGCGTCGACCGCGATGATTGCGCAGGCCAACCAGAGCACTCAGAACGTGATGTCGCTGCTGCGCGGCTAAGCGAGTCTGGCACGATGATAATGCATCCGGCGCCAAGCCCGGCGAGCAAGTGCCCGCCGGGCTTGTCACCCGATCGCGACAAGGGGCGGCCTTCGGGCGCTCCGCAAAGCCTTCGGTCGCCGCATGTGGATAAGAACTCGTTAACCATGTTTGGATAGCCGTGGTTGCCGGAAGGCGTTTGGCCGCCGTGCGGGCAGCCGAGGCCGATCTTTCCGGAGTCCGTATGACCGCCACGATCCTGCCTCACGCCCTGCCGTCGGCGCTCGACCAGTTCGATGGCCTCAAGGTGCTGTCGCTGGACTGCTTCGATACGCTGCTCTGGCGTGACAGCCATGCGCCGCAGGACATTTTCGCGCTGTTGCCCGGCACTACCTCGCTGCAGCGCCGCTGGGCCGAAGGGCGCGCGCGCAAGGGTGCGCGGATCGGCATGGACCGCGCCGACGTGAGCATCGGCGAGATTTACGCGCAGCTCCTGCCCAACGCCGATGTAGCCGAGCGCAACGTCGCCATCGCCGCCGAACTGGCCGCAGAAGCGCGCCATTGCCATGCTTTCGCGCCCACCGTGGCGCTAATGCGGGAGGCCAGGGCGCGCGGGCTGCAGGTGGTGATCGTCAGCGACACCTACCTCGACGCCGGCCAGCTTCGCGAGTTGATCGCCCGCAGCGCTGGAGAAGAGGTGACCGGTCTGATCGACCGCCTGTTCTGCTCTTCCACTTACGGCAAGCCCAAGGCCGGCGGGCTTTACGGCGATGTCCTGCGCAAGCTGAAGGCCAAGCCGCACGAAATCCTCCATATCGGCGATAACCTTGCCGCCGACGTTGGCGGGGTCGCGCCGTTCGGGATCAATACTCTGCATCTCCTCCAGTTCTCCGAGGCGGTCGAAGAGCGCCTGCGGCACGAGGCGGCGGTCAGCGCGCTGCTTCACGATCAGGGCGGCGAAGGGGTGACCGCGCTGCTTCCCCATCGCGCCGCGCTGGCCATCGCCGATCCGCTTGCCGCCGATCCGGCCGAGAACTTCGGTCTCTGTGTGCTCGGCCCCGTGCTCTACGGTTTCGAGCGCTGGCTGAGGGCGGAGGCAGAGGCGTTGCAGGCGGCGCGCGGCGGTACGGTCCACTGGCTGTTCCTGATGCGCGACGGCCATCTGCCAAGGCTGGTCCATGAGGCAGCGGGTGATGGCGAACGCGGTCATGCGATCGAGATCAGCCGCTTCTGCGCCATCGCCTCGTCCTTCGCCAACGACGCCGCCGTGCGCGGCCATGTCGAACTCGAACTCGGTCTCAATCCCGAAACGCTGGCCCGCCAGCTGCTGGTGCCCGAGGCGGAGATTCTCGCGATCCTGGGCGAGCTTTCGCCGCAGGACGCCAGCCTTGCCCTGCTGCGCGAGATGCGCCGGGAACCGCGCCGCCGCGCGACGATCAAGGCGTCTCGCGCCTTTGCCAAGCGCCTTGTCGCGCATGTCCGGGCCATGGTCGATCCCGCGCCCGGCGACACGCTGATGCTGGTCGATCTCGGCTATAACGGCTCGGTCCAGAACCATGTCGACGCGCTGCTGCGGGCCGAGCTCGGCGTCCATGTCGCCGGCCGCTATCTGGTGCTGCGCGAGCAGGACCGGCCCGGCCTCGACAAGCGCGGGCTGATTTCGTCCGATCATTACGACGCCTTCGCGCTGGAGGCGATCTGCGCCAACGTCGCGGTGCTGGAACAGGTCTGCACCACCGACACCGGATCGGTGATCGACTATACGGACGATGGCGTCCCGATCCGCCGCGCCAACGATATCAAGGGCGTACAGAGCGAAACCCGCGAGCGCATCCAGGCCGGCTGCGTCCGTTTCGCGCAGGTCCAGCCGGGCGCGACGATCCGCCGCGACGCCGCCGACGAAGCGATGCTGTGGCGCCAAGGCGCCGCCGCCGTTCTCGCCCGTGTCATGTACCTGCCGCTGGAAAGCGAGCTGGCGGTGATCGAGCGTTTCGAGCACGACGTGAACCTGGGCAGCGGCCGCACCGTGGCGCTGTTCGATCCCGCCGTCGCGAGCCAGGGCCTGCGCCAGCGCGGATTGTTCTATCTCAACGGGGCAGACCGCATGTATCTGCCGGCCGAGCTGAAGGGCCACGGCCTGGCGCCCAAGCTGTCGCTCCTCGCCCATCGCCGTTTCGGCCTGCCGCTGGGTTTCACCGATTTCAACGACGCCACACTGACCCTGCCGGTGATCTTCGCCGACCGCAACGAAGTGGCGCAGCATGAAGTGCAGGCGCGGGCGACGCATGACGGGTTCTTCGTGGCGACGGTGCCGATCGGCGATTGCCGCTATTCGGTGGCGTTGCAGTTCGGCGCTTTGTTCGAATTCGTCCAGGTCGACAGCGTCTGCGCCATGCCGCTTGCCGATTTCGTCGGCGAGGACGGCCGCGCCAACGATCGCCAGATCGCCATCGTCCCCGCCGCCGAAGGCATGGAGCCGGTGGGCGGCGACCTGTTCCGCTGCGACGACGAGGCCGGCTTCCTGATGGTCCACCCGCCGCAGCGGCTGGACGACACGCCGATGATCGTCGCGGTCGCCTTCCGCCCCATCGTCGAGCGCGCCGCGACGCCGGCGCAGGGCGAGGTCGGTGCCGAAACCCTGGCCGGAGCACGGGCATGAGCGATCTTCTGATCCATTCGATGAGCGAGTTTTCCGGGCTGATCCTGCAATGCCTGGAACATGCGGGCGCCGCCCGTATCGCCGAAGTCGGCGCGGAGTTCGGCGGCATGTCGCAGCTGCTGGCCGATCGTTGCCGCGATGCCGGCGGCGCTTTCGTCACCATCGATCCTTCGCCCAAGCCCGAGTTCGTCGCCTGGGCGGCGGCAAACGATCACGTCCGCCATATCCCCGCCGCCAGTCTGGAGGCGATGCCGACGCTTGCCGATATCGACGCCTGGGTGATCGATGGCGATCACAATTATTTCACCGTGTTCAACGAGCTCACCATCGCCGACGCCCTGTCGCGCCGCGACGGCAAGCCGCTCTTCGCGCTGCTCCACGACGTGAGCTGGCCCTGCGCGCGGCGCGACATGTATTACGCGCCCGAGCGTATCCCGGCCGGGCATCGCCATGCCTACAGCTACGACGCGGGCGTCACGCTGGACGACGACGGCTTCGTGCTGAACCGCGGCTTGCGCGGGGCCGGGCAGTTCGCCTGGGCGCTCCACGCCGGCGGCCCGCGCAATGGCGTGCTGACCGCGGTCGAGGATTTCATCGCCGGGGCCGAGAGCGAGGACCGCCCGCTGGTCTACGCGCAGGTTCCCGCCGTGCTCGGCCTTGGCGTCCTGTTCGACGCGACCGCCGAATGGGCCGAGGACGTGGCCGGCGCCCTGCTGCCCTATCACGGCAACGATCTGATCGCCTCGCTGGAGGAGAACCGCCTGCGCAATTACCTGGCGGTGATCGACTGGCAGGACCGGCACGCGGACGGGCTGGCCGCTTAGGGGCCCGCCACGACCAAGGGGCTATTTCTCGCCCCGAAACTTGACACTCCCGGCACCCTGAAACACGCGCGTCACGCCATTGCCCAGCGGTCGACAGGCCCGGCCCGGGCCAGCCGCGCCAGAAGGCGCATCAGCGCTGTATTATCGGCCTTTTCCACCGTCGAAACATAGCGGCCACGGTACAGCAGCGGCTGGAGCAGGCCCTCCAGCGCGCGCTGGCGCAGTTCCTGGAGTGTGACCTTCCGGCGCACACCCGCCGCCGCCCGTCCCAGCGCCCGGTCCCAGGCATGGGCGAAGCTGGCCGCGCCCGGCTTGCCGCGCAGGCGATAGGCGGTCTCGCGGCTCATGCCCACGCGGCGCGCTGCGGTTCGCACGCAGCGCGTTTCGGCCAGCAAGCCCAGGAACATGGCCTGCTTGCGCGGCGTCCAGCCGCCGCTGCGCGAACGCAGCGGAACCGGCGCGAAGGCGGGGACATGCCGGCGGGAACGGCGGCCAGAACGGTTGCGGCCGGAGCGGTGGGAAGAAGTTTGTCGGGTCATCCGGCAGGTTAGGCCATATTTCGCGCCTGTAGGACAGCGGGGCGAAAATGGAACACCCGGACCCCCGAAACGTTGAGGTTCCCATTGCAGGCGCGCCGCGAAATGGGGCGTCCAAAAAGACAGCAATAGGAGAGGTCACAATGACCGACGTTCGCTTCATCATGGGTGGTATCGGCCTTGCTACGGCGCTTATCGCCGCCGGCCCGGCGCTGGCGCAGCCTGCTGGCGAGGAAATCCTGGTCGAAGGGCAATACGGCGCCGCGCCCGACAGCGTCCGCACCCTGTCGCAGGCGGTGAGCTATGCCGACCTCGACCTCAGCCTCGCGGCCGATCGCGACGAATTGCGCCAGCGCGTGCGTCTGACCGCGCGTTTCCTGTGCGACAAGCTGGGCGAGGGCGGGGCCGGCGGGTCGAGCCTGACGCCATCGTGCCGCGACGAAGCAGCGCGCGGCGCCATGACCCGCGTCGGCACAATCGAGGAAGGCTTCGCGCCGCGCGGCACGACCTGGGTGCGCGGGCCGGCCTGGAAGTCGCCATATCCGACCGACTGGCCCCGCCGTTACCCGTAAGGTGTCGTTCCGGTGAATCCGGCATGGCGGCACGCGCCATCGGGCGATAGAACGGCCCGATGACGTCCCGTGTCGCCACTTGCCGCTGCGGACAGTTGCGCGCGAAATGCAGCGGCGAGCCGGTACGCGTGTCGGTATGCCATTGCCTCAATTGTCAGAAGCGTTCGGGCAGCGCCTTTGCGGTGCAGGCGCGCCGGCCCGACAGCGACGTGGAGCTGACCGGTGCGTTTCGCGAATGGTCGCATGTCGGCGACAGCGGCAAGCGCGCGACCTTCCGCTTCTGTCCCGATTGCGGCGCAACGGTGGCCTATGTCGCGGAAGGGTTGCCGGGCCTGACCGCGATAGCCGTCGGCGCCTTCGCCGATCCCGCGTTTCCCTGGCCGGAATACTCGATCTACGAAGGGCGCAAGCATGCCTGGCTTACCGTGGCGGGCGAGGGGATCGATCACTTCGATTGAGCGCGCGGTACTTTCCGCTACTCGTATTCCCGCCTTCGCGGGAATACGACATCGTGTTTGCAGTTCTGTGCCCGCTCAATTCATCAGCAGGATCGAAATCCGGCGGTTGCGCGGATCCTGCGGGGCGTTCTTGAGCAGCAGCTCGCGGTCGGCCACGCCTTCGATGCGGCGGAAGCGGGCTTCGGGCAGGCCCTGGCTCATCAGCGCCTGTCGGGTCGCCTCGGCGCGGCCGGCAGAGAGCGACCAGTTGTTCGACGATACGCCCGGCCGCCAGGGCAGCGAATCCGTGTGGCCGCGGATGGAGACACCGCCGGCTTCGGGCGTGATGGACTGCGAGATCGCTTTCAAAAGCTGCGCCGCGTCGTCGGTCAGCACCGTGGTGCCCAGGCGGAACATCGAGAAGTCGGCATCATCGACCAGGTCGATCCGCACGCCTTCGGTGGTGTCGATCATCCGCACCTGGCGGGCGAGGCGGCGAAGCTGCGCGCTGGCCTGCAGCTTCTGATCGAGCTGCGCCTTGACGTGATCCATGCGCTTGATGCGCCCGGCGCCTTCCATCGGGCCGCCGGTGGTGTCGCGCGGGATGGTGATCGCCTTGGTGCCGGTCTGGCCGCCGCGATTGGGATAGTTGTCGACATCGGTGATCGACGAGCCGCCCAGCAGCCCGTTCGCGCCGGCGCTTTCCGCCTTCAGCTTGACCAGCGTGGGCGTGAAATAGTCGGCGATGCCCTTGCGCTGCTGTTCGTTGGTCGCGCCCAGCAGCCAGAGCAGCAGGAAGAACGCCATCATCGCGGTCACGAAGTCGGCATAGGCCACCTTCCAGGCGCCGCCGTGGTGGCCGCCTTCGACGATGGTGACTTTCTTGACGATGATCGGACGCGGCGGCTCGTTTTTGCCGCGCTTGGCTGCTCCCGCCATGGTCTTAACGACCCCTCAGCGCGTCGAGCAGTTCGGACAGGCCGGGACGGAAGGCGTGGCCCAGGCCGGAACGGGCGCCTTCGACCACCAGTGGCTGCGGCCAGCCGTGGAGCGAGGCGATGATGACCTGCTTCACCGCGTGGAAGATCATCTCGTCCTGTTCGTTCACCTGCTTGAGGCGGCCGGCGATCGGCCCGACGATGCCATAGGCGAGCAGCACGCCGAGGAAGGTGCCGACCAGCGCCGAGCCGATCATGCCGCCCAGGATCGCCGGCGGCTTGTCGATCGAGCCCATGGTCTTCACCACGCCGAGCACGGCGGCGACGATGCCGAGCGCCGGCAGCGCGTCGCCCAGGCTGGTGAGCGCGTGCTGCGGTTCGTGCAGTTCGTGGAAATGCGTCTTCATCGCATTGTCCATCACTTCCTCGACCGCATGGACTTCGAGCGTGCCCGACGAGACCACGATCAGCGTCAGCGTGTCGGCGATCAGCGCGATCAGCGGCTTGTTGGACAGGAGGCGCGGAAATTCGGCGAAGATCGCGGAATTGTTGGGTTCCTGCACATGCGCTTCCAGCGCCACCGGGCCTTCGCTGCGCAGCAGCTTCATCAGCCGGGTGGTGAGGATGATGGCGTCGATATGATCCTGCTTGGTGTGCTTCGGCCCCTTGAACGCCCGCATGAAGCCGCCGCCCAGCGCCTTCAGCTCGTGCATGGAATTGCCGGTCACGACCGCGCCGATCGCGGCGCCGCCGATGATGAGCATCTCGTGCGGGACGGCGTGCATCACCGGCCCTAGCGCGCCGCCCGTGATGGCGAAGCCGCCGAACACCATGAGCAGCAGGATGACGATGCCGATGACTATGAACATGAAGCGGACCCTTTGGTATTCGTATGGCGGCTGGGCGCCTGGTGGTGGCTGGGCGTTAGGGCGATCAGCGGATCTGGTCGAAGAGCGAGAGGCCGGCGAGCTTGCCGAAGCTGGCCTGGCTGGCGTCCAGCACCAGCATGATCTGCTGGAGCTGGGCGATGGTGGACGGGATGTCGGTGCCGCCGATGTCGGCCTGCTCGGTGGCGCGCAGTTCGGACAGGTTGGTCCGGCGATCGGTGGTGAGGTCGATCCACGAAAGCCGTGCGCCGACGATCGTCTGGCTGGTGGTGACCGCGCCCAGCGCGCTGTCGAGCGAAGTCAGGGCCGCGCGGGCATCGCCGGCGGAATCGGTCGATCCGCCCTGCAGCGCCTCGCCCAGCGATTTGACCACGGCCATGAGGTCCGTGGGGGCCCCGTTCACGCTGAAGTTCAGGAATTCCGGCCCGGTCAGACCGCGCGAGACCTTCTGGCCGTCGCCCAGCGGCAATTCGCCCACTTCGGCGGTGCCGACGTAGATCGCGTTGCCGCCGGCGTCGAGCGTATAGGCCTTGTCGGTGCTTTCGCCGCCGAACAGCGCATGGCCGGAGGAATCGCGCGTGTTGGCCAGCGAGACCAGCTCTCCGTGGATCTGCTTCAGCTCCTCGCCGATGCCCAGGCGCTGCGTGTCGGTCAGGGTGCCGTTGGCCGCCTGGGTGGCCAGTTCCTTGGCGCGGGTGATGTAGCTGGCGAAGTTGGACAGCGCGGTGTCGGTCAGCGTCAGGTCGGCGGTGGCGCGGTTGGCGTTGGCCAGATCGATGTTCGAAAGGCTGTCGGCCCGCGCCAGCGTGCGCAGCCGCGAGGCGGCGACCGGATCGTCGGACGAACGCGCCAGCTTCTGCCCGCTGCTCAGCCCCTGCTGCAGCGATTCCGCCCTGGCGCGCAAGGTCGTGAGATCGAGGTTGGAGCGTTCGTAGAACGCGCTGGTGCTGTTGTTGATAAAGGTCATGGCTGTTTCACCTGATGCCCAGGATCGTGTCGAAGATGTCGGAGGCGACCTGCATGACCCGGCCCGAGGCCTGGAAAGCCTGCTGGTAGCGGAGCAGGTTCACCGCCTCCTGGTCGAGGTCGACGCCCGCCTGCGCCTGCAGCGAGATGCGCGCGGTGCTGGCGATCGTGTCGAGCGCGTCGCGCGTGACGCTGCGGCCGGCGACGGCGCTCGATATGTCGAACACCAGCGCGTCCATCGCCGCGGCGGGATCGGCCGCGCCGATCGCGGTGCGCAGGGCGGAAAGGTTGGCGGGATCGCGGCTGTTGGCGCCGGCGCCGGCGGGGGCGGTGGCGATCTTCGCCCCGTCCTCGAACCCCAGCGTCATGTC
>Ga0075368_10000630_pt1 | contig 10664 bp, 13 predicted proteins | sample EndMethybrTD3033_FD_71518 | JGI IMG/M metagenome (GOLD analysis project Ga0075368, IMG submission 71518) | Populus endosphere microbial communities from Tennessee, USA - Endosphere MetaG P. TD hybrid TD303-3 | ecosystem: Host-associated > Plants > Roots > Endosphere | place: USA: Tennessee... | reverse complement strand
CCGCCGGTCTCGCGGACCGGCTCGGTGATGTCGGGGCAGATGAAGTCGATGCCGGCGATGTCGAGCCCGACCATCCGGGCGGCCTCCTCGGCGATCTCGACGTTCTCCGGGTGCGCCTCGAAGGTCCGGTCGATGGAGATGCCGCCCGTCGACATGTTGCCGGTGAGCGCCAGCTTCACCATCTGCCCGTCGGGCGGGACGTCGGTCATCTCGAAGCCCTGCTCGCGGACCAGCGCGACCGCCGCGTCGTCGACCTTGATCCGGGTCAGCACCTTCTCGTGGCCCACGCCGCGGCGCGGGTCGGCGTTGGCGGTGTCGACGAGCTGCTCGACCGTCGCGGTGCCGTCACCGGTGACGGACGCGGGCACCCGCTCGGCGATCGCCGCGATCCGGCCGTCGATGACCAGGCAGCGGTAGTCCTTGCCGACGATCAGCGACTCGACCACGATCACGCCGCGCCGGGACTGCTCCTGCGCGATGGGGAACGCCGCCCGCACATCCGCCTCGTCCTGCAGGTCGAGGCAGACCCCGCGGCCGTGGTTGCCGTCGAGCGGCTTCACGACGACGGGGTAGCCGATCCGTTCGGCGGCCCGGACGGCCTGGTCCTCGGTGCGCACCGTGTCCTGCTTGGGGACCGGCAGGCCGGCCGCGCCGAGCAGCCGGGTGGTGAGGTCCTTGTCGGAGGCGATGTCGACCGAGATCGCGGACGTCGCCGAGGTCATGGTGGCCCGGATCCGCTTGGCGTGGACACCCTGGCCGAGCTGGACCAGCGAGTACTGGTTGAGCCGGATCCAGGGGATGTCGCGCGAGACCGCCTCGTCGAGGATCGCCTGCGTGGAGGGGCCGAACGCCGTCCGCTCCGCCCGCAGGATGAACGACTCGAGCTCCTGGTCCCAGTCGAACTCGGGGTCGGGCTGGACGAGGTGGTTGACCAGCCGCACCGCGAGCCGGCCGGCGGCGAGGCCCACCTGCTCGTCGATGTAGCCGTAGATCACGTTGTAGTGGCCCGGCACGCCCTTGACCTGGCGGGTCTTGCCGCGGCGGATGTCGTGGCCGACGACCTGCTGCAGCGCCAGGGCAGTGTGCTCGGCGACGTGGCCGAGCCAGGTGCCCTCGTTGAGCCGCTCGACGAACCCGCCGCGCCGTCCTCGCGAGCACGAGTGGTCACGCAGCCCGGGCACCATCTCGAGCAGGCTGTCGGTGAAGCCAGGGATCGTGTTGGTGGGGAACTTCTCCAGCGACCCCAGGTCGACGACGAGGTGGATGGCCCGCTCGTAGGACCACACGTTGGCGCCGCGATAGACCCGGGTCTCCAGGATCGCGAGGTCCGGCGTGGGGCGTTCGGTCATGCGTCGTCTCCATCCATGTCCGGGTCGTCCAACTGGGCCGAGTCGGGTGTGGCGTCGGCCTTCCTCTTCCGTCGCAACCGTCGTCGCAGGACGCTCGGAGAGGCGTCGCCGGCGGCGATGTCGCGTGCCATCTGGCGCAGGTCGCGGCCTGCCTCCTCGATCTCCGCCGCCTCGAGCGGGTCGACGGAGGTCTCGAAGGGCAGCAGCGTGCGGGTGGCGAGGTCGAAGCGCGCGCCCTGGGGCAGCACGTGCAGCACCACGCCACTGGCCAGCATGGGCGCCGAGCGCCTGGCGTCGAAGGCGTTGGTGGTGATGTTGCGGGGGTCCAGGATCGTCACGGCGCCGCGGCCGACCACGCGCAGCACGTCGTCCTGGACCACGGCGGCGGTGTCCTCGTCGACGCCCATCCCGAGCAGCTGCGGCGACTGGGCGACGATCATCAGCAGCCGGCCGTAGCGGTTGCGCTGCGCGAAGTGCTGGTCGATCACGGTGCTCGGCAGCAGCCCCAGGCCGGCGGCCATCTGGGTCATCCGCTGCTTGGGCGTGGTGCCGCCGACACCGAAGGCCAGCATGTGGCTGGACTGGATGCTCGCCCCCGCCGACGTACCGCCGACGACGGCACCGCGCTCGTGCGCGGCGACGATCGCATCGCCCACCGGCGTGCCACACACGATCGAGCTGAGCTTGAGCTGGTTGCCTCCGGTCATGAAGACCCCGGTGGCCTTCTCGATGATGCCGACCAGGTCCGGGTCGTGCGACTGCTCGCGGCTCTCGGGGCGCACCATCGTGACCTCGGCCGCGCCCTCGGCGCGGAACAGCGCGTCGTAGACGTCGACGATCTCGTCGCCGAGGCTGGACGCCGTAGGAATCACCGCGATCCGCGCCTCCGGGCCGCCGCTGGCGGCCACGAACTCCTTCAGGATGCGGCGCCTGCGCAGCTTGTCCTCAGCACCGCCGATGATCATCAGGGGTCCGCGGGGCATGGGAGCCACCCTAGGACCACAGCACATGGCGGCGTGCCACACTCTCGGCGTGAAGACGCTGGTGGTGATGCGGCACGCCAAGGCCGAGCAGTCCGGCCCGAGCGACTTCGAGCGTCAGTTGAGCGACCGCGGCATGGTGGATGCGACCGAGGCGGGCCAGTGGCTGGCCGGCCGCGGCGTCGAACCGGACCAGGCCCTGGTCTCCGCCGCCGTGCGCGCGCAACAGACCTGGGAGGCGGTCAACGAGGGCGGCGGCTGGGACCTCGAGGGCACCTACGAGGACGCGCTCTACGAAGCCGGTCCCGAGAGCCTGCTCGACCTGATCAAGGCCGTCGACGACGGCATCCGGACGTTGGTCGTCGTCGGCCACAACCCGACGGTGGCATCACTCGCGACGCTGCTCGACGACGGCGAGGGCGACGAGGAGGCCGGCAACGAGATGACGTTCGGCTTCCCCACCAGCGCGATGGCGGTGTTCTCCTACGACGGCGACTGGGACGACCTCGACGAGGCGTCCGCCAGCCTCGTGGCCTACCACGTCGGCCGTGGCTGACGGACTGACCTACGCCGAGGTCGGCGCCACCCTCGCGCCCGCGCTGCCCGCCGGCTACCACCACGTCGACGTACGCCGTCGGATCGGCGACGCCTCGGCCCTCGACGCTCTGGGGGACCTCATCCTCGACTGGGGGCTGCAACGGGGCGCCGGGCTGCGCACACCCTCGACGAAGGTGTCGCCAGGTCAGGAAGCGACGCTCCGCGTCGGACCGCTCCGCATGCCCGTCCGGGTCGTTCGGGTCGTCCACGAACCGGACCGCCGCGGCTTCGTCTACGGGACCCTGGCCGGTCACCCCGAGATCGGCGAGGAGGCATTCCTCGCCGAACGCGACGCCGACGGGACCTGGGTGCACGTGCGCGCCTTCTCCCGGCCGGGTCGCTGGTACAGCAGGCTCGGTGGGCCGGTGAGCTCGTGGCTGCAGCGTCGCTACACCGAGCGGTACCTCCTCGCGGCGGAGGACTCCGCCACCCGGCGTCCGCGCGGATAGACGGCGAGGTTGGGTTGCTGGCCGACCGCTGGGCCGGTGGAGTCGAGACGGCTACCGATCGACAATTGCCCGGTCGAACAATCCCGGCGCCTCACACCGGCGGCGCAGGCGTCACGATGCCTTCCTCGAGGTCCGCGGCCTCGATCTCCTCACGGGAGATGCCGAGCAGGTAGAGGATCGTGTCGAGGTACGGCACGTTGACGGAGGTGTCGGCGGCGTCCTGGACGACCGGCTTGGCGTTGTAGGCGATACCGAGCCCGGCGGCGTTGAGCATGTCGAGGTCGTTCGCGCCGTCGCCGATCGCGATGACGGAGGCCTCGGTGAGACCGAGCTCGGCGGCGAACTCGCGCAGGGCGCGGGCCTTGCCGGCCCGGTCGACCACGTCGCCGACGATCTCGCCGGTGAGCTTGCCGTCCACGACCTCGAGCTCGTTGGCGCGCGAGAAGTGGATGCCCAGGTCGTGGGCCAGACGGTCGGTGATCTGGCTGAAGCCCCCGGAGACGAGCGCGAACCGGTAGCCGAGCCGGCGCAGGATCCGGACCAGCGTCCGGGCGCCGGGGGTGAGCTCGATCGCGGCGTAGACCGCGTCGAACGCCGAGGCGTCCACGCCGGCCAGCAGCTTCACGCGCTCCCGCAGCGACTCCTCGAAGTCCAGGTCGCCGCGCATGGCCGCCTCGGTCACCTCGGCGACCTCGTTGCCGTAGCCGGCGTGCTCGGCGAGCATCTCGATGACCTCGCCCTGGATGAGCGTGGAGTCGACGTCCATCACGATCAGCCGCATCCCGCGGCGCTGCAGGTTCGCCGGCTGGACCGCGACGTCGATGCCTTGCTGCGCCGCTTCGGTCGCCAAGGTGGCCCGCAAGGTGTCGGTGTCGAGCCCGGAGACATGCAGGTCGATCGCCGTCACGGGGTAGCGCGCCATCCGCTCGATGCGGTCGATGTTGGCGCCGCTGTCGGCGATCCGGCCGGCGATGGCGGCCATCTGCGCGGCCTTGAGCGGCGTACCGATCACCGTGACGTGCGAGCGGCCACCGCGGCGGGCCCTGTTGTCGCCGGTGCCGCGGTCGATCTCGACGTTCATGTCCAGGTCGCGAGCGGTCGCCTCGACGGCGTCGCGGAGCCGCTTCCAGTCGCGCGGGATGGTGACGAGTACGCCGAGGATCAGCCGGCGCCTGAGCACGATCTGCTCGATGTCGACGACCTCGACGCCCGCCCGCGACAGCGTCGCGAAGATGCTCGAGGTGACGCCGGGCCGGTCCTTGCCGGTGAGCGTGATGAGCAGCGTCTCCGGTCGCGGGCCACGATGGTCGTTCATCGTTGGTCACGGTAGCGCTGGGCACCGGCTGTCGGTGGCCCGGTCCATCCTGCAGGAGTGAGCACCTCGACGGCCGGCGACGCCTTGGTCCGGATGGCAGATGCCATCGACGCGCAGGACTGGGAGGGTCTGTCCGACCTGCTCGCCGACGACTTCCGGGCGCGCTACTGCCACACGGGGGAGGAGTTCGACGGCGCCCAGTTCGTCGCGCTCAACCGTGACTATCCCGGTGACTGGCGGTTCGTCCGCGAGGTCGTGGTCGACGGCGGGACCACCGCCGTCCTCCGCGCCCGGGTCAGCGATGCCGCCGGGCGGAGCCCGGAGGTGCACCAGGTGGCGTCGTTCGGCACCGTCGACGCCTCCGGGCGGCTCGTCGCCCTCGAGGAGGTCTGGGCCGAGGTGACCGCTCCTCCCCAAGGAGACCGCCGTCCCGATCCGACTGTCGGTGGGCGGCCATAGCGTCGCGGACATGAGGCACACACACCACTCCATCGACTACGTCGAGATCTATGTCGACGACGTGGCCGCGGCCACGACCTTCTACCGCGAGGCCTTCGGCTGGCAGTTCAACGACTACGGCGACGCCTACTCCGGCATCCAGGCCCCGGACGGCGACGGCGAGATCGGCGGGATCACCGTCGGTGACGCCCGCGGCGGGAGCCCGTTGGTCCTGATGATCTCCGAGGACCTCGACGGCAGCCTCGAGGCGGTCCGGCGGGCCGGAGGAGAGATCGCCGAGGGTCCCTTCGACTATCCGGGCGGTCGCCGGTTCCACTTCCGCGACCCGAGCGGCAACCAGCTCGGCGTCTTCCAGCCCTCCGACGGTTGATCGGAGCCGTCCGAGGAACGAGGACGGATCCGATCGATGGTGGTTGAGCAGCGCGCGCGGCCGAGCTTGCTCGGGCGCGACCGCGCGTGTCGAAACCTCCGCAGGGAAGGCACCCAACTGCTGGTCACTCCGGTGGCCACACCTCGGGGGACGCGGCGGCGACGAGCGCGCGTCGTGCGGCGCGGCCGAGCGGCAGCAGCGCGGCCCGCCGGGCCTCCGCCTCCGCGGCGGTCAGCGCGCCGCCGTCGTCCACCAGGGCGAGCGCCACGATCTCCAGCGCCTGCAGGCCCCGCGCGGCGAGCTCCACGCAGCGGGGCGGGACCCCGGGCGGCGCCTCCAGCCGCGGGCGGTGCCGAAGGTTCATCAGCCGGTCGGCCACCTCGGGCCGCCAGCGCGCCACCTCCAGCGCGGCGAGCGCGTCCGCGGCCTCCGGCAGCGCCGAGCGAAGGGAGCGATCCGCCTCGCCCACGTCGGGCAGCTGGCGGCGCTCGGCGCCCATGACCGACCACGTGACCGCGGCCCCGACGCGGGCCGGCACCAGCCCGTGCAGCGCGAAGGCTGCGGCGTCGACGGCCACCACCGCTTCGCCGACGTCGAGGGCGGCCGCGTTGAAGGCGGCGGGGCCGCCCAGCCCGACCGGGTCGCCCTCGGCCGGCAGCGCCGCGCCGAGAGCGTCGGCGCCGTCCGCCCGCAGCCGTCCCAGCCCGGTCATCAGCGGCTCGGGGTCCGAGCCGGGGAACACGACGAGGTGTGTCGCGTCCTGGTCGACCACGGCATCGATCAGATGGTCGGCCACCACGTGGCCGCGCAGCCAGGCGGTGCCCCACCACGCGAGCCGCACGGATGCCGGCAGCTCGCTCGCAGGGGTGGTCACGCCCGGCGAGGTTACGCCGGGATCCGCCGGGTCGGGTCAGTAGGGTTGCGGCCATGGCCGCCGTCCTCGAGTTCGCCGGCGTTACGGTGCGCAAGGGCGGGGCAAACCTGCTCGAGGAGATCGACTGGACCGTCGAGGAGGACGAGCGCTGGGTGATCCTGGGTCCCAACGGCGCGGGCAAGACCACGCTCCTCCAGGTCGCCTCGGCCCAGATCCACCCGACCGCGGGCGTGGCCGGCATCCTCGAAGAGGTGCTCGGCACGGTCGACGTGTTCGAGCTGCGTCCCCGGATCGGGCTGACCAGCGCCGCCCTGGCCGAACGGATCCCGCGGGGCGAGTCGGTTCGCGACGTGGTGGTCTCGGCGTCGTACGGCGTGGTCGGCCGCTGGCGCGAGGCCTATGACGAGCTCGACCACGACCGCGCGCTCGCGCTGCTCGAAGAGCTCGGCGTCATGCACCTGGCGGACCGCACGTTCGGCACCCTCAGCGAGGGCGAGCGCAAGCGGGTGCAGATCGCGCGTGCCTTGATGACCGACCCCGAGCTGCTCCTGCTCGACGAGCCGGCCGCTGGGCTAGACCTGGGCGGACGCGAGGACCTCGTCTCGACGCTCAGCGTGCTGGCCATGGATCCCGACTCGCCGGCCACGGTGCTGGTCAGCCATCACGTCGAGGAGATCCCGCCCGGCTTCAGCCACGCGCTGCTCCTGCGGGACGGCAAGGTGGTCGCGGCAGGGTTGCTGGACCACGTGCTGACCGAGCAGAACCTGTCCGCCACGTTCGGCATGCCGCTGGTCCTTCAGCACGCCGGCGGACGTTGGACCGCACGGCGGCGACAACGCCGCTCCGGAATCCACTAAGGTCCCCGCCATGGACTGGCTCAGTGACCACCTCGCCGCCGTGTGGCTCGGCCTGGCCATCATGCTCGGCGTCGCTGAGCTGGCCAGCATGGACCTCATCCTCATGATGTTGGCGGCCGGGGCGCTGGTCGGGATGGTCGTGTCCCTCGTGGGGGCCGGCTTCGCCGTCTCGGCCATCGCCGCAGCGGTCGCGTCGGTCGCCTGCCTGGCTCTGGTTCGCCCTCAGCTCGTGAAGCGGCTGCACGCCGGTCCGGAGCTCTCGCTCGGCCACGGCAAGCTGGTCGGCCAGCAGGGCGTGGTCACCGAGCGGATCACGGGGCTCGAGCCGGGGCGGATCAAGCTGGCCGGCGAGTTCTGGACCGCCAGGCCCTACGACGAGACCCTCGCCATCGATCCGGGCAGCACCGTGGAGGTCCTGGAAATCCGCGGAGCCACGGCGTACGTCCATCCTGTACCGAGTATCGAGTCCTGACCGGACAGAGCTGAAGGAGTACCCGCATGGGCGCACTCGTTGTGCTGATCCTGCTTGTCCTGCTGTTCCTCTTCGTCGTCACCCTGCTCGCCAAGACGGTGCGGATCGTGCCGCAGGCGCGGGCGGGGATCGTCGAGCGGTTCGGCAAGTACAAGCAGACCCTCCCGGCCGGCCTGAACATCGTCGTGCCGTTCATCGACAAGGTCCGGTACCTCATCGACCTGCGCGAGCAGGTCGTGAGCTTCCCGCCACAGCCGGTGATCACCGAGGACAACCTCGTGGTCTCGATCGACACGGTCATCTACTTCCAGGTGACCGACCCGATCGCGGCGACCTACGAGATCGCCAACTACATCCAGGCGGTCGAGCAGCTCACCATGACCACGCTCCGCAACATCGTCGGTGGCATGGACCTGGAGCAGACGCTGACCAGCCGCGAGGAGATCAACCACGGCCTGCGCGGCGTCCTCGACGAGGCGACCGGCAAGTGGGGCATCCGTGTGAACCGCGTCGAGATCAAGGGCATCGACCCGCCGCCGTCGATCAAGGACGCGATGGAGAAGCAGATGCGCGCCGACCGGGACAAGCGGGCCCTGATCCTCTCCGCCGAGGGCCAGCGACAGTCGTCCATCCTCACCGCGGAGGGCAACAAGCAGTCCGCGATCCTGAACGCCGAGGGTGACCGCGAGTCCCAGATCCTGCGCGCCCAGGCAGACCGGGAGTCCGCGATCCTGCGGGCCCAGGGTGAAGGACAGGCCATCCAGATGGTCTTCCAGGCCATCCACGACGGCCAGCCGGACCAGGGGTTGCTCGCCTACCAGTACCTCCAGATGATGCCGAAGCTCGCCCAGGGCGACGCCAACAAGGTGTGGGTCATCCCCTCCGAGATCACCAAGGCGCTCGAGGGGCTCGGCTCCTCGATCCATGAGATCGCCGGGATCCCGAAGGACTCCGGTGGGCCGCGCACGCGGGTCGACATGGGCAGCTACGAGCCGGCGAGCCTCGAGGGCAGTGGAGCGCTCGCGGATCGGGAGGTCAGCAAGGCCAACGAGGCCGTCCAGGCCGCGATCGCCGAGGCGGCCCAGGCCGCGAACCCGGGGGTCGCTGATCCTGCCCCGCCCGCTCCGCCGGCACCGCCCGCGAGCTCGGACGAACCACCCCCGCCGAGCACGCCACCCGCCTCGTAGCCTCCTAGGGTGTCGCCGCTCGAAGCCATCGCCATCGGCCTGGCCGGGCTGGCAGCGGGCACCATCAACACCGTGGTGGGGTCGGGAACGCTGATCACGTTCCCGACCCTGCTGGCGTTCGGCGTACCTCCGGTGACCGCGAACGTCTCCAACACCATCGGCCTGGTCCCGGGCTCGGTGTCGGGTGTGGTCGGCTACCGGCGCGAGCTGGTCGGCCAGCGACCACGGATCCTGCGCATCGCCGTCGCGTCGCTCATCGGCGGTCTGCTCGGCGGCGTGCTGCTGCTGGTGCTGCCGGACGACGCCTTCTCGGCGATCGTCCCGGCGCTGGTCGGCCTCGGCATCCTGCTGGTGGTCTTCCAGACCCGTATCTCACGCTGGGTGGCGGCCCGGCACGATGCGTCAGGCGCCGCCCCGCGCGACCCCGTGCTGGGCGCGTGGTGGGTGTGGCCGTCGGTGCTGCTCGCAGGTGTCTACGGCGGCTACTTCGGTGCCGCCCAGGGCGTGCTGCTGATGGGCGTCATGGGCGTCGGCATCCCGGAGAGCCTCCAGCGGCTCAACGCGCTCAAGAACGTCCTCGCGGCGATCGTGAACGCCGTCGCCGGGCTTCTGTTCGCGGTCGTGGCCGACGTCGACTGGCGGATCGTTGCGCTGATAGGAGTCGGATCGGTGATCGGCGGCCAGCTCGGCGCGACGGTTGGTCGGCGGCTGCCGACCCCGGTGCTGCGCGGGACGATCGTGGTGGTCGGCGTGGTGGCGCTGACAGTGTTCCTCCTCGGCTGAGAGGCTGGAGCGGTGCCGATCCCGGAGTTCGTCGTCGACCTGCGCGCCAAGATCGGCCACGACCTGCTGTGGCTGCCGGCGGTGACTGCCGTCGTACGCCGCGAGGACCAGGTGCTGCTCGTCCAGCGGGCCGACAGTCACCGCTGGACGCCGGTGACGGGCGTCCTGGACCCCGGCGAGGAGCCGGCCGTGGGGGCGCTGCGTGAGGTGTTGGAGGAGACCGGCGTCGTGGCGCGCACCGACCGCGTGGTGGCGGTCAGCGGCGCCAACTGGGTCACCCACGTCAACGACGACCGGGCCGTCTACCTCGACGTGACGTTCGCCTGCACCTGGCTGTCCGGGGAGCCCCACGCCGCCGACGACGAGTCGGTCGCCGCCCGCTGGTGGCCGATCGCGGAGCTGCCGGACATGGCCCCGGCGCTGCGCGACCGGATCGACGCCGCGCTCACCGACGAGGTGGCGGCGCGCTACCGGACCTGAGGTCAGCCCCTGCTGCGCAGCCCGGCCAACCCGGCGAGGACCGCGCCCAGCGCGGGCGCGACCAGCATCGCGCCGGTGCGGGCCGGGACGGTCTTGTCCTGGATGCCGAGCACGCCGGTGGCCGCGTCGGCGAGGTCCACGCCGATGCCGGCCAGCACGAGGTTGCGCCTGGTCTTCCCGCGGGCCAGCAGTGTGGCCGTGCCGATCGCGACCTCGCGCGACCCGAACAGCCGGGCGATGTAGGGGCCCTGCGGGTTCTTCTCGATGTCGAGGCCGAACATCTTCGCGGCGAGGGCGGGCTGCACGAACGAGAGAATGCCGACCGCGATGCGGCCGAGGGAGAGTCCGATCACTGGGTTCACGTGCGGAAGACTAGTGTCCTGTCAGCGAGATCCGTGCGCTAAGTCCGTGGTCCAGGTGCGTGCATGGCCAGGCGCCGGCGCGCACGCAGACTGGGCGTCTTCGCAGCGTCGGTAACGCCGCCAGGTGCGT
>Ga0075368_10000628_pt1 | contig 10684 bp, 7 predicted proteins | sample EndMethybrTD3033_FD_71518 | JGI IMG/M metagenome (GOLD analysis project Ga0075368, IMG submission 71518) | Populus endosphere microbial communities from Tennessee, USA - Endosphere MetaG P. TD hybrid TD303-3 | ecosystem: Host-associated > Plants > Roots > Endosphere | place: USA: Tennessee... | reverse complement strand
ACCTTGAGAAGGTTGAAGATCAGGCGTGGATAAAGTAAAGATTCTGTTGGCGGTAGCGCTGGTGATCGCCGGACTGGTCGGGTTTCACTATTTCAGCGAGCAGGCGCTGGTGCTGCGCGTGCTGTACGTGTTCGCCGGTTTTGCGGCGGGCGCGGCGGTGGCGTGGTTCACCGTGCCGGGCCAGGAATTCTTTGCCTTCTCCAAGGAATCGGTTGCCGAAACCAGAAAGGTGGTGTGGCCGACCCGCAAGGAAGCGGTCCAGACCACCGCCGCCGTGTTCGGTTTCGTGGTGATCATGGCGATCTTTTTGTGGATCACCGACAAGAGCCTGGAACTGCTGTTGTATGACTTGATTCTCGGGTGGAAAAAACTATGACCGCCAATACCCCAGCGCCCGCCAATACCGCGCCTGCCACCGGCAAGCGCTGGTTCGTGGTGCACGCCTATTCCGGTTTCGAGAAGAGTGTGCAGCGCGCGCTGGACGAGCGTATCAAGCGCGCCGGCATGGAAGACAAGTTCGGCCGCATCATGGTGCCGGTCGAGGAAGTGGTGGAGCTGAAGGGCGGCCAGAAGAGCATTTCCGAGCGCAAGTTTTTCCCCGGCTACCTGCTGGTGGAAATGGAAATGAACGACCTGACTTGGCACCTGGTGAAAAACACCAACAAGGTGACCGGGTTTGTTGGCGGCAGCGGCAACCGCCCGACGCCGATTTCCCAGAAGGAAGTCGACAAGATCATGGCGCAGATGGCCGAGGGTGCGGAGAAGCCGCGTCCCAAGGTGCTGTTCGAAGTGGGCGAAATGGTGCGCGTCAAGGACGGCCCGTTCACCGACTTCAACGGCAACGTCGAGGAAGTCAATTACGAAAAGAACAAGCTCAAGGTGACGGTCACCATTTTTGGCCGCGCCACCCCGGTGGAACTGGATTTCGCCCAGGTCGAGAAGCAATAGAAACGGTAGTAAAGGCAGGTCAGGCGGCGCAGTGCTTGTAAGTGGGCACTAGCTGGCAAAAGTTTTCAAGGTTGCGGGCGATCCTCAAAACGTCCGGGCCGGTGCGGCGCCTTAAGCCGCCAGAGGAGCGCAAGTAGGAATAGTCGGATGCAGTAGCCGATGTTTTTCGAAAGCGCGCTGGTACTCAACGATATCTTCCCGGTAGCTAAACCGGGACGATGCACTTCAGGAGCCAATCATGGCCAAGAAAGTCATCGGCTTTATCAAACTGCAGGTTCCTGCAGGTAAAGCCAATCCCTCGCCGCCCATCGGGCCGGCGCTGGGTCAGCGTGGTTTGAACATCATGGAATTCTGCAAGGCCTTCAACGCGGCCACGCAGAAGCTCGAGCCCGGCCTGCCGATCCCGGTGGTGATCACCGCGTTCGCCGACAAGAGCTTCACCTTCATCATGAAGACGCCGCCCGCGTCTATCCTGATCAAGAAGGCGGCGAAGATCGACAAGGGTTCGCCCAAGCCGCTGACCGACAAGGTCGGCAAGATCACCCGTGCGCAAGCCGAAGAAATCGCCAAGACCAAAATGCCCGACCTGACCGCCTCCGACCTGGACGCCGCCGTGCGCACCATCGCCGGTTCCGCGCGCAGCATGGGCATCACTGTGGAAGGGGTCTGATCATGGCAGCTCAACTCACCAAGCGCGTCAAGGCCCTCAAGCCCAAGGTTGACCGCGCCAAGAATTACGCCCTGACCGATGCACTCGGCCTGGCCAAGGAAACGGCGACCGCCAAGTTCAACGAGTCGATCGACATTGCCGTGATGCTCGGCGTGGACGCGAAAAAATCCGACCAGACCGTGCGCGGTTCGGTGGTGATGCCCGCCGGCACCGGTAAATCGGTGCGCGTGGCCGTGTTCGCCCAAGGCGAAAAAGCCGAGCAGGCCAAGGCCGCCGGCGCCGACATCGTCGGCCTGGAAGACCTGGCCGAGAAGGTCAAGGCCGGCCAGATGGACTTCGACGTCGTGATCGCCACCCCGGACACCATGCGCGTGGTCGGTACCCTGGGTCAGATCCTCGGTCCCCGCGGCCTGATGCCGAACCCCAAGGTCGGCACCGTGACCGCCAACGTGGTCGAGGCAGTGAAAAACGCCAAGGCCGGCCAGGTCCAGTACCGCACCGACAAGAACGGCATCATCCAGTGCACCATCGGCCGCGCCAACTTTACCGTCGACCAGCTCAAGGTCAACGTGCAGGCGCTGATCGAAGCATTGAACAAAGCCAAGCCGCCCGCATCTAAGGGCATCTATCTGAAAAAGATCGCTATTTCCTCCACCATGGGTGTGGGCATCCGCGTCGACACGCAGAGCCTGACCGCATAAGGAGCACCAGTTTGGGGCGCGCGGGATGAAAACCCGTCGCGCCCAACCTTCTTTGGGCCAGCCCGTTGTGACAGGCGTCTTCTCTTGGGAAGCGCCGATCAAGGCGGGAAGGGCTGTCAAAGACCGTAGGGCCGGCTAGGTGCCGCGTGTGAGATCGGCGGGTGTGGCAACAAAACACCCAAAGGTCGCGGCAAGCGCCGGTTAATCGAGCAGTAGCGGCAGGTTCGCAGTCCTGTCGTTACCTTGCCCTACGCAGATGGCGTACCCGAAACAGAATTTGTTTACGGTCGCCGTGTTTCAACGGTGAGCCGCAGGTGTGAAGGGGGTTTCCCCACAGCGCCGGTAGCTCCGCCAGCACCAGCAAAGGCCATCCGGCCGGCGCCGGTGTTTTTAACCAGGAGTAAGACCGTGGGACTTAACCTTTCGGAAAAGCAGGCAGTGGTTGCTGAGGTCGCGGAGCAAGTCTCCAAGTCCCAGACCATCGTCGTCGCCGAATACCGTGGTCTGGAAGTGGGCAAAATCACCGCCCTGCGCAAGCAGGCGCGTGAGTCCGGCGTGTATCTGCGCGTGCTCAAAAATACCCTGGCGCGCCGCGCCGTCGAAGGTACTCCCTTCGCCGCGCTGGCCGACAAGATGGTGGGCCCCCTGATTTACGGGATGTCCACCGACCCTGTCGCCGCCGCCAAGGTCCTCAACGTCTTCGCCAAAGAGAACGACAAGCTCGTTATCAAGGCGGGTGCGATGGCCAACTACCTGATGGACGTGAACGGCGTGAAAGCGCTGGCCACCATGCCGTCGCGCGAGGAGTTGCTGTCGAAGTTGCTGGGCACGATGCAGGCGCCGATCACGCAGTTCGTCCGTACGCTGAACGAGGTTCCGACCAAGTTCGTGCGCGGGCTGGCAGCGGTCCGGGACCAGAAGGAATCGTCGGGCGCGTAAGCGGCCGTATCCCTCGTCCCAGGCGAAAAAGCACACTTTCAGAATCAATCAAACCTTTAAGCAATTGGAGCACATCATGGCCGTTAGCAAAGCAGAAATCCTCGATGCCATCTCTGGCATGACCGTTCTGGAACTTTCCGAACTGATCAAGGAAATGGAAACCAAGTTCGGCGTCTCCGCCGCCGCAGCAGCCGTGGCAGTTGCCGGCCCCGCCGCCGGCCCCGCCGCCGCTGTTGAAGAGCAGACCGAGTTCACCGTCAACCTGCTCGCCGCCGGCGAGAAGAAAGTTGAAGTGATCAAGGTTGTCCGCGCTGCCACGGGCCTGGGCCTGAAGGAAGCCAAGGACCTGGTCGACGGCGCGCCGAAGCCCGTCAAGGAAGGCATCAAGAAGGAAGACGCCGCCGCCCTCAAGAAGCAACTCGAGGACGCGGGCGCCAAGGTCGAAGTCAAGTAATTCGACTGCTTCATGGAGCACGAACCGGTCCGCCGGTTTGTGCTTCCGTAGAGGCCGCAGGCAAGCAAGCAGCGCAAGGTCCTTCAAGGACTTTTCCCAGTTTTCTTCCCTGTGTCTTCTGAACCGACTGCAGAGGACTAGTTTGGTCGGGCTGCGCATTAGATGCAGTATCCAGAACATCGGGTGCTGCGTGTTATGTGCCGCTGTCCGCCAGAGGCTGGTAGTGGCCAGCCGCCAATCTTGGGAGTGCAATGCTCCCCGCACCAGTCGCTGAACTCCACGGTGCGCTCAAGCTTGGGCGTATCGTGCGCGATTCGGAGAGCTCATGGCTTATTCGTTTACCGAGAAAAAGCGCATCCGCAAAAGCTTTGCCAAACGGGCAAGCGTGCAAGATGTGCCGTTCCTGCTGGCCACTCAGCTGGATTCTTACACCCAATTTCTGCAGTCCGACGCCGCGGGTACGGCGCGCAAGAACGAGGGCCTGCAGGCCGCGTTCAGTTCGATCTTCCCGATCGTCAGCCATAACGAATACGCCAAGCTGGAGTTTCTCTCCTACCAGCTCGGCCAGCCTCCGTTCGACGTCAAGGAGTGCCAGCAGCGCGGCCTCACCTTCGCCTCGCCCCTGCGCGCCAAGGTGCGCATGATCCTGCTCGACAAGGAAGACGCGAGCAAGAAGAAGGTCAAGGAAATCAAGGAGCAGGAAGTCTACATGGGCGAGATTCCGCTCATGACCACTACAGGCTCGTTCGTCATCAACGGTACCGAGCGCGTGATCGTCTCGCAGCTGCACCGTTCCCCCGGCGTGTTCTTCGAACACGACCGCGGCAAGACCCATTCCTCGCAAAAGCTGCTGTTCTCGGCGCGCATCATTCCCTACCGCGGCTCCTGGCTGGACTTCGAGTTCGACCCGAAGGACATCCTGTTCTTCCGCGTTGACCGCCGCCGCAAGATGCCGGTAACGATCCTGCTCAAGGCCCTGGGTTACACGCCGGAACAGATTCTCGAATCGTTCTTCCAGTTCGACTCCTTCCACATCATGAAGGAAGGTGCGCAGTTCGACGTGCAGCCCGAGCGCCTGCGCGGCGAAATGGCGCGCTTCGACATCACCGACAAGGCCGGCAAGGTCATCGTCGCCAAGGACAAGCGCATCACCGCCAAGAACATCCGCGACATGGAAGCGGCCGGCCTGAAGAAGATTTCGGTGCCCGACGAATTCATGCTCGGCCGCACCCTGGCCACCGACATCGTTGACACCGAGTCCGGCGAGATCATCGCCGCGGCCAATGACGAGATCGTTGAAGGTGTGCTCGACAGCCTGCGCGCCGCCAACATCAAGGACGTCAAGACCCTCTACGTCAACGACCTGGACCAGGGCCCGTACATCTCCTCGACCCTGCGTGTCGACGACATTCCGGACCAGCAGGCCGCTCGCATCGCCATCTACCGCATGATGCGCCCCGGCGAGCCGCCGACCGAAGATGCCGTCGAGACCCTGTTCAACGGCCTGTTCTTCGACGGTGACCGCTACGACCTTAGTTTTGTCGGCCGCATGAAGTTCAACCGCCGCGTCGGTGTTGACGCGCTGGAAGGCTCGGGCACCCTGTCGAACGAAGACATCGTCGCCGTCATCAAGATCCTCGTGGACCTGCGCAACGGCCGCGGCGAGATCGACGACATCGACCACTTGGGCAATCGCCGCGTGCGCTGCGTCGGCGAACTGGCGGAAAACCAGTTCCGTGCCGGCCTGGTGCGCGTCGAGCGCGCGGTCAAGGAACGTCTCGGCCAGGCCGAGACCGAAAACCTGATGCCGCACGACCTGATCAACGCCAAGCCGATCTCGGCCGCGATCCGCGAGTTCTTCGGCTCCTCCCAGCTGTCGCAGTTCATGGACCAGACCAACCCGCTGTCGGAAATCACCCACAAGCGCCGTGTTTCGGCCCTGGGACCGGGTGGTCTGACCCGCGAGCGCGCCGGCTTTGAAGTGCGCGACGTGCACCCGACCCACTATGGCCGCGTCTGCCCGATCGAAACCCCGGAAGGCCCGAACATCGGCCTGATCAACTCGCTGGCCCTGTATGCCCGCCTGAACCGCTACGGTTTCCTTGAGACCCCGTATCGCAAGGTGAGCAACAACAAGGTCACCAACGAGATCGATTACCTGTCGGCGATTGAAGAAGGCCAATACGTGATCGCCCAGGCCAATGCCGGCCTGGACAAGGCGGGCAAGCTGACCGACGAACTGGTGACCGCGCGCAACAAGGGCGAAACCATTCTTTCGACGCCTGACCGCATCCAGTACATGGACGTGGCGCCGGGGCAGATCGTCTCGGTGGCGGCCTCGCTGATCCCGTTCCTCGAACACGACGACGCGAACCGCGCCTTGATGGGTTCGAACATGCAGCGCCAGGCCGTGCCTTGCCTGCGCGCCGAGAAATCCCTGGTCGGCACCGGCATCGAGCGCACCGTCGCGGTCGACTCCGGCACCACCGTGCAGGCGCTGCGCGGCGGCCTGGTCGACTACGTCGACGCCGGCCGGGTGGTGATCCGCGTCAACGACGATGAAACCGTCGCCGGCGAAGCGGGCGTGGACATCTACAACCTGATCAAGTACACCCGTTCCAACCAGAACACCAACATTAACCAGCGGCCGATCGTCAAAGCCGGTGACCGCGTCGCCAAGGGCGACGTGGTGGCCGACGGCGCCTCGACCGACCTGGGCGAGCTGGCGCTGGGGCAGAACATGCTGGTGGCCTTCATGCCGTGGAACGGCTACAACTTCGAAGACTCGATCCTGATCTCGGAAAAAGTGGTTGCAGAAGACCGCTATACCTCGATCCACATCGAAGAACTGAACGTGGTGGCGCGCGACACCAAGCTGGGTGCCGAGGAAATCACCCGCGACATCTCCAACCTGTCCGAAGGCCAGCTCGGCCGCCTGGACGAGTCGGGCATCGTCTACATCGGCGCTGAAGTGCAGGCCGGCGACGTGCTGGTCGGCAAGGTGACCCCGAAGGGCGAAACCCAGCTGACCCCGGAAGAAAAGCTGCTGCGCGCGATTTTTGGTGAGAAGGCCTCCGACGTCAAAGACACTTCGCTGCGCGTGCCCTCGGGCATTTCCGGCACCGTGATCGACGTGCAGGTGTTCACTCGCGAAGGCATCGAGCGCGACAAGCGTGCCCAGTCGATCATCGACGACATGCTCAAGAGCTACAAGCAGGATCTGGGCGACCAGATGCGTATCGTGGAAAACGATACCTTCTCGCGGATCGAGCGTTTCCTGAACAACAAGGTGGTCAATGGCGGCCCGAAAAAGCTCGCCAAGGGCGCCAAGGTCACCAAGGAATATCTGGCCGATCTGGAACGTTACCATTGGTTCGACATCCGCCTGTCCGATGAGGAAGCCGCCTCGCAACTGGAGCAGTTGAAGGACAGCCTGGTGCAGAAGCGCCACCAGTTCGACATTGCCTTTGAAGAAAAGCGCAAGAAGCTCACCCAGGGCGATGAACTGCCCCCGGGCGTGATCAAGATGGTCAAGGTCTACCTGGCCGTCAAGCGCCGCCTGCAGCCTGGCGACAAGATGGCCGGCCGCCACGGCAACAAGGGCGTGGTCTCGCGCATCGTGCCGGTGGAAGACATGCCGCACATGGCCGACGGCACCCCCGCCGACATCGTCTTGAACCCGCTGGGCGTGCCCTCGCGCATGAACGTGGGCCAGATTCTCGAAACCCACCTGGGCTGGGCCGCCAAGGGCCTGGGCCAGCGGATCGAGGAAATGCTCAAGCAGCAGAAGAAGGTCGGCGAGGTGCGCAAGTTCCTCGAAAAGATCTACAACGCCAGTGGCAAGCAGGAAGACCTGGCGCATTTCACCGACGACGAAATCTTCGACCTGGCGCAAAACCTGCGCAAGGGCGTGCCTTTCGCCACCCCGGTGTTCGACGGCGCCACGGAAGAGGAAATCCGCGCCATGCTCGACCTCGCCTACCCGGACGAATTCGCGCAGCGCGTCGGCTTTACCAAGACCAAGACCCAGGTCACGCTGTTCGACGGCCGTACCGGTGAAGCATTCGAGCGTCCCGTCACCATGGGCTATATGCACATGCTGAAACTGCACCACCTGGTGGACGACAAGATGCACGCCCGTTCGACCGGCCCGTACTCGTTGGTGACCCAGCAGCCGCTGGGTGGCAAGGCGCAGTTCGGCGGCCAGCGTTTCGGCGAAATGGAAGTGTGGGCGCTGGAAGCCTACGGCGCTTCCTACACGCTGCAGGAAATGCTGACCGTGAAGTCCGACGACGTCAACGGCCGTACCAAGATCTACGAAAACATCGTCAAGGGCGACCACAAGATCGACGCCGGCATGCCGGAATCGTTCAACGTGCTGGTCAAGGAAATCCGGTCGCTCGCGATCGATATCGATTTGGAACGCCATTAAGCAGGAGTGACATAAATGAAAGCATTGCTAGATCTGTTCAAGCAAGTCACGCAGGAAGAAGAGTTCGATTCGATCAAGATCGGCCTCGCTTCGCCGGAGAAAATCCGTTCCTGGTCCTATGGCGAAGTCAAGAAGCCCGAGACCATCAACTACCGCACCTTCAAGCCGGAGCGGGATGGCCTGTTCTGCGCCAAGATCTTCGGGCCGATCAAGGACTACGAATGCCTGTGCGGCAAGTACAAGCGCCTCAAGCATCGCGGCGTGATCTGCGAGAAGTGCGGCGTTGAAGTTACGCTGACCAAGGTGCGCCGCGAGCGCATGGGCCATATCGAACTGGCCTCGCCGACCGCGCACATCTGGTTCCTGAAGTCGCTGCCGTCGCGTCTGGGCATGGTCCTGGACATGACCCTGCGCGACATCGAACGCGTGCTGTACTTCGAAGCCTATGTCGTGACCGACCCCGGCATGACCCCGCTGAAGGCCTGCCAGCTGCTGACCGAAGACGATTACCTCGCCAAGGTCGAAGAGTACGGCGACGACTTCTCCGCCTCGATGGGCGCCGAAGGCATTCGCGACCTGCTGCGTGGGCTGGATCTGCCGCATCAGGTCGAGACCATCCGCAAGGATCTCGAAGCGACCGGTTCGGAGGCCAAGGTCAAGAAGTACGCCAAGCGCCTGAAGATCCTCGAAGGTTTCCAGAAGTCGGGCATCAAGCCTGAGTGGATGGTCCTTGAGGTCCTGCCCGTGCTGCCGCCGGACCTGCGTCCGCTGGTGCCGCTGGACGGCGGCCGCTTCGCGACCTCCGACCTGAACGACCTGTACCGCCGCGTGATCAACCGCAACAACCGCCTCAAGCGTCTGCTCGAGCTCAAGGCGCCTGAGATCATCGTGCGCAACGAAAAGCGCATGCTGCAGGAAGCGGTCGATTCGCTGCTGGACAACGGCCGTCGCGGCAAGGCCATGACCGGCGCCAACAAGCGTCCGCTCAAGTCGCTGGCCGACATGATCAAGGGCAAGGGCGGCCGTTTCCGCCAGAACCTGTTGGGCAAGCGCGTCGACTACTCCGGCCGTTCCGTCATCGTGGTGGGCCCGCAGCTCAAGCTGCATCAGTGCGGCCTGCCCAAGAAGATGGCGCTCGAACTGTTCAAGCCCTTCATCTTCAACAAGCTCGAACTGCAAGGTTCGGCCACCACCATCAAGGCGGCCAAGAAGCGCGTCGAGCAGGAAGTGCCGGAAGTCTGGGACATCCTGGAAGAGGTCATCCGCGAACACCCGGTGATGCTCAACCGCGCGCCTACCCTGCACCGCCTGGGCATCCAGGCGTTCGAGCCGGTGCTGATCGAAGGCAAGGCGATCCAGCTGCACCCGCTGGTGTGCGCCGCGTTCAACGCCGACTTCGACGGCGACCAGATGGCCGTGCACGTCCCGCTGTCGCTCGAAGCGCAGATGGAAGCGCGCGCCCTGATGCTGGCCTCGAACAACATCCTGTTCCCGGCCAACGGCGAACCGTCGATCGTGCCTTCGCAGGACATCGTGCTGGGCCTGTACTACGCCACCCGCGAGATGATCAACGGCAAGGGCGAAGGAATTGTCTTCTCCGACGTCGTCGAAGTGCAGCGCGCCCTGGACAACCGCCAGGTGCAGATGCAGTCGCGCATCGTGGTGCGCATCCCTGAGTACGAGGTCAATCGCGAAACCGGCGAGAAGACCAAGAAGATCGTGCGCCAGCAGACCACCGTCGGCCGCGCCCTGCTCTCGGAAATCCTGCCGCACGGCCTGCCGTTCTCGGTGATCAACAAGGCGCTCAAGAAGAAAGAGATCAGCAAGCTGATCAACATCTCCTTCCGCAAGTGCGGCCTGCGCGAGACGGTCATTTTCGCCGACAAGCTGATGCAGTCGGGCTTCACCCTGGCGACCCGCGCCGGCCTGTCGATCGCGATGGACGACATGCTGGTGCCGCCGGTCAAGCACGACATCATCCGCAAGTCCGAGTCCGAAGTGAAGGAAATCGAGGCGCAGTACACCTCGGGCCTGGTCACCCAGGGCGAGCGCTACAACAAGGTGGTGGACATCTGGGGCCGCGCCGGCGACCAGGTCGGCAAGGCGATGATGGAGCAGCTGGGGTCTGAAGAAACGATCGACCGTCACGGCAAGAAGGTGCGCCAGGAGTCCTTCAACTCCATCTACATGATGGCTGACTCCGGTGCGCGCGGTTCGGCCGCGCAGATCCGCCAGCTGGCCGGCATGCGCGGCCTGATGGCCAAGCCTGACGGCTCGATCATCGAGACGCCGATCACCGCGAACTTCCGCGAAGGCCTGAACGTGCTGCAGTACTTCATCTCCACCCACGGCGCCCGCAAGGGCCTGGCGGACACGGCGCTGAAGACCGCGAACTCCGGCTACCTGACCCGCCGCCTGGTCGACGTGACCCAGGATCTGGTGGTCACCGAGGACGATTGCGGCACCAGCAATGGCGCCACCATGAAGGCCCTGGTCGAAGGCGGCGAAGTGATCGAGCCCTTGCGCGAGCGCATTCTCGG
>Ga0075368_10000627_pt1 | contig 10692 bp, 9 predicted proteins | sample EndMethybrTD3033_FD_71518 | JGI IMG/M metagenome (GOLD analysis project Ga0075368, IMG submission 71518) | Populus endosphere microbial communities from Tennessee, USA - Endosphere MetaG P. TD hybrid TD303-3 | ecosystem: Host-associated > Plants > Roots > Endosphere | place: USA: Tennessee... | reverse complement strand
TATGTCCGCGCTCGGCGCGAAAATGTACGAACTGGTACGTACTGTCAAAGCAAGGCTGGATATCCCTTTCGCTTTGCGGCTAGTGGCTCGGCGGATCCCGCGCCGGCGTCATCTTCCGGATGGAGCGACACCTTTCTGCTGGGCTCGGTGTCGAGATCGGCGCGGCGGTGGCGGTCGTTGATCTCGTGTGGCTGGTTCGGCGGCCGGCGCGCAGGCCAACGAATAGCCTCCTGTGATTCTGCGGGCACAAGCTTGCATCTTAGTATTCTCGATATCTCCGATGAACGTGACTATCACTGATTTATCAGAGACCCTATGAAAACGATAGAATCGACCCCTTGAGCCCGTCAAGACGCTTATCCGCTTCTTGTGCGGCTGGCGCACATCGACTGTGCAATCGCGCATTCGTTGCGCTTATGCCGACACGTGCTTGCGAGCTGGGACGGGCCGGAAGCTTCGCCGTATGCTCGGCCGCCTCGCACGCCGCCAACCATTTCCTGGGCTCCGATCCGTCATGAAACGTGCCATCCAGCGTTCGTCCAAGCGTCGTCGCCGACGCGTCAATGATCCGGAAGGGACCAGACAAAACATTATCGAAGTGGCCACCACGGAGTTTGCCGGCAAAGGCCTGAGCGGTGCCCGGGTCGACGACATTGCCGCCAAGACCCGCACCAGCAAGCGGATGATCTATTACTATTTCGGGGGCAAGGCAGGGCTCTACATCGCCGTGCTGGAGGCGGCCTACCGCGAAATCCGCAGCGTCGAAGGCGCTCTCGACCTCGAGCATCAGGATCCTCTGGATGCCCTTCGCGCGCTGGTTTCCTTCACCTTCGACTACCAACACGACCATCCGGAGTTCGTGCGGCTGGTCATGAACGAGAATATCCTGGATGGCGCCTATGTGGCCCGCTCGAAAGCCATACAACAGCTCAACTGGCCGGCCATCGAGGCGTTGCGCGAGCTGTTGCAGCGGGGTCAGCGCGCCGGCACCTTTCGCACTGACGTTGATCCTGTCGACCTGCACATGACGATCAGCGCTCTCGCGTTCTTCAATGTCGGCAATCGCGCAACCTTCTCGAAGATCTTCAAGCGGGATATGACCTCGCCGAAAGCGCTCGCCGCCCGGCGCGACCAGGTGGTCGAAACGGTGCTGCGCTATGTATGCCGGCAATGACCGACCGCCACTGCGGCTAGAGCTGGAAGACCTGAGTGTAGAGATTGTCCCTGGAGGGATAGCCGAGCTTGGTGACCGCGCCGACGACGGCATGCTCATCCAGTCCGTCGACGAGCAGCAGGCCCGCGAACGAGCGGTCGTGCTCGCGCATGCTCTTCTCGCGCGTCTGAATGGAGGTTTGCTCCCGGTCCGTCTCGAGCAGCTCTGCCATGATGATGCGGTCCTCGGCAACGATGTTGTCGACCAGGGCGCTGCCGGCAATGGGCGACAGGTTATCGAGCCTGATGGCAGCGAGCACGCCACCGTGGCCAATACCTGCGCGCGCCAGCACCCGGCCGCCGCCCCTGGCAAAGTTGCGCAGGATCGGCATGATGCGCTTGGACCAGGGGGTCGGCGCATTCAGGCGCGCCAGGTAGGCTTCGCTGCCGAGCACGCCTGGGGACCGGAGCTCGTAGCGGATGAAGTATCTGCGGATGCCCGGTTGCAGCGAGCGATAGACGCGAACCAGTTGGAAGCCGTCCACCCCCAAGCGTTCGCTGGTGTGCTCGCGCATCAGCCAATGCAGGTAGTCGGTCTCCTGCTCGGGCTCTACGTCGCTCCAGATCGCCAAGAAGCCGTCGCTCATCGCCATCCCATACCGGTGGTTGATCGCAAGGACCCGGCCCTTGCTGCGGCCTAGCGCAGGCGGCCGGTTGTCAGCGTGTGTTCGACGCACTCATTGATGTGCGCGGCGAGAATGGTCTTTGCGCGCCCGGCATCACGCTTGAGCGCGCAGTCCAGCAGCTGCTGATGCTGGCGGGGGACCACGTCGCCACGATAGCTGAGCGCCAGGATCAGATAGCGGAAGTACTTGTCGAAAACGGCGGCGTGCGCGTCCATCAGCGGGCGCGACCCGCAACTGGAAATAAGTGCTTGGTGGAATTCGCCGTCGTAGCGCTTCCACAACTGGTGATTGGCCTTCTTGCTCGACATGGCGCGCTCGGTGGCGGCCAGCTTGTGGTGGGCCGACACGACCCGGCCCTCCCATTCCATGTCGCCGTGCGCGAAGGACTGCTCCATGGCGTGCGATTCGAGCAGAAGGCGCAACTCGGCGAGACCCTTGAGGTCTTCGGCGGACACGGGAGCGACTTCAAACCCGCGCCGGCCTTCGGCCAGGACAAAGCCGTCCGAGGCCAGGCGGCTCAGGATCTCGCGCAGCGTGCTGACGCTGACGCCGTAATCCTCGCGCATGGCCTCGAGGCGCAACTTCTGCGCGGGCGGCAGCCTTCCAAAGATGATGTCGGTGCGGATGCGCCGGTAGCCGTCGTCGCTAACGGTTTCCATTTCGTCGGGCCTGTCGAGCACCGTCTGCCTCCCAAAGCCTTGCCGCACTCGATTGCCACAGGACCGAGCGGCGCGCAACAATCGATCATATGAGCTTTCAAAAATCATCATAATAAATCCGTAAACTAGGTTGACTCTGCATCCGCTGGTGATGTAAGCCCAACCCTTACAAGACTGCAGAAGCACGGGATTTCATCGTGCCGAGGAGGAAACCAAGCGGCGAACCGCCGAACCCTTCCCCATAGAAGTGAAGCTGTGCGGCGCTCGCCATCGGCGGGCACCACCCGGTGACATCGCAAATCCCGTGGACACAGCCAATGGAGGCGGCGGACGCGTCGAAGAGGAGCTCGCCATGAGGATGTCGATCGCAACCGTCTCGCTGAGCGGCGATCTCGTGGAGAAGCTGGAAGCCGCCGCATGCGCAGGATTCGCCGGGGTTGAAGTCTTCGACAGCGACCTTCTCTCGTTCAACGGCACTGCGGCCGGTGTCAGGAGGATTGCCGCCGATCTCGGTCTCGCGATCGTCGCCTTCCAGCCGTTTCGCGATTTCGAGGGGATGCCGGCCGCGAAGCGCGAGCGGGTGTTTGCTCGCGCAGAACGCAAGTTCGACGTCATGCATGAGCTTGGCTGCGATCTCCTGGTGGTATGTTCAAACACGGCCCCGGACAGCGCAGGCGATGTAGTTCGAGCCGCCCGTGACCTGCGTGAGCTCGGCGAGCGCGCGAGCGCCCGCGGCATGCGTGTTGGCTTCAAGGCGCTAGCCTGGGCGCACCATATCAAGGACCATCAGCAAGCCTGGGAAGCCGTGCGCGCCGCGGATCACCATGCGGTGGGTCTGGTGCTCGACAGCTTTCACACGTTCGCAAGCCAGGTCGATCCGGTCGGCGTGCGCGCAATTCCTGGCAAATGCATCTTCCTCGCCCACCTTGCTGATGCGATGGCGATCCAACCGGACCTGCTCGCCCAGAACCGGCACTTCACGAACTTCCCTGGCCAGGGAGAATTGCCCCTGCTGGAGTTCATGGAGGCGCTGCAGGCCACTGGGTTCAGCGGGCCTCTCTCGCTCGAAATCTTCAATGATCAGATGCGGGCCGGCTCGGCGCGAGGTACGGCAATCGACGGGCGACGTTCGCTGCTGTCCCTGCTCGACCAATTGCGCAAGCGCACGCCGCGAGCGCCGGCGTCGCTGCCTCTGTTGCCGCCGCGCAGCAAATGCCTTGGCACGGAGTTCATCGAATTCGCCATCGATGAGGGCCGCGCGCTCGGCTTCGAAAAGGTTCTGTGCGGCCTCGGCTTTGTGCGCACCGGTGTGCACAAAGCCAAGTCGGTGACGCGATGGTCCCAGGGCGCGATAAACATTGTCGTCAATACCGAGAAGGAAGGCTTTGCCCATTCCTACAACATCACGCACGGAACCGGCGTGTGCGCCATCGGCCTGATGGTGGAGGATGCAAGCGCGGCGCTGCGCCGGGCCAAGGCGCTGCTCGATCAGCCGTTTCACCAGGCCGTCGGACCGGGAGAGCTGGAAATACCGGCCGTGCGTGGCGTCGGTGGGAGCCTGCTCTACTTCGTCGACCGCCGCAGCGAGTTGGCGCGCGTGTGGGATATCGAGTTCGACTCGGTCGGGGAGGCCGAGGGGACGGGCGCAGGGCTGGCCAACGTCGACCACATTTCCCAGTCGATGCATTACGAGGAGATGCTGAGCTGGCTGCTGTTCTACACCTCGCTGCTGGACGTCTCCAAGCTGCCGGTGCGCGACGTGCTGGACCCGGGCGGGCTGGTCAAGAGCCAGGTCCTGCAGACGGCGGGCGGAGAACTCAGGATCGTGCTCAACGCTTCCCTGTCCAAGCGCGCGCTGTCCTCGCGCTTCCTGTCGGAGGCGTTCGGCTCGGGCGTGCAGCATATCGCCTTTGCCACCTCTGACATCCTGGCCACCGCCCAGCGTCTCAAGGCAAACCGGCTCGGCGTGCTGGCTGTTCCCGACAACTACTACGACGATCTCGAAGGTACGACCGACCTGTCGGCGCCGCAGATCGCCGCCCTGAAGGCCCACAACGTGCTCTACGACCGGGATGAGACGGGCGAGTATTTGCAGATGTATACGCAGACCTTCGAGCAGGGGTTCTTCTTCGAAATTGTCGAGCGCAAAGGCTACCGGGGCTTCGGCGCCGTCAATGCCCCGATTCGGCTTGCCGCCCAGTCACGCCTCCTGGAGGACGCACAACGTGTTCTCTGAACCGGCCCGTCGCGCGGTCAAATCGAGAGCCGCGCAAGGAGAATGTCCATGAGCCGTTCCGTTTATATCCTCAACGGACCCAATCTCAACCTGCTCGGCACGCGCCAGCCCGAGGTGTATGGCCGCGAAACCCTGGCCGACGTGGAACACGACTGCCGTGCCGTCGCCAAGACCCTCAATCTCGAGGTGTCGTTTCACCAAAGCAATCTCGAAGGCGCGTTGATTGAAACCATCCATGACGCCCGCAAGACCAACGCGGCCGGCGTCATCATCAATGCCGGCGCCTACACGCATACGTCGATCGGCATCCATGACGCGCTCAAGATTCTCGATGTGCCGATCATCGAGGTGCACATTTCCAACGTCCATCAGCGCGAGGAGTTTCGCCACCATTCCTTTATCTCGCGCGTGGCAAGCGGCGTGATCGTTGGCTGCGGCACCCAGGGCTATCAGCTAGCCCTGCATCGCCTCGCGCATCTTCTCGATCAAGCCAAGAAATAGCGGCCGACGGCCATGGTGCGTTCCCCCTCAAGGCAGCAAGAGCGAGCCAAGCTCGGCGGCAGCGGTCTGCAACGGCTGTACGAACCGGTTCACCATGTCGCGCTCGGCCATCGGGCGCCCCAGGATCACGTTCACGCCGGCGACAAACCTGCCGCTGGTGTCGCGCACGGGAGCGGCCAGGGTGCACAGGCGCGATTCCATCTGCTGGCTGGCCAACGCATAGCCGGCGTCGCGGACCTTTCGCAGCAGCGCGAGCAGCTGCTTGGGCGAGGTCACCGTGTGCTCGGTAAAGCGATGCAACATGGCGCGCTTGAGATAGTCGTCCAGCTCAGCGGGTGGCAGGTGGGCCAGCAGGACCTGCCCGATCGAGGTGCAGTAGGCGGGCAGGCGGCGGCCGACGTTGAGTGCCGGCGACATGATGCGGGAAGACGCGGAGCGGGCCAGATAGACGATCTCATCACCGTCGAGAATGGCGAGCGAGCAGGCCTCGTTCAGGGTGTCGCCCAGACGATTGAGGACCGGCTGTGCCAACAGCGGCAAGGGCGCGGTCGACAGGTACGCGTGGCTGATCGAGAGCACGCGCGGTCGCAAATAGAAGCGCCCCGAGTCGTCAGCTGCGGCAAAGCCAAGCGTGGCAAGCGTATGCAGGCTGCGTCGCACGGCAGCGCGGGGAATGCCCGTGCGCTGGCTCAATTGGGCAATCGTCATGCGGTTTCTGGTTGTCGAGAACGACAGCACTACGGCGAGGCCGCGCGCCAGCGACGTGACGAAATCAGGGTCGTCGCGGTAGTCCGCGATGGCATCCGCCACCAGATAGGGCGCGGGCGAGGTGTCAGTGCGGTCGACCGGCGGCAGGCGCGGCGACGACCCTTTGGTCCCGGGCAATCTTCTCGACATTGCCTCTCCCTTTACGAAATGACGGACAGCCACGGCCAAGGCTGCCGGCGCCGGCTTTTCTCCTTGGGCGAGATGGCGTCCCGGCGGGCCACTGGCCGCCAAAAGCCTACCCCGCAGTTGTACATGTTGGGCGCTATGCGCACAACTGTTCGTATATCGCCCGAACTCTTCAAAGACGGTTCTAGTTCAGTCGCGCGGTTACCGCGTTAGGAGGCAACCATGGCCCCGCATGAGAGCAAGAAGCTGATTTCCGATGAGCAGCGCCAGGAACTCGATGAGGCATTCGCGCGCGCGCGCAAGGCGCTGGCGGTCATCGAGACTTATGACCAGGCGCGTGTCGATCGCTTGTGCCAGGCGGTCGCCTGGGCGGTGGCCAACAAGCGGGCGTTCACCCGGCTGGTCGAGATGGGTATCGAGGAGAGTGGTCTCGGCGATGCGGAAAGCCGCATGGGCAAGCGCTTGAAGATCCGCGGCGTGCTGCGTGATGCCCTGCGCCAGAAGAGCGTCGGCATTATCGAGGAGATGCCGGACAAGGGCATCGTCAAGTACGGCAAGCCGGCCGGCATTGTCGCCTGCATCGTGCCGACCACCAATCCGGACCTCACTCCAGCCGGCAACGCCATCTACGCCATCAAGGCCCGCGACGTCGTCATCTTCTCTCCGCATCCGCGTTCGAAGCGCACCTCCTTCGAAACGGTGGCCTTGATGCGCCAGGCGCTGGAGCGGGAGGGTGCGCCCGCCGACATCCTGCAGTGCCTGACCAAGGTCAACATCCCGATGTCGCAAGCGCTGATGGCGAGGGCCGACCTCGTGATCGCCACCGGTGGCCAGCCCATGGTGCGGTCCGCCTACAGCTCAGGCACGCCGGCCTACGGGGTGGGCGCCGGCAACTCGACCATGATCATCGACGAGACGGCCAACATTGAAGAGGCGGCGCGCAATACGCGCCTGTCCAAGACCTCGGACTTCGGATCGGGCTGCTCGGCCGACGGCAACCTGATCATCGAGGCCGGCATCTTCGATCGCTTCCTGAAGCAGCTGCAGGCGGAAGGCGGCTACCTCGCAAGCGCGGCGGAGAAAGCCGCCCTGCGCAAGGTGATGTGGGACGAGGAGCAGCACCGCACGTCCAACACGGTGGCGATCGCGCCGCAGCGTCTCGCCGAGATCGCGGGTTTCAGCATCCCGGCCGACCGCAAGTTCATCATGGTGGATGGCGATGGCATCGGCAAAGAGCATCCGTTCTCGGGTGAGAAGCTCACCACGTTGCTGGCGGTCTATCGCTACAAGGGTTTCGACCAGGCGCTGGAGATGATGCGCGGCATCTACGAAGTCGGCGGCAAGGGTCACTCGTGCGGTATCTATTCTTTTGATCAAGACCATATCGACAAGCTGGCGCGCGCAGCGCCGGTGTCGCGCATCATGGTCCGCCAGCCGCAATCGAAAGCCAACGCTGGTGCCTTCAACAACGGCATGCCCATGACCTCGAGTCTCGGCTGCGGGACCTGGGGCGGCAACATCGTGTCCGAGAACGTGCACCTGAAGCACTACATGAACACGACGTGGGTGTCCTTGCCGATCAAGGAGGATCGGCCGTCCGACGAAGAGCTGTTTGGGGACTTCTATGACGCTGCGCTGGAAGCAGACGCAAAGACCGCGGCTGCGTGAGCTTCGAAGAACATGACAAAAAAGACCGCAGAAGAAATTGTATCGGACGCGTCGGCCTGGTGGCAGACGTCGCTGATCGACATTGAGCCCGGCAAGATCGCCATCCGCGGTTATCCGATCCAGGAGCTGATCGGCCGGGTGCGTTTTCCTGACATGATCTGGCTGATGCTGCGCGGCGACCTGCCGTCGCGCGGGCAGGCCGATCTCCTGGAGGCGGCGATGGTGCCGGGCGTCGATCACGGCCCGCATGCGCCGTCGATCGCCATCTCCCGGATGGCGGTCAGCTGCGGCTTGCCGGTCAACGGCGCTATGGCGTCCGCCGTCAACGTGCTCGACGACATTCATGGAGGCGCCGGCCAGCAATGCATGCAGCGGTACCGCGAGATTGACGAGGCGGCTGGCAAGGACGGCAACCTGGTGCGGGCCGCCACGGCGATCATCGAGAAGCACCGCAGTGCCGGCGAGAAGATCGTGCCTGGCTTCGGGCATCGATTTCATCCTGTCGATCCGCGCACTGCACCGCTGTTGGCGCTGGTTGCCAAAGCGGAAGCGGCGGGCGTGGTCTCGGGGCGCTTTGCAGCGATCGGACGCGCGGTCGAGAGCGCAATCTCCTCGCTCAAGGGACGGCACATCCCGATGAACATCGACGGGATCACCGCCGTGATTTTCTGCGAACTCGGCTTCGAGCCGGAACTTGGCCGCGGACTGTTCGTGCTGTCGCGCTCGGTCGGCATCCTGGCGCACGCCTGGGAGCAGAAGCAGCAAGGTCGCCGCATCATGGGGCCGATGCCGAAAGAAATACCGTTTCGATACAGCGGTCCGGCGACCCGGCACCTCACCAGCAACGAAGACAAGAGCTAGTTCGCCAGCAGTGCGGGCTTCGAGAATTGGAGAAGAGTGATGAAAGACAAGGTTGCCAACCAACTCGTGAAATATCTCGAAGCACGCGGCGTCGAATACGTGTTTGGCCTATGTGGCCACACCAACATTGCCGTGCTGTCGGCGATCGAGAAGAGCAAGATCACCTTCGTCAATACCCGGCATGAGCAGGTGGCGGCGCACGCCGCCGACGGTTATGCGCGCGCCAAGAACCAGACGGCCGTGGTGCTCTCCCACCTCGGTCCGGGACTGACCAACGCCGCGACGGGGGTGGCCAACGCCTCGCTCGACTCAGTGCCGATGGTGGTGATCGCCGGCGACATTCCGAGCCACTACTACGGCAAGCACCCGCATCAGGAAGTGAACATGCACGCGGATGCGGCGCAGTTCGAGATCTATCGCCCGTTCGTGAAACGGGCATGGCGCGTCGAGCGGCCCGACCTCTTTCCGGAAATTCTGGAGAAGGCGTTTTCGCTGGCGGAAAGCGGCCGTCCCGGCCCGGTGCTGGTGGACGTGCCGATGGATATCTTCTCGGCCGATGTGGACGTGGCGCTGTTCGAGCGGCTGCGTCACAACACCAAGAAGCTGTCGCGGCCCTCGCTCGATGAGGACACGGCAACGGCGATCATCAAGGCCTTCAGCCAGGCCAAGCGCCCCTTGCTTTATGTTGGCGGTGGTATCGTACGAGCGAACGCCGCCGCCGAGCTGCGCGCCCTGGTAGATCACCTGCAGGTGCCGGTTGCATACACGCTGATGGGCAAGGGCGCGGTGCCGGACGACCACCCGTTCGTGCTGGGCATGACAGGGTTCTGGGGCACCAAGTACATCAACGAGCAGTGCCGCACCGCCGACTGGATCATGGGTCTCGGCACCCGCTTCTCGGAGGCCGATTGCAGCTCCTGGTATCCGGAGTACACCTTCAGCATTCCGCCCACCAAGCTCATTCATATTGACATCGATCCCTGCGAAATCGGCCGCAATTTCCCAGTCGAAATCGGCGCCGTGGCCGATTTGAAGCCGGCCCTGGCGGTGCTCAATCGCGTGGCGCGTAAGGTGCTGCCCGAAGGCATCAAGCGCCCGCAGGTCGCCAAGGAGATCGCCGCCAACCGCGAAGAATTCGTCGCTGGAAATCGTGCGCACGCACAGAGCAACGCCTACCCGATGCGGCCCGAGCGCATCCTGGCCGATGTGCGCGAGGTGCTGCCCCGCAACGCCTTTATCACCACCGACGTCGGCTGGAACAAGAATGGCGTCGGCCAGCAATTTCCGGTGCTGGAGCCCGGCACGATCCTCACTCCCGGCGGCTACGCGACGATGGGCTTCGGCGCGCCGGGCGCGCTCGGTGCCAAGCTCGCGCAACCCGATCGGGTGGTCATCTCGCTGGTTGGAGACGGCGGCTTCGGGCAGAACCCCGCCATGCTTGCCACCGCCTACGAGCAGAACATCGCCGTGGTGTGGGTGATCATGAACAATAACGCGTTTGGCACCATCGCCGGTCTGGAGCGCGCCCACTTCGGCACGACCTTCGGCACCGTCTTCGAGAAAAACGGCAAGCCCTATAACCCTGACTATGCGGCGATGGCGAAGGCCTACGGCGTCGACGGCATCCGCGTTACCTCGGCTGCCGAGTTCAGGCCGGCGCTGGAGCGGGCCATCAAATCCAACAGCCCCTACGTCATCGACGTGAGCATGCAGAACGAGCCGGTGCCGACCTTCGGGCACTGGAACATCATGGACATCTACTCACCGGGCAAGAAGGTGCACCACGTCAGCACGGGCACGTAAGCAGAGTGTGACAGCAGCAGGGCGATCCAAGAGCGATCCAGGATCCTGGGCGAACATGGGGAACAGGCCGTGATACACGTCTACTCTCTCGCGCACCTGACGGTGCTGTCGCTGACGCCGCCAGAGGTGGTCGATGTGGCGGCGCGCACCGGCTATCGGTACGTCAGCCTGCGTTTGACGCGCGTGACGCCCGACGAGCCGCTCTACGATCTGGGTCATGACCGGCTCCTGA
>Ga0075368_10000626_pt1 | contig 10696 bp, 8 predicted proteins | sample EndMethybrTD3033_FD_71518 | JGI IMG/M metagenome (GOLD analysis project Ga0075368, IMG submission 71518) | Populus endosphere microbial communities from Tennessee, USA - Endosphere MetaG P. TD hybrid TD303-3 | ecosystem: Host-associated > Plants > Roots > Endosphere | place: USA: Tennessee... | reverse complement strand
GCGTCAAGCAGATGACCGTCGACTGCTGGCCGGCGTACACCTTCTCCGGTGACGCCAAGCCGGGGGACACCAACGGCCAGGGCGTCGGCGGCACCTGGTACGTCATGTCTCCCGACGGGAAGCCGATCGGCGCGCCGAAGAAGTAGGCGTCACCTCCCCAGGGTTGATCGCACCGGACGCGCGCACGATCGCAGGTCCGCCCCCTCCGCACCGCACGGAGGGGGCGGACCTCTTTCGGCGTTCTGTCGTTTTGCCGCTTTTCCACCGGGTGCATACGGCACGTGCCGCAGGCAGTGACCGGGAACGGATGGTCAATTTCCGTTTCGGCTCGCCCCGTTGGCAGGCGATCAGTAGCCTCAGCTCGAACACCGGATCGCCTAAGCCGAGGAGAGATAGATGGAGCGTCCCGCCTGGGCCCCACGGAGCATCGACATCTCGGTGCCGAGCGTCTCCCGGATCTACGACTTCTACCTGGGCGGTTCGCACAACTTCGAGGTCGACCGGGAGGCGGCCCGCAAGGCGATGGAGTTCATGCCGGGCCTGCCGAAGATCATGCAGGCCAACCGGGCGTTCATGCGCCGCGCGGTGCGGTACGCGGTCGGTGAGGGCATCACCCAGTTCCTGGACATCGGTTCGGGCATCCCGACCTTCGGCAACGTCCACGAGGTGGCCCAGGCCGCCAGCCCCGGCGCGCGGGTCGTCTATGTCGACCACGACCCGGTCGCCGTCGCGCACAGCCAGGCGGTCCTGGACGGAAACGAGGACGCGAGCGTCGTCGCCGCCGACCTCCGCAAGCCCCAGGAGATCCTCGACAGCGACGAAGTACGGCGCCTGATCGACCTGAACCGGCCAGTGGCGCTGCTTCTCGTTGCCATACTGCACTTCGTGGAAGACGCGGACGACCCGTACGAGGCGGTGGCCCACCTGCGCGACGAACTCGCGCCCGGCAGCCTGCTGATCCTCACCCATGCCTCGTACGAGGGAATCCCGCTTCCACCGGAGCAGGCCGCGGGCACGGTGGACGTGTACAAGGACATTCGCAACCCGCTGATCATGCGCTCTCGTGACGAGATCGCGCGGTTCTTCGAGGGGTACGACATGGTGGAACCGGGAGTGGTGCCGATGCCTCACTGGCGGCCGGACACGGCACCGGAGGACGAGGATCCTTTCGCCTTCTCCGGATTCGCCGGCGTGGGGCGTACCGCGTGACCGCCGAGCCGGACGGGCCGGAGGACAGACTGCGCCGCTTCGCGACGATCTGGAGCCGGGCGGTCTTCCCGGTGACCTCGACGTCGCTGACCCGGCCGGAGTTCGAGGAGGAACTCCTGCCGCTGGCCCGGCGGTTGAGCCAGGCGCTGCACACCCGGACGCCTGCGGCGGACGCGGGCCGGGCGGTGGGCGCCGCCCTGGTCTCCGCGCACTGCACCGACCCCGAAGCGCTCAGCCGCACGCTGGACTGCGTGGACGCCTACCTCGTCCTGTACTGCGGTGAGGACGGCGACCAGGAGGAGCTGCGGGCGCGCTCCTCGCGGCTGCAGCACGCCATGGCGGCCGGCTTCGCCCAGGCGCTGCGCGAGCGCACGCTGGCCGAGCAGGAGGCCATCTCCGCGGCCGCGTTGAAGGCGCAGGGTGTGGTCGCCCAGGCGCTGCACGCGACCGAGGCCCGCTTCCGCGCGGTCTTCGAGGGCGCGGCCATAGGGATCGGCATGGCCGACCTCGACGGCAACGTCCTGCAGGTCAACGGCGCACTGCTGCGCATGTTCGGCCTGACGGACCAGATGCTCCGCGCCCGCAACGTCCGGGAGTGGACCCACCCGGACGACGCCCCCCAGACCTGGACGCTCTACGACGAGCTGGTCCGCGGCGAGCGCGAGCACTACCACGTCGAAAAGGCCTTCTACCGCCCCGACGGAACGGTCCTGTGGACCAACCTGACGGTCTCCCTGCTGCGCGACGCGGACGGCAACCCGCAGTACCAGCTCGCCCTCATGGAGGACACCACCGAGCGCCGGCTGCTCAACCTCCGGCTGCGCTACGAGGCCACGCACGACGCCCTCACCGGCCTGCCCAACCGCACCTTCTTCTTCGAGCGCCTGGAGAAGGCCCTCGGCGCGGGCGAGGGCCAGCGGTTCGGACTGTGCTACCTCGACCTCGACGGCTTCAAGACCATCAACGACAGCCTCGGCCACGCGGCCGGCGACCGGCTGCTCGTCGAGGTCGCCGACCGGCTGCAGGGCTGTGCGACCGCCCCCGGCGAGATGGTCGCCCGGCTCGGCGGCGACGAGTTCGTGGCGCTGACCACCGGCGCCGACACCGAGAGCGAGGTCGACGAGCTCGCCGCCCGGATCATGGGCGCGCTGATCGCGCCGATCAGCATCGACGGCCGTGAGCTCACCGTCCGCGGCTCCATCGGCGTCGTCGAGGGCCCGGCGGGCGAGCGCAGCCCGGCGGAGGTGCTGCGCAGCGCCGACATCACCATGTACCGGGCCAAGTCGGCCGGCGGCAACCGCTTCGAGCTGGCCGACGAGGAGGCCGACGCCCGCGCCATCACCCGGCACGGCCTGACCACGGCCCTGCCGGCCGCGCTGGAGCGGAACGAGTTCTTCATCGAGTACCAGCCGCTGGTCCACCTCGGCGACGGCAGTGTCCGCGGCGCCGAGGCCCTGGTCCGCTGGCTGCACCCGCAGCACGGCGTCCTCGGTCCGGACCGCTTCATCCCGCTCGCCGAACACACCGGCCTGATCGTGCCGCTCGGCCGTTGGGTCCTGGAGCAGTCGGTCCGCCAGGCCCGCGAGTGGCGAGAACGGTACGACGACGCGGGCCCCCTCCGCATCAACGTCAACCTCTCGCCCTGCCAGCTCACTCACCCCGGCCTGGTCCAGGACACGGTCGACATCCTGGAGCGCGCGGGAGTCGAGCCGGACGCACTGTGCCTGGAGGTCACCGAATCGGCCCTCATCGGTGCCGACGACGACCTCCTGAAGCCCCTGCGCCGCCTGGCCGAGATGGGCGTCGACATCGCCCTCGACGACTTCGGCACCGGCTACTCGAACCTGGCGAACCTCCGCCGCCTCCCGGTCAGCATCCTCAAACTGGACCGCTCCTTCACCCAGAGCATGCAACAGTTCCCGGCCGACCCGGTGGACCTCAAGATCGTCGAGGGAATCGTCTCCCTGGCCCACAGCCTGAACCTCGCGGTAACGGTGGAGGGCGTGGAAACGGGCGCCCAGGCCGAACAGCTGCGGATACTGGGCTGCGACACGGCTCAGGGCTGGTACTACGCGAGGCCGGGCCCACCGGATCGGCTGCACGAGCTGTCGCTGGTGGACGCGACGGGCTGACCCTCGTCGGGCGAGCCTCAGGGGAGCGGGATCGAGCGCAGGGAGCGGTGCGTGTAGGCCCGGACGATCACATGGCCCGAGTCGCCACCGGGTACCGCGAGCCGGGGGTACTCGCCGTCCCTCGTCTGCGGATACGGTGCGGACATGCGCGGCGCGGCGCTTCCCGTGGCCTTGGGGCCCGCGTGCAGGTCGATCGTGATCACGCGCCCCCTGACGGCCTTGTCGTTGACCGGGGTGAAGGTCACGAACCGGCCGTCGGCCAGGGCGGCTTCCTCGGTCGTCGTGTAGTAGCCCCACAGCTTGCGCCCGTGGACGAGGTCGTACGCGTTCCAGTAGCCGGCGCCCGGATCCTCCGCGCTGTCCTCGAACAGCACCAGCACGCCGTCGGACGAGATCAGCCCACGCTCCGGCTTGTCCCCCGAGTCCTCGGGCGTCGGCAGCGGCTTGAGCGTGCCCGGGTCCAGGCGTCGCAACGGCGGGAAGACGTCCCCGGCGGAGATCGGACTGCCGGTGCACACCAGGTAGCGCCCGCCCGAGATGAGCGCCGGGCACTCGGTGCCCTCGGGAGTGGTCGCCAGTGCCTCCCCGGTGTCGGCGTCGCGGGCGGTGACCCGGGTGCCGTCGGTGGTGTAGACACGGCCGTCGAAGGCGGCGAGGCCTCCTGAGGTGTCCGCGTCGAGCGTGCGGTGCCACAGGAGCTTGCCGTCGGAGGCGCGGAAGGCGCCGAGCGCGACGTTCCGGGAGGCCTTGGCCTGCGTTTCGAGGACGTAGACGGTGCCGTCGGCGGATTTCAGAGCGTCGGCGGTACTGCCCTCGGCCAGCCGGAGTGTCCAAGCCGCCGCGCCCGTACGAAGGCTGGCGGCGCTTATCACGTCCCCGACACCTGTCACGGCCCGCTCGTCCGCCGAGTCGACGACGAGTCCCGCGCTCTTGCCCTTGCCGCCGCTTCCGGGGACTGCCCAGTTGACCTCTCCGGTGGCCCGGGACCGGCCGACAAGAGCGCCCGCGGTGCCGGCGCACACGACCTGATGAGACGTCACATCGCAGGTGCCGCGCGCTTCTTGTGCCGACAGCGGCACGGTCCACAGTCGCCAGGGGCCCGACACGGGGGAGGCGCTGAGCGGTGCGGTCGGTGCGGCCGGCGACGAGAGCGTCGTATGCCCCGAGACGGAGGGTGTGTCCCCCGCACCCGAACATCCGGCCAGCAACAGCGCCATCAGCCCCGCGCCCGCCACACGCATGCGCATGTCCACCCCCGCACCGGAGAGCCCCATGCTACGGCGGCTCAGCGCTCCAGCAGCATCCGCTGCAACTCCCGTGCCGCGCGCGGCGGGGCCACATCGCTGCGGTGGGCCAGCGCGATGGTGCGGTGCAGTCCAGGACGGGTCAGCGGTGTCACTCGCAGCCCCCGTCCCGAGCGAGCCGCCACCATCCGTGGTACGACCGCTACGCCCAGCCCCGCCCGTACGAAGCCGAGCACCGCGTCCATCTCCCCGCCCTCCACCGCGAAGTCGGGCTCGAAGCCCTCGGCGCGGCAGGCGGCGACGGTCAGTTCACGCAGGTCGTAGCCGTGCCGGAACATCACCAGGCGTTCGCCCTCCAGGTCGGAGATGCGAACCGTGCGCCGGCCCGGGCCACCCGGCGCCAGCGCCTCCGGTGAGGACACCACGACCAGGTCCTCACGCAGCAGCTCCACCGTCGTCAGCGCCGGCGCCGGCGTGGGCAGCGGCAGGACGACGAGCGCCAGATCGAGCGCACCTCGTGCCAGCTCCCGTACGAGATCGTGCGACCCGCCCTCCTCGATCAGCAGCCGGATGCCGGGATAGCGGTCGTGGAAGGCGCGTAGTACGTCCGGCAGCAGGCCGGTGCACAGACTCGGCGTCGCCCCCAACCGCACCCGCCCACTGCGCAGTTGCACCAGCTCCTGCACCTCGTGCCGCGCCGTGTCCGCGTCGGCCAGGATGCGGCGTGCCAGGGGCAGCAGGGCCTCACCCGCGTCGGTGAGCGTGATGTTGCCGCGCGCCCGCAGGAACAGATCGGCCCCCAGCTCCCGCTCCAGCGCCTTGATCTGCTGGGACAGGGACGGCTGGGCGACATGGACCAGATCGGCGGCCCGGGTGAAGTGCCGGGTCTCGGCGACCGCCACGAAGTACTGGAGCTGCTGGAACTGCATCCTCGTACGATAGCCGTAGTCTATCGAATCAAGCCGGACCATGTCTTGGACCGATGGGGCCGTTCGGCCCTAGCGTCCTGACTCATGGCTCTGGCAACGCGGACGGACCGACGGCCGTCCATGGCGCGCACCGTGTGGGACAGCACCGTCGGCAAGAAGACGGTGATGGCCGTCAGCGGCGTGATCATGCTGCTGTACCTGGTCGTCCACATGATCGGCAACCTGAAGATCTTCTTCGGCGCGGGCGAGTTCAACCACTACGCGCACTGGCTGCGGACCCTCGGTGAGCCGTTCATGCACTACGAGTGGACGCTCTGGCTCATCCGCGTCGTGCTGGTGGTCGCGGTCGTCGCCCACGCCACGTCCGCGTACCAGCTCAGCCGCCGCGACATCAGGGCACGGCCCAGCAAGTACGTGCACAGGAAGCCGCGGGCGAGCTACGCGACCCGCACCATGCGCTGGGGAGGGATCATCCTCGGCCTGTTCATCGTGTGGCACATCCTCGACCTGACGACGGGCACCGTGCACTCGGGCGGCTTCCAGGAGGGGCACCCGTACCAGAACGTCGTGGACACCTTCTCCACCTGGTACGGCAACGTCATCTACATCGTCGCGATGCTCGCCCTCGGCCTGCACGTCCGGCACGGCTTCTGGAGCGCCGCCCAGACCCTCGGCGTCGGCAGCCGCACCCGCGACCGCGCCCTGAAGACCATCGGCAACGTCCTCGCACTGCTGCTCACGGCCGGCTTCATCGCCGTCCCCGTGGGCGTCATGACCGGAGTGGTGAGCTGACATGACCTACACCGAATACGTCACCGGCGAACCGGTCACCGACCCCAAGGCCCCCTCGGGCCCCGTCAACGAGCGCTGGGACAAGCGTCGTTTCGAGGCCAAGCTGGTCAACCCGGCCAACCGGCGCAAGCACACGATCATCGTCGTCGGCACCGGCCTCGCCGGCGGCTCCGCCGGCGCCACCCTCGCCGAACAGGGCTACCACGTCGTCCAGTTCTGCTACCAGGACTCCCCGCGCCGCGCCCACTCCATCGCCGCACAGGGCGGCATCAACGCGGCCAAGAACTACCGCAACGACGGCGACTCCATCCACCGGCTGTTCTACGACACCGTCAAGGGCGGCGACTTCCGGGCACGGGAGTCCAACGTCCACCGGCTCGCGCAGATCTCGGTGGAGATCATCGACCAGTGCGTGGCACAGGGCGTGCCGTTCGCACGGGAGTACGGCGGTCTGCTCGACACCCGTTCCTTCGGCGGCGTCCAGGTCTCGCGGACCTTCTACGCCCGCGGCCAGACGGGCCAGCAACTGCTGCTGGGCGCCTACCAGGCCCTCAGCAGGCAGATCGCCGCGGGGAACATCGAGATGCACCCGCGTACGGAGATGCTCGACCTGATCGTCGTCGACGGGCGGGCACGCGGGATCGTCGCCCGTGACCTGATCACCGGGAAGATCGACACCTACTTCGCGGACGCCGTCGTACTGGCGAGCGGTGGTTACGGAAACGTCTTCTACCTGTCGACGAACGCCATGAACTCCAACGCCACCGCCATCTGGCGGGCCCACCGGCGTGGCGCCTACTTCGCCAACCCCTGCTTCACGCAGATCCATCCGACCTGCATCCCGCGCACCGGCGAGCACCAGTCGAAGCTGACGCTGATGAGTGAGTCGCTCCGCAACGACGGCCGGATCTGGGTGCCCAGGGCCAAGGGCGACGACCGTCCGCCGAACAGGATCCCCGAGGACGAGCGCGACTACTACCTGGAGCGCATCTACCCGTCCTTCGGCAACCTGGTCCCGCGCGACATCGCCTCCCGTGCCGCGAAGAACGTGTGCGACGAGGGCAGGGGAGTGGGGCCGGGCGGTCAGGGCGTCTACCTCGACTTCGCCGACGCCATCGAGCGGATGGGGCGGGGGGCCGTCGAGGCCAAGTACGGCAACCTCTTCGACATGTACCAGCGGATCACCGACGAGGATCCGTACGAGGTGCCGATGCGGATCTACCCGGCCGTGCACTACACGATGGGCGGGCTGTGGGTCGACTACGACCTGCAGACCACCGTCCCCGGCCTGTTCGCGATCGGCGAGGCCAACTTCTCCGACCACGGGGCGAACCGGCTGGGCGCCTCCGCGCTGATGCAGGGGCTGGCCGACGGCTACTTCGTGCTGCCGGCGACCATCAACGACTACCTCGCCCGCAACCCGCACCAGGGCGAGGTGACCGACCAACACCCGGTCGTGCAGGAGGTGCTGGCCGAGACGGAGGACCGGATCAACCTGCTCCTCTCCGTCGACGGCGACCGTACCCCGGACTCCTTCCACCGTGAAGTCGGCGAGTTGATGTGGGAGTTCTGCGGTATGGCACGGACGGATGCCGGTCTGCGCAAGGCGCTTGAGCGCATCCCGCAGATCCGTGAGGAGTTCTGGCGGCGGATCAAGGTCCCCGGCACCGGCGAGGAGTTCAACCAGTCGCTGGAGAAGGCCAACCGCATCGTCGACTATCTGGAGCTCGCCGAGCTGATGTGCCTCGACGCGCTGCACCGGGCCGAGTCCTGCGGCGGGCACTTCCGCGAGGAGTCGCAGACGCCGGACGGCGAAGCCGCCCGCAGGGACGACGAGTTCGCCTACGCGGCGGCCTGGGAGTTCACCGCCACCGGTGAGGCTCCGACCCTGCACAAGGAAGACCTGGTCTTCGAGTACGTCCATCCCACTCAGCGGAGCTACGCATGAAGCTCACCCTGCGCGTCTGGCGGCAGAAGAACGCCGACGCCGACGGCGCCATGTCCACGTACGAGGTGGACGGCATCTCCTCCGACATGTCGTTCCTGGAGATGCTCGACACGCTCAACGAGGAGCTCATCCTGCGCGGTGAGGATCCGGTGGCCTTCGACCACGACTGCCGCGAGGGCATCTGCGGTGCGTGTTCCCTGGTGATCAACGGGGATGCGCACGGGCCGGAGCGGACGACGACCTGTCAGCTGCACATGCGGTCCTTCAAGGACGGCGACACGATCGATGTCGAGCCGTGGCGGGCGTCGGCGTTTCCGGTGATCAAGGATCTGGTCGTCGACCGGTCGGCGTTCGACCGGATCATCCAGGCCGGGGGGTACATCACCGCGCCCACCGGGGCCGCGCCGGAGGCGCATGCGGCGCCGGTGCCCAAACCGGATGCCGATTTCGCCTTCGAGCACGCGGAGTGCATCGGGTGCGGGGCGTGTGTGGCGGCGTGTCCCAACGGGGCGGCGATGTTGTTCACGTCGGCCAAGGTCAATCACTTGAATGTGCTGCCTCAGGGGGCGCCTGAGCGGGAGACGCGGGTGCTGGACATGGTGGCGCAGATGGACGCAGAGGGGTTCGGGGGCTGCACGTTGACGGGGGAGTGTGCGACCGCCTGCCCGAAGGGGATTCCGCTGGTCTCCATTACGAGTATGAACAAGGAGTGGCTGCGGGCTACGCGGAAGGTCGCGAAGCGGTAGCACCGTGAACGTTCGCCGAAATCGTGCGGACGGGCGGGGCCGGGAGGGTGCTCCCCGGCCCCGTCTCGCGTGTGCGGGGCGAGCCGTTCAATCAGCGCACATCCGCTCTCCTGGCACCGGACACGCGCACGCCAACCGGCATCGGAAGAAACAGGTGTACCGCCACCGTCCCCGAACCGGCGCGTGACCAGGAGAGAGCCATGACCGGCACCACCACCCTCGACCGCCCCGCTCAGCCCGCCGCCCCCACCCGCTACTCCGTCTCCCTCGCCCGCGACGAGGCCGACGTGCGTGCCGCGCAGCGGCTGCGGCACGAGGTGTTCGCCGGGGAGATGGGCGCCCTGCTGGCCACCCCCCAGCCGGGCTACGACATCGACGCCTTCGACGCCTACTGCGACCACCTGCTGGTGCGCGAGGAGATGACCGGCCAGGTCGTCGGGACGTACCGGCTGCTGCCGCCGGAGCGGGCCGCCGTCGCCGGACGGCTGTACTCCGAGGGCGAGTTCGACCTGACCGCGCTCGACGCGATCCGCCCCGGCCTCGTGGAGGTCGGCCGCTCCTGCGTGCACCCCGACCACCGCGACGGCGCCGTCATCGGCCTCATCTGGGCCGGCATCGCCCGCTACATGGTGGACCGCGGGCACGAGTGGCTGGCCGGTTGCTGCTCGATCCCGCTGGCCGACGGCGGTGCGCTCGCCTCGGCCACCTGGGACCGGGTGCGGGCCAAGTACCTGGCTCCGGAGGAGTATCGCGTACGGCCGCTGCTGCCCTGGACTGCGAACGCCTCCGCCCCGGCCGCGCCCGGCGAGCTTCCGGCCCTGCTCCGTGGCTACCTCCGCCTCGGTGCCTGGGTGTGCGCCGAGCCCGCCCACGACCCGGACTTCGGGGTCGCCGACCTGTACGTGCTGCTGTCGATGCGCCGGGTCAACGCGCGCTATCTGCGGCACTTCCTCTCCCTCGTCCCGGCCTGATGAGCGTCTGGATGCCGAGCGCGCCCTGCACCCCCAGGGCGTGCATCGAGCAGACGGGGTCCGCCACGGCCGTACCGCGTGCCGTGGCGCGGATCGCGGCGGTCGTAGTCCTGATGCTCGTCGGGATCGCGCTGTCGCCGTTCGGCGGGAGGATCCCCGCCGGGTGGGTGAGGCGGTGGTGCCGGTGGATCGTACGGGCCGCAGGGGTCCGGGTCCGTGTCACCGGCGCCGCCGCGCCGACCGGCGGGCTGCTGCTGGTCGCCAACCACATCTCCTGGCTGGACATCCCGCTGCTCGCCGCGGTCCGCCCGGCCCGGATGCTCGCCAAGTCCGACATCCGGGACTGGCCCGTCGCCGGACCGGTGGCCGCCCGCGGTGCCCTGTTCATCGACCGCAACCGGCTGCGGGCCCTTCCCGACACCGTGGCCCGAATCGCCGACGCCCTGCGCGCCGGGCAGGCCGTCGGGGTCTTCCCCGAGGGCAGCACCTGGTGCGGTCGTGCCCAGGGCAACTTCCGGCGCGCCGTCTTCCAGGCGGCGCTGGACGCCGAGGTCTCCGTCCAGCCGGTGCACTTGGGCTATCGGGTGGCCGGCGGCTCCGCCAGCACGGCGCCCGCCTTCATCGGCGAGGACTCGCTGCTGGCCTCGGTCTGGCGCGTCGCGATGACGCGGGGGCTCGTGGCCGAGGTGGAGGTACGGGAGGCCATTCCGGCGGGCAGTCACCCC
>Ga0075368_10000624_pt1 | contig 10700 bp, 10 predicted proteins | sample EndMethybrTD3033_FD_71518 | JGI IMG/M metagenome (GOLD analysis project Ga0075368, IMG submission 71518) | Populus endosphere microbial communities from Tennessee, USA - Endosphere MetaG P. TD hybrid TD303-3 | ecosystem: Host-associated > Plants > Roots > Endosphere | place: USA: Tennessee... | reverse complement strand
GTGCCGCGGATGATCTTGTAGCGGACACCGGGGAGGTCCTTCACCCGGCCGCCGCGGACGAGCACGATCGAGTGCTCCTGGAGGTTGTGGCCCACGCCCGGGATGTACGCCGTGACCTCGACGCCGCTGCTCAGGCGCACGCGGGCGACCTTGCGGAGGGCGGAGTTCGGCTTCTTCGGAGTGGTGGTGTAGACGCGCGTGCAGACGCCGCGTCGCTGGGGCGAACCCTTCAGGGCAGGCGTCTTGTTCTTCGACACCTTGTCCTGGCGGCCCTTGCGGACCAGCTGCTGAATGGTGGGCACCTTGTGTGGTTCCCTTTCGGTTTACTCTCACGGCCCGGCGACCTGCCGGGCACGGGTGTACTGCGTTGTTGCCTGTGCCTGTCGATGCGGCCCGCCGCTGACGAGAGAGTCCGTCGCTGCGGGGCACGCACAAGGGGTCTGGGTGGACCAGACACCGAGGATCGAGCCTACTAGCCGCCATCAGGTGGGTCAAAACACCGAGCGGCACCTCGTCCGGCCCGGCTCAGGCGGCAACAGGCTCCGCTTCCGGCTGTCTGGTTCCAGGCGCGGACCGCCGCCTGAGCCGGTCGAAGACGAACAGGGCCACACCGACGCCGACCAGCACCAGAACGCCGCCGACGATGAGCGTCCAGCGAGCCCCGAGCTGCTCGCCGATGAGGCCGATGACCGGCGCGCCGAGCGGCGTACCGCCCATCACGACGGTCATGTAGAGGGCCATCACACGTCCCCGCAGAGCGGGGTCCGACTCCATCTGCATCGTGGCGTTGGCCGAGTTCAGCAGGGTGATGGTGCACAGGCCGATCACGGGGGCGAAGCAGGCGAAGACGAGATAGCTGGGCAGGAGGCCGGCCACGATCTCGGCGATCCCGAACCCGATGCCCGCCCCCACGATCAGGCTCAACCTGATCCGGGTGCGGCGGGCGTTGAGCAGCGCGCCGGTCAGCGAGCCGATCGCGACTGCCGAGCCGAGGATGCCGAACTCGCTGGCGCCCTTGCCGTAGACCTGGGTGGCCATCAGGGCCGAGGTGATCTGGAAGTTCATGCCGAAGGTGCCGGCGAAGAACACCAGCACCAGGATCAGCACCATCTTGGGCTGGGACCCGACGTAGCGCACGCCTTCGAGAAGGGCGCCTGGCGTCCGACCCCGCAGCTCGGTGGTGTGCAGGAGTCGGGCGTCCATCCGGCGCAGCTGGAGGATGACCGCGAGATAGGACACGGCGTTGACCAGGATCACCCAGCCAGAGGCCTCGGCACCGCCGCCGAGCGCACCGATGAGCAGCCCCGCCGCGGCCGGGCCCGCCAGGCGGGCCAGGTTGAACGACGCGGAGTTGAGGCCGACGGCGTTCGTGAGGTCCTCTCGACCGACCATCTCCGAGACGAAGGACTGGCGGGCCGGTCCGTCGAACGCCGCGCCGACGCCGAAGGCGAAGGCGAGCACGTAGACCTGCCAGACCTGGGCATTTCCGCTGACCGCGAGCAGCCCCAGCATGAGCGCGCAGACCGCCATGCTCAGCTGGGTCAGCTGGAGCAGGGTGCGCTTGGGCACGCGGTCGGCGATCACGCCGGCGTACGGCGACAGCAGCAGCATCGGCAGGAACTGCAACCCGGTGGTGATGCCCAGCTCCGTGCCGCCGGTGCCGGGCAGGCTGAGCACCAGCCAGTCCTGGGCCACGCGCTGCATCCAGGTGCCGGTGTTGGACACGACACTGCCGGCGAGGTAGAGCCGGTAGTTGTGGTTGCGCAGCGCTCGGAAGGTGGGGCTCACTCAGTCTCTCTCGGAAAGTCTCTCGATGATCGGGGCGGCGGCACGCAGGACGGCGCGCTCTTCGGTGGTCAGGTCGCGCAGCTGGCGCGCCAGCCATTCGTCGCGGCGCTTGCGGTCGGCGACGACGGTCGCCCTGCCCTTGTCGGTGAGCGTGACGACCACGACCCGGCCGTCGCTCTCGTGCGGGCGCCGGGTGACGTAGCCACCGTCCTCCAGGAAGCTGATCTTTCGGGTCATCGTGGGCGGCTGCACGCGCTCGAAGGAGGCCAGCTCGCCGACCGTCAGCTCGCCGTGGCGGAAGAGCGCACCCATGACGGCCATCACCGAGATGCTCAGCTGGTTGTCCGGGTCGCGCTCGTTGGCGAGACGCCGGCGCAGCCGCATCACGGACAGGCGAAGCTCCGACGCCAGTCCGGCGTCGGTGCGGGAAACCTTCTCCACGGTGGGCATGTCGTTAGCCTAACTCATTACTCAGGCTAACTATTCCTGATGGAGAACGCGCCCGGGCGAGTGGCCGGTCCAGCTAGCTGGTCAGCAGGTCGGTGATCGGATGGATCGCGAAGTAGACGACGAACAGCGCTGCGATCACCCACAGGAGCGGGGGCACGTCGGAGACCTTGCCCTTGACCACCTTGATCAGGACGAACGCGAGGAAGCCGGCGCCGATGCCGACGGTGATCGAGTAGGTGAACGGCATCAGCACGATCGTGAGGAACGCCGGGAGCGCGACCTCGAGGTCGCGCCAGTCGATGTCTCCGACCTGCTGCATCATCAGGAACCCCACCAGGACCAGCGCCGGCACGGCGGCCTCCGACGGGATGATGCTCACCAGGTTGGACACCAGGATCGTGACCAGGAAGAGCACGCCGGTCACGACCGACGCCAGCCCGGTCCGCGCCCCCTCCCCGACACCGGACGCCGATTCGATGTAGCTGGTGTTGGACGAGACGCCCGCGGCACCGCCCGCGACGGCGGCGATCGAGTCCACGACGAGGATCCGCTCTGTGTTCGGCGGCATGCCCTCCTCGTCGAGCAGGCCGGCCTCGGCGCCGATCGCCGTCATCGTGCCGACGGTGTCGAAGAAGTCGGCCAGCAGCAGGGTGAAGATCAGCAGGATCGTGACGACCACGCCGGCCTTGTCGAAAGAGCCGAGCAGCGAGAAGTGGCCGAGAGTGTCGAAGTGCGGGGTGTCGAAGACCTTGTCAGGCCACTCGGGGATGTTGAGGCTCCAGCCTCCCGGGTTGTCGACGCTGCTGCCCTGGTCGGAGATCGCCTGGATGACGAAGGCCAGGCCCGTGGAGACCAGGATCGAGATCAGGATTGCGCCCTTGACCTTCTTCGCCCACAGGGCGATGACCAGGACCAGGCCGAAGCAGAACACCACGACCGGCCAGCCCGACAGCGAGCCGTTGCCGACCCGGCCGAGCTGGAGGGGGGTGCCAACGCCATTCCCGGCGAAACCCGCGTCCACGAAGCCGATCAGCGCGATGAACAGGCCGATGCCGACCGAGATCGCCGTCTTGAGGGAGGGCGGCACGGCGCGGAACACGGCCGTCCGGAAGCCGGTCAGCACCAGCACCAGGATGATCACGCCCTCGATCACGATGAGCCCCATCGCGTCGGCCCAGGTCATCTGGTTGGCGACCGAGTAGGCAACGAACGCGTTCAGCCCGAGCCCGGTGGCCAGCGCCAGCGGGTAGTTGGCGACCACGCCCATCGCGATGGTGAGGATGCCTGCGACGAGCGCCGTGGCTGCCGCGATGGCGGCGAACCCGTTGGTGGGGCCGCCCAGCTTGTCGCCGTTGATGTCGACCGCGTTGAACAAGATGATCGGGTTGAGGACCACGATGTAGGCCATCGTGAAGAAGGTGACGATCCCGCCACGTACCTCGCGACCCACCGTCGACCCTCGTTCGGTGATCTTGAAGTAGCCGTCGAGGCCGGACCGGCCACCCGCCGCCGTCTGCGTGCTCATGGCCCAGAACCCAACCAGACCCGGGGCGCCGGCGGAATACACCAGTGTTACGGGTCGGGGTCTGTGGCTAGCCTGTGGTTGTGGACCTCCGCGACGAGCAGCCGATGAAGCACGAGATCGGCAACCGCACCTTCATCGTCGCCGACGTCGAGCCGCTCGATGTCGACGGTGTCCGCACCGTCGAGGTCGGCACCCTCGCCTGGCTGATCGGGTTCATCGCCCTGCTGCCGTTCTACGGGCGGCTGGAGGACGCCGGCCGCACCTGGTGGCTGTGGACCTGCCTGGCCGGCTTCGGGCTGGGGCTGTTCGGGCTGGAGTACTGCCGTCGGCGGCGGCGGGTGCGCGCCGAGCGCTCAGAACAGCAGACGTAGAACAGCGCTCGTTCCTCGCGCCCAGCGGGTCAGAAGGACTCGACCTCGTCGATGTTCAGCGTGTCGAAGACGTGGTCGGGCAGGGGCTGGGGCTCGTGCTTCTTGGCGAGCCGCACCTCGGAGTGCGCGCCGCAGCCGTGGTCGGTGCTGACCACCCGGCCGTCGTCGTTGGCGTCACCGTTGGCGCAGACGCCGAAGGTGTGGGTGAGCGGACCGTTGATACGCAGCAGGAAGCCGCAGCTGCGGCAGTGGTGCGGCGCGGACTGGGCGAGCGGCGAGTCCGGCCCGCCGTCGCCGTCGTACCAGCGCTGGGCCGCGAGCTCGCGCCCCTCGACCGACAGGGTGCGGACCCGGCCCAGACCGAGGTCCTGGGCGACCTGGCGGATCTGCGCCTTGTCGTCGGTGTCCAGAGGGTCCTCGCCGAAGGAGTACGTCGGCACCAGCCGAGGGTCCTCGTCGCTGACCGGCAGCAGGTCGCCGGGCGAGAGGTCGCCGGGCTTGATCCGCTCGCGGTAGGGCACCCACGCGGGGGCCACGATGGCCTCCTCGCCGGGGACCAGCACGACCTCGTCGACCGTGACGACCTTCTGCCGCGTCGCTCGGGTGACGGTGACCGACCAGCGCCAGCCGACGTAGCCGCGGCGCGTGCAGGCGAACAGGTGGGTGACGACCCGCTCCCCCTCCGCGAGGGCGCCGAGGTGGTCGCCGACGTCGAGGGCGTCGACATCCTCGAGCAGCGCGGCCCGGGCGAGATCGACGGCCCCGGCCAGGGCGGCGTCGGCGCGGCCCTTGGGCGCGACATCGGAGACGAGGGTGCTCACGGACGCAAGTGTGACCGATCGGCGGGCGTCGTGTCAGGTCGGGGCGCGACGCGCAGCCGGCCATGGTCCCCTGCGCACCCGCCGACGTAGCAGGATGGGTCCGTGGACGAGGACGACCAGCGCTGGCGGGACCCGCACCCGCGCCAGGTGCCCATCGCCCCACCGTCGGTGTCTGCGGCCGACCGCGCCCGCAAGGTCGGGCGTGGGGTCGCGACCGGCACGAAGGCGACCGCGCGCGGCCTGCGCTCGCTCGGTCGCGGTACGGCGCGGGCCACCCGGTTCACGATGGTCCAGGCCCGGCGCGCCTCGGAGGCGGAGGGCGCCGGCGAGTCCGGCCTGCACCGGCTGATCTACATGCACGTCTTCAACACCGCCGGCGATGCCGCGGTGGCGATCTCGCTGGCCGGCAGCCTGTTCTTCCAGGTGCCCTCGGGCGAGGCGCGCGACCAGGTGGCACTGTTCCTCGGCCTGACGATGCTGCCGTTCGCGATCGTGGCGCCACTGATCGGCCCGTTCCTCGACCGGTTCGCGCACGGGCGGCGATGGGCGATCGGCGCCACCATGGCGGTCCGCGCCTTCCTGTGCTGGGCGCTGGCGTCGTCGATCAGCAGCGGCTCCGCGCTGGTCTTCGCGGCCGCGCTCGGCGTGCTCGTCTCGTCCAAGGCGTACGGCGTCACGAGAGCCGCCGCCGTACCTCGCCTGCTGCCCCGCGACTTCACCCTGGTCAAGGCCAACGGCCGGGTCTCCCTGTCCGGCATCGTCGGGGCCACCGTCTCGGCGCCGATCGCCGGCCTCGCCTCGCTGGCCGGCCCGGAGTGGTCACTGCGCTATGCGACGGCGCTGTTCGTCATCGCCACGGTCTGCGCGATCCGGCTGCCGGCCGAGGTCGACTCCAGCGAGGGCGAGGGCGAGATGTCCTGGCGCGGGAAGGAGGGCAGCAGGTCCCGGCGAGGCAGGCTGCGGACCCGGATCCCCGGCCCGGTGGCCTTCGCGCTCCGCGCCAACTGCGGCCCGTGGTTCCTCAGCGGCTTCCTGCTGATGTTCGTGGCCTTCCTGCTGCGCAACCCCGACGTCCGCCCGGACAGCTCGTTCGGCCCCGGCGTGATGATCGGCATCGTGATCGGCGCCGCCGGCCTGGGCCGCGTCGCCGGCACCCTGGCGGCCTCGATGCTCCGCCGGATCACCCCGGCCCTGGCCGTGGTGCTGGCGCTGCTCGGCGACGCCGCGGCCGCACTGCTGGCCGCGCTGTTCTACGGCGTCTGGACGCTGGCGCTGCTCGGCCTCATGGCCGGGTTGGCGCAGGCGCTCGCGAAGTTCTCCCTCGACGCCACCATCCAGCGCGACATCCCGACCAAGGTGCAGGCGAGCGCGTTCGGCCGGAGCGACACCACCTGCCAGCTGGCGTGGGTGCTCGGTGGCTTCGTCGGGATCGCGATCCCGCTCGACCCGCCGCGCCTCGGCCTCACCGTCGCCTTCGTCGCGGTGGCCTCCTGGACGGCGTACGTGCTGGCAACGGCGCCGCGCGGCCGCCGGCGCCGGCGGCTCGCCGCGCAGGCGCGCGCCCACCAGGCCGACATCGACACCCAGCCGATGCCGGTCCAGCGGCCGCGCTGACCGGCTGGCTGTTGGGCGGGCAGTTTCACCACGTACCCGGTGAAACTGGTCCCGGCCGGATGGAACTCCGTCGGGTCGGGGGCAGTTTCTCCGGGTACCCGGTGAAACAGGACCGGACGGAGCTACAGCTCGAGCTCGTCGGCCAGGGCGCGGAGCAGCTTGGCGGTCGGGCGCGCGGTGCTGCGGTCGGGGTGGCGGCCGTGGCGGTAGGCCTCGCCGACGCCGTCGAGCAGCCGGATCAGGTCCTCGACGATCGTGGCCATCTCGTCGGGCTTCTTGCGCTTGGCGTTGGACTGGTTGCGCTGCACCGAGGCGGGTTGGTCGAGGATCCGGACCTGCAGCGCCTGGTCGCCGCGGCGGCCCTGGGCGATCCCGAACTCGACGCGGGCGCCGGCCTTCACCGTGGTCACGCCCTCGGGCAGGGCGTCCGAGTGCACGTAGACATCGGGCCCGTCCTCCTGGGACAGGAACCCGAAGCCCTTCTCGGCGTCGAACCACTTCACCTTGCCAGTGGGCACGGTCTGACCTCTCGCTCTCTGCGTCGTTCGGCGCCGTGGTGGCGCGACCGTCAACCCTAGCCAACCACCGGCTGCCGGCTCGACCCGATTCCGGCGCTCAGACCACGTCCGGCGCAAGCGTACTGACGCCGACGACGAGCCCGGCGAGGTTGGCGAGCAGGAGGAGCAGGATCCAGAGCACCGCCGGCACCCGGGTGAGGCCGGCGAGCTGGTCGGGATCCGACGTCCGCCCGCGGCGCCGGCCCGCGGTGAGCAGCTCGACCAGCGGCCGGGGCGCGGCCAGGAGGAGCAGCCAGGAGATGAGGTAGGCAGCGACGGACTGGACGGTGCCGTCGCCGTACCAGGTCAGCAGGAGTACGCCGGCGCCGCCGACGAGCAGGACCAGCAAGCCGTAGCCGTTGCGCACCCACAGGATCAGCCCCGCGGTCAGGAGCACGAGCAACCAGAGCAGCCCGACGCTGCGGCCGTTCGCGAGCAGCAGCGCCGCGACCAGCCCGAGCACCGCGGGCGCGAGGTAGCCGGCCGCGAGCATCGCGACCATGCCCGGGCCCCGCGGCTTGCCGCGCGACACCGTGAGGCCGGAGGTGTCCGAGTGCAGCCGGATCGCGCGGAGCCGCCGGCCGACGAGGACGGCGATCAGGGCGTGGCCGGCCTCGTGGACCACGGTGACGCCGAGCCGGACCCGCGGCCAGGTCGCGGGCGCGAGCACCAGCGCCAGCGCGACGGCACCCGTCGCGAGGACGAAGCCGACGTCGGGCACCGGCTGGGTCGAGGTGGCCCGGTCCCAGATCTCCCGGAGCACGCTCAGCCCCGGGCGAGGCGGTAGGCACGCACCTCGCCGTACTGGCGGAACCCGGCCTCGAGCAGGACCGGAGCCGAGGTCTCCACGCGGCCCTTCACGAGAGCCAGCCGACAGCCGGCCTCGACGCCGGCGCGCAGGCGGTGGTCGAGCAGACCGCGGTAGGCACCGGTGTGCCGCGCCTCGGGCACCACGGCCGCACCCCAGAGCCTCAGCGTGTCACCGGCGACGACGTGGCCGCCGGTGCCGATCGGCGCGCCGGCCCGCAGCGCGAGCACGCGGTTGTCCTGGTCGAGCCGGGCCAATGACTTCGCCAGGGCCTCGTCGTCCGCGGGCTGGCCACCGAACACCGCGACGTCGATCCGATCCGCGGCCCGCAGGTCCTCGAGGGTGCTGACCCGGCGCAGCTCGAGGTCGGGCGGCACGTCCAGGTCGGGTACGCCGTCGGTCAGGTCGAGCGCCAGCACGGCGAGGGTCTCGGTGAGCTCGGCGCCGCGCTCCTGCAGCCTCCGCTCGAGGTCCGGTGGCCGGGTGGTGTCGCCGAGCTCGAAGAAGGTGACCGATTCCCGTCCCAGCGAGTGCGCGGCAGCGAGCACGTCGTCGATGAGGACGTCAGCCGGCCGCTCGCTGCGCCAGCGCAGCGCGACCGTCGGGTCGGAGAAGTGGGTGGGGTAGGCGATGAGCAGGAACTCGTCGGTGTCGACCGTCCGGGCCTCCGGGGGATACCAGATCCAGGCGCCCGCCTCGGCGAGCACGTGGTCGGGGTTCACGCCAGGCGCTCGTTCATCGACCCGGAGCGGAACCCCTTCTCGTCGACGACGACCTCGTCGAAGCCGGCCGCTCCCACCCCGGCGACGACGAGCGCGTGCAGGTCGTCCGCCAGGGGCAGCAGCGCCTGGTCGATCTCCACCGAGGCGCGGTCGCCGAGGTCGCGGACACGCAGGTTCGTCAGGCCGTACGCCGTGAGCACGTCGCGGACCGACGCCTCGGCGCGCTCGACGCGGGCCAGCCGGTGCGGGGTGACCTCGACGCCGTAGGCCACCCGGCTCGACAGGCAGGCGGCCGCCGGCTTGTCCCAGGTCGGGAGCCCCCAGCGGCGCGACGCCTCGCGGACCTGGGCCTTGGTCAGCCCTGCATCGCGGAGGGGGGCGACGGCACCTCGCTCGTCGGCGGCCCGGATGCCCGGCCGGAAGCCGGCGACGGCGTCGTCGGCGTTGGTGCCGGTCGCGACGGTGCCGATGCCGCGCGCCTCGGCGAGCGGGGTGAGCACGTCGATCAGCTCGGCCTTGCAGAAGAAGCAGCGATCGCCGCCGTTGGCGCGGTAGCCCTCGCGCTCCATCTCGTGGGTCTCGGGGGTGAGCAGCTCGACGCCGAGGTCGGCGGCGAAGTCACGCGCCGGGTCGCGCTCGGCCTGGGGCAGCGACCCGCTGTAGCCGGTCGCCGCCACGACGCGGTCCGGCCCCAGCGCGCGCACCGCGGCCGCGAGCAGGAAGGCGCTGTCCGCACCGCCGCTGTAGGCGACCATGACGCTCCCCCGCGCCCGGAGGTCGCGCTCGAGCGCCTCGATCCGGGTGTCGAGCAGGTGCTGGTCGAGCCAGGCGGGGAACTCCTCGAGGCTCTCGAGCACCACGTCGGTGCCGGCGTCCTCCAGCTCCTGACGGGTGCACCCGCCGGTCAGCACGCTGACGCTCAGCACCCCGGCCGCCCGGGCGCCCTCGACGTCGTGCACGTGGTCGCCGACGTAGATGCTCGCGCCCTCGCGCCTGAGGACCTCGGCCTTGCCCACACCCCACACCCAGCCCTCGAGGACGTCGACGTCGAGGCCGAGGTGGTCCACGTGGCGCTGTGCGTTGGCAGGGAACTTGCCGGTCACGATCACGACGCGCCCGCGGTGGGCGCGCACCGCCGCCAGGGCCTCGTGCGCGCCTTCCAGCACGGGTATTCCGGGGACGGCGTGCTCGGGGTACAGCGCACGGAACCGGTCCCCCGCAGGCTCCACCTGCTCTGCCGGGAGGTACAGCGCCAGCGTCTGCTCCAGAGGCGGGCCGAGCCGCGACGTCAGGTCGTCAACCGGGAACTCCACCCCCAGCTCGTCTCCCAGCACCCGGAGCGTCGCCGCGAAACCGGGCACCGTGTCGATGAGCGTCATGTCCAGGTCGAAGCCGACCGCGAGAGGCGGCACTGGCTGGCTGGACACGGCTCCAGACTATGTGGCGAGTGCCATCGTGGATGAATGGGCGGACCCGCGGAGCCGGACTGCTCCGGGCGACCCGGGTCGCCGTCTCGTGCAGCAGGTCCTCGGCCGCGAGGCTCACCGGCAGGTCTCACGCGAGCCCGAGCTTCTCCGCCGACTCCTCGCGCATCGCGACCTTGCGGATCTTGCCGGTGACCGTCATCGGGAACTCCTCGACGAGCAGCACGTAGCGCGGGACCTTGTAGTGGCTGAGCCGGCCCGCGCAGAACGCCCGGACCGCGTCCGCGTCGAGCGGCTGGGCGCCGGCCTTCAGCTTGATCCAGGCGCAGAGCTCCTCGCCGTACCTCTCGTCGGGCACGCCGATCACCTGGACGTCCTCGATGTCCGGGTGCTGGTAGAGGAACTCCTCGATCTCGCGCGGGTAGATGTTCTCGCCGCCTCTGATGACCATGTCCTTGATCCGGCCGACGATGTTGCAGTAGCCGTCCGCGCGCATCTCGGCGAGGTCGCCCGTGTGCATCCAGCCGTCCTCGTCGACGGCCTCGCGGGTCTTCTCCTCGTCCTGCCAGTAGCCCAGCATCACCGAGTAGCCCTTGGTGCAGTACTCGCCCGGCTGCCCG
>Ga0075368_10000622_pt1 | contig 10705 bp, 7 predicted proteins | sample EndMethybrTD3033_FD_71518 | JGI IMG/M metagenome (GOLD analysis project Ga0075368, IMG submission 71518) | Populus endosphere microbial communities from Tennessee, USA - Endosphere MetaG P. TD hybrid TD303-3 | ecosystem: Host-associated > Plants > Roots > Endosphere | place: USA: Tennessee... | reverse complement strand
CTCGATCTTCCACTCGCGATCCTCACGAGTATCTCCGTGGAAATGCGATTGGACTTGTTGGAGAGCGGGCGCTTTTCAACGGTGCACCCGAACTCAGCACTCCTGCAACGCTGCCGGTTCAAGGTTCCGCCGATCGCCCTTCAAGATGCCGCTGGCCCGATTGCGTGCACTACGTTGTCCAGGCGGCCACTTATAGGCTCGGCAAAATCTATGCCGTGATTACGCGTTGCTATGACCGCCGCTTCGACAATGAATGACGACTCTTGGCACATAGCAGACGGAAGAGGCCGGCGGCCGGAATGTCCGCTTTCGAAGGCAAATCGGACGTCGGCCAAGAGCCGCAGTCACGTCCGCTTTGACCCTGAACGGACATTGGCGCCCTCGCCCCTCGATCAATTGCTCGGTGTCCACGGCAGGTTAGCGGCCTGATGAACAATCCGAGAGCACACCGAGCAACCAAACAAGTTTCTTGGATGACCCGACGCATGTATCATGGCGGTTTCGCAGGAGCCTCCCGCGAAAAAATCGAAGCGGAGACTGACAGTGTGGACGGGGAGCCATGGCTACCGACCTGAGTTCGTCGAGGCGCTCCGACAGGCCTATTGCCGTGGTGGTCCGCTCGAACGCGAGTTCTATCTGTCTCCCGAGATCCTGAATGCAGATATCGACCGGGTCTGGCGGGGGCATTGGCTCTATGCGGGTCACGACTGCGAGATCGCCAACCCGGGCGACTGGCTGACATGGCAGGTAGGTAACGACACGATCGTGCTCGTGCGCAACCGCGACAACACGGTCCGGGCCTTCCACAACACCTGTCGCCACCGTGGGGCACGCATCTGCGAGGGCGAACGGGGCAATGCTAAGCTCTTGGTCTGCCCATATCACGCGTGGACCTATGAGCTCGACGGAAGGTTGAGGACGTCAACGGCGCAGGAATTCGGCATAGACCGCACGGCGCTCGGCCTGCATCCGGTTGTCATTCACAATCTAAACGGCCTCTTGTTCGTCGCCCTCGGACCCGAGCCGGTGTCGTTCCATGAGGGCGCGGCCGAGATCGCGGCGCAGATGGCGCATCAAGGGTTCGCCGACGCCAAGCTCGCCCGCAAGATTCGCTATACCGTGAAGGCCAACTGGAAGCTCATGTTCGAGAACAACCGTGAGTGCTATCACTGCGCGCACGCTCACCCCGAGTATGTGCGCGGAACATACGATGTTGCGTTGCTCGATCCGGAGCAACGGCCGGAGGTCGAGCGGCAGACAGCGCTCGCCGCGGCGCGCTTCTCCGAGCTTGGGCTGGGCAACGCCGTGGCGGCGTCGGCAATGTCGGGCCCCTTCTGGCGGACCACGCGGGCGCCCTTGATGGAGGGTTGGAAGACACAGAGCCTGGACGGCGAGCCGGTGGCCCCGCTCATGGGCAGGATGCGCGAGACCGACACTCGAAGCATGGGAACGCTGCGCTGCACGGTGTTTCCGAATTTCTGGCAGCACGCGAGCGACGACCACGCCGTCGCCACGCGCCTGACCCCTCTCGATGCCGGCACGACTCAGGTCGATGTCGCGTGGTTCGTGCACAAGGACGCCGTCGAAGGGCGCGACTACGCAATCGAGCGCTTGCTGCCGTTCTGGCAGCGCACCAGCGAGCAGGACTGGGCGATTTGCGAAGCCCAACAGGCGGGTGTCGCGTCGCCGGCCTACAGGCCCGGGCCTTATTCAAGAACTCGCGAGAGCAACGTCCAGAACTTCATTGATTGGTATCTCGCTGCACTTGCCGGACCCGAGCCGGCGAAGCGGCGACCGAAGCTACGATCCCATGCCTTCAGGAATCGCCCAGGTGTCTGAGGCGGGGAGCAGCGCGCAGCTGCCGAGCCAGGCCCGCATCGTGGTGGTGGGTGCGGGCGCGATAGGCTGCTCCACGGCCATGCACCTTGCCGAGATGGGCGAGCGCGACGTCGTCGTTGTGGAGAAGAGCGGCGTCACGCATGGATCGACCTGGCATGCGGCCGGACTGGTCGGTCAGTATCGCTCGCGGAGCGATCTGACACGGCTGATGCAATCCTCAGTGCGCGTGTTCGAAGCGCTGGCGGCCGAGGTGCCGATCGACTGGCGGCCGGTGGGGTCGCTCCGGATCGCCTCGTCGTCGGCCCGCTGGGAGGAGTATCGTCGCGCCGAGCCAATCGCGCGCGCACACGGCATCGACTTTTCGCTTCTCTCGCCGGAAGAGGCGCGCCGCGCCTTTCCTCTGATCGACATCGATGGCGTCGTCGGTGCCGCATTCGTGGTGGGCGACGGCACCATCGATCCGGCCAGTCTCGGCAACGGCCTGGCGATCCGCGCCCGCCGGCTCGGCGCCAACATATGCGAGCGCGTCACGGTGACTGGGTTCGAGCGGCTGCGGCGCCGCGTCGAGGCCGTGCTCACCGACCAAGGGCGCATTGCCTGCGAGCATGTCGTGCTGGCGCCCGGCGTGTGGGCGCGACCGATCGGGCGCATGCTGGAGATCGATTTGCCGGTGGCGGCGCTGCGGCATCAGTTCGCGGTGACGGCGGTGCGCTCCGATCTGCCACGCGAGCTTCCGGGCCTCAGAGATCCGGACCTGAGTTTCTACCTGAAGCCCGAGGTGGGTCGGTTCGCCATCGGCGGCTGGGAGCCCGACACCATTCCTGCTTTTGACGGCGACATGCCGTTCGGGTTCGGTTGCGAGCTGTTCGCGGATGAGATGCAGCGGCTGGAGCCTATCCTGGAGGCCGCAATGCGGCGTGTCCCGCTCGTCGGCGAGATGGGCCTGCAACGCGTCGTCAACGGCCCAATCCCATTCACCCCCGACGGCGAGCCCATCCTCGGGCCATCGCCTGATTTCGATAACGTCTGGCTCGGTGTCGGGTTCAGCTCGGGCGTCGCGGCTTCAGGCGGCGCCGGCCGCGCACTCGCCCAGTGGATCATCGAGGGCGCACCGGAATTTACGCTCCCGAGCCTGGCGCCCTCTCGCTTCGGAACTGCTGCCATCCCGCTGGACGTGCTGAACGCCCGGGCGATCAAGGCGTATGGTGGCTATTACGCGCTCGCCCAGCCGACGCCTGGGTAGCCTCCAGAATGTGATGGCGCCGTAGCTGGGAACAGCGCTCAAATGCCTTGCCAGCCAGTGGACCTGAGCTACCAACACGGTGACCCGAGCCGGCGAAGCGGCGATCGCCCCGCTTGTAACGGTGGTGAAGTCGACGCCTAAGATTGACCACCTGAATTGTTACCTTGTCGTTCGTTAGGCCGCCTTCCATTGCAAAGAAGGGACACGCAATGCTTGATACTGCTTGGTCGTCGACACTCGGTTCTTCCCATGCGCATTGAACGAACCCAACTCGAGGCCACCGTCCAACGCGGCATCATCAACGAGACGCAGGTGGGCGCGCTCTGGGACTTCTTCGAGGCCGAGCGGGCCGGAGGTTGATTGGCCTGGGGGTCGTGTGGCTCCGCGTGCTCTGGCAGCGCAACGAGCGGCAGATCATAGACGCCATCGAGTGCTGGCTGCCGCCGAGCCTGCGCAAGATGGGCCGCCGAACTGAGTAGTCTGGGCAGCCACCGCGATGTTGGATAGAACCCTCAAGGCTTAGTGCCGGACAACGTTTGCCTCCGGCACCAAGCAGACGAAGCGTTGCAAGGCGCAACGTCTGCTTGGATGTTAAGCGGACATCAATCGCTCCGCGAGAGCGCAACAGAGTCCGACCCGAAGCCGAACCGAATTGCTCAGATTCCGCGACCCCAAAAGCCACACCAGCGGTGGATATTCCAAGGCAGGTTCTGCTCGTAACCTTGCAAGGTGGAGTGTTGCGGCAGCTTCACTTCGGCGTCTGCCGGGCTGAAGCACTTGCCGGCATCGGAGGCTTTCTTCACCTCGTTGGAGAGGTCACTCATGAAGGCAAGCTGCTGCTCCATGTCCTTCTTGGTCCCGAGCCGGCCGCCGGGTCCAGGATGGCCGGGGATCTGACGCTCCCAATTCAAAGCCAGTGTCTTCTTCAAGGACGCTTCCCATTCGACTGGATAGGAATCGTTCACCGCCAGCCGTGATGGCACCGAACCCAGCGAGTTGAAGTCGACGGCAAAGATGATTTTCTCTTTGGGTAGAAACATCACCAGCGAGGAGTCCGAATGGTTGCGGCCAGTGTGGTGCAGTTCGAGTGTGGTGCCGCCGAGAGCAATCGTGCGCTTGTTGTCCACGGTCTCATCGGGGATGACGACGTCGAGACCTTTCAGCACCGCCAGCCGCTCTTTGGCCCGCTTGTGGGCGATCACGACCGCTCCCACGTCCTTGAAGGGCTTTCCACCGGCGATGTGGTCGTAGTGGTGGTGACTGTAGATTAGGTACTTGATGGGCGCTTTGGTGATCTTCTTGATCTCTTCGACGTAAGTCTTGGCCGCTTGTGGCCGGCCGTAACTGATTGGATCCGTCGCAATTACCCCCGCCGGCGTTACTACAAACATTGACTGATGATTCTGATAGCGGAAGATATAGACGTTCTCGGTTCCTTCAATCTTCGTTGTTGCGAACTGCGGAGCGTCGCTCTGGGCGACCGCCCCTGTGGTAGTTGCTAGCAAGGCTATTGCGGCAATGCCCAAACGCATGGATCGTCCTCCCAAAAACACTTCCAGCGCCACCATAGGGGGCGGTGCTTTCGGACGGCTAGCCACTTCTCTGTGAAAAGATTGCTGCCGAGGGACCAGAGACCAGGATTGTATCTCATGACAACGACATGAAATTTGAACTCGTAAGAAAGCTGCGCCGCTCGGATTTTCCATCCGTAGGCACACCAGTTCGTGTCCAGGAGGCCGCCCAGCTCGAATGTCCGGTCTCGGCACTAAGCGGGCGAACCCGTTGTGCAGTCACGATGTCCGGTCTTTGAGGACTTAGCAGACATCGACATCGCTTCGGCTCTAGGTCCTCTTCCGACCCAGAGCCGAACTTGAGCACTGAGCAATCTCGAACGCTCGGTACGTCTGCTTTTGACCAATGGCGTCGGTGAGAGGCGGCGGTCGGTTCTGACTTCAGTCATTTGCAGCAAAGTGCGCCATTTGGTCAGCGTGTGCCTTCACGAAAGCGGGTCGGGCCGTGGCGCGCGCGACGTACTCGCGACAGGCGGGATATGTCGCTAGCCCATCGAACCGGTCGACGAGGCGCAGCACATCCGCCATGAGAATGTCGGCCACGGAGAAGGCCCCCATTAGCCATTCGCTGCCCGCCAGCACAGGCTCCATGTGCTGCAGCCGGGCCTTCAGGAACTGGTCGAACAGCCGCCACCCGGACAATTCGCCGGTGTCGCCGGAGAACTTGAACAACGACCAGGGCAGGCTGGCCATCTCCACGGAATTGAGCGCCGCGAACAACCATTCGATTGCGTCGTTGCGGCCGTGCGGCTCGGTCGGCAACAGCGCTGCGCTCCGCTCACCGAGATAACGCAGGATCGCGCCGCTCTCGAAGATCGAGAGGTCGCCGTCGGTCAGCCACGGCGCCTGGCCGAAGGGTTGATGCGCGAAGTGCTCGACCATCCGCTCGTGGAAGGGCGTGCTTTCGACGCGATAGGGCAAAGCGGCCCCCTCCAGCGCCCAACGCACTCGTAGGTCGCGCACATACCCGCGCGGCGTTTCGGGAACCCAATCGAAGGTCGTGAGAATCAGGTCGACCATTGGGCATCTCCAAGGAACACCGGGAGCTTATCGAGGAGACCTCTCCAGCCTTCCTCGTGACTTTTGCGGGCCGCCTCGTCGGGTAGATGTTCGTGGATCAGTGTCAGCTCGGTGCCGCCGTCAAACGGCTCAAGCAGAAACGTGACCAGCGACTCTCGTTCTGGCATTCCGGGCCATTCCCAGGTGAAAACGAGCTTCTTTTCAGGAACCACTTCCCGATAGATTCCAGTCGGGTTGTGCTCATCGCCGTTGAGCAACCGGAATACGACGCTGAATCGACCTCCCGGGCGAACGTCCGCCACGGCGTCGAGTGTCGGCCCCGCATCAGGACCCCACCACTGCATCATTAATATGGGCTGTGTGATCGCCGCCCAAACCCTAGCGGGCGGAGCCTTGATTCTGCGCACGATGGTCACGCTCGGGAGGCTGGTCATCGCTCGCTACGCTCTTCTACGAGCGCAACAAGTCGATCGATGCTTACCGTCCAGAGGCGTTCATACCGTTTGAGCCACTCCATCGCCTCCCGCATCGGCCCGGCCGAAGGGTAAACCGACACGGTCCGCCCGGCCTTCGTCCGTGTAATCAATCCGGCATCAGACAGGACATCCAAATGTTTCATCATTCCAGGAAGCTTCAGCGAAAACGGCTGAGCGAGTTCGCTCACCGACAGGCCGGGTTTGTCCTTCAGCCGCGCCAGAATGGCTCGCCGGGTAGGATCGGCGAGTGCTGAGAACGTACGATCCATCGTTGATGGGGAACACTTCACCATATAGCGAAGTATCGCCTATGGCACTGGCTGGGTCAACCCTCGCTTTGAGCTGGGCAGCGGACGCAGCGTGCCATTTGGCTAGCCAGTCGACGATATGTCTCTTGCTGGCACAAATTGCCCGTGGCGCGCGGACCATCCGAGCGTCCGCCTACGGGGTTAGATTTTCCGTTGCGACACCATTGCCACGACGAGGAATTTTGATCCCAAGCAGACCTGTCGCCCCAAGGGTGGGTTTGGATTGCTACCTTGCCACCTTGATGTTCAGCTCCTGAACAAGCCGCCCATACTTTTCGAAGTCCTCGCGTACGCGCACCCCGAACGCCTCGGGCGTGCCCCCGATCGGCTCCTGCGCCGATTGCACGAGGTTCGCCTGGATGGCTGGCTCGGCAAGCGCCTTGCCGATGTCGGTGTTGAGGCGCGTGATGATCGCCAGCGGGGTGCCTGCCGGCACGAACACGCCGAGCCATTGGTCTAGCACGAGCCCCTTAATGCCCGCTTCCTCGAAGGTCGGCACATCGGGCAGGCTCTGCGAGCGTGCCGCGGTGGTCTGGGCGAGCAGCCGCAAGGCGCCGGCCTTGTAGTGGGGGATGAGCGGCGTCGACCCGAGCGAACCCAGCTTCACATGGCCGGCGATGAGGTCGTTGATAGCCGCGCCGCCGCCGCGATAGGCCACCTGCTCGACCTCGATGCCCGCGAGCTTGGCGAACCATTGTACGACCATGTGCTGCGGCGAGCCTTGGCCGCTGCCCGTCGCATAGCGCAAGCCCGGCTCATTCTTCACCAGCGCCACGAGTTCGGCAAGCGTGCTGACGCCCAACGAGGGATGGACCGCCAGCACCACGGGCTGGCGCGACAGCTGGACGACGGGCACGAGATCCTTCAATGGATCGTGGCCGACCTTGTAGACGTGCGGGTTGCTGGCGACCGCATCAGCGGTGACGAGCACTGTGTAGCCGTCAGGGTCGCTCTTGGCCGCCGCGTCCATTCCGATCACGCCGTTGGCGCCGGCACGGTTCTCCACATAGAACTGCTGGCCTGTCGCGCGCGAGAGGTAATCCCCGACCAGGCGTGCCGCGACGTCGGTCGAGCCACCCGCCGCGAACGGCACGATCAACCGCACCGGCCGATTGGGCCAGTCCTGGGTCGTCTGCGCCTGCGCGGTCTGCAGCCCGGCGGCGAACGCCACCAGCGCGACGAGGGTGCGGAATGCCGTCATTGATGTGCTCCCTACTTTACTTGTGCCCGCAAGAGCGGCTTGCGCGGGACGCTCAAGCCTCCTTGGCAACGTTGCGAATGTCGAACAGGCCCTCCGCACCGACCGGGTGCCCGGTGGAGCAGACGAACTCGTAAACGCTCGAGCAGAACCACACGCGGCCCGCTTCCTTGACCGTGCCGTCGCCGCCGAGGGTCCTGCGGCGCAAGACCAAGACGGGTGCGCGCGCGGAGATATTCAACACCCGCCCAACGACGGCGCCCGCCGCCTCGGCCCGCATCGTCACTTCCGACGAGGCAATCACGATGCCGACCTGCCGCATCATGTCCTCGGTCGCCATGAGCTTGGCCGTGGCACGTGCCAGCGTGCCGACCTCGGGAGCCAGCCAGGCCTGTGCCAGGGCCACCGGCCGGCCGTCGATCAGATACAGGCGGTCGAGCCGCAACGCCTGATGATCCGGCCCGAGGCCGAGCGACGCCGCGATCTCTGCCGGTGGAACCTGCCGCTCGTATCGCAGCAGCCGCGCGCTCGCGCCCGGCGCCTGCGAGAACAGCGAGCCGAGCAGGCCATGGGAGCGCCTGAGGTCGTGGCGCACCGACGGAGCGGTGACGAAGGTGCCCTTGCCTTGCTTGCGCACGAGCAGCTGCTTGCGAACAAGCTCCGCAACTGCCTGGCGCAGGGTGATGCGGCTGACCTGGAACCGGTGGGTCAGAAGCCCCTCGGACTCCAGCCGATCCCCCGGCTTCAGAGCGCCGCTTCGGATCTCGTTCTCGAGATGGCCGGCGAGCTGCCGATAGAGCGGCTCGGGACTCGAACGACTGAGAACCTTCTGCGCGGCCCGGTTTGCGCCCACTGTCGATCTCTCTTGCATGGATGGCGTCGACGGCCAGCTTAAGTCATCATATAACGTCTTATCAAGATGCAAATCTCTGTCAGCGAGCAACGGGGTGAACGCGCATGCCTCTTTCGGCCTACCTTCCCGAGCACATGGGTTCGGCCACGCTCGCACCGTGCGGCCCGTTCGTCGCCGGCTCGCACGCCGAGCTGACGCTCACCTACACGGCCGGCACGTTCGGCATCGACGACAGCGGCATGCTCAAGGTCTCCTGGCGCACGACCTCCGACATGGCCAGGCCGCAGTTCAGCGAGCCAACGGCGCCCAACTACACGACGATCGAGGCGAGCAACGGCGCCAGGCTCGAGTACTGGGTCGACCGCCTCAACGTTCGGCCGTGGGTGAATACGCTTCTCATCCGCGTCGGCCGCGGCTTCCTGCGCGCAGGCGACACCCTGACCGTCCGCTTCGGCGACCGCCGTCACGGTTCGCCGGGTTTGCGGCTGCAGACCAATTGCGAGGAGCGCTTCGCGCTCAAGGTTTACGTCGATGCCTTTGCGACCTACGAATTCACCGAGCTTCCGCTTTCCCCCGGGTTCGCGCTGGTGCCCGGCCCTGCGGTGCGCTGGAAGGCCATTCTGCCGTCGCTGGTCTTGGCGGGCGAGCCGTTCCGCCTGGCCATCGTGGCCGAGGACCTATGGGGCAATCCCACCCGGATCGAGCGCCCGCTCGCCCTCATGGCGTCGGGCCTGATCGAGAACCTGCCCGCCAGTGTTGCTCCAGTTTCGCATGACGGGCCGCGCATTTTCGGTAACCTCACGGTTGCCGAGCCGGGCGATGTCGAGCTGCGCCTCAACTCCGAGACCGGCCAAGAGCTCGCGCGCGCCAATCCGCTGCGCGTCGTGGCCGGCGAACCGCTGCGGCGCTATTGGGGCGACCTGCATGGCCAGAGCGGCGAGACGGTCGGCACGAACCCCGCTGAAACCTACTTCCGCTACGCGCGCGACAAGGCGTGCATCGATATTGTCGGACACCAGGGCAACGACTTTCAAATCACCGACGCGTTCTGGCAGGAGCTCAACCGCCTGACGGCCGCGTTCGACGAGCCCGGGCGCTTCGTGTGCGTGCCGGGCTACGAATGGTCCGGCAACACCGGCATGGGCGGTGACCGCAATGTCTTCTACCGCCGCGAGGGCAGGCCCATCCATCGCTCGTCGCGCATTCTGGCTCCTGGACAAGATCCGCAGCATGGCGACTGCTACACGGCCAACGATCTGTTCCGCGTCCTTGCCGGCGAGGACGCGGTCGTCATCGCCCACGTCGGCGGGCGATATGCGGACATCCGCTTCGCGCACGAGGCGCGGCTCGAGCGCGCGGTGGAGGTGCACTCCACCTGGGGCACGTTCGAATGGCTGCTGCACGACGCCTTCGCGCAAGGCTATCGCGTCGGCGTCGTCTGCCACAGCGACGACCACAAGGGGAGACCGGGTGCCACCCGTCCGGGCGCCTCGACCTTCGGCGCGATAGGCGGCCTCACCTGCTATTTCATGCCCGAGCTGACGCGCGACGCGCTGTTCGACGCCCTGCGCCGGCGGCGGCACTATGGAACGACCGGCACGCGCCTGTTTATGGACGTGCGCGCCACGTTTCCGCAGTCGGTAATCGGATTCTCGGGCGATCCCAAGCTGGGTCCGGCGGACCAGAACCCGGTGATTGAAGCGATGATGGGCGACATCATTCGACCCGGTTCGACGCCAATGCGGCTTGCCGTCGAGGTCATCGGCACCGCGCCGGTGGAACGGCTCGACATTCTGCACGGCACGCAAGTGGTGCAGACGGTCCGCCCCTACACGGCGGCCGATCTTGGCCGGCGCGTGCGCGTGCTCTGGCAGGGCGCGGAGTATCGGGGACGCGGCCGGGAGACCAATTGGCGGGGCCGGCTGACGCTGACCGGCAATCGCATCGCGCGTTTCACGGCGGTGAATTTTCTCAACCCCGAGCGGCAAGTGTGCGAGACCAAGCCCGGGACCGAACTCGCGTGGACCTCCGTGACCACCGGCAACCTTGCCGGCATCGACCTTTGGCTCGACGACGCGCACGCCGGCGTGCTGGACTTGGAGACCAATATCGTCTCGGGTCGCGTGGACCTCGCCGCGCTCGCCGGCGATACCATCAACTTCGAGGGCGGCGGCCTCGACCGCAGGCTGAGCGTCTA
>Ga0075368_10000619_pt1 | contig 10742 bp, 6 predicted proteins | sample EndMethybrTD3033_FD_71518 | JGI IMG/M metagenome (GOLD analysis project Ga0075368, IMG submission 71518) | Populus endosphere microbial communities from Tennessee, USA - Endosphere MetaG P. TD hybrid TD303-3 | ecosystem: Host-associated > Plants > Roots > Endosphere | place: USA: Tennessee... | reverse complement strand
CGCTTCGACTGCGAGAGGCTCGGCCTTGCTGGCGAGGCGCCAGCGTGCCGGAGACTGGCCGCTGATGCGCTTGAAGACGGTCGAAAAATGCGCCTGCGTGCTGAAGCCGACTGCAAGCGCGATCTCGGCCAATGGCCGCCCGGTCGTTGCGAGCAGCGTCTTCGCGTGCTCGATCCGGTGATTGAGCAGATATTCGCGCGGACGGTAGCCGGTCGCCGCGCGGAATTGTGCTGCAAAGTGCATCCTGGACAGGCCGGCGACATTGGCGAGTTCGGACAGGCTGATGCAGCGGTCGAAATTGTCCGCGATGTATTGCTCGACGCGCCGCAGCCGCCATTTCGGCAAGGCGTTGACCCTGGCGCGCGGCGGCTCCAGCCGGGCCAGGTGCATCGCAAGGGTCTTGCCGATGCAGCGTGCGAACTGCTGGTCCGCGGCATCGCTGTGCTCGGTCAGCGCCTTGGCGAGCTCGGCGGCGAGCGGGTCGCGCAGCAGGACGAGGTCGCCAAGTCCTTCAGCGGCAGGCAATTGCGCCGGGAAATGATCAGCGGAGATGTGGAAGTGCAGGAAGGCGCAAGGCGCCTGGAATTGTGCGGCGAGAGGCTTCGACGGCGCGCTGACATAAAGTGTCCCTGCGGGCATGGTGCCGTCGAAGATGACCTGGCGGTCGCGGGTCAATTTCGCGCGCGTGGTCTTCAGGGCAATGCCGACGAAGTAGCGATCCTCCGGCGTCGTCGCGTCGTGCGACGAGCCGTCTCTGAGATCCTCCCACCGCGAAATCGTGATGTCCTCGACCGCCGCCTCCGGGCTGCGGTCGATGCGGCGCCATCCGCGTTCCCTGAGGATCGCCTGTGCCGCCTGGCGGACCTGGTGATCGCGTGGGGCGGCCTGAAGATCAATCCGGGCAGGCGCCGCATGCAAGTCGGTAAACATCGCTCGTCCTCTCTTGGCATCACGGCCGCTGGCGGCGACCGGCAAACTCTCAAGCCCAAAGCTTTCAACAAGGCTTTCAAGAAGGTTTTCGATGCTCCGAGGATAGGCATGAGCCGGACAAGAAGCCCGTTAGTGATGATTAGGATGTGTTAGATTTTGTGTGCGCGAAACTGGTGTGACAGCCCGTCGCAGAGGGGCCGACTTTGTCAGCCTTTTCAATTCTTTGCGCCGATTGGCGTAGTGCGAGGGCAGGCGGGACACGACGCGGCGATCGACACACTGGTGTGAGTTTCGTGCTCTGCGTTCACTGGGCCGCGCGTAGACATTGCGAGGGCGGCGTGTCGCCGCTGCTACTCGAACACGGCGTCGAAGATCTCGACGTCCATCAGCACGGGCTTGGCAATCTGGGTTCCATCAGCCTGCAGCGTCTGCACGCGCCGAAGCGTCGGCACCACGATGCCGCCGAAATTGTCATGGGCCCAGGAATGATGCGCGACCTTCATCCCGAAGAGATCGTGATCCGTCCGCCGCTGCAAAGCGTTCTGGTCGAAATAGAAGATCTGCTCGGGCGCGAGCGTGATCAGGTGCGCGGGGAATTGCGCCCGCAGCCGCCGCCAGGTCTCAGTGCCTTCAGACCGGGGCGACAGTTCCTCCAACACGACATCGGGATGAGCAAGCAGGAATGGAATCGTCAGGTAATTCCAGATCGCGACGCCGCAGAAGAAGACGAGATGCAGTTCGTCCGCAAGCGCGGGGGCACTGGCCGCGGGAAACGCAAGGCTCGGATTGCGCCAGGTCCGCAGCACCTCGCCATCCAGGCTTTCGATCGTGATCGCGTCCGGTTGAAAGGAGCCTGAGTGTTCTCCCCCGGTGATGCCGGTGAAGCGGACGGATTGCGTCCGGGTCGAACCTTCCGCGGTCACATCCTTGAACTCTCTGGCGTGTCCGGCACTGGAGAACAGCGTTCCGCCGACGGAAAGGTGGAGCGTGAAACGGTTCAAGCTGCTCCAGCGGTCCAAACCGCCGCTGGCATCGATTACATCGTCAAGGAGAGCCATGTCCCGCCATATCCACCGTGAAACGCCACCACCATGGCGGGGCGCATGCGGCTTGGCGTGTTAGAAGTTGTTAGGAGTTGCGAGCAGGCAGTATGGCGGTATCTCGTTGAAGATACTCTCAATTCAGCGCACCCAGGAGCTCCCTGGCAGCTAACAGATCGCGGGTCTGGAGGCCCTCCTGGTACCGCACGAGGAGCGGCGCGAGCAGATCGCGTGCCTCGCCAGCCTTTCCGGCATGACGCCAGACGCGGCCGAGGCTGATCGCCCCCCGCAGCTCCCAGCCGAGCGCGCCTTGCCGGCGTGATAGATCGAGCGATTTCCGGAAGTAATTCTCGGCCTCGCCGGCATTGCCCGATCGGGTCAGGATGTCGCCCTTGACCCTGAGCATCTCCGGCATGTCGAAGGATTCGCCGTGATCGGGAATCTGGGCGATGGCCTCATCGATCGTGCGCAAGGCCTCGTCGGGCCGGTTCTCGGAGGCAAGCCCCTCCGCGAGCGCGGTCGCAAACACCGTCGTCATGATCCGGTGCCGCGTGGCGTAAAGCGTGGCCTGGCTGCGGCGAAGATGCTCGATCCCGCCGGTGACGTCGCCGCGGCGCAGCAGCAGCTCGCCCTTCTGGCCGATGCCGACCGCGTGATAGGGGCCGAGAAAATGCCGCGCCGAATGGTCGATCAGCCGCTCGATCAGGCTTTCGGCACTGGCCCAGTCGCCGACCCAGAGGAACACGTAGATGGTCCAGATCAGGGCAATGCCGAGGGTGAGCGGCTGTTCGAGCAGCTCGGCCTCGCGCACCGTGTATCTGGCCGCCTCGATCGCCCGATCGGGCCGGCCGGTGAGCCAGAGCCCGCGCGCCAACGCCACCAGTGCAACGATGCGGTCGTCATAACCGAGATGGCCGATGTTCAGCCGCTGCGAGCCGGGATTGTGCACCATCGCGCTCTCGCAGAACTGCACGGCCTTGTCCTGGTTGCCGATCAGATGGTGGGCGACGCCGAGCATCCATTCCACGTTCAGTGCGGCGGCTGGATCATTCAGCTTCCGCGCGACGCCTTCGCCCTGCTCGCCGGTTCCGAGCGCGCCGTGAAAATCTCCGACCCTGGTCAGGTAGATGTGCAGGCCGCGCAGCAGCCAGAGCTGCCAGTGCAGGTCCTCGAGCTCTCTGGCAAGCTGGAGGCTGCGCGTGAACGCGGAGCGGACCGCCTCCGTATTGCCCTGCGTGAACATCACGGAGACGCCGAGCGCGGCCTGCAACGTCATCTCCTGGCGGCTGTCGATCGCGCCCGTATCGAGAGACACCAGCGCCTGCTGTGTCCAGCGGTAGCATTCCGTCAGCAACGTCAGCTCGAGGAAGAACTGGGCCGCCGAGGCCGCCAGATCCACGCCGATCGCCCGGTCGCCGCCGTCCGAGAAGCTCCAGGTCAGCGCGGCCCTCACATTGGGCAGGTGGTCGGCATAGGGAAGGAAGCCGCCCGCGCTCTGCATGCCGGTGGATTTGAGCGCGATGTCGCGCAGAAAATCGCGGAAATATTCGGCATGGGCGCGCGCGACGCGGGCCGCTTCCCCGTGCTCGACGAGCTTGTCGCCGACGAAGGCGCGGGTGGTGTCGAGCAGGCGATAGCGCAGCCGCCGTTCCGCGGGCGAGGTCGCGATCAGGGACTTGGCGAGCAGGTTCGAGATGGCTTCGACGGCCTCGGATTCGCCGATGCCCTGGCAGGACGCGACGGCAAGCGCGGCTTCCAGGGTGAAGGGTCCCACGAATACCGACAATCCGCGCAACGTTGCGCTTTCGGCTGCCGGCAGCAAATCGTAGCTCCAGGCGAGTGCCGCGCTCAGGGTCTGGTGCCGCGGGATTGCGCTGCGCCGTCCCCGCCACAGCAGCGAGAAGCGGCTGTCCAGCAGCGAGGCGGTCCCGGCAATGCCATAGGCGTTCACACGTCCGGCCGCGAGCTCGATCGCGAGCGCGATGCCGTCCAGCCGCCGGCAGATCTCGGCGACGAGCGGCGCGTCCTCCTCGCTGAGCTCGAATTCGCTCAGGCTCTCGGCAATGCGTTCTACAAAGAGTTGGCTTGCGGGATAGGCAAGGATGTCGGCGATGCCGAGCCCGTCGCGCTCTGGGGGACAATCCAGCGGAAACAGCCGATGGACGCGCTCACCTTCGCTGCGAAAGGATTCGCGGCTGGTGGCGAGAATATGCAGCTCCGGCGCCTCCTGGACGAGGCGTTCGGCCACCGGCGCGAGCTCGTCGAGGATGTGCTCGCAACTGTCGAACACCAGCAGCGTCCGCCGGCTGCGCAGGAACGCCAGCAGGCCCGGCATCGGGTCGTTGGAATTGACGGTCAGGCCCAGGGTGGCCGCAATCGTTCCGGGAACCAGCCGGGCATCCGTCAGCGCTCCGAAATCGACGAAGCTCACCTGGCCGTCGAAGGCCGTGAACTCGCGATGCGCGACGGCAAGTGCGACCGAGGTCTTGCCGATCCCGCCGGGGCCGACGATTGTGACGAAGCGATGCAGGGCAAGCTCGGCCGAAATCTTCTCGACGGCCTCGTCCCGCCCGATCATCCGCGCAAGCGGCGAGGGCAGCGCGTGGGGCGACGAGACAGGCGGGCTGGTCCGGCTTTCCGAGGGTGCGGGGTGATGCAGCGGGGCGGCGAAACAATAGCCGCGTCCGGGGACGTTGACGACGTAGCGGGCACCTTCGCCGGCATCCCCTAAGGCCTTGCGCAGCGTCGTGATGTGGAAGCGCAGGCTGCCTTCGTCGACCGTCACGCCGGACCAGACCCGCTTGATCAACTCTCGTTTGTCAACGACCTCGCCGGCGCGCTCGGCGAGAAAAATGAGAATGTCGAGCGCACGGCCGCCAAGGTGAAGCGGCGCGCCGTCCTTCTCCAGCAGCCGCGACTTTGCAAGCAGCCGGAATGGACCGAAGGCAATGGCCGAATCCTGGTCGTTAGTGTCCGGCACGGGCCAATGATTCCAGTGAAAGGGCTGGCGTCTGCGCTTTGATTGAACAGAGCGAAGTTATCAGTAAACGGACCGAAAGTGGCGAAATCGCGTGGGTATCGCCGAACGCAGGCGGCCTATCCGTCGCAAATTTTGCTTGAACGCGAGCGGTTTACGACGCGACTGCGACAATTCGTCAGCAGGCTTGACCGTCGCGACAACAGCTTCTGCTGACAGGTGTGATGCCGCCGATCATAACAAAATCTTGCAACGTCTAACGGGCAAATCGCGCGCGATGCATCCAGTATGGCCTTCGAGTTAGGTCCTGTTCCAACGGGGAGGCTATCATGTCCGCTATCGGCTCCATGTCGAACGGCAGCGCCGCTCGATCGCAATTCGTCGGCAGCCTTGACGATCAGTCGCGCGATTGGGAACTCGTGCTGCAGGAGTCCCACCACCGCATGAAGAACACGCTGACGCTGCTGGGTGCGTCAGTCCGTCGCGACTTCACGCGGGCCGGCACCAGGGACGTGTCGCTTGCGGTGGATCGGTTCGAGCGGCGCGTCGTGGCGTTCGGCAGGCTCTATCAGCTTCTGTCCGACAACGGCGATCAATCGATGGTCCCCGTCGGGGCCTTCTTCGAAAATCTCTGCGGAGCGATCTCCGAGGCCGTGCTGGAGCCGGCGGGCATCCGCTGCGAGGCCGCGATTGAGAACGGCGTGCTGCCGGCATCGCAATGTCATCGGCTCGCGCTGATGCTGACGGAGCTGGTCACGAACGCGGCAAAGCACGCCTTCCCGAACAAGAATGGTGCGCTGATCCGCATTGACCTCGCCAACCGCGACGGCGCCTGGGTCTGCACGGTGGCCGATAACGGGGTCGGCGCCACAGGCCCGCTTCAGGGCACCGGCAGCCGCATTCTCGAAGGGCTCGCACGCAGCATCCACGCACGGTTGAATGGCGAGGCGGGGGAGGGCGGCACGCGGGTGACCATCGTGATGCCGGCTGCTTGAAGTTCGACTGTGTCCGGAACCGCTAACGAGCCCAAGAATTCGATAACGAGCGGCATTCGCCATTCTGCGCAAAGTTGAGCCTGCAAAGCAAAGTTGAGCCTGCAAAGAATGGGTTCGGTTGCGAACCCGTGCCTCACACCAGGGAGTTCGACATGGCCACACTCGAAATCGATCGCGAAGCCGGGACCAAGCCCTCGCCATCGCGCGGCGTTGATCTGAAGCTCGAGGTCGTCGTCATCCCGGTGTCCGACGTCGACCGCGCCAAGGCGTTCTACATGCGCCTCGGCTGGCGACTGGACGCCGACTTTGCCTCTGGCGGCGACTGGCGCGTGATCCAGTTCACGCCGCCGGGCTCGGCCTGCTCGGTGATCTTCGGCAGGAACGTCACGGCGGCAGCGCCCGGCTCGGCGCGAGGCCTGTATCTGATCGTCTCCGATCTGGAGGCCGCGCGACAAGATCTGCTCGACCGCGGCATCGCGGTCAGCGAGCCGTTCCACGGCGGCGGCGACGTTCATGCCGGGCCGGACGAGCCATACCTGTTCGGCAGTATCCGGGTCAGCGGTGCTGACCCGATGCGCGGCAGCTACGGCTCCTTCGCCGCGTTCAGCGATCCCGACGGCAATGGCTGGCTGTTCCAGGAGGTCACCACACGACTGCCCGGACGCATCGCAGGCGACGGCACGAATTTCCCCTCGCAGGCCGATCTGGCGGCGGCACTGCGCCGCGCGTCAGTGGCGCATGGCGAGCACGAGAAGCGAACCGGCGGACACGACGACAACTGGGCGGACTGGTACGCCGACTACATCGTGCGCGAGCAGGCCGGTCAGCCGCTGCCGTCCTGAAATTGCGGCATTCTCCGTTCGCGGCGCGCGATGACTTGGTCATCGCGCGCCGGCGACAGGCGGTCACGCTGATGTCGCCTTCGGCCGGTACCGAGCGCCGGTGCTGAAATCAAACAAGGAGAATTGAGATGATCCGCAAGGCAACAGCAGTCTGGAAGGGCACCGGTCGCGATGGCACGGGCCAGCTGTCGAGTGAATCCGGCGTGCTCGCCGGGACGCCGTATTCGTTCAAGACGCGCTTCGAGAACGAGAAGGGCACCAATCCCGAGGAATTGATCGCAGCGGCCCATGCCGGCTGCTTCACCATGGCGCTGGCCTTCGGTCTTCAGCTCGCCGGTTTCACGCCGGACGAGCTCTCGACCGAAGCGGCCGTCACGCTCGAGCCCGAAGGCAAGGGCTTCAAGATCAGCAAGTCGGCGCTCACGCTGCGCGCCAAGGTGCCGAACCTTGACGACGCCGGTTTCGCCAAGATCGCCGGCGAGGCCGAGAAGAACTGCCCGGTGTCGAAGGTGCTCAACGCCGCGATCACGCTCGACGCCAAGCTGACCTGACCGCGTCGTCAAACAAGTTGCCCATCCGGCCCTGATCGGGAAAACTGAAGCTGCGCAAGCTTCGGTAGCCCCGAGAAGAGCCGGATGGAGATTTGCGGGAATGCCCGGCTCACGCCATGTGATATAGAGCGTATCGAATGGCTGGTGCGGGCGAGCCGAACGAGGGGAGCGGAGATATGACGACAGAGCGCGCAGTGTTGGCGGGAGGCTGCTTCTGGGGCATGCAGGATCTGATCCGCAAGCAGCCCGGGGTGATTTCGACTCGCGTCGGCTACACCGGCGGAGAGGTGAAGAACGCGACCTATCGCAATCATGAGGGCCACGCCGAGGCGATCGAGATCATCTTCGATCCGGCGAAAACGAGCTACCGGACGATGCTGGAGTTCTTCTTCCAGATCCACGATCCCACCACGCTCAACCGTCAGGGCAATGACTGGGGCACGAGCTATCGCTCCGCGATCTTCACGACGAGCGACGAGCAGAGGCGGATCGCGGAAGACACGATCGCCGACGTCGAGGCCTCGCATCTGTGGCCCGGCAAAGTGGTGACCGAAGTCACGCCCGCCGGCGATTTCTGGGAGGCCGAGCCGGAGCACCAGGATTATCTCGAACGCTATCCGGACGGCTACACCTGTCACTTCATCCGGCCCGGCTGGAAGCTGCCGCGGCGCGCGGCCGCCGTGGGAGGCTAGACCGCATCGTCGCGCATGGTCGGGGGACAGGCCGAGCGGTGAGCCTCAGCTCCGGAGCTGCGCAATCAGACCTTGGGCTTCGCGCATGTCGGCGGTGCGGGATCCCTCGGTCAGCGGCCGGCAAATGGTTTCCAGAACCTCCAGCGCCTCTGCATCGCGGCCTTGTCCCAGCCTGAACCGGGCAAGGCTGATGGCGCATCTCAGCTCCCACGATCGCGCGCCCTGCTGCGTTGCGATGTCCATCGCCTCGCGAAAAGCCGCTTCGGCGGCGGGCAGGCCCTTCGTCTGCTTGAGCATCAATTCGGCCTTGATGCGGATCAGCTCCGGCAGATACCAGCGCTCCTGGCGGTCGTTGCAACGCGCCAGGATGTCCTCGATCATCTCCAGGCCGCGATCAGCCTGGTCGGCCTCGCCGAAACACGCGGCGAGTTCACCAAGCAGAGGAAGAAAGCGCGGCAGGAAGCGCGCATCGCCGGCGCGGTTGAGCTCTTCGCGCAGCAGCGGCAGGCCGGTTGCGGCGTCGCCGCGCTTGGCAACGACTGCCGCGTTGAAGGCGCGTGCCCACAGGCCCCACAGCCGGATCGCGTGCCGCTCGGCGTGTTCGAGCAGCTCGGTGCCGTGGCGTTCCGCGGCGTCGAAATCGCCGGCCCAGAAGGCGATCGGGCAGGCCGCCTGACCCAGCACGCTGCAGAAGGTCAGCGCGTGGCCGTTGGCGAGGCCTTCCTCGATGTTTCGCGCGGCCAGCGCCTGCGCCTGGTCGGCGAGGCCTTGCAGCCAGAGAATGCGGGCCCGGAAATATTGCGTCGATATCCTGAGATCGAGCGGGAAGATCTTCGGCTTCTCCGCCAGCACATGCAGCGACGCGTTCACCCGGTCGATATGTTCCCGCGCGTCGTTCTGGTCACCGAGATAATGCAGCGCGACGGCCATCAGCCGGTCGCCCAGCATGAGGTCGGACTTGTCGTGAGAATTCGCCGCCGCGTTCGCAAAACGATCGGCGAGTGCGCGGGCCTTGCCGAACTGTCCGTTGTTGAACTGGTCGATGCACAGGCCCCAGAGCGCGCGCAGGCGAAAGTCCTTGTCGTCGAGCCTGTCGGCGAGCTCGAGAGTCGTCTCGAGGATCGGACGCGCTTCGCGCGCACGGCCCTCGCCATACATCAGCGACCAGCCGAGCGCCGACAGGAGCTGCATGCGGACGCGGTCGTCGCCGCCGTCTCCGAGCGCGGCGAGTGCCGTTCTCGTGCGCTCGCGGCATTCGGCGAACAGCGAAAGCCGCACCCACAGCGTGACCGCGGCGGCCGTCAGCGCGATTCCCAGCGCCGGATCGCCGTCGGGCCCGAAGGCCCAGTTCAGCGCGGCGCGCACATTGTCCAGCTCCGCGCCGTAGACGTGCAGCCATTCGGGCAGCGGCGTCGACGTGTCGGCCTCGGCGCGCTCGAAGAAATCGCGAAAATGCTCGGCGTGGCGCCGTGCGAACTGCCTGGTTTCACCGAGCTCGTTGAGCTTGCCATGCGCGTAGGTGCGCGTGGTGTCGAGCAGGCGATAGCGCAGCGTGCGCGAGCCCGACGGCGAGATCAGCGATTTGGTGACCAGGCTGTCGATCGCCTCTAAAGTCTCCGATTCGCTGACGCCGTCGCCGGCCGCGACCGTGGCAGCGGCCTCCGGCGCGAAGGGCCCGGCGAATACCGACAGTCGCCGCAAGGTGGCGCTCTCGGCCGCGGGCAGCAGGTCGTAGCTCCAGTCGAGGGCTGCGGCGAGTGTCTGGTGCCGCGGCACGGCCGTGCGCCGTCCGCGCCATTGCAGCGAAAAACGGCTGTCGAGCAGGGAAGCCGTGCCTGCGATGCCATAGGCATTGACGCGGCCCGCCGCGAGCTCGATCGCCAGCGCAATGCCGTCGAGGCGCCGGCAGATGCTCGCGACGAGCGGGGCCTCTTCTGCGCTGAGCTGGAACGGACCCGAGCTCTGGGCAATACGCTCGACGAAGAGTTGGGCCGCGGGGTAGGTGAGGACCTCGGCGACACCAAGGTCTTCGCGTTCCGGCGGACAATCCAGCGGGAACAGCCGGAAGATCCGCTCGCCATCGCTCCGGAACGACTCGCGGCTGGTGGCGAGAACACGAAGCTGCGGCGCTTCGCGAACGATGCGCTCGACCAGCGGGGCCAGATCATCCAGCACGTGTTCGCAGCTGTCGAAGATCAGCAGGGCCGGCCCGGTGTTGAGAAATGTCAGCAAGGCCGGCGTCGGATCCTCCGCGTTGATGGTCAGCCCGAGCGCGGAGGCGATGGTGGTTGCTATGTGGCTGGCATCCCTCAGTGGGCCGAAGTCGACGAAGAAGACGCGGCCGCCGAAATCCTGGGAACGCCGATGCCCGACGGTGACGGCGACCGCGGTCTTGCCGATCCCGCCCGGGCCAACCACGGTCATGAAGCGATAGAGCGACAGTCCGTTGGAGATCTTCTCGATGACCTCCTCTCGTCCGATCATCTTCGCGAGCTGAACGGGCAGGCGGGGAGGGGCGATGTCGGAGGAGACCGGCGCGACCGGAGGGGCCGCCTTAGCGAGCGAGGCGACGAAGCAATAGCCGCGGCCGGGCACATTGACGACATAACGGGCGGACTTGCCGGTGTCGCCGAGCGCCTTGCGCAGCGCTGCGACATGGAAGCGCAGGCTGCCTTCGTCGACATTGACGTCGGCCCAGATGCGCTTGACCAGCTC
>Ga0075368_10000616_pt1 | contig 10751 bp, 10 predicted proteins | sample EndMethybrTD3033_FD_71518 | JGI IMG/M metagenome (GOLD analysis project Ga0075368, IMG submission 71518) | Populus endosphere microbial communities from Tennessee, USA - Endosphere MetaG P. TD hybrid TD303-3 | ecosystem: Host-associated > Plants > Roots > Endosphere | place: USA: Tennessee... | reverse complement strand
GTGCTCGACGCGGTGCCGAACAGCCAGTTCGACAACTCCGGACCATTCAAGGTTCCGGCCGGCCATTACTTCATGATGGGCGACAACCGCGACAACTCCACCGACAGCCGCGAGCAGTCGCCGCGCTACGGCGTGGGGTACGTGCCGTTCGAGAATTTCGTGGGACGTGCCGAGATCATCTTCTTTTCGGCGGCCGTCGATGATCCTAACGCCTTCCGCCTGACCAGCCCGTGGACTTGGCCCATGGACATCCGCTGGGGGCGGATATTCAGCCTCGTGCGCTAGTGTGATGATAGAGAAATTGGGCAGTGCTGGCTGCAGCGTCGGGAGCGAGTTTCTCGATCTGGGCCACACTAGCCATGCAATGGTTCTGGTGCCCCTTGCGAAGTGCCCCCCGGAGCCCGGCCTCGAATGCAGGCGAACCTCGCAACCGGGGCATTAGCGGCGTGGCCGCGATCCGCAAGCCCACGGAGCTTGAGGGCCGCCTAGGCTACCGGTTCAAGGATCGCGCCCTCCTCAAGAAGGCGCTGACGCACGCCAGCGTGCGGCAGGCTTCCGCCAAGCGCCGCGACAACGAGCGGCTCGAGTTCCTGGGCGACAGGGTGCTTGGACTTGCCATCGCCGAGCTGCTGAGCGAGGCCTATCCAACGGCCAGCGAGGGCGAGCTGGCGCGCCTTTACAATCGCCTGGTGCGCGGCGGCACCTGCGCCGAGATTGCGCGCCAGCTCGATCTTGGAGTGTCGCTGGTGCTGAGCGACTCGGAGGCCGGCAGCGGCGGCCGAGACAAAGAGACCATCCTGGCGGACGCCTGCGAAGCGTTGCTCGGCGCCATATTCCACGAGGCCGGCTACGACAAGGCCCGCGAGATCGTGCGCCGGCTGTGGGCGGACCGGTTGGGGGCGAGCCTGGTCGACATCGCCGATGCCAAGTCTGCCTTGCAGGAATGGGCGCAGGGCCAGGGCCTCGATCTGCCGGACTACGTCGAGATCGCCCGTGAAGGGCCCGATCACGCGCCCCGCTTCACCGCAGAGGTGCGCATCAAGAGCAAGAAGCCCGCGCGCGGCGAGGGTGCCAACAAGCGCGCGGCCGAGCAGGCGGCAGCCACCGCATTGCTGGCGCGCGAAGGTCTATGGAAACTCGGCAAGAAATGAGCGAGCAGGCACAGGATGCGACCGACACCCGCTGCGGCTTCATAGCCGTCATCGGCGCCCCGAACGCCGGCAAGTCGACGTTGGTGAATGCCCTGGTCGGGGCCAAGATCTCGATCGTCAGCCACAAGGTGCAGACGACGCGCATGCCGATCCGCGGCATTGCCATCGAAGGCAAGAGCCAACTGGTGTTCATCGACACGCCCGGCATCTTCAAACCGCGCCGGCGGCTCGATCGGGCCATGGTGCATGCGGCCTGGGGCGGCGCCGGCGATGCCGACCTGGTGGTGGTGCTGATCGATGTGGCCAAAGGCGTGTCCGAAGAAGTCGAGGGGATTCTCGGCAAGCTCAAGGACAACAAGAGAAAGCCGCTGCTGGCCCTCAACAAGATCGATCGCGTGAAGAAGGAGCAGCTGCTGGAAGAGGCGGCCGATCTCAATGCCCGCATCCCGTTCTCCGACACATTCATGATCTCGGCGCTGAACGGCAGTGGGGTCGCCGACCTGAAGCGGTACCTCGCCAACCATGTTCCCCTGGGTCCCTGGCACTATCCGGCCGACGAGATTTCCGACGCGCCGTTGCGGCTGATGGCCTCCGAGATCACGCGCGAGAAGATCTATGAGCGCCTGCACGAGGAGCTGCCCTACCAGGCGACCGTGGAGACCACGGACTGGAAGGAGAAGAAGGATGGCGTGCGCATCGAGCAGACCATCTTCGTGGCGCGCGACAGCCAGCGCAGCATCGTGCTCGGCAAGGGCGGCAGCATGATCAAGCAACTGTCCATGCAGGCGCGCAAGGAGCTCTCGGCGATCCTCGAGAAGCCGGTGCACCTGTTCCTGTTCGTCAAGGTGCGCGAGGGCTGGGAGGACGACCCGGAGCGATATCGCGAACAGGGCCTCGATTTCCCTAAGGATTAGCCTTCCTGCGTCGCAGAGTGGCCTCGCGCCAGGCGATGTAGAACGAGCTGCCGAACACGATGGCGGCTCCCACCCAGGTCAGGAAATCGGGCAACTCGGCAAAGAAGATGATGCCGAGGAAGGTCGCCCACACCAGCTTCAGGAAATCGAACGGCATCAGGGCGGTCATATCGCCGAGCTTGAGCGCCTCGGTGACGGCGAACTGGCCGATCGTGCCAATCACGCCGATGAAGATCAGCCAGCCCCACATATCGAAGGTCGGCATCTGCCAGACGAACAGGGCCGGCACCAGCGTCAAGGGGGTCAGCAGTACCGTCACGTAGGCGGTAATCGTGCGACTCGATTCGGTGCGGCCCAGCACCTTGATGTCGACCATCGCCACACTCCACAGCACCGACGAGAACAGAATCAGCAGCGAGCCGAGGTCGAGATTGTGCAGCCCCGGCCGCAGAATGACGAGGGCGCCGAAGAAGCCCAGGAAGATCGCCGTCCAGCGCCGCCAGCGAAACACCTCGCCCAGGAACAGCGCGCTGAACAGCGCAGCAAACAGCGGCGCGGTGAACGAGATGGCGGTGGCGCGTGCGATCGGCGTCATCGACAGTCCGACGAAGAATGCCAGCATGGAGAACGCATTGAGGCACGCCCTGAAGACATGCAGTTTGAGCTTCTCGGTATAGAACAGCCTCGGTCCATAGCGCGCCAGCACCGGAGCGATCACGATCAGGCCGAACAGGTTGCGGAAGAAGGCGACCTCGATCCCGGACATCCTCTGCGTGACGTAACGGATGGCCGCATGCATGGCCGCAAACAGCAGTGTCGCCAGCACCATCAACAGGCAGGCCCGCATTATGGGGGACAGCCGCCTGAAGCCTCTCGATATTGGATTGGCGCGCAGGAGCGCAAAGAACCGCCGCATGTCCCCTGAGCCCTAGCCTCTTCGCGGCACGGCAACAAGGTCGCACGTGGTGCGGCAGTTGTGCAGCAAACGCACCCGCGTCCTGTCGCACTTGCCTGCAGGACGCCTATCGGCGGAGAGATTCGCACGCTAAACCCTTGATCATGCACTGGTCCGACGAAGGTGTGATCCTGAGCGTGCGCGCGCATGGCGAAGCCGGCGTGGTGCTGGAGGTGTTCACGCGCGAGCACGGCCGTCATCTCGGCCTGGTGCACGGCGGCCGCTCGCGCAAGCTCAGACCGACCCTGCAGACCGGCAATCACATCGACGCCGAATGGAAGGCGCGTCTGGCCGACAATCTCGGTCACTTCACGGTCGAGCTCAGAAAGGGCTTTGCCGCGCAGGTGATGGACGACCCTGCCGCGCTTGCCGCCATGACCTCGATCGCCACCCTGGCCCGGCTGCTGCCCGAGCGCGACCCGCATCCGAACCTGTTCGAGGTCACACTGTTCGTGCTGGGTTTCCTTGACGACGTGCACGTCTGGCCGGCCCTGCTGGTGCGCTGGGAGCTGGTACTGCTGGAAGAGCTGGGCTTCGGCCTCGATCTCGCGACCTGCGCCGCCACCGGCGGCAGCGAGAACCTGATCTACGTTTCTCCCAAATCGGGGCGCGCCGTATCGGCCGAAGCCGGCGAGCCGTACAAGGACCGCCTGCTGGCCCTGCCGGCCTTCCTGAACGGCAGGCCTGCCGGAGACGTTACCCGCCAGGATGTGGAGGCCGGTTTCGCCCTCACCGGGCATTTTCTGGAGGCCCGCGTGCTGCGCCCGCGGGGGCTGGAGATGCCGGAGGCCCGCTCCCGCCTCATGTCTTATCTTCGACGGAATGCTTGAGTTGACTTTGCCCGCATGCTGCCGCAGTGCATGCGCGAGAGGTGAGCCATGGCGTCCGTAAGCGTAGCAACCATAGGGGAACGTCCGGCCCTGACGCTTGCCGCGCTCGGTCTGGTCTCGGGCATCCTGTCAGCTACGCTCGGCTTCATGTTCGAGCCCGAGTGGCTCGAGCCTCTCGCCAACCTCTTCTGGCTGGAGCCCGGCATGGTGCCGATCGGAGCGTTCTATGGGGTTGCCCTCGGCCTCGGCATCGCGCTGTGCACGGGACGGCAATGGGCCGCGCCGCTGGTGCTGATCACGACCATGATCGCCTGGAGCGCCGCCATTCACGCCGCCATCGCCATCGTCAAGCTGGGCGACGGCACCCCGGATGCGCCGCGCAACCTGGTGGCCGGCGTGACGGCAGGTGCGATCGGCGCTGCGCTGACGCATATCGGTGCGATGCCGGCGGCAAGCGGGCTGCGCCGCTTGGCTGGTATCGGCCTTACCACGGCCGCTGGCGCACTGTGCGGTGCGCTCTATTGCCTGGAAGAGATGCACCTCATTCCGGAGCGAACGCTGTACGTCGTCTGGCAGCCGGCTGTGGCGTGGTGCATCGGCCTCGCCATATCGGGCTCGTCGGCTGGGCTCGGGTCTTCTGCCACTACTTCCGCACCACGTCGACCTTGAGTGTCCCGGCGGTGGCGCCGGTCAACACATAGCGATCCCCGTTGCGCGGTTCGAATTTGCTCGGCGCCGTCGGCACGCCGTCGAAGCCCAGTTGCGCCAGGGCGCAATCCGCATGCGTTGCGATCGCCCGCGGCGGTAGATCGTGTGAGCGGGAGCCCAGGCGATAACGCACAGCGCCACCTGAGCGATTCTCGATCCGGAAGGTCACCTTCAACGCCTCCGGCCGTCCGAACAATTGCACCGAAATGAACTTCGGATCGCGGTCGGGCGCACGCGCGACGGCGACCCCTATCTCGGTCACAGCCACCTGCAGCAGGTTAGCCCGATGCCCCGGTGACTCTTTCCAACCCGTCAGCACGTGGCCGGCGAGCTGCCGGGTCTCAAAGCCGCGGCTGTCGAGATTGAGGGCGAGATTCTCCGCGACCAGGCAATAGCGGTAACCCTGCTCGGTGGCCCGCTCCGCAGGCTCCCGGCCATCCGCCTCGTGCGCGAACTTGCCCGTTCTGGCGAGATACTGCGCGAACGCCCGCGCTGCCGCGGTTAGAGCGGCATTCGGCTTCACCTCGCCCAGCTTGTTCTCCTTCCGGAACGCGTTCGTCATCTCGACGATGGCGATCTCGGTCTGCGGCAGGTCGGGCAGGCTGGGCACGGGACAACTACCCTTTGTTCAGAACAGGCCGTCGCATCCGAACGCGACACTATGGCGGGACAATGGGACCGTAACGATGCCACCCCTTGGTGCAACCACACGGAAGTGCCGAAAATCGGCGCAAATTGGCCTCGTGCAGCTGGACAACTACTCCAGCGCAGTTGAGCGACAGGGCGTACTGGGCTAATGCCACGCCATGGCAAAAACTACGATTCTCGAGCCGCCGGGACCGATCGAGCCCGTAAAACTCAAGGATGCGCTGGAGGAGCGCTATCTCGCCTACGCGCTCTCCACCATCATGCACCGGGCGCTGCCCGACGTGCGCGACGGCCTGAAGCCCGTACATCGGCGTATTCTCTATGCCATGCGCGAGCTGGGCCTCGATCCCGCCGGCGGCTACCGCAAGTGCGCCAAGATCGTCGGCGAGACGATGGGCAACTTTCACCCGCATGGCAACCAGGCGATCTACGATGCGCTGGCCCGGCTCGCCCAGGATTTCGCGGTGCGCTACCCGCTGATCGACGGCCAGGGCAACTTCGGCAACATCGACGGCGACAATCCGGCTGCCGATCGTTACACGGAAGCCCGCCTCACCGAGGTCGCGGCCCAGCTGCTGGACGGCATCGACGAGGACACCGTCGACTTCCGCCCCAACTACGACGGGCGCGAGCAGGAGCCGGTGGTCCTGCCGGCCAACTTCCCCAACCTGCTCGCCAACGGCACCTCCGGCATCGCCGTCGGCATGGCGACCAGCGTTCCGCCGCACAATGCCGAAGAGCTGTGCAACGCAGTGCTGCATCTCATCAAGCATCCCAACGCCACCATCGAGAAGCTGGTCGAGTTCGTGCCCGGTCCGGACTTTCCGACCGGCGGCGTGATCGTCGAGCCGCGCGAGGCCATCATCGAGGCCTACAAAACCGGTCGCGGCGGCTTCCGCCTGCGCGCCAGGTGGGAGAAGGAAGACACCGGCCGCGGCACCTACCAGATCGTCGTCACCGAGATCCCCTACCAGGTGCAGAAGGCCAAGCTGGTCGAACGCATGGCCGAGCTGATGAGCGAGAAGCGCCTGCCGCTGCTCGGCGACGTGCACGACGAGTCGGCCGAGACGGTGCGCCTTGTGCTGGAGCCCAAGAGCCGCACCATCGATCCGATGCTGCTGATGGAGAGCCTCTTCAAGCTGACCGAGCTGGAGGTGCGCTTCTCGCTCAACATGAACGTGCTGTCCGGCGGCCAGATCCCGGGCGTGCTGTCGATCCGCGATGTACTCAAGAAATGGCTGGAGCACCGCCAGGTGGTGCTGGTCAGGCGTTCTGAGTTCCGCCTGAAGAAGATCGAGCACCGCCTCGAGGTGCTGGACGGCTACCTGATCGCCTACCTCAACATCGACGAGGTGATCCGCATCGTCCGCTTCGAGGACGACCCGAAGGCCAAGCTGATCAAGCGCTTCAAGCTGACCGAGGTGCAGGCCGACGCCATCCTGAACCTGCGCTTGAAATCGCTGTCGAAGCTCGAGGAAATCGAGATCAAGGGCGAGCACGACAAGCTCTCCAAGGAACGCCGCGAACTGAAATCGCTGCTGAAGTCGGACGAGCAGCAGTGGGAGCGCATCTCGGATGAGATCAAGGAGACGCGCGAGCTCTACTCCAAGAAGACCGAGCTCGGCCGCCGCCGCAGCTCGTTTGCGGATGCGCCGGCCATCGAGATCGACCTCGAGCAGGCGATGATCGAGAAGGAGCCGATCACCGTCATCCTGTCCGAGAAGGGCTGGATCCGGGCGATGAAGGGGCACATCGACGACACCTCCAAGCTCGAGTTCAAGCAGGGCGACGAACTGAAACGGGCGGTCAAGGCTTCGACCACCGACAAGCTGCTGCTGCTCGCCACCAACGGCAAGGTGTTCACGCTGGCCGCCGATCAACTGCCGGGCGGGCGCGGTCACGGCGAGCCGGTGCGGCTGATGGTGGACCTGGAAGAGAACCACGCGTTCGGCGAGATCTTCGTGCACCAGCCGGGCCGCAAGTTGCTGATCGCCGCCACCTCCGGCCACGGCTTCATCGTGCCGGAGGACGAGGTGGTGGCCATGACCCGCAAGGGCAAGCAGGTGCTGAACGTCGACGAGCCGGCTGAAGCGTGCTGCTGCGTGCCGGTCGAGGGCGATACCGTCGCCACCATCGGCGAGAACCGCAAGATGCTGATCTTCCCGCTCGACGAGGTCAACGAGATGACCCGCGGCAAGGGCACCATCCTGCAGCGCTTCAAGGATGGCAGCTTGTCCGACGTGCGGGTGTTCGCCAAGAAGGAAGGCCTGAGCTGGCTCGACCCGGCCGGCCGCACCTTCACGCTGCCGATGTCGGAATTGAAGGACTGGGTCGGCCAGCGTTCGCAGTCAGGCCGGCTGGCACCGCGCGGCTTCCCCAAATCAAACAAATTTGGTCCCGCCTTCTGATCGCCGTTCTGTGCAGCCATGTGCATGCCGCCGGTGAGCGATCCACCAGCTTGCGCGGCAGCACCGTCCGGTGCCATGGGTAGGCGCCGGGAGGGTGCGGAGGGGGCACATGCAGGCTCGCGTTTGGCCAATGACCGGGCTGGTCACGGCGGTGCTGCTGGCGACGTGCGGTGCTGCCACCGACGCGCTGGCGCAGGTCGCACAGTGCAGCAAGGGTGATTTCGAAGCGGTGGTCGACGAGGCCGCCGCCAGTTTGCGCGACCTCACCCGCCAGAATACGCCCCAGTTCCAGGCCAAGCTGCGCCAGCTCAAGGACAAGCGAACCTGGAGCAACGACCAGTTCATGAAGGAAGCCGAGCCGTATGTGCGCGATGATGCGATCGCCGGTTTCGACCAGAAATCGGAGGAGTTCCTGGCGCGCATCACCAGCGGCGGGCAGTCGCAATCGGCCAGCGCCAAGCCCGACTGCGCCCTGCTGCTCGAATTGCGCGCGGCCATGAAAGCACTGGTCGACACGCAGCGCAGCAAGTGGTCCTACATGTTCGACAAGCTCGACAAGGAGCTGGCCCGCTGACCGGCAGCGTCCGGTCCGCGCCCGGTGCGCATTGCAGTGAAGGTCCAGTTGCGCGCCAGGCGGCGGGCAAGTAACGGACACGCAGCGGACACGGTGACGGACAGCCCGGACGCCGGTCGGCACACCGGTCACGCGCGCCGTTCCCGCTCTGCGCAAATGCCGGTTGCAGTTTGCCGCCGCCGCGGCTCAATATCGCCCGCCAACAATCCCCGGGAGCGCCCTCATGCCCAACGATGCCGCCACTGTCCCCGCCTTCGCCAACGGCTGGCAGCAGGCGACGCGCTATCCCGATCCGGCCATCGTCGCTCTCGATCCCCGCTTCGAGAAGTATTGGCTGAAGCTGTCCTGCATCGAGCGTCTCTACACAGGCTGCCGCTGGGCCGAGGGCCCGGTCTATTTCGGCGATGGCCGTTACCTGCTTTGGAGCGACATTCCCAACAACCGCATCCTCAAGTGGGAGGAGGAAACAGGCGCGGTCAGCATCTACCGCAAGCCCTCCAACTTCGCCAACGGCCACACCCGCGACCGCCAGGGCCGACTCGTCGGCTGCGAGCACGGCGGCCGCCGCATCTACCGCGTCGAGTACGACGGCGCCATCACCACCCTGATGGACTCGTTCGACGGCAAGCGCCTCAACTCGCCCAACGACATCGTCGTCAAGTCGGACGGCTCGATCTGGTTCACCGATCCGACCTTCGGCATCCTCGGCGACTACGAGGGCTACAAGGCCGAGCCCGAACTGCCCATGCACGTCTACCGGTTCGATCCCGAGACAAGCAAAGCGACCATCGCCGCCGAGGGCATCCTCGGTCCGAACGGCTTGGCCTTCTCGCCCGACGAAAAAATCCTCTACATCGTCGAGAGCCGCGGCGCGCCCAACCGCAAGATTCTCGCCTACGACGTCACCGACGGCGGCCGCAAGCTCGCCAACAAGCGTGTGCTGATCGACGCCGGCCCCGGCGGCTCGCCCGACGGCTTCCGCGTCGACATCGACGGCAACCTGTGGTGCGGCTGGGGCATGGGCTCGGCCGAACTCGACGGCGTCATGGTGTTCGCCCCTGATGGCAAGCCGATCGGCCGCATCGCGCTGCCCGAACGCTGCGCCAACGTTTGCTTCGGCGGCCTCAAGCGCAACCGCCTGTTTATGGCCGCCAGTCAGTCCGTCTACGCCCTCTACACCAACACCCAGGGCGCGCTGGGTGGTTAGTTGTCACCTGTCATCCCGGGCTTTATGCCCGGGATCCAACCATCAGCTTGCTGGATCCCGGCAACCAGTGCCGGGATGACATCGAATAGGCCGAAGCGCCTTGCCTTCGACAGCTGGGTCTCTCGTCCATGCAATACACAACCCTCGGCCGCACCGGCCTCCGCGTATCCGTCGCCGGGCTCGGCTGCGGCGGCAACAGCCGCATCGGCCAGGGCGCCGGCCTCTCCACCGCGCAGTCCGTGGCGCTGGTGCGCGAGGCGCTCGACCTCGGCGTCAACTTCATAGACACGGCCGAGGCATACGGCACCGAGGACATCGTCGGCGAGGCCATCAAGGGCCGCCCGCGCGATGCCGTGATCGTCTCGACCAAGACCCATGTCACGGCCGCCAGCGCACCCAAGTCGGCCGATGCCATGGTCGCCAGCCTGGAAGCCTCGCTGCGCCGGCTCGGCACCGACTACGTCGACGTCTTCCACCTGCACGGGCTGGCACCGGCGCAGTATGACCACGCGGTGGCCGAGTTCGTACCGGCCCTGCTGCGCGAGAAGGCGAAAGGCAAGCTGCGCCACCTCGCCGTCTCCGAGACCGGCCCGCGCGACCCCACGCATGAGATGTTGGAGCGGGCGCTGCGCGACGAGCCGCCCTTCGATGTCGTGATGCTGGCCTTTCACATGCTGAACCAGAACGCGCGGCCGGTCATCCTCAAGCGCACGCGCGAAGCCGGCGTCGGCACGCTGTGCATGTTCGCCGTGCGCAACATCTTCTCGAAGCCCGGCCTGCTCGAGCAGACCATCGCCGACCTCGCGGCCAAGGGCGAGCTGCCGGCCTCGCTCGCCGCCGAGAAGAACCCGCTCGGCTTCCTCATCCACGCGAGCGGCGCTGCCAGCCTGATCGACGCCGCCTACCGCTACGCCCGCCATGAGCCCGGCATCGACGTCGTCCTGTTCGGCACCAGCAGCGCCGACCATCTGCGCGCCAACATCGCCTCGATCCTGCGTCCACCTCTGCCCGCCGCCGACGTCGCCAGGCTGAACCAGGCGTTCGCCCACCTCACCGGCGTCGGCCTCGACCTCCCCGGCCCCGTGAAATGATGGCTCCCTCTCCCCACAAAGGAGGGAAGAGAGGGAATGGCAAAGCGCCGCGCTCTTACCAACACGCCCACGCCGAGCCGCGACCTGGGTGCCCGCCTCCGCGGGCATGACGTCACAGGATGGCTGGATACTGTGGAAGAGCCCCGCTATGAGAGGCAGAAGACAGGCAAGACTGAGGAAACGGCATGCGCATCATGGTCCTGAACGGCGCCAACATGAATCTGCTCGGCGTGCGTGAGCCGCATATCTACGGCACCACCACGCT
>Ga0075368_10000614_pt1 | contig 10766 bp, 10 predicted proteins | sample EndMethybrTD3033_FD_71518 | JGI IMG/M metagenome (GOLD analysis project Ga0075368, IMG submission 71518) | Populus endosphere microbial communities from Tennessee, USA - Endosphere MetaG P. TD hybrid TD303-3 | ecosystem: Host-associated > Plants > Roots > Endosphere | place: USA: Tennessee... | reverse complement strand
GGCTCATCGATCAGCAGCAGCCGCGGCGATGACATCAAGGCGCGCGCGATGGCCAGCATCTGCTGCTGGCCACCCGACATGGTGCCGGCGAGCTGGCGGCGCCGCTCCTTCAGGATCGGGAAGGTCTTGAATGCGAACTCGAGATTGCGAGCAATTAGCCCACGCGCCGCGCGGCGGAAGCCGCCGAGCAGAAGGTTTTCCTCCACCGTCAGCTTCGGAAACAGCCGCCGTCCCTCGGGCACCAGCGCGATGCCGAGTTCGACGATGCTCTCCGCGGGCAGCTTGCCGAGTTCGTGCGTTGTCCCGTCGATGTCGATCGTGATCGAGCCTTTCGTCGGCCGCACCAGGCCCATGATGCACTTCATGAGGGTGCTCTTGCCGTTGCCGTTGGCGCCGAGCAGCGCCACCGTCTCGCCGGCGGCAACCTCGATCGATACCCCCGACAGCGCGCGCACCGCGCCATAGCCGGCATCGATGCCGTCAACCCTGAGAAGAGGCGCCAAGATAGGCCTCCTGCACGCGTTGGTCGGCCATCACCTCGCCAGGCGTGCCGGAAGCGATGATGCGGCCCGCATCGAGGCACATCACGCGCTCGGAGAACCGCATCACTGCATGCATGATGTGCTCGATCATGATAATTGTAATGCCATCCTGATTGACCTTGATGAGCAGGTCGAGCACTTCATCGATCTCGGCGCTCGATAGGCCGGCCATCGCCTCGTCCGAGATCAGCAGCTTGGGGCGCGCGGCCATGGCGCGTGCCAGCTCCATCTTGCGCAGTTCGACCTGGCTCAGCTCGCTGGACGGTCTGAACGCCTTGGCGCCGAGCCCCATCTGCTCGAGCAGCGCCATCGCCTCGTCGCGGCTCTGGTGTCCGCCGTGGCCGTGGCCGGCCGTGAACTCGAAGGCAACCATGAGATTCTCGATCACCGTCATGGTCCTGAACGGCCTCGGAATCTGGAAGCTGCGGGCGATACCGCGCCGCGTGCGCAGGTAAGTGGGCAGTTTCGAGATGTCGGCGCCTAGGAAGGAAATCGTGCCCTTGTCGAGGCCGAGCACTCCCGAGATGCAGTTGATCAGCGTCGTCTTGCCGGAGCCGTTGGGGCCGACCAGTCCGAACCGCTCGCCGGGTCGGATCGCCACGCTCACGGCATCGAGCGCAGTGAAGCCGCCAAACCGCTTGGTTACACCTTTGACATCGAGCAACGCCTGGCTCATACGCGGCCCCCTGCATCGCCGGTGAAGCGCGCGCGCACCCGCCGAAACAGACCGAGAATACCGTCCGGCGCGGCGACGACGAACAAGACAAGCATCAGGCCGAGCACCAGCACGTTCACCTCGGAGGAGATGGTGACGGTGAGGAGCTGTTGGGTGGAGCTGAGCAACAGCGCACCCAGGACCGGCCCGATCCAGTGGCCGGTACCGCCGATCAAGGCCATGGCAAGGGCCGACACTGAGTAGTTCAGATTGAACGCGGACGCAGGATCGGCAAAGGACAGGTACATGGCGTTTGGTGCACCGGCCGCACACATCAAGGCGCCGGAGATGACGCAGGCCAGGAGCTTCAACTTCAGGGTCGGCACGCCGCTACAGGCCGCGGCGAGCTCATCGTCGCGCAGCGCGCGCAGGCCGCGGCCGATCCAGGAGCCCTGAATGAACCTGGCAAGCGCGACGGCGATCACCACCATGACGGCACCATTGACGAACAGCATCTTGATGTAGCTGTCGAAGGGCGGCATGGCCGGCGGCCGGATCATCGGCATGCCGGTGGCGCCGCCGACGAACTTCCAGTTGATGATAAACGTCTCGATGATGATGGTGAGCGCAATGGTAGCGATGGAAAAAAAGATGCCGCGCATCCTGAGGGTGAGCAGCCCGACCAGGAAGCCGAGCAGCGCGCCAACCGCCGCGGCGACCGCGATCTGGACCAGTAACGGCGCCCCCGTCGCCTTGAACAGAAAGACGGCGGTGTAGACGCCAAGGCCGAAGAAGGCGCTGGTGCCGAAGTTCACATAGCCGGCATAGCCACCCAGGATGTTCCAGGCGGTGGCGAGCACCATGAACTGCAGAATCAGATAGCCGGCAAAGAACGGATATTCGTTCTTGATCGAGAACGTGGCGACGGCGGCGGCGCCGACGAAAAGCGCCGCCACGGCCCAGAATATCCATCCGCGCTGGGCCTGCTGCATGAGCCCTACCTCCCCATCAGGCCTTGTGGGCGCACGGCCAGCACCGCGAGCAGCATGGCAAACGAGATCGCCGGCGCCCATGACGCGCCGTAGAGGGTGAGGACGATCGACTCAATGACGCCGAGGATGATTCCGGCGATCAGTGTTCCCGACATGCTGCCGAGGCCAGCCATCACCACGACGCAGAACGTGCGCCCGATGTAGGCGCGGTCGAGCGTGGGGTCGACCGGTGCAACAATGATGAGCAGAGCGCCGGCAGGCCCCAGCACCGCCGTGGCGATACCGAATGCCCACTGCTTGACCGCGACCGGGTTGGCTCCCATCAGGCGCAGCGCCAGCTCGTCCTGGGCGACGGCACGAATGGCACGGCCGGTGAACGTGCGCGCCAGGTAGAGGGCAAGTGCCGCGGTCAGGGTCAGGGCAACGCCGAAGGCGACGAGCAGGCGCAAAGGGATGCGCATGTCGCCAATGCCCATACTCTTGCCGATGTAGAGCGCCTGCACCGATCGCTGGTCGACGCCAAACATCAAGATGATGAGGACTTCGATCACGAAGGCGACGCCGAAGAAGAAGGCGATGCCGCGCACACCCGCGTCGCCGCCGCGCCGCTCGAACGTCTCGTAGTAAACGCGGTACGCGAAGAGGCCGAACACGAAAAGGACGGGCATCAGCATCAGCCCGGCGATGATCGGATCGATTCCGTGCTGGTTGAGAATGTAGGTACCGTAAGAGGCGAGCACGAGGAACGCGGGATGGGCGACGTGCGGTACGTCGAGCAGGCCGAACGAAACCGACAGCCCGATGCTGACGGCTGCGTAGAAGCAGCCGACCAGCAGGCCGAGCACCACGGCGTCCAGAAGCAACTCGAACGAGAACATGCGAACCTCGGTCCCAATCTCCATCGCTGTCTGGCGACGAAGAACGGGCCGGGGTGATGGTCACCCCGGCCCAAACCCGTCCAAGTGGAACGGACGGGACAAGTCGGAAGGCCTACTTTCGGGCCGCCTCGAAGGGCACGACGACCTCGCCGGTCTTCAGGTGCTCGGGAAACAGGATCACCTGTTTACCGGCTGTCTTGAACTGCTCGAGGTTCTTGTCGACCACGCCACGGTATTGCGCCTGCAGGGTTGCCGAGACCTTGCGCTCGCCGTCCGGCGAGAAGGCGATCGGACCGACGATCGTCTTGTGCTCGTTCTCGCGCAGGTACTTGGCCAGGGCCTTCTGGTCAAAACCCTTGGTCGCGTTGACGGCGGCCTCGATCAGCTGGCCTTGCGCATAGCCGAACGGTGCCAGGTAGTAGCCGAGCGGATCGACCTTGGCCTCGATAGCCCGCGGAGCGTACTTGGCGAAGAACTCCTTGGTGCCGTCGAAGAACATGCTCGGCTCAGGCAGCCAGCTGTTGTAGTTGATGACGCCGTTCAGCAGCGAACCCATCGATTCCAGGTTCGAGGCAAACTGCAGCCCGACCATGCCGCCGCCGAAGATCTTGACGTTGTCGCCGACGCCGATCTCGTTGACGGCGCGCAGGATGCCGACCGAGTCCGGCGGATAGGACGCAACGAACACCATGTCGGGCTTCGCCGCCTTGAGCGCCCGAATCATGGCCGAGAACTCCACCGTGCTCGGCGGATAGTTCTGCTCATAGACGATTGGTATCGAGCGCGCGGTGGCAACCGCCCTAGTGGTCTTTGCCACGTTCTGGGCGAACTCCTGATCGGCAGCCAGGATGGCGATCGACTTGGCGCCGTGCTTGGTTCCGATGTCGATGAACGACGCGGCCCAGCTGTCCGGCGGTCCCCAAGGTGCGTTGTTGAACCACATGTCGTGGCCGACCTTGGCGTTCACCTGGAACGAAAAGTTGCCGATGAGCACCAGGCCGCGTTCCTTGACGAACGGCAGGATCGGCGCCGTCTGCACGGAGGCGTAGGGCGCAAACAGGAGGTCGACCTTGTCGATGTCGACGAGCTTGGCATAGATCGCCGGACTTTCGGCGGCGCTGGACTTGTCGTCATAGACGACCAGTTCCACCTTGCGGCCGAGCAGACCGCCCTTGGCGTTGATGTCATCGCGCCAGATCTCGATGCCGATCAGGGAAGACTTGCCCCCGGCGGCGAGCCCGCCGGTTGCCGGCATGCTCATGCCGATCTTGACCGGCTGCTGGGCGATTGCCGTGGACGCGCAAAGAGGAGCTGCCAGTAGCAGTCCAAGCGCGGCAAGGATACTTCTGCGTCTCACGATTTTCCTCCACCGTTCTGTTGAGTAGGCTTTCTCTGCTTCTTCTTTTGCTGCGGACGTCGGATCGCTCGCCTATCGGCCGAACAGCGAGCCGAACAAGCCTTGTTTGGCTGGTTTGGCCAGCTTGGCCGGAGCGGCCTCATTGGCCTTGGCGATGGCAGCCGGGTCCGCACCGACACGCCCGGTAGCCTTATCCGCAGCGCTCTCGCGCGAAAGGGTCAGGTCGAAGCGCATGCTGGGAATGCCTTTCAGGGGACAAGCCGCGTCGCTGTCTCGCAGCTCGGCCACCAGATCCGCAGACGAGCCGAATACCACGTCGTCGACGATATGTGCGTCGCCTTTGACGTAGAGCGCGGTCACCAGTTCGCGATAGCCGGGTGCGCTGACCAGGAAGTGGATGTGGGCGGGCCGCATGCCATGGCGGCCTTGCGCCTGCACCAACTTGCCGACCGGGCCGTCCATGGGGATCGAGTAGCCGAGCGGCCGCACGGTGCGGATCAGGAAGTTGCCCTGCGAGTCGGCGGTGAAGACGCCACGATAGTCCGTGCCGCTGGCATCGACCTGGATGTCGTAGAGACCGTCGGCACCAGTCTGCCAGACCGACACCTGGGCGTTTGCCAGCGGCTCGCCGCGGACATTGGTGATCCTGCCCCACAATGCGACCTCGGTGCCGGGCGTGACCTTGTTGGCGATCTGCGCCCCGGCCTCGAGCTTCGGCGCATTCTCGCGGAAGAACGGGCCGAGCAGACTAGTATGCGTGGCGTCCTCGACGGCGGTGAGATCGTGCAGGCCGTTGACCAGGGCCGATAGCCCCAGGGTGTCGGAAAGCAGAATGAACTCCTGCCGCTCGGCCGAGCACATCTTGCCCACGGCGGTCATGAACTCGATGCCTTTGAGCCACTCCGCCGGCGCAAGGTTCACGTCGCGGGCAAAAGCGTGCAGGTGCTTGACGGCCGCCGTCATGATCTCCTTGAGGCGTGGGTCGGACGTGGTGGCCATCTGCTCAAGAACGGCGTCGGTGATGGTCTCTGGGGTCAACTCGTGCATCGGATCCTCCGTATGAAACCGCCAATCAGCGCTTGGGTACTCGGCCAAGGGCGGCCAGGATGCGTTCGGGTGTGAAGGGTTGGGCGAAGACTTTGGCGCCGTGCGGGCGCAATGCATTGTTGATAGCGTTCATGATGGCGGCCGGCGCACCAGCGGTGCCGGCCTCGCCGGCCCCCTTGGCGCCGAGCAGGGATTCCTTGGTCGGCGTTTCCACGTGGCCGACCTCGATATCCGGCATCTCAGCGGCCATCGGAACGAGATAGTCGACCATGGAACCGACCGTAAGCTGGCCCTCCGGGCTATAGGTGCAGTGCTCGAACAGCGCGCCGCCGATGCCCTGCACGACGCCGCCGCGCACCTGCTCGTCAACCAGCAACGGGTTGATAATGCGCCCGCAATCCTCGACGCACCAGTGCTTGAGAAGTTTCACGAGGCCAGTGTCGACATCGACCTCCAGATGGCTCGCCTGTACGCCATTGGTAAAAGCGAACGGGTACTGCTTGGTGATGAAATGGCGCGTCTGCATCAGCTCGCGCGGCAGATCGGGCGGCAGCGTGTCGCCGCGGAAGTAGACGATGCGGCCAAGCTCGCCGAGCGGCATGCGCACAGCGCCAGTTGCCTTGTCGACGATGTTGCCGAGCACGAGATCAAGTGCGTCGGGCGCCGCCTGCAGCATGGCGCCTGCGACCTGCAGCGCAGCGTGCTTGGTGGCGAGCCCCGCCTGCAGGGCCGCCTCGCCGCCGATGCCGGCGCCACGGCACGCCCAGGTGCCGCCGCCATAGGGGGTGGTGAGCGTATCGCCGGTGATGACGCGCACCACATCGATCGGCACGCCAACCGCCTCCGCCACGATCTGGCGGATGATGGCTTCCGTGCCCTGGCCCTGCTCGGTAACGCCGGTGGCGGCGACCACCGAGCCATCGGGGTCGATGCGCACGGTGCAGCCATCCTGCGCTGAGATGCGTGCGCCGCCGATACCGTACATGAACGGCGACGGGTTGGTGAGCTCGATGAAACTAGCAAATCCGATGCCGCGATGCACGCCCTCGCTGCGCAGCAGTTCCTGCTGCGCGCGCAGGCCGCGGTAGTCCATCATCTCCACCAGCAAGCCCATCGACTTGATGTGCGAGAGACCCTCGAAGCGCATGCCGGCGGGCGAGGTGCGCGGATAGGTGCCGTCCTGCATCAGGTTCTTGAGGCGGAAGGCCACCGGGTCCATGCCGATTGCCTCGGCGCCAAGGTCGACGAGGCCCTCGGTGACGGCCGTCGCGATCGGGTGGCCAACCGCGCGGTACTGGCAGGTCGGCACCTTGTTCTGCAGCACGACCGTGGTCTTGGCACGGTAGTTGGGGAAGTCGTAGGGACCGCCCACCAGGTTGACGACCTGATTGCCTTCGACCGCGCTGGTGCGGGGATAGACCGAATAGGGGCCGATGCCGGTCAGATCGTCGATGTCGAAGGCGGTGATGCGCCCCTGCGCGTCGACGGCCATGCGGCCCTTGATGCGGTGGTCGCGCGCGTGGATGTCGGAGGCGAAGCTCTCCAGCCGATCCGCCACGAACTTCACCGGCCGGCCCATGATCTTGGCGATCACCGCCACCGCCACCTCGTCCGGGTACACGTGCACCTTGATGCCGTAGCTGCCGCCGATATCCCGGCAGATGACGCGCACGGCGCTGAGCGGCAACCTGAGGTGCTGGGCCAACACCTCCTGCATCATGTGCGGCGCCTGCGTCGCATGGTGGACGGTGAGCGTGCCGTCGCCCTTATTGAACTCGGCGAGGATCGAACGCGGCTCGAGCGTAACACCGGTGTGGCGACCGGAGTGGAACGTCGCCTCGACGACCTTGTGCGCGCTCCGGAAAGCTTCGGCGACGTTGCCGCTCTCATTGACGCGCTCGAAGACGAGATTGTCGCCGAGCTCGGCATGAATGACCGGCGTCGCCTTGTCGAGCGCCGTCTCCATGTCGGCGACCGGCGGGAGCATCTGCCAGTCAATCGAGACTTTCGCCGCGGCGTCCTCGGCGGCGGCACGACTGTCGGCCACGACGGCGGCCACCGCCTCGCCAGCCCAGGTCGCCGTCGCGAGCGGCAGAGGCAGCTGCGCGGCCGACTTCATGCCCTTGAGGTGGGCCAGAACGGCCACCCAGGGCTCGCAGTGTGGAGCAAGATCGTGACCGGTGAAGATACGCAGCACGCCAGGTAGCTTCAGGGCGGCACTGGCGTCGATCCGGCCGATTCGCGCATGCGCATGTGGGCTGCGCACGAACGCGACGTGCACCATGCGCGGCAGCAGCAAGTCGTCTACGTATTGCCCGCGCCCTTCGACGAGCTTGCGCGCGTTCGGGCGCGGGATCGATCGCCCGATGTAGGAGTTCGGCCGGTCGACGGAGCGGGGGTCGATCACCAAGCTCATGGCTTGCCGGCTCCGGAACTCGCCGTCCTGGCCTTGGCTACCGCCTCGACTGCGTCGACGATGGCGTGATAGCCGGTGCAGCGACAGTAGTTGCCTGACAAATGCTCGCGGATGGCGTCACGGGACGGCACGCTGCCGGCCTCGGCGTTTTCGCGCAGGAGCTCGGCAGCGGTCAGCAGCATGCCGGGCGTGCAGTAGCCGCACTGGCAGGCGTTGCGGGCGACGAACGCATCCTGCAGGTCGCGGATCTCGCCGCTGTCGGAGGCGCCCTCGATGGTTTCGACCGTATCGCCGTCTAGGCTGGCCGCGAGCACCAGGCAGCCGCGCACGATCAACCCGTTGACGCGCACCGTGCAGGCGCCGCACACCCCATGCTCGCAACCGGCATGCGATCCCATCAACCCGAGGTCGAGGCGCAGAAAATCGATCAGGTGCCGGCGGGCTTCGACGCGGCGGCTGACGCGCTCGCCGTTGACCGTCAAGGAGATGCCGACTTCGGTGCTCATGCGGCCCGCGCCCCAGGTTCGGCGCCGAGCTTCCCAACTGCGCGCGCCAGCAGTACCCGTGCCAGGTGGCGCTTCATCTCGGGACCGCCGTGCTGGTCGGCTGGCGGGTCGAGATCGCGATCGAGCAGGGCTTGCGCCGCTTTGACCTTCTGCGCCGTCCACGGCGCTGGGCCGAGCGCGCGCGCCGCTTCCGCCGCGGCGACGGGGCCCGTGCCGACACCGAAATAGACCAGGCGCGGCGTCTGCGCGCCGCTGGCCGCGTGCTGTGCCCACACCGCCAGGCCAGCCATGGCGTAGTCGCCGGACCGCCGCGTCAACTCGACGATGGTGCCGCGATCGCCGGGTGCGGCACAGGGGAACTCGACAGCCCGGATCAGTTCGTCCTCCGCCATTGCGGTCGCAAACAGCCCAGTGAAGAAGCTCGCCGCCGGAATGGTCCGCTCGCCGCCTGGCCCCGCGGCGATGATCCGCGCCCCAAGGGCGACGCAGCAGGCCGGCAGCTCAGCGGCCGCATCGGCAAAAGCCAGCGAGCCGCCAATCGTGCCGCGGTTGCGAATGGCTGCATGCGCAATCAGTGGCACTGCCTCGGCAAGCAGAGGGGCATGCCGGCGGACGTCCGGATGCGCGGCAAGCTCGCGATGGGTCGTAAGCGCGCCGACCCGCAGGTAGGCGTCCGGCAAGACACTGATGCCTTTGAGCTCGGGGATCCGCGAAATGTCGATGATCAGGTTTGGCTCTGACAACCGGAAGGCAAGCGAGGCTAGCAGGCTCTGGCCGCCGGCGAGGAACTGGGCATCACCGTCGACTTCACGGCGCAACCGGAATACCTCGGCCAGCGTGTAGGCCCGCTCGTAGCGGAACGAACCTGCCTTCATGATACCCTCCCAAGCATGATCGTCTTACGCGATCTCATGCTGGACGATATCGGTGGCCGGCGACGACAGCAAGGCGCATTGGGCCCTGGCGCAGGCCCGATGGGTTGGGTCGTCTCCCAAGCCGGCTGCCCCTAGTGGGCGGCGGCCAGCGGCTTCAGCTGCTTGATGGCTGCCAGAGCGAGAGGATCGAGGCCGGAGCCACCCTGCTCAACATGGAGGGTTATGCCCCTGCGCATGCGCGGGTCCCAGAACTGCTGGATATGGTTGGCGATCTGAGGCACGGCCCGCGCTTCGCCCTGGGCCTCGAAGAACTTGGCGATCTGGTTCGCCATCATGACCAGTTTGTCAGGCTGCATCTTCCACCGCGTTCTTACGCTTGGCCACCGACACATCGGCAATGCGGTGCGGATGCGTGAACACCTCGAAGCCGTCGGCGCGGGCCACGGCCACCAGCGTGATGCCGGCCTGGTTCGCCGTCTGCAAGGCGAGAGCCGTGGGGGCCGACATGGCAACGATGATCGGAGCACCGGCCACCGCGGCCTTCTGCACCATCTCGACCGACACGCGGCTGGTCAGCAGCACGATGCCGCCGTCCGTCGGCACGCCATTGCGGCGCAGACGCCCGAGCACCTTGTCGAGGGCATTGTGCCGTCCAACATCCTCGGCGATGGCCACCAGCCCTTTGGCTTTGGTCCAGAAGCCGGCCCCATGCACGGCGCGGGTATGGCGGTTCAGCACCTGCGCCCGCTCCAGCGCGGCCTGCGCGGCGGCGATGTCCTCCGCCGTGACGGTCGCATCCGCCGCGACGTGTGGGCAAGACGGCACGGCGGCTTCCAGGCTCTCCACGCCGCACAGGCCGCAACCGGTCGGCCCGGCCAGGTTGCGACGGCGCTGGGCGAGCTTTCGCCCCCGATCCGGCACCAGCCAGGCGCGCAGCTCGATACCCTTGTCCTGCTCGACGATATCCAGACTTTGCATGTCCTCCGGCGCGCCGATGATGCCCTCTGCCAGGCTGAAGCCGACCGCGAAGTCCTCCAGATCGGTCGGCGAGGCCATCATGACGGCGTGGGTGGTGCCGTCATAGACGAAGGCAACCGGCACCTCGGCAGGAATCGTGCGCGCATGCTCGGTGATACCTTGAGCCGTGACCTTGGCAGAATGGACGGGAACGGCGGCGTCGGTCATGGCTACTCCGCCGCTTCCGTCAACGCCGAGATTCTGCGGCTGTTGCGGGCCTGCTCGTCATATTTCTGCTGCCACTCCGACGGGCCGTTCGAGCGTCCGACCTGCACCGCAGTGACCTTGTATTCCGGACAGTTAGTCGCCCAGTCCGAGAAGTCGGTGGTGATGACGTTGGCCTGCGTGTTGGGATGATGAAAGGTCGTGTAGACCACCCCCGGCGCCACACGGTCCGTGATGAGCGCGCGCAGCGAAGTCTCGCCAGCCCTGCTGGAAAGCTTTACCCAGTCTCCGTCTTTGATCCCGCGCTGCTCGGCAT
>Ga0075368_10000613_pt1 | contig 10778 bp, 9 predicted proteins | sample EndMethybrTD3033_FD_71518 | JGI IMG/M metagenome (GOLD analysis project Ga0075368, IMG submission 71518) | Populus endosphere microbial communities from Tennessee, USA - Endosphere MetaG P. TD hybrid TD303-3 | ecosystem: Host-associated > Plants > Roots > Endosphere | place: USA: Tennessee... | reverse complement strand
GCCTCGACGCCGGCGGCGTCTGGGACGGCAGGACCTGCGGCCCGCTCAAGGTGCGGCCGATCCTGCAGCGCGACCTGCACCGGTCGTGAAGGCTTAGAGTGAAATCATTCCTGATGGCTCAGAGATCGAGCACGACAAAATAGCCGGAGAAGCCAGGCCCGAACGCCGCCAGCAAGAAGCGTCCGTGGACTTTGTCAGCCAGAGCTTCCTTGAGGACAAACAGCGCGGTTGCCGACGACATGTTCCCGTACTCCTTCAGCACCTTCCAGGAGTACCGGAGCCGATCGCGCGGGATGTCGAGCGTGCTTTCCACCGTGGTGAGGAGCTTGCTGCCGCCGGGGTGCAGCAGGAAACCTTGAAAGTCTTTCGGCCCCAGCCCCTCGCGGGCAAAGAATGGCACCAGACCTTCGCCCAACCGATCACGCATCAAGGCAGGGAGCTCCGGGCTCAAGACGATGCCGAAGCCATCATCCTTGATATCGAAACCCATGATGTGCTCGGTGTTCGACCACGTGTATTCGCCGATCGCTCCGACGCGCGCGAGGCCAGTACCGCCTCGGGCCGCAGCCTTGTGCTTTTCGCCGCCACTGCGCAGCACGATGCCGGCGGCCCCATCGCCGAACAGCGCGCCAGCCACGAACATCGTAATACTCGGATCATTGATGCGCAGGCAGAGCGAACATAGGTCGACCGTCAGGAACAGCACGTTGGAACCTGGCTGTGCTTGCGCCATGCGTGCCGCACGCGACAGTCCGGCGACGCCGCCCCCGCATCCGAACCCGAAAATCGGCAAGCGCTGGACCTCGGGGCGAAACGCCAGCCGGTTCATCAGGCGCGCTTCCAGGGTCGGCACCGCCAGCCCCGTGATAGTATTGGTGACGATCGTATCGATGTCGCGCAGGGAAAGACCCGCCTCGGCAACGGCGTCGACCGCGACCTGCTCCAGAAGGTCGAGCGCGTTGCGCTGATAGGTCTCGGTGCGTTCCACCCAGGTGTGCGTCCGCAGGTACCATTCCTTCGGTTCCACCGAGTAGCGGCGCTCAATACCCGTATTGGCATAGAGCGCCTCGAGACGAGCAAACTGCGGATAGAGCTTTTGCGCGCGGTCGGAAACGTCAGCTTGCCCAGTTACGTGCCGCGGCACAGCCGTAGAAACTGAAGCAATCTCGACCTCGGCAGCGGCCGGCGGGGTCCATCTATCGGCAACGAGTTCTGTCTGTATCGTCATATCCAACCGCCGGCATGTCCACGCAACAGTGCGCGACCGAGCATGCGTCAGCAGTGTTGGAGCCCCATGAACGGCTGGAGATATTGTGTGGTCGCCGACGCAAACGGGTTAAGTATTTTCAGCCGCCGTCCTATTTCGATCCGTCGCTTGAAGGTTCTTCTGCTGTTCCAGGGCCGCACACAGCTGCGTCCAGTCGGAATGGACAAGACCAATCGCATGAGCAGTCGTGGCTTTCGCACGCATCGCCACTGAACAAACTCATCGCCACCGGTTCACGATCCACAGCGCGCCCCACGCCCCCAGCAGCGTAACCAGCATCATGCCAGCGAGCGCGACAAACATCACGGGGCCTCCCGTGGCCGCCAGCGACGCCCTATCCATAAACGGGCTGAGTATTATTACGATAAGCATGCCGCCGAGCGGGGCGATCAGAAAGGCGCCGACGAATGAGACAACGATGTTCACGACCCAGCCAATTACGCCCCGTTTCTTCGTCCATGCCTCGTGGATCCCGACAGCAGGTGCGGCGGCGAGAAGAGCCAGCCCGATCGTCATCGACCCGCCGACGCTTCCCTGCGGAATAGAGCCGGTCGCTTGAAGAAGCAGAATGCCGATCACGGCAATCAGCGCGATGTATGCCATGGGTGACCCTGCGGCTCTGTCGGTAACGTGCGTGTCCACATCCCGTACCGAGCGGCGTTATAGGTGTGGTTGTTGCATAGCTATCGATGACACCTGCGCCAGCTTCCCTTGTCACTTCAAAGCTCGCTGCCGAACCTGGCATCTAGCGCAGGCGAACTTCGCAATCGGAACACTAGAACCGATCTGCGCGATAGGGCGTCGGGTCGGTGAAGGGCGTCTCGCCGGTGATCATCTCGGCCAGCAGGCGGCCGCTGACGGGGCCGAGCGTCAGCCCGAGGTGATGGTGGCCGAAGTCGAGCCACAGGCCCTGGTGGCGCGGCGCCTTGCCGATGACGGGCAACATGTCGGGCAAACACGGACGGCGGCCGAGCCACGGCTGCGGGTCGACACGCGCGCCGAGCGGGAAGATACCGCGCGCCAGCGGCTCGACGCGATCGAGCTGGCGCGGTGTTGACGGCGCGTCGCGGGTGGCGAACTCCGCCCCCGTGGTAAGGCGGATGCCGGCGGTCATCGACGTAATCACGTAGCCGTTTTGTGCATCCAGCACCGGCCGGGCCAGCGTCGCGTTACCCTCGGCGCGATAGTGCATGTGGTAGCCACGCTTGATGCCAAGTGGGAACCGATAGCCCAACGGGCGCAGCACATCGTCTGACCACGAGCCCATGGCCACCACCACCTCGGGCGCCGTCACCGGACCGGTGGAGGTTTGCACCTGCCAGCCGCCAGCGGTCTGCTCCAGCGTGCGCGCCTCGCCGCGCAGGAAGCGGCCACCGCGCGAGACCAGCAGCTCGCCGTACCCACGTACCAGCGCGCCGGGGTCCGACACGCTGACGGGGTCGGGCATCAGCACGCCACCGGCCAGCCCGCCCCGCAGGTGTGGCTCGAGGTCGGCGAGGCGGCGCGTATCGACCGGCTGGAAGTTGACGCCGTAGGCCTCGCGATCGGCAGTATCCTTGGCCAGGGCAGCGTCCAGCGCCGGCCCCGAGCGGTAGACGCGCAGGTAGCCGGTGCGGCGCATCAGGCCGAGCACCCCCGCATCGCCAGCGAACACCTCGTGCTCGACGATGCAGCGCTCGACCAGCGGCTTGGCGCCGCGCGCAGTGGCATCCTTGCGCTCGGGCGTCGATTGCAGCCAGTGGCGGAACAGCCACGGCGCGATCTTCGGCAGCGCGCTCCAGTGCAGGTTAGCCTCGGGCAGCAGATTGAAAGCGTACTTGGCGACTTGGGCGGGATCGCGCGGAAAGGTGTAGGGCACCACGCCCTCGCGCTGGATGATGCCGGTATTGCCGTAGCTGGTCTCCTCGGACATGCCGCGGCGATCGATAAGTGTCACGGCGCGGCCGCGCTGCTGCAGATGCAGGGCGGCCGAAATGCCGACGATGCCGGCACCGAGCACGATCACGTCATTGCCGGCCATTTGCTCTCCTTGGCGTCAGCCATCGGCCCCGGTCCAAGGTCAAGTCCAAGGCCGGAATCGGGACGCGGGATCACATCGACCGTCACCGCCCGACGATGTCAAGGCTTCTCGGCGTCACGCGCGCGCCGGTCGCGTATGGGCCGGTCCTGCTCGGCAAGACCGTCTGCTACCGCAAGCGCATCCGGTGCCGACCAGGGACGCACGCCACGCTGGGCCGCAACCGTCTCGAGGCGCACCCGCCCACCATCGATGTAGAGCGCATGCGCGCCGCGCTGGGCGATGTCGCGGGCATCGATGATTGCGGCCGGCGAAGTGCAGCCGCGCGGCCGCTCTAGCTTGAGCACCAGGATGGCTGCGCCGGCGCAGTCGTCGCGCAAGGCCGAGGCAGTGCTCGGGACCGCGACGGTCAATCCCTGCACGGGCGCGATGCATCCTTCGGCATCGCACCGGAAGGCGCGGGCATTGCCGGCCTCGGTGGGCGCGCGGCCGTCGCCGTCATGCTCCAGCCAGCGGGCCAGCTCGAAGGTCGAGCCCCGCCCCGCCAGAGCCGACAGGGCACCGTCCGGGCCGCGCACCGCCACCAGGTCGGCAGCGCGGCCGACCAACACGTCGGGTCGGCGTCCGGTCGGCGCCAGCATCAGGCCGAGCGCAATCGGGACGATGCCCAGCAGCCGCCAGCGCGTAGCCCACAGCGTGCACCACAACCCGCCCGCCACCATCGCCACGAACGCATACGCCGGGATGGCCGGCAGGCGCCCGACCGCACCGGGCAGTGCCGCAACGGTGGCCGCGCACCAGGTCATGGCATCGATGCCGATGCCCATCAGATTGAGAGGTGTCGCCTCCAGGCCGAACGGCATGGCAATCAGGGCTGCCAGCCCGGCCGGCATCACCAGCAGGTTGCAGATCGGAATGGCCAGCAGGTTGGCGAGGATCGCGTACTGCTGGGTGTTGTGGAAGTGGTAGATGCCGAACGGCGCCACCGCCAGGCCAGCCACCAGCGTGGAGGTGGCAATGCCGCCGAGGAACCCCAGCACCTGGCCGAACGCGCCGTGCCGGACTCTCCCCTGGCGTTCCTCCGGACGATCCTCGCCGCGCGTGCGCAGCCATTCGTAAGCCGACACCAACGCCACCACGGCCGCAAACGACATCTGGAAGCCCGGATCGAACAAGCTCTCCGGCCAGACCAGCAGGATCGCCAACGCCGCCAACGCCACGTTGCGCAACGCCACCGCCGGCCGGTCCAGCAGTACGGCAAGGAACATGATCGAGATCATGATGTAGGAGCGCACGGTGGCGAACGCCGCACCCGAGATCAGCAGATAGGCCAGCGCACCCAGCATCGCCCCCACCGCCGCCCACTTCTTGATCGGATAGCGCAGGGCGATGGCGGGGATAGCCGCTAGCGACAGGCGGATCAGGAAGAACACGGCGCCGGCCATGATCACCATGTGCAGCCCGGAGATCGACAGGATGTGGAACAGCCCGGAGGCGCGGAAGGCCTGGTTGGTAGTCTCGGGAATGCCGCCCCGCTCGCCGGTGATGAGCGCGTTGGCGATGGCGCCCGTCTCGCCGGGCAGCGCCGCCACGATCCGCCGGCCGATTGCCTGGCGTACACGCTCGACGAGCGCCTTGGCCCGCAGGTCGAGCGGTGCCGCGTCCGTGTCTATGTCCGCTCGCAGAGCGCTGCCGGCAGCAAAGCCCACCGCGCCCAGTCCCTGGAACCAGGCGGCACGGGCGAAATCGTAGTCGCCGGGCAGCGACGGCCAGGGCGGCGGCGTCAGCGTCGCACGGATGCGTACGGCGTCGCCGGGGCTGAGCTCGGCGTTCGCGGTGGCGGCGCGCACCCGCACGCGCAGCGGCCACTGCCGTGCCTGCAGCGTATCGATCAAGGCAACGCGAATGGTCAGGCGCTGGCCGCTGACCGGTCGCGGCTCCACCAGCTCGACGAAGCCCTGTACCTCGACTGGCCCGATCTGGCGCTGCAGGACAGGTGCGCGCACCGCCTCGGTGCGCAGCTTGGCGGCAGCCACCCCGCACGCCAGCGCCAGCAGCGCCGCGCCGAGCAGCGCCCCGGTCCCCCGCCGCCGGCCGGCCACGCGCAGCGCCAGGGCGGCGCCGACCGGCAGCAACGCAGCCGGCGTGGACGGTTCGACGGGCAGCGAGAAGTACAGGGCGATGCCGGCCCCGAACAGCACCGGCAGCCACAGGAACCACCGCTCCTGCTCGGCCTCGAGGTTGCGCACCAGCGCGCCGGCCATCGGCCACGGCGCGGTATCCTCGTCGGTCCGCCGGCCTGCTGCCCGCCATAATGGACTGGCTCCGCCCACCCGCGCCATCGCCGTACACGCCTCTGCGCCCTGCCGCCCATGAATCTGCGGCAATCCCATCCTGCATCAGACGACCACAGGCAACGCGCCTACGGCAACACCTATTGCCTACGCGGCCACCATCGGGCGCACGACGCACCGCAGATGTGCTCAACATCGCGCATGATCGAACCAGTGCTGCTCGGCGTGCGATTTGCTGCCGCTTTGGGGTGCGCTCTGATGGCCGGGCCGTTCTTCGCGTTCTCCGCGGCCGTGATCGGGCGCGCTTGCTCGCATCCCGGCGCCAAACGGCATGGCGGCCATGCAATCGATCAATCGCGTAATTCTCAACCCGCTGTTCCTGATCGTCTTTCTTGGCACGGCTGCGGCTTGCCTGCTAATCGTGCAAATCTCGTGGTGGCGCTGGCACGAGGCAGGCGCAGCCTGCATGCTGGCCGGCGCCTTGCTATACCTCGTCGGCACGTTTCTGGTGACGATGCCGTTCAACGTGCCGCTCAACAACGCGTTGGACTAGCCGCCAGTCCGGCCAGTGCCGAAGGCGCTCAGCGATGGGCACGCTACCTGACAACCTGGACGGCCTAGAACCACGTCCGCACCATCACTTCCACCGCCGCAACGGCAGCGCTTATGGTCGGTCTCTATCTGAAGGCGCGTGGTTTGGCTGCGCGCTGATCGGCGCACTCAGGCGAACAGTCGGGCGGAGCCGACCGAAATGAGAAACGGCCGAGACGCAGACCGCCTCAGCCAAGCAAGCCGTTGATTGGGGCTAAGCCCGCGTCAGCAGCGCACGCAACGACAGAACCCGCGCGGTCCGCAGGCCCAGGTCCAGCCCGGACGGCAGCGCGGACCCCAGCCGCGGCAGGCGGCCTTCTCGACCATCGACATGTTTGGCGTGGTCGCTTGCAGCGCTGCGCCTGCAGTCCCGGTATTGGCCTGCGCGCCCCAGATCAGCACGCCGCTCACCAGAACCGCGGCGCCGAACGCCAGTGTCATCAGCAATTGCCGCATCACTTCCTCCATGGCTTCAATTCGAACGACCGAGGTGCGGACTATCGCCTTGCAGTGAAAACCGATCTGCAATGCGCAGGCTCACAATTTGCGGAAAAATTGACGCGTACTCACGCCCGCGCGAGCAACGGGAACCGGCCTCGCAAGAAGGGATGCTTGTGATCATCTCGCGCAGCCGAGCCGTTACGGCAGTCCGTTGCGAACGTGCCGCCGATAGGCAGCCCGTTCACCCAGCCGGTCATAGTAGGCCTTGGCCGCCGGATAGTCGGGTCGTTCGAAGTTGAGGCTGAACCACCGATTGACCACCAGGCCGATCGGAATGTCCGCAACCGTGAAATTGGCGCCACAGACATAAGCCCCAGTCTGGGCCAGATGCTCGTCGAGCTGTCCCACTTCCTTGGTGATCTGCCGCCTGCCCTGCTCGATGAACCAGGGATGGTTCCAGGGTGGCTCGTTCAGCATGCCGCCGAGAAACGCGCCCCTGAACGAAATCGAGGTTTCGTAGTTCGCCCAGTCCATCCACTGCTCGACGTGAGCCCGCTTGATGGGGTCGCGCGGATAGATTTCGTCCGGCCCGTGCTTGGTCGCCAGGTAACGGACGATGGCATTGGACTCGCGCAGCACCACGCCGTCGTCAATCACCGCTGGAATCAGGCCGATCGGATTGATCTCGAGGAATTGTGGGCTTGAAGTGGGCGTGTAGCCCCGTCCCCAATCCTCGCGCTCGTAAGCGATACCAATCTCGTCGCAGATCCACAGCACCTTGCGCACGTTGAACGAGTTGGCGCGACCCAGAATTTTCAGCAAGGCACGGCTCCGCTGGTTTGCCTGTCCAATCTCACACGAGCCACGCTATGCCTTGCCGCCCGCCGACACCTTCGCCCAGGTGTCGCGCAGGCCGACCGTGCGGTTGAACACCGGTTTGCCCGGCTTGCTGTCGGCATCGCGGCAGAAATAGCCCTGCCGCTCGAACTGCACCGGCTCCGGCGAATTGTCTGCCGCCAGGGCCGGCTCCAGCAAGGCGCCGCTCAACACCTCGAGCGACTTCGGGCTGAGATCGGCCGCGAAATTGCCGGCATCGGGATCGGGCTTGGCGAACAGCGGGTTGTAGAGCCGCACCTCGGCGGGGACGGCATCGGCCGCCGACACCCAGTGCAGCGTCGCCTGCACCTTGCGCCCGTCCGGCGAGTTGCCGCCCTTGCTGGCCGGATCGTAGGTGCAGCGCAACTCCACCACCTCGCCCGCCGCGTTCTTGATCGCTTCCTTGCAGGTGACGAAATAGGCGTAGCGCAGGCGCACCTCCTTGCCGGGCGTAAGGCGGTAGAACTTCTTTGGCGCGTTCTCCATGAAGTCGTCCTGCTCGACGTAGATCTCGCGGCCGAAGCGAATCTTGCGTGACCCGGCGACCGGGTCATCCGGATGGTTGGCGGCCTCCAGCTCCTCGACCTTGCCCTCCGGCCAATTGTCGATCACCACCTTGAGCGGGCGCAGCACCGCCATGCGCCGCGACGCCGACTTGTTCAGCACCTCGCGTATCGAGAAGTCGAGCACGCCCGCGTCTACCACGCTGTTGGCCTTGGCGACGCCGATGCGTTTGACGAAGTCGCGCAGCGCCTCCGGCGGCACGCCGCGCCGGCGCAGGCCGGCCAGCGTCGGCATGCGTGGGTCATCCCAGCCCGAAACGTACCCGCCGCGCACCAGTTCGGTCAGCACGCGCTTGGAGAGCACGGTGTAGGTGATGTTCAGCCGCGCGAACTCGTACTGCCGCGGCCGCGACGGCACGGGCAGATTCTCGATGAACCAGTCATACAGCGGCCGGTGGTCCTCGAACTCCAGCGTGCAGATCGAATGCGTGATCTGCTCGATGGCGTCCGACTGACCGTGCGCGTAGTCGTAGCTCGGATAGATCTTCCACTCATTGCCTGTGCGCGGGTGGGTCGCGTGCAGGATGCGGTAGAGCACGGGATCGCGCAGGTTGATGTTGCCACTCGCCATGTCGATCTTGGCGCGCAGCACGCGCGCACCGTTCGGGAACTCGCCCGCGCGCATGCGGCGGAACAGGTCGAGGTTCTCCTCGACGCTTCGCTCGCGGAACGGGCTGTTCTTGCCGGGCTCGGTGAGGGTGCCGCGGTTGACGCGCATGTGCTCCTGGCTCTGGTCGTCGACGTAGGCCTTGCCTGCCTTGATCAGGTGCTCGGCCCACGCGTAGAGCTGCTCGAAGTAATCGGACGCGTGATAGAGGTGCTTGCCCCAGTCGAAGCCGAGCCAACGCACGTCGTGCTCGATGGCGTCGATGTACTCCTGCTCCTCCTTGGTCGGGTTGGTGTCGTCGAAGCGCAGGTGGCAGCGCCCGCCGAACTCCTGCGCGACACCGAAATTGAGGCAGATCGACTTAGCATGACCGATATGCAGGTAGCCGTTCGGTTCAGGCGGAAAGCGCGTCACCACCGTCTTGTGCCGGCCCGCCTCCAGGTCGGCCTGCACGATGTCGCGGATGAAATCCCGCCCCGGCTCGCGCTCGGCAGTCGATTCTTCTGTGCTCATGCCTTTGTGTCCTGGCAATCCTGCTGCTTCCGCACAACCGACCGTCATTAGCCCAAGACGATGGCTGCTGAATGTGCTACACGGCCGCGCCGTTGACACAACACGGAATTTTCACTCCTTAAGCACATGACCAAGCCCGTCGTCACGCGCTTTGCGCCATCGCCCACCGGCTACCTGCATATCGGCGGGGCGCGCACGGCGCTGTTCAACTGGCTGTACGCCCGCCACACCGGCGGCAAGTTCCTGCTGCGCATCGAGGATACCGACCGCGAGCGCTCCACCGAGCCGGCCATCGCCGCGATCCTCAACGGCCTCAAGTGGCTGGAACTCGATTGGGACGGCGAGCCCACATACCAGTTCCAGCGTGCCGCGCGCCACCGCGAAGTGGCATTGCAGCTGCTCGCCGAGGGCAAGGCCTACCACTGCTACGCCAGCCCGCAGGAGCTGGAAGAGATGCGCGAGAAGGCGCGCGCGGTCGGCAAATCCCGCCTCTACAACGGCCTGTGGCGCGACCGCGACGCCAAGGAAGCACCGCCCGGCGTAAAGCCGGTGGTGCGGCTCAAGGCGGCGCTCGACGGCGAGACCGTCATCGAGGATGCCGTGCAGGGCCGCGTGGTATGGCAGAACGCCGACCTCGACGACATGATCATCCTGCGCAGCGACGGCAACCCGGTCTACAACCACGCCGTGGTGGTGGATGACCACGACATGGGCATCACGCATGTGGTCCGCGGCGTCGACCATCTGACCAACGCCGCGCGGCAGGTGCAGATCTACAAGGCCATGGGCTGGGACGTGCCGGTGTTCGCGCACGTGCCGCTGATCCACGGGCCGGACGGCGCCAAGCTTTCCAAGCGCCACGGCTCGCCGGCGATAGAGGCGTACCGCGCCATGGGCTACCTGCCGGCCGGCCTACGCAACTACCTCGCCCGCCTCGGCTGGAGCCACGGCGATGACGAGATCTTCTCCACCCGGCAGATGATCGAGTGGTTCGACATCATCGACATCAACAAGGCGCCGGGCCGGCTCGACTTCGCCAAGCTGGCCGACGTCAACAGCCACTACATCAAGACCGCCGACAACGCCGAGCTGCTGCGCCGGATCCGCGAATTCCTGCCCGAGGCCCCCGACGGGCCGGCATTGGCCGCCCGCTTCGAGAAGATCGGCTGGCAGCGCCTCGCCTCCGCTCTGCCCTCGCTCAAGGAACGCGCCAAGACGCTGCAGGAGCTGGTCGACGGCGCCGCCTATCTGATCGCCGAGCGCCCACTTGCCCTCGATGACAAGGCATCCAAGCTGCTCGACGCGGACGCACGCGCCATCCTTGCGCAGCTCGCGCCGCGCCTCGAAGCTGTGCAGGATTGGGCGGTGCCGGCCTTGGAGGGCGCGGTGCGGGCATTTGCCGAGGAGAGCGGCCAGAAACTTGGCAAGGCAGCGCAGCCCCTGCGCGCCGCCCTGACCGGCCGCAGCGTATCCCCGCCCGTGTTCGACGTGATGGTCGTGCTGGGCCGCGACGAGGCGCTGGCGCGGATTCGCGACCAGATTGCGTGACGGCGTGACAGGCAGAGTGGGCACGCTCAAATCCGCGTAACTTGCCCGTAACCTGCTGTCC
>Ga0075368_10000612_pt1 | contig 10786 bp, 13 predicted proteins | sample EndMethybrTD3033_FD_71518 | JGI IMG/M metagenome (GOLD analysis project Ga0075368, IMG submission 71518) | Populus endosphere microbial communities from Tennessee, USA - Endosphere MetaG P. TD hybrid TD303-3 | ecosystem: Host-associated > Plants > Roots > Endosphere | place: USA: Tennessee... | reverse complement strand
TCCACGAGTTCCACCTCTCGACGAACTACCGCAACTCGGCCGAGATCTATGACTACGCCGCGGCGTAGTCATAGATCTCGGCCGAGTTGCGGTAGTTCGTCGAGAGGTGGAACTCGTGGAGCTCCTTGCCCTCGAGCGCTGCCGCCCGGGCCTCCGCGGCCTCGGCGGGCGCCGGCCACGACGACTGGGCGGGGTCGCCGACGATCGTCCACGAGGCGGTCTTGCCCCGTCGCCCGACCATCCGCCACTGCATCGGGGTGAGGTCCTGGGCCTCGTCGACGAGCACGTGCGCGAACGGGTCGTCCTCGAGCCGGTGCGTCGGGGGCGCCCAGGCACGGCCGGTCGGCGCGTATTCGCGCTCGGACGCGGTCAGCAGCTCCTGGACGTCGACGCCACCCTCCAGCAGCGAGGTCTCGTCGAGGTCTCGCTCGTCCTCGTTGCGATGGGGGACGTCGCCGAGGGCGTAGCGGAGCTCGTCGATGAGCGCCACGTCCTCGACGGACGGGGACAGCTGGTCGCCGGCGCCCCACGACTTCGCCAGCAGCCGCTGCTCCTCGTGGCTGAGCAGCCCGTCGGACACCTGGGCCAGCAGCTCGGGATCGCGCAGCCAGCCCAGCACGGTCAGAGCGTCGAGCGGTGGCCACCAGGCCAGCACGAAGTCGAGGAACTCGTCGTGGGAGAGCAGGTCGTCGTCGAACGCCTCGCGGCCACGTTCCCGGCCGCGCTCACCACGCACCTGGGTCCACAGCGCGTCGAGCAGCGCCCGCGGCACCCGCGGCAGCTGCCGGTTGCGGCGGCCCTGCGACATCAGCTGGCGGCGGACCCGGCCGAGGATGCCCCGCTCGAGGGTCAGCACGTCGTCGCGCCAGAAGATCCGGAACTGCTCCGGGCTGCGGGGTGCCTGCTGCCTGGCCGCCCGCCGCAGCAGCGTCGCCATCCGGGCCGAGCCCTTGATGTCAGCGACGGCCGGCTCGTCGTGGCGGGTCGCGCGGAGCCCGTCGACGACCTCGCCGAGCGACCGCAGGGCGACCGCCGTCTCACCGAGGCTCGGGAGCACCCGCTCGATGTAGCGCATGAACACGCCGCTGGGGCCGACGACCAGCACGCCGCCGCTCTCGTAGCGGCGCCGGTCGGTGTAGAGGAGGTACGCCGCCCGGTGCAGCGCGACCACGGTCTTGCCGGTGCCCGGGCCGCCGGCGATCGTGACCACGCCGCGGCTGGGCGCCCGGATCGCCCGGTCCTGCTCGGCCTGGATGGTCGCGACGATCGAGTGCATCGTGCGGTCGCGGGCCCGCGAGAGCTGGGCCATCAGGGCGCCCTCGCCGACGATCGGCAGCTCGATGCCCTCGGCCTCCAGCTCGGCGAGCGCCTCGGAGTCGAGCAGCTCGTCCTCGACGCCGACCACCGTGGGGCCCGAGGAACGCAGCACCCGGCGGCGTACGACCCTCTGGGGGTCGGCAGCGGTGGCCTGGTAGAACACCGCGGCCGCGGGCGCACGCCAGTCGATCAGCAGCGAGTCGCGATGGGTGTCCCGCAGCCCGATCCGGCCGATGTAGCGGGGCTCGCGGTCGACGGCATGCTGCAGGTCGAGGCGCCCGAAGACGAGCCCTTCGTGGGCGGCGTCGAGCTGCGCGATCCGGCGCGCGGCCTGGTAGACCATGGCGTCGCGCTCGACCAGGCCACCCTCGTGACCCAGCTTGCCGCGGTTCTGGCCCTCGCGCGCCAGCTGCTGCGCATTGCGAGCGGACTCCTCCAGCTGGAGGTAGACCCGGTCCACGAAGGCCTGCTCGGTCTGGATCTCGACCTCAACCGGATCAGTCTCGACCAGCTTGTCGTTCAACGAGTCGTCCCCTCGGCCCATCCTGTGTTGTCGGGTGCTGCCGCCACAGCGACAAGCTCCCAAGCCTAACTCGCGATGGCACGCGAAATTTCACCCATTCAGATCTCGCGGTCGTGGCCCCGCCCGCAACCACCGGTTCGGAGCAGCGGCCAGCCCCCCGCGCGCTCAGGTAACTTGCAGGTCGCGCCTGCACCGGTGTCCCGGACCGGCACGGCGTCGGACCCGTCATCCGGGGAGCGACAGGAGCTGCAGGATGACCGTGCGTAACTTCTTGTCCCTGCCCGTGCTGATCGTGGCCGTCCTGGCCCTGGCTCTGGGGTCGGTCGGCACCGCGGTCGCCGGTCCGGCCCTGACCAAAGGGAAGGTCAAGTCGATCGCCGGCAAGGTGGTGAAGAAGACAGCCCCGACGCTGTCCGTTGCGCACGCCACGACGGCCACCACCGCCACCACCGCCACGACCGCGGGCACCGCGAACAACGCCACCAACCTCGCCGGACAGCCGGCGGCGGCGTACCTCGACAAGGTCGTCCAGGCGGCGAGCACCGCCACCACCGCGGTCCCGATCGGGGACACCAACCAGATCCTGGGCCCGGTCACCATCACCGTCCCGGCCGGCGTCGGCTTCGTCCAGGTCAACGCGGTCGCCACCTTCGCGACCGGCAACACCGCCTTCGCGGTCTGGTCCCAGACGGACGGCCCGTGCCTCGACTCGGGCAACGACTTCAACAACCGTCAGGTCGGCCACACGGCCAACGCGATCTCGGTCAGCCTGAACCGCGTGGTCCCCGTGACAGCAGGGGCCCACACGTTCCGCCTGTGCGTCATCACCTCGGAAGCGCTCAACACCGACAACCGGGTGTTGACCGTCGAGACCGTCGCACTCGGCAACTAGCCCTTCCGGGACAGGAAGGCGGTCATGGCCGCCTTGGCCTCGTCCGAGGCGAACAGCCGGGCGCTCAGCGCGGCCATCTCCTCGCCGCGGGCGTCGATCCGCTGCACGAGCTCGTGGTTGAGGATCCGCTTCGACTCGCGCAGCCCCTGGGCGGCCCCCGTGGCCAGGCTCGCGCACAGCGAGGCGACCTCCTCGGTCACCCGCTCGGCGGGGACCGCCTTCGTCACCAGGCCGTACGCCGCGCCCTCGGTCCCGCTGAAGACCTCGCCACCGAGGGTGGTCAGCGCGGCGGCGCGCGGGTTCATCCGGTGGTGGACGGTGAGCGAGATGATCGCGGCGGCCAGCCCGAGCTTGACCTCGGTGAGCGCGAAGGTGGCCTCCTCGGCGGCGATGACGATGTCGGCGGCGGCCACGATCCCGATGCCACCCGCCCGCACCGGACCGCCCACCTCGACCACGACCGGCTTGCCCATCGTGGCGATCAGCCGCTGGAGCCGGACGATCTCCCTCGCCCCCCGCTCCATCCCCTCGCTGGTCGCCTCGGTCAGGTCGGCGCCCGAGCAGAACACCCGCCCGCTGGAGCGGATCACCACCACCTTCACCACGTCGTCGTGCTCGGCCGCCTCCAGCCGGGCGAACAGCTCGGTCACCAGCTGCCGCGACAGCGCGTTGCGGTTGTGGGGGGAGTCCAGGGTGATCGTCGCGACCTGGTCGGCGACGGCGAGGTGGACGAGCTCGGTCTCCGGGTCTGTCATGTCCCGCATCCTGCCCCAGGCCGGGCAGACTTCAGACCGTGGCCGAGGTGCGTATCGAGCAGGTGGCCGGCGAGCAGTCGCTGGTGGACTGGCAGCGCGTCCACAACGAGATCATCCCGACCGACCCGCTGTCGCTCGACGCGGTGCGCGAGCGGTCCATGCGGCACCGGCTCGAGATCGCGTACGCCGGCGCCCCCGCTCGGCAGAGTGCGATCGGCAACTCCACCGTCCGCCGGCCCACCGACGACGAGGGCGCGATGGTGATCGCCCGGGTGCTGCCGGAGCACCGACGGCAGGGCATCGGCACGCTGCTCTACGAGCGTGGCCTGGCGGTGGCCCGGGCCTGGGCGGACGGGCGGCCGGTCGAGACGGTGGTGCTGGCCTCGAACCAGGCCGGACTCGCCTTCGCGCTCGCCCGGGGCTTCGTCGAGGTGGAGCGCTACGTGCTGCCCGGCGACACGATCCCCTACGTCGCCCTCACACTCCCGGACTGAGTGTCGGCGACGGGTGCCATGATCCCGAGATGGCCTACGACGAAGAGCTCGCCGAGCGGATCCGGGGGCTGTTGCCGGACGTGCCCGTGACCGAGCAGAAGATGTTCGGTGGTCTCGCCTTCCTGATCGGCGGCCACATGGCCGTCGCGGCGAGCGGCAAGGGCGGGCTGATGCTGCGCTGCGACCCGGCCGACAGCGAGCGGCTGGTGGGCGAGCCGGGCGCCAGCCGGATGGAGATGCGCGGCAGGCAGATGGACGGCTGGCTGCGCGTCACCAGCGACGCCGTGGCCGATGACGCCGCCCTGGAGCGCTGGATCGCCGTCGGCACGACCTACGCCGGGAGCCTGCCGCCCAAATAGGTCCAGACCGGCCATCCGCTCGGCTGCACGCTCCGAATCAGGAGCGTGGGCAAATGTGACGTCTCGCCACGACCACGTTCACGGGGAAGACTGAAGGCGTGAGCCAGCTCAGGCCCGTGGCTGGCGACGACCCCGCGGGCGGGGCGTCGTCGGGGCCGGACCTCGCCGCCCTGCTCCGGTCCTGCGGGAAGGGCGACCAGGAGGCCTTCGCCCAGCTGTACGACGCCACGTCCAGCCGCGTCGTCGGCCTCGCCGTGCGGGTGGTGCGCGACCCGGCCCAGGCCGAGGAGGTCGCCCAAGAGGCGTTCCTCGACATCTGGCGGACCTCGGGTCGCTTCGACCCGGCGAAGGGCAGCCCGCTCGGCTGGCTTCTCACGATCGTGCACCGCAAGGCCGTCGACCGGGTGCGCTCCGCGGAGGCCTCGACCAGGCGGGACACGTCGTACCACCAGCAGAACCAGCCGGTCGAGCACGACTCGACCGCCGAGGCGGGCGTGGCCTCGCTCGAGGCGGGCCGGGTCCGATCGGCCTTGCAGAGCCTCACGGCTGTGCAGCGTGAAGCAGTCGAGCTCGCCTACTTCGGGGGCTACACGCACACGGAGGTGGCGACGATGCTCGAGCTCCCGGTCGGCACCGCCAAGACCCGGATCCGGGACGGACTCATCAGACTGCGCGACACCATGGGGGTGGCGACATGAGCAGTGACATCCACGCTCTTTCCGGGGCGTACGCCGTCGATGCCCTCGACGACATCGAGCGGGCCCAGTTCGAGCGGCACCTCGCCGACTGCCCGTCGTGCACCAGCGAGGTCGCCTCGCTGCGTGAGACGTCCGCGCTGCTGGCCGAGACCACGATCGGCACGCCCTCCGCCGGGCTCCGCGACCGGGTGCTGGCGGACATCGCCAGCGTCCGCCCGCTCCCGCCCGTCGTGGAGCCGGCGCCCGAGCCGCACAGGCGCCGGCGCGTCGTCACCCTGCTCGCGGCCGCCGCGGCGGTGGTGGCGATCGGGACCGGCGGGATCGTCTGGCAGCAGCTGAGCGACGACCGCCCGCCGGACCAGTTCGTCGCGCTCCAGACGGCCAGCGACGTGCGGACGTTCACGGTGCCGGTCGGCGACGGTGGCAGCGCCACGGTCTACGTCTCGAAGAAGCTCAACGAGGCCGGTATCGAGACCAACGGGATGCCCCGCGCGCCGTCGGGGAGCCAGTACGTCCTTTGGCTCCAGCACGGATCGATGATGACCCAGGCCGGGACCATGCCCGACGGGTCCGACAACAAGGTCCTGTTCAGCGGCGACGCCGCCTCGGCCGACGGTGCTGCGGTGAGCGTCGAGGACGCCGGCACCGTCCCCAGCCAGCCCAGCGACGACGTGGTTGCTGTGTTCTCCTTCGACGCTTAGGGCCGTGAGCGATGGCCCCACCCCACCGGCGGGTGCTGGCCGTGCTCGCCTGGCTGGGCGTCGGCCGTCCGGCGTGAAGCTCAGCCCGCGGTGTCGCCCTCTTCCTCGGGCTGGGCCTCGCGCTTCTTCTGCTCCTCGTACTGCTTGCGCTGCTGCTCGGCCCGAGCGCGCACCTGCTTGAGGAACTCCTCGTCCTTCTCCGGGTCCACGGCCGCCGCCCTGCCCGGACGGTCGTACTCCGGGAACGCCGGCGTGCTCCGCTCGTAGGCCGAGAGGGTGCGGGGACGGTGATCGGGTCGGCCGAAGACGAACCAGCCCACGATCCCCGGCAGCGAGAAGAAGAGCACGATGACGATCCACGCGCCCTTGCTGAGGTTGCGGATCTGGCCCTCCGGGGTCTGGGCCACGTCGATCAGGGTGTAGATCCAGACGGCGAAGAACACCACGCCCATGAGCAGCTCGAGCTTGATCACAGCGGCAGTGTGACCGATGCCAAGGCCACCTGTCTCTGGTTCGTGCGGGTGGTCCACGGCCTCGGGAGTGCCAGACTCGTAGGGATGGAGGACCGGGTCTCCGAGGCGTTCGCGGCGACCCCGCGCGCGGGGTTCCTGCCGCGGCTGGCGCGCGGGCGGGCGGCGTACGACGGCCCGATCCAGATCGGCCGCGGCCAGACCAACTCCCAGCCGCGCACGGTCGCGAACATGCTGCGGCTCCTCGACGTGCGCCCGGGCGACCGGGTGCTCGACGTGGGTGCCGGCTCCGGCTGGTCCACGGCCCTGCTGGCCCGCCTGACCGGCCCGACCGGGGAGGTGATCGGCGTGGAGCTGGAGCCGGAGCTGGTGGAGTTCGGCCGGCGCAACCTGGCCCGCACCGATCGGCCCTGGGCCAGGATCGAGCAGGCCGCGGCCGGACGGCTCGGCTGGCCGGACGAGGCGCCCTATGACCGGGTCCTCGTGTCGGCCGAACCGCGGACCCTGCCCAGCGAGCTCGTCGACCAGCTGGGCGGCGACGGGCGGATGGTGATCCCCGTCCACGGCATCATGCTGCTGGTCGTGGCCACGGCTGACGGGCCGGTGATCACCCGGCACGGTGGCTACCGGTTCGTGCCCCTGCGCTGAGCCACGCCTGGGCCATGATGAGCCCCATGCGAACGGTCCTGGACTATGTGCAGCGGCACCACGTCGGCCTGCTGGCCCTTCTTCTGCTCTTCGGTGGCGGCACCGCATACGCCGCGAAGGTGCACCTCCCGAAGAACTCGGTGGCGTCCAAGCAGGTCAAGAACGGTTCGCTGCAGGGCAAGGACCTCAAGGACCGGACCGTCACCGGCGCCGACGTCGCGGACGGCAGCCTGACCGGGACCGACCTCGCGGACGGCACCGTCGGCGCCAACGACCTGGCGTCCACGGCGGTGCCCGTCACGCGGGCCGTCATGGTCAGCGATGACCCCGGTGGCTCCCCGACCGTCGTCTTCAGCGACCCCGCCGCCGGCACGATCGTCTTCGGGTGCGGTCCCGGACCCAGCGACATGAACATGCTCGGGACGCTGCCCATCTCGGCGCAGCCCGGCAGCGTGCGGATCACCGCCCACGACCTCACCGACGACGTCCCGGTGGGCGCGTCGACGATCACCACGACCAACGTCGGCCCGAACCCGATCAGCGCCGGGTTCAACGGCGCGGCCACCGTGCCCCAGGGAACCCTGTTCTTCGACTCGGCCACGAAGCGGATGACCCTGGACTGGGACCTCAGCGGCTGCGTCCTGCGGGGTGTGCTCGTCATCCAGGACAAGGCGGCCCAGCCCAGCCTGACGTCCCTGGCCAAGGGGACGCCTCGGGCCCCGACGTGTGTGGAGGTGGGCGCCGCCTACTGCGTCCGCCGCTGACCCTCTTGTCCGACGTCTCACCCAGTCCCCTTAGTGTCCTGTCGCGTGGCAGACGCCGACCTCGGGGAGGAGCTGGTCCGGCTCGCGTCGGCCGACAACTTCCGCGACGTGACCGGCCCCGGCGCGGCGTACACCGCCGCGGACGGGCGCTCGCTGCGGCGCGGCGTGATCTTCCGCTCCAACGAGCTGCAGCTCACCGCCGCCGACGCGGAGTCGCTGGCCCGGCTGGGGATCACCGCGATCTACGACCTGCGCTCCGACCACGAGGTCGAGGTGCACCCGGACGTAGCGGTCCCCGGCGCCACGTGGACCCAGCTCGAGGTCAAGGGCATCCCCATGGAGGCGGTCAGCGACCTCGCCGACCGGGACACCGCGCACGACGTGATGCTGCGGGTCTATCGCGGGTTCGTGGAGATCGAGGGCGCGCGTGACGCCTTCGCGACGCTGTTCCGCGAGATCGCGGACGACGACGGGGCGGTGCTGTTCCACTGCACCGCCGGCAAGGACCGCACCGGCTGGGCGGCGGCGCTGCTGCTGCACCTGGCCGGCGTCGACGACGCCACGATCCTCGAGGACTACCTGCTCACCAACACGTTCTCGTCGGCGACCCGGGAGAAGTACCTCGGGCTGGTCCGGGAGCACCTCGGCGCCGACAAGGTCGACGTCTACGAGCGGGTGATGGTGGCCGACGAGGCCTACCTGCGGGCCGGCTACGACGCGGTCGCGGCGGCGTACGGCGGCCGGATGGGTTACCTGCGCGACGGGCTCGGCCTGGACGACGGCTTGCTGCTGCGGCTCCGGGACAGAATGCTGGCGTGATGGACCGTCCGGCCTTCGCCTGGCGTGAGGTCGGCATCGTGGTGGTCGCGCAAGCCGTCGTGCTGCTCGCCGTGGCTCCGTTCTACGGGCCACACCGCGACGAGCTCTACTTCGTCTCGGCGGGGCAGCGGCTGGCGTGGGGCTATCCGGACCAGCCCTCGCTCACGCCGTTCCTCGCCCGGCTGGCCACCGAGGTCGCGCCCCACCACCTCGTCGTGCTCCGGCTGCCGGGGCTGCTCGCCGTGGTCGGGATCGTGCTGCTCGCGGTGCACTACGCCCGGCTCCTCGGCGCCGGCCGCGGTGGCCAGGTCCTGACGGCCGCCGTGGTGGCCGCGTCCGCGGTGCTGGTGGCGCTCGGCCACATGTTGTCGACGGCGACCTTCGACACCCTGGCCTGGACGGCGGTGCTGGTGCTGGCCACCCAGGCCGTCCTCGACCGGCGCCCCCGGCTCTGGCTCGTGGCCGGCGTGGTCGCCGGACTCGGCCTCAACAACAAGCACGCGGTGGCGTTCCTGCTCGGCGCGATCCTGGTCGCCTGCGCTCTGGACCCGGAGCTCCGGCCCGAGCTGCGCACGCGCTGGCCCTGGCTGGCCGGGTTGATCGCCGCCGCGATGTGGCTGCCGAACCTCTGGTGGCAGGCCGACCACGGCTGGCCGGTCTTCGACCTGTCCGCGGACATTGCCGACGAGTACGGCGGTCTCGGCGGCCGCATCTCCATGCTCGCCGAGGCGGCGATCATGTTCAGCCCGCTGGTCTTCGTGGTCTGGGTGGCCGGGTTGGTGAAGCTGCTCCAGCGACCCCCTCCCGAGCTGGCACAGTGGCAGCGCGCCAGGCTGCCCGCGCTGGCCTTCCTGGTCGTGGCGCTGGTCTTCTTCGCGACCGGAGGCAAGGGCTACTACCTGGCCGGGGCGATCGTCCCGCTGGTCGCGGCCGGCTGCACCTGGGTCGCCCGCAGCCGCAGCGTCCGGCGCCTGGTCGAGGTCGGCGCGGTGCTGGCGCTCTCCGCGGCAGTCGCGTGGCCGGCGCTGGTCCCCGTGCTGCCGGCCGCGACGTACGCCGACTCGTTCTACGCCGAGCTCAACGACGACCTGCCCGAGGAGGTCGGCTGGCCGGACTACACCGCGCAGGTGCGGGCGGTGGTCGACGAGCTCCCCGACGGGACGGTCGTGTTCACCGGCAACTACGGCGAGGCCGGCGCCTTCGAGTGGTACGGCGTCGGTGCCCCCGTCTACAGCGGCCACAACGGCTGGCGGAACTGGGGACCGCCACCAGAAGCGGCCGGGCCGGTGGTCGTCGTCCTCTACCGCGACCCCTCGGTCGACTTCACCGGCTGCGAGCGGGCGGCGACGCTGCACAACGACCTGGGCATCGACAACGAGGAGGAGGGCCACGGCGTCTGGGTCTGCGACGGCCCGATCGACGGGTGGTCGGCACGCTGGTCGAGGCTGTCGCACTACGACGCGTGACCTTCGGTCCTCACTAGGCTGCCTATCCATGTCGCCGGACGCTGCCGAGCCGCCCGCACCGCACCCTGGCGCGATCCGCCATCTCCCGCCCGAGGAGTTCGACCGCTGGTACGGCGGCTGGGAGCCGCTCGACCCCTCCGGCACCGCCGCCTTCATGGACGGGTTCGACCGTCCGTGGTGGATCATCGGCGGCTGGAGCATCCAGGCGTTCACCGGTGTCGCTCGCCCGCACGAAGACATGGACATCTCCATCCTGTCCAGCGACGCCGACGCCTTCCGCCTCTTCCTCGGCGACCGCTGGACGCCGTGGAACGTCGATGAGGGATGGTTCCGACCGTTCGACGACCGCTTCCCCACGGTCCGGCCGGACAGCCAGGTGTGGATCCGCCGCGACGCCCAGTCACCGTGGATCCTCGACATCCCCTTCACGCCGGACACCGACGGCCGCTGGACCAACAAGCGCCACGCCGCGCACACCGAAGACCTGGACGACGTCACCTGGGTCGCGGCGGACGGACTGCGCTACGCCCGACCGGAAGTGGGGCTCATGTTCAAGGCCGCACAGGCCCGGGAGAAGGACCGGCTCGACGCCGACGTCGCTCTCCCCCTGCTCGACGCCCCCGCTCGACGGTGGCTGCGCGAGACCGTCGCGCGCATGGACCCCGCGCACCCGTGGGTCGAGGCACTCAGCTAGCTAGTAGTCGGGTGGGTCTGGGTCGCTGCTCGTGACGGTGGTGCCGGTGTGGTCGCGGAGGTAGTGGTGGCCGTGGGGACTTCGCCACAGGTAGGTGCCGGGCTCCACCACGGTGTAGGCCCAGTTGCTGTGGGTCTTCAGTCGGTGGTGGCCCCGGCACAGGGGTGCGATGTTGCAGGTGCAGGT
>Ga0075368_10000611_pt1 | contig 10797 bp, 10 predicted proteins | sample EndMethybrTD3033_FD_71518 | JGI IMG/M metagenome (GOLD analysis project Ga0075368, IMG submission 71518) | Populus endosphere microbial communities from Tennessee, USA - Endosphere MetaG P. TD hybrid TD303-3 | ecosystem: Host-associated > Plants > Roots > Endosphere | place: USA: Tennessee... | reverse complement strand
TGGAAGCCGCCGCCGACGGCTCGGAGGAGCCCTCGGAGGTCTCCCAGGCCATCGCCGCCCTGGGCCTCACGCGGATGAGCCTGCAGGAGCTGAAGGACAAGGCGCCCGCCGAGCTCCTGGCCTTCGCCGAGACGCTGGAGATCGAGAACGCGAACTCCATGCGCAAGCAGGACATGATGTTCGCGATCCTCAAGTCCCTCGCCGAGGAAGGGGTTGAGATTTCGGGCTCGGGCACCCTGGAAGTCGTCCAGGACGGCTTTGGCTTCCTGCGCAGCCCCGAGGCCAACTATCTTCCGGGTCCGGACGATATCTACGTGAGCCCCTCGCAGATCCGTAAGTTCGGCCTGCGCACCGGCGATTCCGTCGACGGGGCGGTGCGCGCGCCGCGCGAGGGCGAGCGGTACTTCGCCCTGGTCAAGGTCGACCAGATCAATTTCGAGCCGCCGGAGAACGTCCGGCACAAGGTGCTCTTCGACAACCTGACCCCGCTCTATCCCGACGAGCGGCTGCGGATGGAGATCGACGATCCGACCCTTAAGGACCGCTCCGGCCGGGTCATCGACATCGTCGCCCCGCTGGGCAAGGGCCAGCGCTGCCTGATCGTCGCCCCGCCGCGGGTCGGCAAGACGGTGATGCTGCAGAACATCGCCAAGTCGGTCGCGGCCAACCACCCCGAGGCCTATCTGATCGTGCTGCTGATCGACGAGCGGCCCGAGGAAGTCACCGACATGCAGCGCACCGTGCGCGGCGAGGTGGTCTCCTCCACCTTCGACGAGCCGGCGACCCGCCACGTCCAGGTGGCCGAGATGGTCATCGAGAAGGCCAAGCGCCTGGTGGAGCACAAGCGGGACGTGATCATCCTGCTGGACTCGGTCACGCGCCTGGGCCGCGCCTACAACACCGTGGTCCCGTCCTCGGGCAAGGTGCTCACCGGCGGCGTCGACGCCAACGCCCTGCAGCGGCCCAAGCGCTTCTTCGGCGCGGCGCGGAACATCGAGGAAGGCGGCTCGCTGACGATCATCGCCACCGCCCTGATCGACACCGGCAGCCGGATGGACGAAGTCATCTTCGAAGAGTTCAAGGGCACCGGTAACTCGGAAATCGTCCTGGACCGGAAGGTGGCCGACAAGCGCATCTTCCCGGCCATCGACGTGCTGAAGTCCGGCACCCGCAAGGAAGAGCTGATCACCCCCAAGGACCAGCTGCAGAAGACCTACATCCTGCGGCGGATCCTCAACCCCATGGGGGCGCAGGACGCCATCGAGTTCCTGCTCGACAAGCTCCGCCAGTCGAAGAACAACGACGACTTCTTCCAGTCGATGAACACCTGATCGCGGCCGTCAGACCGGCAGAACGCTGTTTCACGTGAAACACTACCGCGTTTGACGGAATTGCCCGTCAGGGCAGTAGAAGCGTCGCCCCGACCGTGCTCCGGCCCTCCAGCGCCCTATGGGCGTCGGCGGCCTGCGCGAGGGGGAAGGTCTGGCCGATCTCGATGGCGATGCGGCCCGAGCCCACCATCTTGAAGACCGCGCCCGCGCTGGCGTCCAGTTCCTCCGTGGTCGCCACATAGTCGCCAAGCGTGGGGCGTGTGAAGAACAGGGAGCCGCCCTGGGCCAGCCGTTGCGGCGGCACCGCCGGCGGCGCGCCGGATGCATTGCCGAAGCTGACGAACAGGCCGCGCCGGGCGAGGCTCTTCAAGGTCCCCTCGAAGGTGTCCTTGCCCACCGAGTCGTAGGCCACCGGCACGCCCTTGCCGCCGGTGATCCGCTTCACCTCGGCGGCCACGTCCTGCTCGCGGTAGAGGATGGCGTGATCGGCGCCCAGCGAACGCACCCGCTGCGCCTTCTCCGCACCGCCGACGGTGGCGATGACCTCCGCCCCCAGGGCCTTGGCCCACTGCACCATGATCTGGCCGACACCGCCCGCCGCCGCGTGGATCAACACCGTCTGGCCGGCGGCCACGGGGTAGGTCCGGCGCAGCAGGAACTCGGCGGTCATCCCCTTGAGCATCACCGCCGCGCCGATCCGCGCGTCGATCCCTTCCGGCAGCCGCACCGCCCGCCCGGCGTCCACCACCTTGGCCTCGGCGTAGGCGCCCAGGCCGGCGAGCGCATAGGCCACGCGATCGCCGGCCTTGAAGCGGGTGACGCCCTCGCCCACCGCCTCCACCACGCCCGCGCCTTCCGAGCCCAGCGTCGCGGGGAGCGAGACCGGGTAGAGGCCGCTGCGGTGGTAGGTGTCGATGAAGTTCACCCCGATCGCCTCGTGGCGGACCAGGATCTGGCCGGGGCCGGGGCGGGGCGTCTCGATGTCCTCCAGCCGGAGCACCTCGGGGCCGCCGACCTGATCGAAGCGAATGGCGCGCATCTGGCGATCTCCTGTTGGGCGCCGGCCGCCCGGGTGCGGAAAGGCGAGGCCGCCTACTAGCGCGAACGCCCCCGGCGCGGCCATATGGCGCCGAAGGAGACACCCATGAAAATGACCATCGAGGTCGACTGCTCGCCGGAAGAGGCGCGCCGGTTCCTCGGCCTGCCCGACGTGAGCGGCCTGAACGACCACCTGGTGAGCGAGATGACCAAGCGCATCGACGCCAACATGGCCATGCTCTCACCCGACGAGTTGATGAAGAACTGGATGTCCTTCGGCGCCGGCGCCCAGGAGCACTTCCGCAAGCTGATGGAGGTTGGGCTCTCCGCCGCGACCCGCAAATGAGCGACACCATATTCGCCCCGGCCACCGCTGCGGGACGCGCGGCGGTGGCGGTGGTGCGCCTGAGCGGTCCTCGAACCGACTGGGCGCTTCGCACCCTGGCGGGCGACCTGCCTGAGCCGCGCCGCGCGGCGCTCCGGCGCCTGCACGCCCCCGACGGGGTGGAGATCGACCAGGGCCTGGTGCTGTGGTTCCCGGCGCCCGCCAGCTACACCGGCGAGGACGGCGCCGAGCTGCAGGTGCATGGCGGCCGAGCGGTCATGGCCGCCCTGCTGGAGGCGCTCGCCGCCCTCGACCTGCGGCTGGCCGAGCCGGGCGAGTTCACCCGGCGCGCCTTCGAGAATGGCCGCCTGGACCTGGCGCAGGCCGAGGCGGTCGCAGACCTGGTGGACGCCGAGACCGACGCCCAGCGGCGCCAGGCCCTGGGACAGCTGGAGGGGCGGCTATCCGGGGCGCAGGCCCGTTGGCGCGACGGGCTGATAGAGGCCCTGGCCATGTTCGAGGCCGCCGTCGACTTCCCCGACGAGGAGGTGCCGTCCGATGTGGCGGCGCGCGCCAGGCCCGCCCTGGAGGCCCTGATCGCGGAGCTGGATGGCGCGGCCGCAGACGCCGAGCGCGGCGAGCGGGTGCGGGAGGGCTTCCGCATCGCCCTGATCGGCGCGCCGAACGCGGGCAAATCGACCCTGCTGAACGCCTTGGCCAAGCGCGAGGCGGCGATCGTCACCGCTATTCCCGGGACCACCCGCGACGTCATCGAGGTTCCCCTGGAGCTCGCCGGATACAAGGCGGTCGTCGCCGACACCGCCGGCCTGCGGGAGGCCACAGACGTGGTCGAGGCCGAGGGCGTGCGCCGCGCCACTGACTGGGCGGCGGCGGCGGACCTGCGGATCTGGCTGGTGGACGGGACACAGGCGCCGCCGCCCCAGCCCGGGGTGCTGCGCCGCGGCGACTTGATCCTCAAGACCAAGCGCGACCTGGGGGAGGGGGCCGATACGCCCGGCTCGCCGTTCACCGCGAGGAGCCCGAACGACGTCGCCTGGCTGGAGCAGACCCTGGCCGAGAAGGTGGTGGCGGCCCTTGGCGGGGACGAGCCGCCGACCGCGACGAGGCTCCGGCACAAAGCCTTGCTGGAGGAGGCGTCCGCCAGGCTGCGCGCCGCCCTGGCCGAGGAAGAGCGCCTGGAACTGGCGGCCGAGGATGTGCGGCTGGCGGCCCGGGCGCTGGACCGGATCACCGGCAGGCTCGACCCGGAGGCGGTGCTGGGAAGGATCTTCGCGACCTTCTGCATCGGCAAGTGACGGGGGATGTGACACCTGGCGCAACCCACCCGTGTTTCACGTGAAACATCGCGCGCGCACGCGAGGGTGAATTCCCCCCGGCGATCAGCTATATAGCCCGGCCTCCGAAGGAAAGCGGGCGACCTTGAGCTTCGACGTCATCATCATCGGCGGCGGCCACGCGGGCTGCGAGGCGGCGGCGGCGTCCGCCCGCTTCGGCGCGCGCACCCTGCTGCTGACCCACAAGCTCGAGACCCTGGGCGAGATGAGCTGCAACCCGGCCATCGGCGGCCTGGGCAAGGGCCACCTGGTCCGCGAGATCGACGCGCTCGACGGGCTGATGGGACGCCTGGCCGACCGGGCGGGCATCCAGTTCCGCATGCTCAACCGCTCCAAGGGCGCGGCGGTGCGCGGCCCCCGCTCGCAGATCGACCGCAAACTCTACCGTCAGGCCATGCAGGCCGAGCTGGCGGCGACCCCCAACCTGGAGGTCCGGGCCGAGGCGGTGGAGGATCTGCTCATCGAGCACGGCCGCGTCGCCGGCGTCGTCGGCGCCTCGGGCGAGACCTATCGCGCCGGCCGCGTGGTGCTCACCACCGGCACCTTCCTCAAGGGCGTGATCCACCGGGGCGAGGAGCGCATCCCCGCCGGCCGCGTGGGCGACCAGCCGGCCGTCGGCCTTTCCGACCGACTCTATGGCCTGGGCCTCGCCATGGGGCGGTTGAAGACCGGCACCCCGGCCCGGCTGGACGGGACCACCATCGCCTGGGATCGGCTGGAGATGCAGGCGGCGGACGCCGAGCCCGTCCCCTTCTCCTTCCTGACGGACGCCATCACCACCCCGCAGATCGCCTGCGGCATCACCTACACCACGCCCGAGACCCACCGGATCATCGCCGAGCGGCTGGGTGAGTCGGCCGTCTATGGCGGGCGGGTGTCGGGGAAGGGGCCGCGCTATTGCCCCTCCATCGAGGACAAGGTGGTCCGCTTCGCCGACAAGACCAGCCACCAGATCTTCCTGGAGCCGGAGGGGCTGGACGACGACACCGTCTATCCCAACGGGGTCTCCACCTCGGTCTCCGCCGAGACCCAGGACCTCTTCCTGCGCACCATTCCCGGCCTCGAGCGGGTGCGGGTCAAGCAGCACGGCTACGCCATCGAGTACGATTACGTCGACCCGCGCGAGCTCTACCCGACCCTGGAGGTCAAGGCGCTGCCGGGCCTCTACCTCGCCGGCCAGATCAACGGCACCACCGGCTATGAGGAGGCCGGCGCCCAGGGGCTGGTGGCGGGGCTGAACGCCGCGCGCGCGGCCTCGGGCGCGGAGGCGGCGCAGTTCGCCAGGGACGAGGCCTATATCGGGGTGCTGATCGACGACCTGGTGACCCGCGGCGTCACCGAGCCCTATCGGATGTTTACCAGCCGCGCGGAATTCCGCCTGACGCTGCGGGCCGACAACGCCGACCAACGCCTGACGGGGCGGGGCATCGCGCTGGGCGTCGTGGGCGCCGAGCGGGCCAAGGCCTTCGGCGCCAAGTCGGCGGCATTGGCTTCCGCGCGCGAGGAGGCGGCGGCGCTGACGCTCACACCCGCCCAGGCGGCCAAGGTCGGGCTTCCGGTCAAGGCCGACGGTCAGCGCCGGGACGTCCTGCAGCTCCTGGCCTACCCATCCATCGGCTTCGACGACCTGGCCGGGCTCTGGCCGCAGATCGGCGGCTGGCCCGCGGCGGTGCGCGAGCAGATCGAGATTGACGCCTCCTACGCCGGCTACCTCGACCGCCAAGCCGCCGACGCCGCGGCCTTCCGGCGCGATGAGGACCTGCGCCTGCCGGCCGAGCTGGACTACGCCGCCGTCGGCGGGCTCTCCAACGAGGTGCGCGAGAAGCTGGCGGCCGTTCGCCCCCTGACTCTGGGCCAGGCCGGGCGGATCGAGGGCGTCACGCCCGGCGCCCTGACCGCGCTGCTGGCCCATGTCCGTCGCCGCGCGGCCTGAGGCCGGGCCCGTGGAGGTGGCGGACGCCGAAAGTTTCGCGCGCGCCTCCGGCGCGACGCCGGCGCAGATCGCCGACCTGGAGCGCTTCCGCAGCCTGCTGGCCCAGTGGAACGAGAACATGAACCTGGTGGGCCCAGCGACCCTGGAGGTCTTCTGGAACCGCCACGCCTGGGACAGCGCCCAGCTTCTGCAGCTCGCCCCCGAGGCGCTCACCTGGGCCGATCTTGGCGCCGGCGCGGGCCTGCCGGGCCTGGTGTTGGCGATCCTGGGCAAGGGGCGCGAGGGCTTCCACGTCCATCTGGTGGAGAGCATGGCCAAGCGCTGCCGCTTCCTCAGCGAGGTGGTGGGGGCCCTCGACCTGCCGGCGACGGTTCACAACGTGCGTGCGGAAAACCTGCAGCTGGATGTGGACATCGTCACCGCGCGGGCTTGCGCCCCGCTCGCGCGCCTGCTGGGGTACGCCAAGCCCTACCTGAAGTCAGGCGCGGTCGGACTTTTCCTCAAGGGACAAGATGTAGTGTCCGACCTTGAGGAGGCGTCAAAATCTTGGGATTTCGACGCGGATTTGCTACCCTCCAAGAGTGATCCCCGAGGCCAGGTCGTACGCGTGAGGAGGCTGGGTCGTGCCCGAAAAGTCTGACCGCACCTCCGCCAAGTGGCCGATGCGCGTGCTGGTGATCGCCAACCAGAAGGGCGGGGTGGGCAAGACCACCACCGCCATCAACCTGGGAACGGCGCTGGCGGCGGTGGGCGAGACGGTGCTGCTGGTCGACTCCGACCCCCAGGGCAACGCCTCGACGGGCCTGGGCGTGGGCCGCGCGCAACGCAAGACCACCCTCTACGACGTGCTGATGGGCGAAAAGCCGGTCGCCGAGGCGGTGGTGAAGACCGCGCTGCCGGGCCTGGACCTGGTGCCGGCCGATCCGGACCTGTCGGGCGTGGAACTGGAGCTGGGCCACCAGGCGCGGCGATCCTTCAAGCTGCGCGACGCGCTCGAGCCCATCCGGGCCAGCGGCGCCTACAGCTACGTGCTGATCGACTGCCCGCCCTCGCTGAACCTGTTGACCGTCAACGCCATGGCGGCGGCCGACGCGGTGCTGGTGCCCCTGCAGTGCGAGTTCTTCGCCCTGGAGGGCCTGACCCAGCTCATGCGGACCATCGACCTGGTGCATGGCAGCCTCAACCCGCGGCTGGAGATCCAGGGCGTGGTGCTGACCATGTACGACCGCCGCAACAGCCTCTCCGAACAGGTGGCGCGCGACGTGCGAAGCCATTTCGGCGAGACGGTGTACCAGACGGTGATCCCGCGGAACGTGCGGGTCTCCGAAGCGCCCTCGTTCGGCAAGCCGGCGCTGGTCTACGATCTGAAATGCGCGGGCAGCCAGGCCTATCTGAAGCTGGCCCGGGAAGTGGTGCTGCGCGAGCGGGCGAGGCGTCGGACGCTCGCCGCCGGCGCGGCCTGAGGAGAAGAGCCATGGCGGAGAGCCGCAGAGGATTGGGCCGGGGGCTTTCGGCCCTGCTGGGCGAGGCTGAGGAGGGCGAGGCCCAGGACCGGGCGGAGGGCGCCGCGGCGCGAGCCGCCAGTCCGACGACCGAGGGCGTGCGCGAACTCGCCATCGACCTGATCCACCCAAATCCCGACCAGCCCCGGCAGCACTTCTCCGACGAGGAGCTGGACGAACTGGTCCAATCGATCCTGACCTCGGGCGTGCTGCAGCCGATCCTGGTGCGGCCCTCGCCCAGGACGCCGGGATCCTTCGAGATCGTCGCCGGCGAGCGGCGCTGGCGGGCGGTGCAGAAGGCCGGCAAGGGCTCGATCCCCGCCCTGGTCCGCCAGCTCGACGACAACCGCGCCTACGAGATCGCCATCGTCGAGAACGTCCAGCGCGAAGACCTCAACGCCATGGAGGAGGCGCGGGCCTACGAGACCCTGCTGACGCGCATGGGCTACACCCAGGAGCAGGCCGCCCGGACCATCGGCAAGAGCCGCAGCCACATCGCCAACACCCTTCGCCTGCTGCAGCTCCCCCGCGTCGTCCAGGACCATGTGCTGCACGGACGCCTGACGGCCGGGCATGCGCGGGCCATCCTGGCCAGTGACGACCAGGAGCGGCTGGCCGAGCAGGTGGTGGCCCGCCAGCTCTCGGTGCGCGACACCGAGGCCATGGTCCGCGCCAGGGCGGCCGGGCCCAAGAAGGCCTCGGGCCCGCGGCGCGCGCCCAAGGACGCCGACACCGCGGCCCTGGAGAGCGACCTGGAGGATGCGCTGGGCATGAGCGTCGACATCGCCGACCGCGGCGGGGCGGGCGAGCTGAAGATCCGCTACGCCAGCCTCGAGCAGCTCGACGAGATCTGCCGGCGCCTGACGCGGGGCTAGGGCGCCAGATTGGGTGTCATCCCGGACGGCCCGAAGGGGCGATCCGGGACCCATGAACACGGCGCAGCCAGCAGGTCGGCGGCCGCCCCGCTGATCGCCCGAAACCATCCGGTGTGCATGGGTCCCGGATAAGCGCTGCGCGCTTTCCGGGATGACAGCTGTTGGTCAGCCGAACAGATCCGCCTGGGCGGCGGCCTTGGCGCCTTCGATGGCCAGGAGCTTGAGCTTGGTGGCGGCGCCGCCCGGCGCGGAGAAACCGCCGAGCTTGCCGTTCGCGGCGGTGACGCGGTGGCAGGGGACGACGATGGGCCAGGGGTTCTGGCCAAGCGCCTGGCCCACGTCCCGGGCCAGCAGCTTGTCGCCGAGGGCCTGGGCGATCTCGCCATAGGTGCGGGTCTCGCCCGGCGGTATGGCGCGGGCCAGCGCATAGACCTTGGCGTTGAACTCTGGGACCTGGGCCAGATCCAGCGGCGCGAGGGCGAAATCGGGACGCCCGCCGGCGAGCAGGTCGCGGACGTCGGCCATGACCGCGGCGATGGCGGCCGGCGGCTCGCCTTGTGCCGCGCCCGGCCAGCGGCGCATCACCGCAGCCTGCGCGCGGTCGCGATCGGAGGAAGGCAGGCGCACGCCCACCAGCCCGGCCTCGCCCCAGGCGAGGGCGGCCCAGCCGAGCGCGGTCTCGAAGAGGGTGAACTGGGTCATGAGCGCAATCTATGCGCCCGCGCGGCCAAGCGCTCGCGGTTATCGGACGTCAAAGCGCCGTCAGAAGTCGACGGCGATGCCCTTGCGCTCCCAGTCGCCAAAGCGGGTGGGCTCGAGACCCCTGGGGCCGCCCTGTTCTTCGGGGCGAGCCTCGGCGGCGGCCTGAGCCTGCTGGCGGGCCTGGGCTTCCTCGAGGGCGCGGCGGGCCGCGGGGCTGAGCGGCTTGCCGGGCGCGGCGTTGGGCGGGGTGTCGTCCATGTGTGGCGATTTAGGCGGGGGGCGCGACAATTGCTAGCGTTGCCATATCCGCCCAACGCTGGTCTCTAACCGCGGTTCGACGGGAGACCGCATGTCGATGAACCGGATTTCGCTCGCCTTCTTCGGCTCGGCGGTGCTCTACGCGCTCGCCGGCATGTTGCTGAGCATCCTGATCGTCGCCTCGCATGACCACACCCTGGCGCCTGTCGGGCGCCACATGGACGTCCTGGGCTGGGCGAGCCTGGCGGCCATGGGAGCCTTCTACGGCATCGCCGGGGACCTGGCGCCCGTCCGCCTGGCGTGGACCAACCTGGCGGTCTCCAACGTCGGCAACCTGGTGGCCCTGCCGGTGGTCGCCATGCAGCTTCGCGGCGAGACCCAGGGCTGGGCGGCCCTGACGGCCGGGCAGCTGCTGATGACCGCCGGCCTGGTGCTGTTCGCCCTCGCGGTGCTGGCCGTGGCCCGGCGGCTGCCCAACACAGGCGCCTGAGCCCTTGCGCTGAGCCTCCGGAGCGGGCACGCCCCGCCCGGTGAACACCCAAGACGCCTCTCCCGACCTTTCCGGCGCCGCGGGCCTGCCCGCCCGGGAAGCCGCGCTCGCCCTGCTGGCCGCCGCGCTCTCCCATCGCGCCGGCCTGGACGAGGGCCTGGCCAGTCCCGCCCTCGCGCGCCTGGAGCCTCGCGACCGGGCCTTCGCCCGCGCCCTGGTGATGACCACGCTTCGCCGGCTTGGACCCATCGACGCGGCCCTGCAGGCCAGGCTCGCCAAGCCGCCGCCCGAGCGGGTGGTCAACATCCTGCGGCTGGGGGCCGCCCAGCTCCTGGCGCTTGGCGGCGCGCCGCACGCGGCGGTCTCCACCAGCGTCGACCTGGCGGCGGCCAACAAGGGGAGCCGGCCGCTCAAGAACCTGGTGAACGCGGTGCTGCGCGGCCTGCAGCGCGAGCCGCCGGCGCTGGACGATCCGGACCTTCTCGCCCCGCCCTGGCTGCTGGCGCGCTGGCAGGCGGCGTTCGGCGCGGAGGACGCCCGGGCGCTCGCCGCGGCGATCCCGCAGGAACCTCCCACCGACCTATCGCCCCGCGACCCGGCGCAGGCCCAGGCGCTGGCCGCCGAGCTGGAGGGCGAGGCGCTGCCCGGCGGGACCGTGCGCACGAGCCGGCGGGGCGAGCTCACCACCTGGCCGGGCTTTTCCGAGGGGCGCTGGTGGGTGCAGGACGCCGCCGCCGCGATCCCGGCGCGCCTGCTGGCCGTGGGCGAGGGGCAGATGGCGCTCGACCTTTGCGCGGCGCCCGGCGGCAAGACCCTGCAGCTGGCGGCGGCCGGCGCCCAGGTCACCGCCCTCGACCGCTCGCCGGGCCGGCTTGAGCGGCTGAAGCGCAACCTCGACCGCATGGGGCTTTCCGCCGAGGTCGTCACCGCCGACGCCGCCGACTGGCGCGACCGGCGCGCGTTCGACGCGGTGCTGCTGGACGCCCCC
>Ga0075368_10000610_pt1 | contig 10800 bp, 6 predicted proteins | sample EndMethybrTD3033_FD_71518 | JGI IMG/M metagenome (GOLD analysis project Ga0075368, IMG submission 71518) | Populus endosphere microbial communities from Tennessee, USA - Endosphere MetaG P. TD hybrid TD303-3 | ecosystem: Host-associated > Plants > Roots > Endosphere | place: USA: Tennessee... | reverse complement strand
CCTCGACGGTGTCGTGCACTCGATCGCCTACGGCAACCCCGAGACGCTGCTCGGCGGCAAGTTCCTCACCGGCCCGTGGCCGGACGTCGCCCAGGCCGTCCAGGTCTCGGCGTACTCCCTGAAGTCCCTCGCCGAGGCGACCCGCCCGCTGATGTCGTCCGGCGGCTCGGTGGTCGGGCTGACCTTCGACGCCACGGTCGCGTGGCCGGCGTACGACTGGATGGGCGTCGCCAAGGCGGCCCTGGAGTCGACCTCGCGCTACCTCGCCCGGGACCTCGGTCAGCACGGCATCCGGTGCAACCTGGTGTCCGCCGGCCCGCTCAAGACGCTGGCCGCGAAGGCGATCCCCGGCTTCGAGGACCTCGAGTCGATGTGGAGCACCCGGGCACCGCTGGGCTGGGACAACACCGACCACGAGCCGACCGCCAAGGCGGTGTGCGCGCTGCTCTCCGACCTGTTCCCGGCCACGACCGGCGAGATCGTGCACGTCGACGGTGGCCTGCACGCGATGGGTGCCTGACCGGACGGCTTCGGTAACGTCCCGCGGGTGACCCAGCCCTCGGGAGAACCGGAGTCCCTCGTCGAGCTGCGGGTCCTGGAGGGCCCCAACCTCTACTTCCCGCGCGCGGCGATCAAGCTGACCCTGGACATCAGCGGGCTGGCGGCGGCGTCGGAGGAGTCGGCGAAGCGGTTCGCCTCGCGGATCGGGCTGACGAACGCGCGCCCGGGCGCTCCCGACTCGGGCTTCCGCCAGCGGTTCGCGCTGCGGGCGGTGGCGCGCCTGGTCCGGTCGATCGCGGACGAGGTCGGGACGAAGCGGCTCGCGGTGCGGGTGCGGCCGACGAGCGACCAGCACCAGATCGTCGTCGCCTACCCGTGGGCGCACCGTGAGCGGGCCCAGGTGATGGGTCGCGCGGTCGCCGAGGTCCTGGACGCGGTGGCGCGCGGGGACGTCGAGGAGACCGTGGGCGCCGTGGCCGAGACCGTGCGGTCCTCCGAGCCCGGCGCCCGTCCGCACACGATCACCCCGAGGGTCCCGGTCGTGGCGGTCACCGGCACGAACGGCAAGACCACGACGTCCCGGATGATCGCGCACATCGCGCGCACCGACGGGAAGCTGGTCGGCTGGTCCAACACCGACGGCATCTACGTCGACGGCGAGCTGGTCGAGGCGGGGGACTACTCGGGCCCCAGTGGTGCGGGCCGGGTCCTCGCGCACGAGAACGTCGAGTTCGCGGTCACCGAGACCGCCCGCGGCGGGATCCTGCTCAAGGGCATCGGGCTGACCCGCAACGACGTCTCCGTGGTCACCAACGTGACCGCCGACCACCTGGGCCTGCACGGCATCGACACCCTGGACCAGCTCGCCGAGGTGAAGGGCGTCGTCCCCCGGATCACCCGGAAGGGCGGCTGGGCCGTCCTGAACGGCGACGACCCGCGCGTGCTGGCGATGCGCGCCACGATCACGGCCCAGCCGTGGGTGTTCTCCCGCGACCCCGCGTCTCCCGCGATCCGGGAGGTGCTGGACGCGGGTGGTCGGGCCACGACCGTGATCGACGGCTGGATCGCCGTGCTGAGGCCGGGCGCGGACGCCGACCCCCTGGTCGAGCTCGTCGACGTCCCGATGACGCTCTCGGGCCTGTCCCGGTTCAACGTGGAGAACACCCTCGCAGCCGCCTCGGCGTCGCTGGCGGCCGGCATCTCGCGCGAGGTGGTGATCGAGGGACTCAAGACGTTCCGGCCCGACGCCGAGCACAACCCCGGGCGGATGAACTTCTTCACCGTGCCGACCGACCAAGGAGACATCTCGGTCGTCATGGATCTCGCCCACAACGAGGCCGGCCTCGAGGCCATGCTCGAGATCATGAACGGCGTCCGCCGACCGGGGTCGCGCATCCTGCTCGGGATCGGGGTCGTGGGTGACCGCACCGACGAGCTGATCGAGATGATCGGCGAGATCGCCGCCAGGGACGCCGACGTGATCGCGATCGGCCACAAGGAGCGCTACCTGCGCGGCCGCACCGTCGAGGAGCTGGACGCGCTCATGCGGACGGGCGCGGAGCGCGTGGGCGTGACCGGCGTGCCGGCGTACCCCACCGAGGTCTCCTGCCTGTCAGCCCTCGTCGGCCAGGCGCTGCCGGGCGACGTCGTGGGGCTGATGTGCCACGCCGAGCGCCAGGAGGCCTACGACTGGATCGCCGAGCACGGAGGTACGCCGGACAGCCCGGACACCCTCGCGGCGAAGGTGCGGGCTGCGGTCCGCCTTCCCGCCGGGGATCCGGCGCTGCCAGACTGAGCATCGTGTGGTCGCCCGACGGGGCGGCGCTCGTGGGCCGTGCCACGGAGCTCGAGTCCGCCCGTGCTCAGCTCGAAGCGGCGCTGGCCGGCGCGGGCGGGCTGTTGGTGGTCACCGGCGACGCGGGGATCGGCAAGACCGCGTTCGTCGCGGCGCTGGTGGCCTCGTTACCTCACGGCGCGGTGCGAGGTCGAGCCGTGCCTGGATCGACGGTTGCTCTTCGCGCCCTCAGTCACGCGGCGCGGGACGCCGTGGCTCGGGGCGCCGACTCCACGGACGCGTCGCTGTCCATCCACCGACGGGCGGTGGGCCAGCTGCTAGGGGAACCTCAACCCCGCGCTCACGACCCCGCGCGCGTCGACGAGCTGGAGCCCCATCCCCTGGCGACCGCGGACGCGCTGCTCCAGCTGGTGCAGCTGAGCCGGACCGGCGCATTGGTGCTGGAGGACCTGCACTGGGCTGACCCCGACACACTGGACTCCGTCTCGTTCCTGGCCGACCAGGTGGCTGGGCGTCGGGTGCTCGTGGTCGCCGTGGCCCGGACCGGTGAGTCGCGGGACTGCGACCTCGCCGTCTCGGCTCTCGACGGTCGTCCGCGGGTTCAGCGGATCGCCCTGGGCTCGCTCGCGGAGCCCGACGCGTGGACGGTGGCCAGGCGCGCGGCTGCGCCCGACGCTCCCCACGAGGTGCTGCGCGGTCTGGTCTCAGCGGCTCGGGGCAACCCGCTGGCGCTTGAGCAGCTGGCCGCGGCCGGAGGAGTGCCGGACGGGCTCGCAACCTCGGTGACCTCCAGGCTGGCCCGGCTCGATGCGCGGCAGCGGGCGGCTCTGGAAGCCGGGGCAGTGCTCGGGGCGGACTTCGATCCCGAGACGGTCGCGACCTGTGTGCGCCAGGACCCGCCAGACGTCGCGTCCGCGCTGGCCACCGGCGTCGACCGACGGCTGCTCACGTGGGACGGGATGCGGGCCGGGTTCGTCCACGCCCTCGTGCACGACGCCGTTCTCGCATCGGTGCCGCCGCCGCGCCGGGCCGAGCTCGCCGACCGGGCCTCGGCGGCCAGCGACCCGCACGACCACGAGCTGCAGGCGAGGCTGTCACGCCTGGCCGGTCGTCCGCACGCCGCGGCACGACACCTGCTCGCTGTCGCCTCCGACTCACTCGTCCGGAACGCCTTCCACAGCGCGCTGGTCAATGCCGCGGCGGCGGTGGCCGAGGACCCGGACCCGGACGTGACGCTGCGCGCCAGCGAGATCGAGCTCACGGCGCACGCGCTGGCGGGTCAGGTCGACCTCGCCGTCGCGGCCGCCCAGAGGCTGGACGTCCTGCTAGACCCCGACGACCACGAGACCCGCGGACGCGTGCACCTCGCCCTGGTCCGGGCGCTGGTCCAGGCGGACCGCTGGGAGGACGCCCACCGGCGCCTGCAGCTGGTCGCGAAGCCGTGGTCGGCGGCGGTGTGCGTTCTCGCGGCTTCGGTCTCGCTGGGCCTGGGCGAGCCGACCGAGGCCGAGCGGCTCGCACGCCAGGGACTGGCTGTCGCGGCCGAGGACGCCGACGCGTCCGGCCACGGCATCGCTGCGGTCCGGTGCGAGGCGTATGAGGTCCTCGGCAGGCTGGCCAGGCTCCGCGACCTGGACGAGGCGGAGGTGTGGTTCCGTCGCGCGGCCTCCTCCGCGTTCGCCGCGGGTCTTGTCCTGTGGAGGGCGCGGGCCGAGCACGAGCTGGCCACGCTCATCCAGCTCCGGACCGTCGAGACGGCGCCGCTGGAGGACGCTCGGCGCCTGGCCGTCGAGGCCTCGGCCCCCGGTCTCGTGACCCGGATCGACTTCCACTTGGCGGCCGTCCACGGGGTGCGGTTCGACGCCGAGGAGTCGCTCCAGGCCTCGGCCCGGGTGGTCGAGGCCGCCCGGCGCCTCGGCGCGGCCGGACTGGAGTCGTGGGGGTGGATCCTGATCGGCCAGGCACAGGTGGCCGGCGGGAGGTTCGACGAGGCGGGCCGTGCCGCCGATCGCGCCCGCGACCTGCGTCCGGAGGATCCGGAGATCGAGGCCCTGGCCGAGGGCACCTGCCGGGGACTGGCCGACGTCCTCAAGGGAGACCGCGAGTCCGCCCTACGCCGATTCACCCTCGCGGCGGACCGGCTGCGGCCCCTGACCCGGTCCCCGCTTCCGCCGTGGTACCTCTGGCCGCTCGTCGCGGCTGCGTGGGGGGACCCGGACGATGCCGCGAGGGCCCTGGCCGACGACCATCCCGCGCTGCGGGTGTTGCCGGGCGTCCGTGGCCTCTGGCTGCTCGCGGGTGCGGTCGGCACAGCGCGCCGCGGGGAGTCGCCGTCCGCGGAGCTCGAGGACGCGCAGCGATGCTTCGACGGCCTGTCCGGCTTCGAGGCCTATCGCGTCCTGGGGCGGCGCCTGGCCGCGGAGGCCGCGCTCGCCGACGGTTGGGATCCTGGTTGGGCCGACGTGGCCGGGTGGCTGACCGAGGCGCACGACTGGGCAGAGACACACCGTCAGCCGGCAGTGGCGGCGCAGTGCCAGGCCCTGCTGCGGCGGGCCGGTGCCCCCCGGCGGCGACGCGGTCGCGGCGCGAGTGAGGTGCCGCCTGACCTAGCGCGCCTGGGAGTCACCAGCCGCGAGCTCGACGTGTGGCGGCTGATCGCTGCCGGACGGACGAACCCCGCGATCGCCCAGGAGCTCTACGTCGCGGTGCGGACCGTCAAGACCCACGTCGAGAGCCTGCTCCGGAAGACGGGGTGCACCAATCGGGTCGAGCTGGCCGCCCGGCTCTCGGTCCGCGGCTGACCCAAACTCGGTCGACAGACCGAGGTGCACAGCATCCGGGAGGTGGACAGTCCCGGTGTCGGGCCCGTCCGGGCCCCTGGACGAAGGAGCACACATGAACGCAAACGAGACCCTGACCAGGGCCATGGTCACCGCCTTCACCTCCGGCGACCTCGCCGCCGTGGCCTCCCACTTCCACGAGGACGCGGTATGGGAGCTGCCGGGAAGCAGCCTCGTCTCGGGGACGTACCGCGGCCCCGACGAGATCGTCGGCTTCCTGGGTCGCGCCTTCGAGCTGTCCGGCGGCACCCTCGCCCTCGAGCTCGTCGACATCCTCGGCAGTGACTGGGGATCGGTCCAGGTGCAGACCGTCACCGCTGCACGTGACGGTCGGGTCCTGGACTGCGTCGAGGTGCTCGCCCACGAGATCCGTGACGGCAAGTTCGTCCGCACCTACCACCGGCCCGACCAGGACGCCATCAAGGCCTTCTTCGGGTGACGCGCGCCCGGGCTCAGGCGTCGGCCGGCGCCGCGGGTTGGTAGTCCGGGTCGGAGACCGGGGCGTCCGCGTTGACGCCGGCGCCCGCCTTGGCCTCGGGCGACCAGTTCTCGAGCTCGGTCATCACCTCACCGTGCTTGTCGACGCAGATGACGACCAGGTCGCCGCGGTTGGCGCGCGCCATCGCGTGCCGGACCGCCACGATCTCGTCGAGCACCGCCTCGACCTGCTTGCAGCGTGCGCCCTCGGCCATCGCCGCACGCACCCCCTCGACCACGAAGCCGGCCACCTCGCCGCGCTCGCGCCCGCGGAGGGCGACGTCCTCGCGGACGATGACGACGTCGAAGTGCTGGGCGGCGATGTGGCCGAGCTCGCGCATGTCCTCGTCGCGGCGGTCTCCCGCCGTGGCGATGACGCCGATCCGGGAGGGACGGGCCAGGTCGTGGGCGGACTCCATCGAGTCGCCGACGCGGTCCACGAAGTCGCCCAGCATCTTCATGCCGGGCGCGTTGTGGCAGTAGTCGACGATCACGTTCACGCCGCCGACCTCCACCTCGTTGAGGCGGCCGGGGGAGAGGTAGTAGTTCGTCGAGAACGACCGGAGACCCTGCCGGATGTCGTGGAGCGGGGCACCGGTGGCGAACGCCGCGGCGGCGGCCGCGAGGGCGTTCTGCACGTTCATCCGGGCCCGGCCGCCGAACGTCGCGGGCAGCAGGTGGGTCCAGGCGAGCTGCATCTCGCGGGGGCCGTGCTTGACCACGATCATCTCGCCACGCTCGGACGGGTTGAGGACCAGCGCCTTCCCGCCGCGGCGGCAGTGCGCGTCGATCATGTCGCGGGTCTCGGAGCCGGGCTCGTCCATCGAGAACCAGACCACCTGACCCGAGCAGCGGCGGCGCATGTCGCGGACCAGCGGGTCGTCGGCGTTGAGGACGGCGTGGCCGTCGCGGGGGACCGCCTCCACCAGGACCGCCTTGACGTCGGCCAGCTGCTCGACGGTGTCGATGCCGCGCAGGCCCAGGTGGTCCGGCTGCACGTTGAGCACGACGGCGACGTCGTTCCGCTCGTACCCGAGGCCCTCGCGCAGGATGCCGCCGCGGGCGACCTCGAACACGGCGGTGTCGACGCGCGGGTTCTGGAGCACCATCCGCGCGGACCGGGGTCCGGAGGCGTCCGCACGGATGACCAGGCGCTCGTCGATGACGACGCCGTCCGTGGAGGTCATGCCGACCTTGCGGCCCATGCCCTTGAAGATGTGGCTGATCATCCGCGACGTCGTGGTCTTGCCGTTGGTGCCGGTGACGGCCACGATCGGGATCCGCGACTGGGCGCCCGGCGGGAAGAGCATGTCGACGACGGGCTTGGCGATGAACTGGGGCTCGCCGATGGTGGGGTGGGTGTGCATCCGGAAGCCGGGTGCGGCGTTGACCTCGCAGATCGCGCCGCCGGTCTCGCGGACCGGCTCGGTGATGTCCGGGCAGATGAAGTCGATGCCGGCGATGTCGAGGCCGACCATCCGGGCGGCCTCCTCGGCGATCTCGACGTTCTCCGGGTGCGCCTCGAAGGTGCGGTCGATGGAGATGCCGCCGGTCGACATGTTGCCGGTGAGGGCCAGCTTGACCATGACGCCCTCCGGCGGCACGTCGGTCATCTCGAAGCCCTGCTCCTTGACCAGCTGGATCGCCGCGTCGTCGACCTTGATCCGGGTGAGGACCTTCTCGTGGCCGACGCCGCGGCGCGGGTCCGCGTTGGCGGTGTCCACGAGCTGCTCGACGGTGGCTGAGCCGTCACCGGTGACCGAGGCGGGCACCCGCTCGGCGATCGCCGCGACCCGGCCGTCGATGATCAGGCAGCGGTAGTCCTTGCCGATGATCAGCGACTCCACGACGATCACGCCGCGCCGGGACTCGCCCTTCGCGATCTCGAACGCCTCGCGCACGTCGGCCTCGCTCTGCAGGTCGAGACAGACGCCGCGCCCGTGGTTGCCGTCCAGCGGCTTCAGGACGACCGGGAAGCCGATCCGCTCGGCCACGCGCACGGCCTGGTCCGCGGTGCGGACCGACTCCTGCTTGGGCACGGGCAGGCCCGCGGCTCCGAGCAGGCGCGTCGTGAGGTCCTTGTCCGAGGCGATGTCGACGGCGATGGCCGAGGTCGCCGACGTCATGGTGGCCCGGATCCGCTTGGCGTGGACGCCCTGCCCGAGCTGGACCAGCGAGTACTGGTTGAGCCGGATCCACGGGATGTCCCGGGACACCGCCTCGTCGAGGATCGCCTGGGTCGACGGGCCGAACGCGGTGCGCTCGGCGCGCAGGATGAACGCCTCCAGCTCGGCGTCCCAGTCGAGCTCGGGATCGGCCTGGACGACGTGGTTGACCAGCCGCACGGCGAGCTTGGCCGCTGCCAGGCCGACCTGCTCGTCGACGTACCCGAAGATCACGTTGTACTGACCCGGCTGGCCCTTCACCGCGCGGGTCTTGCCGCGCCGGATGTCGTGGCCGACGACCTGCTGGAGGGCCAGGGCGGCATGCTCGGCGACGTGGCCGAGCCAGGTGCCCTCGTGCAGCCGCTCCACGAACCCGCCGCGCTTGCCGCGCGAGCACGAGTGCTCACGCAGGCCGGGCAGCATCTCGAGGATGTTCTCCGTGAAGCCCGGGATGGTGTTGGTCGGGAACCTCTCGAGCGAGCCGAGGTCGACGACGAGGTGGATCGCCTTGTCGTACGACCAGATGTTGGCGCCTCGATAGACGCGGGTCTCGACGATCGCGAGGTCGGGGGTCGGACGTTCTGTCATGTGATCCCTCCGTGCTGGTCGTCCCGGATGGCTTGGCGTGCGTCGCGGTTGCGGGTGAGGCGGCGGCGCAACGACGTGGGTGAGGCGTCCGCGGCGGCGATGTCCCTGGCCATCTGCTGGAGGTCGCGGCCGGCCTCGGCGATCTCCATCGCCTCCTGTGGGTCGAGGACCTGGTCGACCGGGAGCAGGGTGCGGGTCGTCAGGTCGAACCGCGCACCCTGGGGCAGGACGTGCAGGACGACGCCGCTGGCCAGGATCGGCGCGGACCGCTTCACCTCGTAGGAGTTCGTCACCAAAGCGGCCGGGTCCATGATCGTAACGGCACCGCGGCCCAGTACTCGCAGCACCTCGTGGCCGTCGTCGTCGGTGTCCACGACCGCGGCCGTGTCCTCGTCGATGCCGAGGCCGAGCAGCGATGGCGACTGGGAGACGATCATCAGCAGTCGACCGTAACGGTTGCGCTGGGCGAAGTGCTGGTCGATCACGGTCGACCTCAGCAGCCCGAGCCCCGCGGCGACCTGGGTCATCCGCTGGCGGGGCGTCGCCCCGGGCGTGCCGAACGCGACCATGTGGCTCGACTGGATGCTCGCTCCCGCGGACGTGCCGGCGACGACCACGCCCCGCGCGTGCGCTTCGACGATCGCGTCGCCGACCGGTGTCCCGCAGATCACCGCGCTGAGCTTGAGCTGGTTGCCGCCGGTCATGAAGATGCCGGTGGCCTCGCTGATCCGCTTGACCAGGTCCGGGTCCGCCGCCTCCTCGCGGCTCTGCGGCCGGACCTCGTTGACCTCGGCGGCGCCCTCGGCCCGGAACAGGGCCTCGTACACGTCGACGATCTCGGGTCCGAGGGACGAGGCGGTCGGGATCACCGCGATGCGCGCGTCGAGGCCACCTGCGGCGGCCACGAACTCCTTGAGGATCCGGCGCTTGCGCAGCTTGTCCTCGGCTCCGCCGATGATCATGAGCGGCCCAGGCATGCGACTCACCCTATGGGCTGGCAGGGTTGGGGTCGTGAGGACCATCGTCGTGATGCGCCACGCCAAGGCCGAGCAGGACGGGCCGACCGACTTCGACCGGCGACTCGCGGAGCGCGGTCACCGCGACGCCGCGGAGGCGGGCCGGTGGCTCGCCGCCCAGGGCGTGGACCCGGGGGTGGCGCTCGTCTCCGCCGCCGTCCGCACCCAGGAGACCTGGGAGTCGCTGGCGGAGGGCGCGGGCTGGGACCTCGAGCCGGACCTGGATCGCGGGCTCTACACCGCAGGCACCGAGGCGGCCATGGACCTGGTCCGTGGGGTCGACCCCGGCATCACCTCGATCATCATCGTCGGCCACAACCCGACGATGGCCTCGCTCGCCGCGGTGCTCGACGACGGCGACGGTGACGAGGACGCCGGCAACCAGATCGCCATGCACTACCCGACGAGCGCGGTGACGGTCTTCTCCTACGACGGCGACTGGGAGGACCTGGACGAGGCCTCGGCCAGCGTCGTCGCGTTCCACGTCGGTCGCGGCTGACCGGCCGTGCCTCCGCCCTAGACCGGCGGTGCCGGGGTCACCACGCCGGCCTCGAGGTCGGCGGCCTCGATCTCCTCGCGGCTGATGCCGAGCAGGTACATGATCGCGTCCAGGTAGGGCACGTTGACCGAGGTGTCGGCGGCGTCCCGCACCATCGGCTTCGCGTTGTAGGCGATGCCCAGACCGGCCGCGTTGAGCATGTCGAGGTCGTTGGCGCCGTCGCCGATCGCGATGGTGGCCGCCTCGGTGAGGCCGAGCTCGGCCGCGAACTCGCGCAGGGCGCGCGCCTTGCCGGCCCGGTCCACGACGTCGCCGACGATGTTGCCGGTCAGCTTGCCGTCGACCACCTCGAGCTCGTTGGCGCGGGAGAAGTGGATCCCGAGGTCGGCGGCGAGCCGGTCGGTGATCTGGCTGAAGCCACCGGAGACGAGCGCGAACCGGTAGCCGAGGCGGCGCAGGACCCGGACGAGCGTCCGTGCGCCCGGAGCCAGCACGATCGCGTCGTACACGTCGTCGAAGGCGGACGCGTCGACCCCGGCGAGCAGCTTCACGCGGGACCGGAGCGACTGCTCGAAGTCGAGGTCGCCGCGCATCGCCGCCTCGGTGACCTCGGCGACCTCGTTGGCGTAGCCGGCGTGCTCCGCGAGCATCTCGATGACCTCGCCCTGGATGAGCGTGGAGTCCACGTCCATCACGATCAGCCGCATGCTCCGGCGGAGCATGTTGGCGGGCTGGACCGCGATGTCGACGCCCTGGACGGCCGCCTCGGCCGCGAGGGTGGCCCGCAGCTGCTCGGGATCGACGCCCGAGACGTGCAGGTCGATGGCGGTGACGGGGTAGCGGGCCATCCGCTCGATCCGGTCGATGTTGGCGCCGCTGTCCGCGATCCGGCCGACCACCGCGGACATCGCCGTCGCCC
>Ga0075368_10000608_pt1 | contig 10821 bp, 10 predicted proteins | sample EndMethybrTD3033_FD_71518 | JGI IMG/M metagenome (GOLD analysis project Ga0075368, IMG submission 71518) | Populus endosphere microbial communities from Tennessee, USA - Endosphere MetaG P. TD hybrid TD303-3 | ecosystem: Host-associated > Plants > Roots > Endosphere | place: USA: Tennessee... | reverse complement strand
AAGTTCCAATATATAAGCGGGGATGAAGTAGCGCGGAGCGAAAGCGAGTCCGGTCGTACCGACTACACTATCAGCATGATCGTGAATGTATCCAACTCCACGCCAGCCGGACATTATACGGGTGATTTTTCCGCCGTCGTGATTCCAGTTTACTAGGGTAAGCTGACGTAACGCTGGGAATGTGAAAAAATAATGTTAAAAATGTTGTGGATAACTCATTGCAATAGTGCTAATGCTAATGGTACAATGCGCACATACCCCCGTAAAAAGGGTTGAAATATAAAACAAAAACAGGAGATATACAAAAAATGTATACACTCAAATCAATTGTTCGGCGTGGAACGCCGCTTGCTGCTGTGATTGCCATAGTGGCTGCAACCGTTCTTCCGTCGGCAGCGGTATTCGCCGACGAGCTGAATCCGCTAACTGAGCGTTCGCTGCTGCTAAGTAGCTCGGCGCCTGGTTTTACGGACACGGACGGTGCGGGCAACTCGACCGCTGCTCCGAACTCCATTAACGAGAACTACGCACCTGCAGGTTCAGGTCCGAACGGTAAGAAGTCTGGTGAGACGTTTAGCTTTAAGGTGAGCAGTACCAAGACGGTCAAAGGTTTTGCACTGCAGTACTGTACTAGCGCTGCTGGTAACTGCCAGGCACCTGGTAACAACACTGGTGACGCTCGCGATAACCTTCCTACTGCTCGTGAGACCAACGCTGCAGCTTGGCCGAACAACCGAAGCGACCTTGAAGTACTTGACGGCTTTACCCAGACAGCTAGCACCGCGCCTACTGCTGGTCAGTTCCAAGTCTACGTTAACGGCAGCCCATCAACCCAATCATGGACTATGGACGCTTCGAACGTAGAGGACTCTGCTCACTCAGGTAACCTAACTGGTAAGAACAACTACGTTACGCTTACGAGTGCAACTGGTGAATCTCTTACGAACGGTGACGAGATCAAGATCGTCTTCAACGCATCGGAAAGCGTTTACATCACCAACCCTGGTGCCGGCTCTTTCTTCGTGAAGATGAACACGTACGATACTGATACTACTACTGACTTCGTCCCTGGCAACAGCCACAACATCGACGGTGGTGTAACAGTAGCCAACGTTATGACCGATTCGATCCACATTACCACTAAGGTACTGGAAACCATGGCTTTCTCGGTCGGTACTCGTAACCGCGATACCGTTACCCTGAACTGTGACACCGACTTCGGTCAGCCAAGCCAGCCTGCTGGTTGTGAGGCTGCTTCGGGAGCGACCCACGGTACTTGTGACGCCATGCAAAACGTTAACGGTAACCGCCTGAACCTCGGTAACCCAGATGCAGAGTATTCACTGGAAACTGGTAAGGCATGGGACGTTAACTCGTACTGGCGCCTATCATCCAACTCATCCGGTGGTGCAGCTGTGTACTACTCAGGTAACACGCTTGCTAACACCGTTGGCGACGAAATCTCTGATGTGCCTAGCGAAACGGTAAGTACTCCTGGTACGGAACAATTCGGCCTTGGCTTCGTAGATGCCGGTGCTGATACGCTTTCTACGGAATTCACCACGCAGTACCCAGGTAAGACTCCAACAAGCGCACCTCTCGTAACGTTAAGTGGTCAATCTGGCGCCGGCTTCCCTGCAGGCCAGACTGCTGCGGCTGCTTACGACGAAGCTGCTGGAACGCTTGATAACGGTGCTGGTGGTCCTGGTACGGCTAAGTTCAAGTTCTTGAAATCGAGCCTTACTACTCCAGCGTTGATCGCTCAGGAAAACTCAGATGTCATTAGCTGCTCGACTGCGAAGATGCGTTACGTAGGTAACATCGCGGCAGACACACCAGCTGGTGTCTACACGACCAAGATCAACTATCTTGCTGCTCCACAATACTAGGTCGAAAACTTAGTATAAAAGCAATAGAAACCGACTCTTAAATGAGTCGGTTTTTATTCGTGCGGATAATTGCTATAAGTATTTTGCTTGACCGTTACATACAATCGCGTTCTCGTAGTACAATAACTGATATGAGGCATTTGCTGATGCGTTTTCACGCCTTTATGTTCTCGTGGCGCCACATGCTGTCCGAGGAGGGGTTCGCACTTTTACTAGTGCTGTTTGTGTTTGCTGCGCCAGTTTCGGCGGCAATGCGCTTTCAGGAGCGCGGGCTTTATATGAACAGTAGCGTGCCTGGCGCGACGACCAGCTATACGGTGTCGTGGCGCTTCATGAGCCCGCAAGTCGTGGGCTCGGTGGATATGTTGTTTTGCCAAGATCCGATCCCATACCACCCCTGCGTAACGCCGGCCGGATTGAACGTGTCGAACGCTGCCCTCAGCCATGAGTCCGGCGAAACGGGTTTCTCAATCCTCAGCAAATCGACTAACCATATCGTGCTCACACGCCTGCCAAGCATGATTACGAGCGGCAGCTCATCGTATACTTTCGATAATATCGTCAACCCAACAGACACTAGCCAAGCGTTCTCCATTCGCCTAAGGAGCCATGGTTCGACTGATGCGACCGGCGCCCAAATTGACTTTGGTTCGGTCAGAGGTGAAGTGACGGACGGGGTCGTCCTTGAAACGCAGGTCCCTCCAATGCTGATATTCTGCGTGGCGCAAGAGGTAGAAGACAATTGTACGAGTACGAACGAAAATTACTATACGGATATGGGCCAGCTTAGCTCCAAATCTACGTTGACGGCGCAATCACAAATGGCGGTCGGTACGAACGCAAGCGGTGGTTTTGCCATTACGGCCAATGGCATACCCATGAGTGCTGGAACGAGCGTTATCGACTCGCCAACGACTCCTACCGAAAGCGTGCAGGGTAGCAACCAATTCGGCATCAACCTGGTGGCAAATAACTCTCCGACCGTTGGTGGCAACCCAGAAGGCGTGTGGGCGAACGCGGTGGCTGCGCCCGACTACAGCATTCCTAATCATTACAAATACGTATCGGGAGACGTCATAGCGTATTCACCGAACGTGAGCCTTATGAAAAAATTTACAGTCAGCTATATAGTTAATTCGAACGAAAACTTGCGTGCTGGTGTATATACTACAACAATTACGTACATAGCCAGTGGCCGTTTTTAGTGGTACAATACTGCTAATACTTAAACCAAAGTAAAGATGAGGGATTTAGGGGAATGAAACGCTTCAAGAGCATGGTTGTAGCTGGCTTTGCCGTTTTAATGGCAACTGCATACGCATTAACCGCAGTACCGGCTCATGCCGAGTCATCGGCAGCACTGAGTATCACGCCGAAAAAGAATTACACGATCGAGGCGGGGAAATCCGTAAAGGACAAGCTTGTCATCCGCAACCTTGATGCCAAGATACCTCTCGTCCTTTCGCTCCGCGTAGTGGACTTCACCTTCAACGACGACGGCGGTACGCCAAAGCTGATGCTTGCGCAGGACGCACCGCAAACGACGTGGTCACTCAAGCCGTTCCTCACTGTACCCGAGACGGTAACGATTGCTCCTAACTCGACCGAATCCCTCGATTTGGGAGTCGCGATTCCAAAGGGGCACGGCGCAGGTAGCTACTACAGCGCGATCGTATACTCGGCCGGCTCGTCTGACGGTGGCAACGTGGGGCTGAGCGCATCTGGCGTCACGCTCGTGTTCACTTCTATCCCAGGTAAAGTGAACGAGAACCTTACCCTTCAGAACTTTGGCGCGTACAATCTGGCGACAGCCAACAAAAAGAACGGCTACATGTTCGTTGCGACGGATATGCCGCAAGCTCTGGCGTACACCCTTAAGAACGCCGGTAACGTTACCGAAAGTCCTGTAGGGAGCATTACGCTGAAGGACATGTTTGGTCACGAGCAAGAGATTGATGACGTGAACCCAAACAAGTCGCTCGCGCTTATCGGTCAAACCCGAACTTTTACGGCATGTATCAAGCTCAAGGATCAAAAAGCCCAGTTTAACGGCGGGACGATCCAGTCAACGGAATGTGCCGCACCAGGGCTATGGCCTGGCCTTTATACGGCAACGCTCGATATCTTTTACGGTCAGAACGGCAACAGTACGAAGGAAATCGTCAACGTAGCGCATTTCTGGTACTTGCCATGGTGGTTCATCTTCCTTATCACCGCTATCCTCGCAGTCGTTGGATATTATGTATGGCGCATCGTTCGCCGCATCAAGTACGGCCGGCCTGGTCCGCGAACCAAGGCAGCTCGCCGAAAATAAATAATCCTTTTGTAGCAAGGAACAACACGCTACAATAAGCATAAGTATGGTACATAAGATTCGTCTAAGCGCTAAGTGGGCACTGCCGACATTTGTCGGTGGCTGCCTACTGGCGCTTCTTGTGTATATGCAGCCTGTCGCCGCCCTCACTCCTATCTCGGATCCAGACCCGCAGCCTGGTTCGTATGGCCTTGAGGCAACCAAGACCCAAGCGCCCCCGAAGCGAGGCGCGACCATCTCGACGCCGGGTAGCGGCTCGAGTTTTTCTACTTCTCCGATCACGGTCAATGGCATTTGTCCCAAAGGCCTGTTGGTGCAGGTGTACGACAACGGCGTGATGGTAGGTTCGGTCATGTGTACCAACGGGAGTTTTAGCGTGCAGGTGAGCCTGTTCGCGGGCGAGAACGAACTGACCGCCATCGTGTACGACGAACTCGACCAGCCCGGCCCAGTATCGAACATCGTAAAGGTAACCTATAGCAACACCCAGTTCAAGGCCTTCGGTTCGCTTATCACGCTTACGAGTTCGTACGGTCGCCGATCGGCTGCGGCTGGTAGCGAGCTGGGATGGCCGTTACAGCTTTCGGGTGGTACTGGTCCGTACGCTTTTAGTATTGATTGGGGTGATGGCGTGCCCGTGCAATTAAAGAGCCAATCGCTTGGCGGCGTGGTAGCGATCGCGCACGTTTATAAAAAGGCTGGTATCTATGCGGTGAACGTGCGGGCTACGGACGCCAGTGGCGTGAGCGCTTTCTTGCAGGTGGTGGCGCTGGCGAGCGGCAAGGTGGACGGCTCGGCGACTTCCGGTGACAAATCTTCCGATACGACAGCGGCGGCTCCTAAAGTGCTTTGGATACCGACGGCCGTTTCGTTCGTCTTGCTACTTCCAACGTTTTGGTTGGGGCGGCAAAGCCAGCTAGTCTCGCTTCATAATAAAATGCTGAAAGAGCGTGACGGATACAAAGCAAAAGGGAAATAGCATAGCCCTGAAAAGCAATGGAAAATTTCACAAAACTGCTTGACAAGCATAAGCGTGACCGTGATACACTGAAACCGTTACTAAACAAGACAAAAAGGATGTGAGGACAGGGATATGAGTTCCTTTGGAGTATTTACTCGCCAAGCACAGCGCCTGGGGGTGGTTGTTGCATTATTAGTTGCTACCGTTATACCAACGCTAGTACCGGCATTAGCGGCAGCCGCGCAAGTTACCGAACGGTCGATCGCGTTGAGCAGCTCGTCTAAGAGCGCGACCGGTGTCGAGTACACGGTCAACTTTACTGCCGCCGGAGCCGCTGGCGCTTTCGTTATCGATTTTTGTAGCGACAGTCCGGTAATCGGGCAAACTTGTACGGCGCCGACTGGCTTTAGCGCATCGAGCGCTGCTTCGGCAACAAGCGGCTTTACTGACGTAACAGGAAGCACGAGCAAAGTCGTCGTGGCGGGAACGATCAACGCGAGCGATAACGTATCGGTTGTCTTGACGGGCATTAACAACCCAACTGTTGCCGGTCCGTTGTATGCACGTATCGTTACCTTCGATACTGATACTCACGCTGATGCTTATACTTCGACTACGCCAGGAACGGGTGTCGTTGACCAAGGCGGCGTTGCCATCTCTATCACCGACACGGTGGGTGTATCGGGTGCCGTACTGGAAAGCATGACCTTCTGTGCAGCGAACGCTGTCATTACCGCTGACTGCGCGAATGCCAGTTCGAACGCGCCAGTCTTGAAGCTTGGTGAAACCGTCGGCTCGACAGTCGCGTTGGACGCTACCCACGTGAGCACGGGTGATATTTATGCGCAAATCTCAACCAACGCCGTAGGCGGTGCCATCGTCAGCCTCAAGAGCGGCACGACTTGTGGCGGCCTGAAGCGTGTCGAGGCATCTGTCTGTGATATTGCTCCTGCAGTATCCGGCGGTATCAGTGCCGGCGATGCAAAGTTCGGACTTAAGGCAACTGCCGCATCCGACACGGGTACGAACCCTAACGGTACGTTCCAGGCGACAAACGGATACGGTAGTTCGACTTTCCTTCTGAACTGGGTATCTGGTAACGCGACTGGTGTCGGAAGCACTTACGGTGATCCTGTCCTTAACACTAATAATGCTCCAGCAAACAACAAGAACATGAAGCTGACCTTCGGGGCAAGTATTAACAACAGTACTCCGGCCGGCCTCTACTCGGCTGACCTGAGCCTAGTAGCAACGGGTAAGTTCTAATACTCGGACGCGCAGGGAGTGACGACACCTCTCGAAAGGAGGTGTCGTTTTACTCAAAAACCAGACTTGCAAACATAAGCATATCTGGTACGATAAGAATAATTACGTAAAGGGGAAACAAGGTGTTAGTGAAGCGACGTATCCAAACGAGTATTAGAGTAGTAATGGTAGTCGGAGTGGCTATCGCGCTCATGGCGAGCCCGCGAGCGTTTGCCGAACAGGTGAACAATTCGACGAACACGCTGAAAGTCTCGCCGGTGCGCCGTGACGTAGAAATCAAGCCGGGTGAAAGCAAGACCGTGCAGATGACAGTAAGTAACCTAACTGCCGATGCGATTACGGTACGTCCGATCGAGAACGACTTTATCGCGGGCGACGAGCGTGGAACGCCATCGCTTATCCTAGATGAAAACAAATACGCGCCAACCCATAGCCTCAAGCGCTTCATGAAGCCGCTGACCGACGTTACTATTCCTGCTAAGGCATCCAAGACGATAGGCGTCGTGATTTCGGTGCCAAAAGACGCGCAGGCTGGCGGCTATTTCGGCGCAGTCCGTTTTGCGCCGACGTCAGCCAACGGTGGCGGCCAGGTCAACCTGAGCACGAGCGTCGCATCGCTTGTCCTGATGACCGTTCCAGGTGCGACCGTTGAAAAACTGGCGATGACCGACTTCAGCGTGCAACAAGATGGTAAGACTGGCGAGACTTTTGGTAGTCCAGATAAGATTCAGGTAACGACCCGCTTCCAAAACACAGGCAACGTGCAAGAAGGTCCATTTGGTAAAGTGACGGTACAGCAAGACGACAAAAAAGTCGTTTACGAAACTGACTTCAACAACAAAAATCCTCGCGATATGGTCCTGCCTGACAGTGCACGCCGTTGGGATATTCCTCTCAAGAACATCGGTGCTTTCGGCCACTATACGGTGACGGCAACGTTTACGTACGGCAAGGACAACCAAACGATCGACGTATCCAAATCGTTCTGGGTAATCCCGCAGATGGTCATCATCGGAGCGATCGTCGGCCTCCTCGTGCTTATCGCCCTTATTGTAGGTGTCGTAATGTTCCTGCGAAACTACAAGCGACGCATTTTGCGCAATCACGGCGGTGGCGGCCTGAGTACCCGGCGCTAGCCAAAATATCGTACAATAGGACGTATGGATTATTCTGTCGTACGCTTATCGAAAGATGATTTAGAAACGATGCGCGAGCTGAACGTGGTGTTCGGCAACGCCTTCGAAGATTCGGAAAACTATCATAACCACAAGCCAAGCGACGACTATTTGCGCGACTTCCTAGCCGATGAACGCAATATGGTCGTCGTTGCGCGTCGGGACGGTGGGGTGATTGGCGGTCTTGTCGCCTATACCCTCGACAAGTTTGAGAAGGAACGGCGCGAAGTATACTTGTATGACCTCGCTGTTTTATCGGGCCATCGCAAGAAAGGCGTTGGACGCCGGTTGATCGACGAGCTGAAAATCATAGCTCGCCAAGCAGGGGCGTACGTGGTGTTCGTCCAGGCCGACGAAGGTGACGAGGCGGTCAAATTTTACGAGTCGTTGGCCCCGTCCGAGAACCTGCGCACGCGAAATTTTGATTTTGACGTGTAAATAAGCAAAAACTCATCTTATACAATAAAAATGATAAAATAACGAAGTATGAAACGTCTGCGTTCCAGCTATTTAAAGTGGCCTAATTTATTGCTGATAGGGGTGCTAGTACTCATCTCATTTTCGATTCGGCCAAGTATCACGCATCCAACGCCTGCTAGGGTGCAAGAAAAAATCGGCTTCATAGGCGACTCTATCACGCATGGCCCAAAACAGGGATCAGGGGCCGTCGAGGCTGAGATGGCGGATCTTCGAGGTAACTACGTGGCTGTAAACAAAGGGGCGAACGGTACCACCTCGGCCGACTGGTTGCCTGGCGGCTTGAGATTCGACGAAGCGCTTTCGACCTTCAAAACCCAAAACGTCCACACTGTTTCTATCATGCTGGGCACGAATGACGCACGCCGCGACCAGGAAACCTCGCCGGCGACGTACCGAAGGAATATGGAAAGGATCATTGAAAACCTGCTTGGGTCCGGCGTGGTGACACGAGTGGTCGTCAACTATCCACCATATGTTATTCCGGGGGCGCTAAAACTTTGGGACGGTCTTTCGACGGTCCGGTTGAAGTTATATGCGCTCCAGCTGGACGAGATCGTCAAGCAACGAGGCGTTACGAAAGGGGATGCCAAGGCCTTTGGGTATTTCGAGCAGCACCCATACCAGCTGACGGACGGAGTCCACCCCAACGCTACGGGAGCCGAAATACTAGGGAAACTCTGGGCGGATGCGTATAAGAAAGCGATCGCCGACGAGATTTCCAAGCGGCAACTATCCTCTCTTGCCGTACCTTCGTATAGCTAAGTATGTGTAATATATAAGTATGTGTTGTAAAACTTTAAGCATAAGCTTACAATGAAATGAAGATAGGATAACACACAAGACTTTGAGGAAATCGGAGCATGAAATTAACAAGAAAAAGCCAGTATAGTACAGTAGCCGTCATGATGTTAATGGGGGTCGTTGGACTACCAACAGCGGTCGGAGCGGCAACGACTTCTACGACAATCAACTCCGCGATCAGCTCGGTCATCAGCGTGTTTACCAGCAACGGCACGGTAACAGCCAACGTGACTCCTACGGGCGCCGGAGCGCAAACGATCGCAAGCGACACGCTGACAGTCAGTACGAACGACACGCTTGGCTACACGTTGCAATTGGCCGATTCTGACGCGACTACCACGCTTGTTTCCGGTGCTAACAGCATCGCAGCATCATCAGGCTCACAGGGAACCCCAATCGCGCAAGCGGTCAATACGTGGGGATACCGGGTTGATGGCATTGGTGGATTCGGTGCTGGTCCAACCTCAGGGCAGAGCAGCGCGGCAATCAGTGGCACGATCAAATTCGCGGGCGTGCCGGCTAACTCGTCACCGAACACCATCAAGACGACCGCGACGACCGCAAGCAACGATACGACTACCGTTTGGTACGGAGTTGCTGCGAATACCACACAGCCAACAGGTACGTATAGTGATACGATAACCTACACGGCAACGGCGAACTAATTGCCGCGAAGGGGCTAGTTATAGTGAGACTTATTCGAAAACGACTTGCAGTAGGCATTCTTGCCATCGTTCTTATGGGATTGGGGCTGACAGTGCCAAGCGCGCATGCAGCTTCGGGCGGCCTGACTATTTCGCCTACTTCGGTGGACGTAAAGGTGAAGCCGGGCGGATCGTACAAAGGCGAGATGCTCGTCATCAACCAAGGCGAGCTCGACGTATCGTATAAGGTATACGCGACGCCGTACAGCGTGACCGGCGAAGAATACAAGCCGTACTTCACTCCAATTCCTGGCGCTGCAGACATTACGAAATGGATCACGTTCGGCGCAAAAGGCAAACTGCTTAAAATAGGCACTCAAGACACGATTCCCTATACCATTACAGTCCCAAAGGGAACGGGGGCGGGAAGCTATTTTGGAACGGTTTTTGCTGAAACCGAAGACAAAGGCGGCTCTGGGGTCATTACCCGAAAGCGCGTAGGAATGGTCGTTTATCTTAGGGTGCTTGGTGACGCGACCGAAAAAGGCAGTGTTTCTGCATGGGATGTCCCTTGGATTCAAGAAGCGCCCTTCAAGGCGGCCATCAAGATGACGAACGAAGGTTCCGTCCATTATGATGCCAAGGTAAACGTCCGGGTGAGTGACTTGTTCGGCGGAGTGAAACTAGCGTACACTCGCGACCCTATAATTTTGCCACAAAAGATTCGCAGTATTCCTGTTATCTGGGAAAACGGGGCGACCTTTGGTTTGTTCAAGGTTGACGGCGAGGTGACATACCTAGGAAAAACCGAAAAGCTGCCAACGCGGATCGTCTTTATTGCCAACACGCCTATGCGGCTTCTGGTAGCAGGCATGCTTATCGTCTTCATTGCAATCGTCGTCGTACTCGTACTGGGGAGAAGGCGTGCGGTGGCACCTCGTAAAGAACAGTAAGCTCGCCGTCGTATCGAGCTTCCTGGCGGTGGTAGGCCTGCTTTCGCCGGCATCGGCCATGACGACCGTCCAGTCGCAGGTGTGCGAAGATTTTCTTGCCCCTGCTATCGTATCGCCGAGTGACGGCACGCAGACGACGGAAGCATCGGCAATGATCGAAGGAACCGGCGAGCCGGGAAAAACAGTAGCGATCATGAAGGATGATGTCAGCCAAGGTGTGGCGACGATAGCTTCGGACGGTTCGTTCGGGTTTACTGTTACGCTTGAACAAGGCGATAACGAACTAGTTGCTCGCGAGACTAATGAGTGCGGTACGGCCAAGGATTCGCCTGCCATTA
>Ga0075368_10000606_pt1 | contig 10828 bp, 6 predicted proteins | sample EndMethybrTD3033_FD_71518 | JGI IMG/M metagenome (GOLD analysis project Ga0075368, IMG submission 71518) | Populus endosphere microbial communities from Tennessee, USA - Endosphere MetaG P. TD hybrid TD303-3 | ecosystem: Host-associated > Plants > Roots > Endosphere | place: USA: Tennessee... | reverse complement strand
GTGCAGCTTCGAGCGCGACTACTACGGCGGCATCCTGCCGCTTCCCTGGGATACGATCCTGGTGGAGCTGGAGGAAGGGCCGCTGTTCATCAGCAATCCGCAGGGTTTCGCCCGCGAGGAGATCGAGATCGGCATGCCCGTGCGGCTGGCCTTCGCCGATTGCGAGGATGGTGCCGGGCGCTTCAGCCTGCCGGTGTTCGCGCGGGGCTAGAACGGGACAAGAGAGTAAATCGCGACGAACCCGCCCGCCCTGAGCCTGTCGAAGGGCTGTCCTGATTTCACGCGGCGGCGGTTAACCGGCCCCTACTTCCCCGCCCTCGGCACCGGGACGTCTTCGGGCAGGACCAGCACCTCCACCGCATCGCGAGGCTGGAGATAGCGCTGGGCGATGCGTTGCAGGTCGAACGGGGTGAGCGCGAGCAGGCGTTCCTTTTCCTGCACGTGCCGCCCGATCCGGTCCGGCTCGCTCTGGGCGCGGCTGACCAGCGACAGCCAGCTGGCGTTGGTTTTCAAGGCATTGTCGTAAGCTTCGATCAGCGGCTGGCGCGCGCGCTGGAGAAGGTCGTCGGTGATCGGCACGTCGCGCAGCTCGGTCATCGTCTGGACGATGGCGTCGCGGGTCGCGGGCACTTCGTGCGCGTCGACCGAAGCGGCGATGGCGAAGGTGCCGTAGCCGCGCCAGTTGTGCGACATGGAGCTGGAGGCGCTGGGCGAATAGGCCTTGCCCAGCTTCTCGCGCAGGGTTTCGGTCAGCTCGATCCGCACCACGCGCTCGATCAGTTCCAGCGCGGCGTCCTCTATGGGGTCGCTGTCGTCGCGGGTCGGCCAGGTCAGGCGCAGCAGGGCCTGGTCCTTGGGGCCGGTATGGCGCACGATCCGCCGGCTGCGGTCGGCGGTGAAGGGGCGGGTGCGGCGGTCTTCGTAAGGGCGGAAGTCCGGCTCCCGCGCGGGCAGCGCGCCCAGCGTCTTCGCCACCAGCGCGATTGCCCTGGTATCGTCGACATCGCCGACCACGGCCACTTCGATCGCGCCGTGGGCCAGGCGGTCCGAGATGTCTTCCTTCAGCTTGGCGAATGTCAGCTTGCGATAGGCGTCGACCGGCTGCAGCGTGAAGCGCGGGTCCTTGTCCGAAAGGATGCCGCCCAGTTCGTTCTGCAATGCCGACGAGGGCGTGGCGCGCAGCTGCGCGAAGAAGTTGTTGATGTTGAGCCGATACTGGATCTCACCTTCCGGCCGATAGCCGGGGTCGGTGAGGAAGGCGGTGAAGAGCTGCATCTGCAGTTCCAGATCGCGCGGCGTCGTCTGCGCCACCGAGAGGAAAGTGTCGCCGCTGCTCGATACCCCGGTCGATACCGTATGGCCGGCCAGGATCGATTGCAGTTCGTCCTGCGTATGCTTGCCGAGGCCGCCGACGGGCAGGTTGGAGACCATCTGCGTCGCCAGCGGGTTTTCGCGTGTCGACACCATCTCGCCGCCGTCGACCGCCACGCTCACCAGAACCCGGTCCTTCTCGATATCGGTGCGCTTGAAATTGAGCCGCACCCCGTTGGCGAACCGCAGGCGGCGGATGCCCAGCGCGGGTTCCACGGTGTCGCTGACGATCGTTCCGGGAGGTCCGAAATCGGTGTAGGCAAAGCCGCTGGCGCTGCCGTCGCCTTCGGGTTCCAGCTTGGCGCGCATCGCTTGCCGCCAGGTCGCGCGGATCGCCTTTTCGCCGCCTTCGGGCTGCCGGCGGCCCTGGAAGCGCAGCAGCGGGGCCTTGAGCGGAACCACTTCGCGCTTGAGCGCGGCGAGCACGCTTTCGGGGGTGATTTCCGGTATGAAGGCGTTCAGCCGGTCCAGCACGGTTTGCGGCGAAGACGGGACGATGTCATTCCGCAGCAGGTCGAAGATCGCATAAGTCAGCGTGGCGTTGCTGCGCGTGTCGGCCGAGGCCGCGGCGTTTTCACTGCTGGTCTTCACGTTCGCCAGTTGCTCGGCGATTTCCCCGGCGGTGAAGCCGAATTGCAGCGCGCGGCGATATTCCAGCGCCGCCGCCGCCAGCCCGCGCTGCCATTTGGCGTCGATGGTGTCGACGATCAGATTGGTGGTGCGGCCGCTGCGAAAGACGTCGGCGGTGCCGAAGCCGGCGGCATGGAACGGCGGATCGGCGCGGCGCGATATGCGCTGCAACCGGCGGTTGACGATCCCGTAGCCGATCTGGCGCAGCAGGTTCTCGCGCCGCTGCGCGATCGTGTCCGGACCGTCGATCCATTTGCCGTGGCGCGAGGCGACAATGCGTTCGGACAGCGCGGGGTCCATGTAGATTTCGGTGCGGTCGCGCGATTTCGCGTCGACCGGGCCGGGATCGGGCTGCGTTTGCGCCGGTGCGGGCTTCCAGTCGGAAAATTTGGCGACGATCATCGCCTGCGCGACGGCCGGGTCGAAATCGCCCACGACGATGACGGTCGCCTGCGATGGCACGTATTCGCGCCGCCAGAACGCCTTGAGGCTGTCGGCCGTCGCCGCGGTCAGCGCTTCGGTGGCGCCGATGGGAAAACGGCGCGGATAGAGCGCGTGCGGATGCAGGAACGTCGCCTGATCCAGGCTGTTGCGCATCTGCCAGTTGTTGCGGTCGCGCATTTCGGAGAAGATCACCCCGCGCTCGCGATCGACCGCTTCCTGGGAAATGGTGAGTTCGCCGGCCGTCTCGCGCATCAGCATCAGCGCGACGTCGAGCAGCTTGGGGTCGTTGCGCGGCAGATCCAGCATGTATGTGGTGGTCTGGAAGCCGGTGGAGGCGTTGGTGTCGGCGCCGAAAGCCAGGCCGTTGCGCTCCAGCAGGCGCACCATCTCGCCCTCGGGCACATGGGTGCTGCCGTTGAATGCCATGTGCTCGACGAAATGGGCGAAGCCGCGCTCGCTGTCGCTTTCGTCGAGCGCGCCGGCGGCGATCTCCATGCGGATCTGCGCCGTGCCCTTCGGCATCGCGTTGTGCCGCACGACATAGCGCATGCCGTTGGCCAGGCGGCCGAAGCGAAAGCCGGGTTCGACGGGGATGTCGCTGCGTTCGAAGGCCCAGTCCGGTTTGTCCGCGCCCGCAGAGGCCGATGCGACCCGCTGCGCCTGCGGAGCGCAGGCGGGCAGGGCAAGGGTGGCAAGCAGCAGGAGAACGACCGACCGGTAACGCTGCATCTCGTCTCCGTCATACCCGCCGGGGCGGGAGGCATTGGGTCAGCCTAAGATGCCCCGGCCGCGCTAAAGGTTCCCCGGCCTGTCGGTGCCGGGCGGTTACTTCCCGCGCAGCTTGCGATGCTTCGACAGGTCGAAAACCTCGCTCGGGCCGTTGTCGTCCTGCAACAGGCCCAGCCGGCGCGCGACTTCCTGGTAGGCTTCCGATTCACCGCCCAGGTCGCGGCGGAACCGGTCCTTGTCGAGCTTTTCGTTGGTGACCATGTCCCACAGGCGGCAGCCGTCGGGGCTGATCTCGTCGGCCAGGATGACGCGGCTGTAGTCGCCTTCCCAGATGCGGCCGAACTCCAGCTTGAAGTCCACGAGGCGGATGTTGACCGCCGCGAACATGCCGCAGAGGAAATCGTTCACCCGGATCGCCATCGCCGAGATGTCCTGCATCTCTTCGTTGGAGGCCCAGCCGAAGCAGGCGATGTGCTCTTCGGCGATCAGCGGATCGCCCAGCGCGTCGTCCTTGAAATAGTATTCGATCAGCGTGTGCGGCAGGGGCTCGCCCTCGGGAATGCCCAGGCGCTTGGAGATGGAGCCGGCGGCGACATTGCGCACCACGACCTCGATCGGCACGATTTCCACCTGACGCACCAGCTGTTCGCGCATGTTCAGCCGGCGGATGAAATGCGTCGGGATGCCGATGTGGTTGAGGCGGGTGAAGACATACTCGCTGATGCGGTTGTTGATGACGCCCTTGCCCTGGATCGTGCCCTTCTTCTGTGCGTTGAAGGCGGTCGCGTCGTCCTTGAAATACTGGATCAACGTGCCCGGTTCGGGGCCTTCGTACAGGATCTTGGCCTTGCCCTCGTAGATCTGGCGGCGACGAGACATATCGGTTCCTTGGGGAAATGCTGAGCTTCAAAAACCAAGCCCCGGCAGGAGCAGTCGCTTGCGCGACGGCGAGCCGGGGCTTTGTGGCCATTATAGGACACGTCGCCGCAAAAGCAAACGGGGCGGGGCGTGTTCACGGCCCGCTCTTTGGCAGGAAATGGTGGGAAAGCCTGGCGGAAGGCTAGCGCAGGTTCGTAGCAAGTTGCCGAACCAGCGCGGCGGTGGCGAGCGTGACTTCGGCCCAGGTGTCGGAGAATCCTTCCGCCTCGCCGAAATAGGGATCCTTCACCGACTGGCCCGCAGACCCGTCCAGATGATCGAGAAGCAGCGACAGCGACGCGGTGGCGTCGGCCGGCATCCTGGCGCGCAGATCGGCCAGGTTCTTTTCGTCCAGCGCGACGATGTGGGTGAATTCCCGGAAATCCGCGGTGGCGACTTGCCGCGCGCGATAGCCCGAGATGTCGACGCCGTGGCGCATCGCTTCGGCGCAGGCGCGGGCATCGGGCGGATCGCCGATGTGCCAGTCTCCCGTTCCGGCGGAATCGACGCGGGCGGCAAGGCCCGCCTCGTCGGCTTCGCGCCGGAACGCCGCTTCGGCGAGCGGTGAGCGGCAGATGTTGCCCAGGCAGACGAACAGTACGGCAATATCCTTCATCGGGTCCTTCCGTTGCTTTGGCGCCGCGACGGCGAGGGCCGGAACCATCGGCCATCCGCTCCGTTCCTGAATATACGGTCCCGGCGAATTCGCCGGATAGTTACGGCAAAGAGAGGTATCGAGCCATGTCTGAAGCACTTGCCACCGAGGAGACCGATCGTCTGATCGCATCGGACAAGGTCGAGGGCACGTCGGTCTACGACCGGGCCGGTGAGAAGATCGGCAGCGTCCGGAATTTCATGGTCGGCAAGCGGTCCGGCCAGGTCGAATATGCCGTTCTTCAGTTCGGCGGCATTTTCGGGATCGGCAACGAATTCTACCCGATCCCCTGGGAGATGCTGAGCTACCACAAGGACAAGCACGGCTATGTCGTGAACCTTGAGAAGCAACAGGTCGAAGCCGCCCCGCGTTACAGCGCCGAATCGCCGGACTTCGATCACCGGTATGGCCGGACGATCTACGACTACTACGGCATCGCTTACCCGTTCATCTGACCGGTGGCCTCGCGGCCGGCTTAGAGTCTGTTTGGAAAATCGCGAAAGAGCGATTTTCGTTGCGGCACCGGCCCGCTCCCCCGCCCGGCCACCCATAGAATACTGCCGCTGGGTGGCCGGGCGGGGGAGCGGGTGCGGGCCATGCGCCGAAAGGCGCATTTCCGAACAGTCTCTCAGTCCCCTTGCGGTCCTTTTCGTGCTTTGGCACGGAGAGGGCCGCTTTACCGTGGGGAGTGCAAGTCTGGTGGCCGCCGATCTTTACAGCCGTTTCGCCCAAAGCTTTTCGGCGCACGTCGGCAAGGTGCTGATCGAAGCGGAAGACCGCGACTGGACTTATGGCGAGATCGAGCAGGCCGCCGGCCGGCTCGCCGCGCGGTTGCAGGCGCTGGGCGTCACGGCGGGGGAGCGCGTCCTGGTGCAGACCGACAAGTCGGTCGAAACGCTGATCCTCTATTTCGCCAGCATTCGCGCCGGCGCGATCTATCTGCCGCTGAACGTCGATTATACCGAGGCGGAGCTTGCCTATTTCGTCGCCGATGCGGAGCCGGTGCTGGCCGTCTGCCGCGAACAGAGCCGCGCCCTGTTCACGCGGATCGGGCAGGGCGGAATGCGGATCGAAACGCTGGAGACGCTGTTCGCCGACCTGCCCGATGTCGCGGCCGCGCCCGTCGCGCGCCAGTGGGACGATATCGCCGCGATCCTCTATACCTCGGGCACCACGGGCAAGCCCAAGGGGGCGATGCTGTCGAACGGAAATCTCGTTTCCAACGGCGAGGTGCTGATCGATCTCTGGGCTTTCTCTTCCGCCGACCGGCTGATCCACGCCCTGCCGATCTTCCATGTCCACGGCCTGTTCGTGGCGGTGCATTGCGCGCTGTTCTCTGGCGCGACGATGATCTTCCTGGACAAGTTCGAACCCGGCGCCGCGATCCGGCACATGGCCAACGCCAGCGTGCTTATGGGCGTGCCGACCTTCTACACCCGGCTGCTGGGCGATCCCGGCTTCACCCGCGACACCGCCGCCGGGATGCGGCTGTTCGTCGCCGGTTCCGCGCCGCTTTCCGCCGACACGCACCGCGCGTTCGAGGAGCGCAGCGGCCACCGCGTGCTCGAACGCTACGGCATGACCGAGACGGGGATGCTCACGTCCAACCCCTATCATGGCGAGCGCCGGGCCGGCAGCGTCGGCCTGCCGCTTCCCGGCGTGGAACTGCGCATCGCCGAGGCGGAAGGCGGGAAGGTCCTGCCGCAAGGCGACGTCGGCATCGTCGAGGTGAAAGGGCCGAACATCTTCAAGGGATACTGGCGCAACCCCGAAAAGACCGCTTCGGAATTCCGCGCCGACGGCTTCTTCATCACCGGCGACATGGGGCTGATAGAGACGGACGGCTATGTCCAGCTGGTGGGGCGCGAGAAGGACCTGATCATTACCGGCGGCCTCAACGTCTATCCGGCGGAGGTCGAGGCGGTGCTGGACGACCGCGCCGACGTGGCCGAATCCGCCGTGATCGGCGTGCCCCATGCCGATTTCGGCGAGGCGGTGGTCGCGGTGGTGAAACCGCTGGGCGACGCATTCGACAAGCAGGCGGTGCGCGCCGCGCTGCGCGAGGAACTGGCCGGCTTCAAGGTGCCCAAGGACATCGTCTTGGTCGACGCTCTGCCGCGCAACACGATGGGCAAGATCCAGAAGAAACTGCTGCGCGAACAGCTGGCGGGGCTGTTCGCGGGCTGACCTTATCCGAAGCCCGGCGGCGTCACGCGGCCGCCATGGCGTTCAGCGTCACATAGTCGATCTTGCCCGTGCCCAGCACCGGCAGTGCGTCCAGCATCCGGATGTCGCGCGGGATCATCAGCTCCGTCACGCCGTTGCCCCGCGCCCATTCCTGCAGCGCCTTGTATTCCGCGTCCTTCGCGGTGGTGAACAGGACAAGCTGCTCGCCTTTCTTGGCGTCGGGGCGCGTGACGACGGCATGCTCGCTGCCCGGCCAGACCGCGCCGGCATAGCCTTCCACCGCCGGGAGCGAGACCATCTCGCCGCCGATCTTGGCGAAGCGCTTGGCCCGGCCGCGAATGGTGACGAAGCCGGCTTCGTCGATGGTGACGATATCGCCGGTGTCGTGCCAGCCGCCCTCGGGCGGTTGCAGCGTGCCGGGTTCGCCGGCGAGGTAATAGCCGGCCATGACGTTGGGGCCGCGAATATAGAGCCGCCCGCCTTCCTCGATGCCGGGAATCTCCTCCAGCCGCGCCTCGATGGCGGGAAGCAGCCGGCCGACGCTGCCGGCCTTGTAATGCATCGGCGTGTTGACCGCGATCACCGGCGCCGCCTCGGTCGCGCCATAGCCTTCGAGCACGCGCAGGCCGAATTTCTCCGCATAAGTCCGCCGCGTTTCGTCACGCACCCGCTCCGCCCCGGCGAAGATATAGCGCAGCGAATAGAAGTCGTAGCCGTGCGCCATGCGGGCATAGCCCGACAGGAAGGTGTCGGTGCCGAACATGATCGTGGCGTTAGCGTCATAGGCCAGCGCGGGGACGATCCGGTAATGCAGCGGGCTGGGATAGAGCACGGTGCGGATGCCGTTGAGCAAGGGCAGCAGCGTTCCGCCGGTCAGCCCGAAGCTGTGGAATACGGGCAAGGCGTTGAGCACGACGTCGGACGAGTTGAAATCGATCCGCGCGGCCAGCTGGGCAAGATTGGACAGCAGATTGCGGTGGGTCAGGACGACGCCCTTGGGTGTGCCTTCCGACCCGCTTGTGAAGAGGACGACCGCCGGCTTGTCGGGCGATATCTTCAACCCGCGATGCCGCCGGCCGATGCCGCCCGCGGTAAGCGCTCCCCACAGTTTCGCGGCCGCGCCGATGCCGGCGCTGACATCCTCCAGATAGACCACCTTGAGCCCGTCGCTTTCCAGCGCGGCGATCAGATCGGCGAGCTTCGCCTGTTCGACGAAGGCGCGCGCGGTGACGATGGTGGCGATCTTCGCCGTCGCGCAGGCGGAGCGCATGCTGGCGAGGCCCACGGTGAAGTTCAGCATGGCCGGCACGCGGCCGATCGCCTGCAGCGCGAAGAAGGCGACCGCGACGCCGTTGACGTTGGGCAGCAGCACGCCGACCGCTTCGCCGCTCGTCGTCGATCGGGACAGTTTTCCGCCCAGCAGGCTGGAGGCGAGGATCAGGCGATCGTAAGTCAGCGGCTCGCGCTTCACGTCCTCGACCATCGGGATTTTGCCGCCGTGCAGATCGCGCGCATCGCACAGCGCGGTGAACAGCGTGCGGTCCGTGTCCGATGTGTCGAAGATCATCCGGCTCATCTCGTCGTAGAGACGGCGGCCGGCGATGGCGCGGCGCTGGCGGGCGCTCATCTCGCCTTCTATGGCAAAGCGGCGCGGCGGCAGGACGGTGAGCGTCACCTTGGGGAACCAGCGGGTGCGGACTTTGCCCTTCATCCGCGAGAAGGGCGAATATTGCGGGCCGTCGAGCCGCAGCGGGATGATCGGTGCGTCGGCCTTGTCCGCGACCATGCCGGGGCCGTCGAAGACCTTCATCAGCGCGCCGGTGACGGTGATGCGGCCTTCCGGGAAGATCACCAGCGTGCGCCCCTCGCGCACCGCCTTGACCATCGCCTTGGCCGCCATCGGGTTGGTGGGATCGACCGGAAACGCCTGGAACAGGGCCAGGAACGGCCTGATCCAGATGCTGCGGGCGATATGGGTGTTGATCGCGAAAGTCGGCCGGCCGGGGAGGAAGGCGCCGAGCAGAATGCCGTCGAGGAAGGACAGGTGGTTGACCACCACCACCGCGCGCTCGCCGGGTTTCGGCATATGCTCCATGCCGCTCACCTCGACCCGGTAAAGCAGCTTCAGCACAAAGCGGATCACAGCCTTGAACAGCGTTTCGGGCAGCAGCCAGATGCTGATGAAGGCCACCACCAGCGTGGCGAACCCCAGCACGCCGATCAGCCCCGGCACGTCGGTTCCGGTCGCCAGCAGGCCGGTGATCGCCAGCACGATCAGCACGGTGACGCCGGCATTGACGATGTTGTTCGCCGCGATGATCCGCGAGCGTTCCTCGGGCGGGCTGTGAAGCTGGAGGATCGCGTAAAGCGGCACGATGAACATGCCGCCGGCAAAGGCGATGATGGCCAGATCGACCAGCACGCGGATCGCGCCGGGGGTGACGACGAACTGCTGCACCGAAGCCCCGGCGGTGCGCACGGCGAAGCCGCGCGTGGACAGCCACAGGTCGATCATGCCGAGCGCCATGAACAATGCGGAAACGGGGACGTAGCGGGCCGAGACCTCTCCGCGCAGCAGCTTGTTCACCGCCACCGAACCGAGCGCGATCGTCAGCGAGAACACGATCAGGAACAGTGTCGCCACTTCCTGCCTGGCCGCCAGGGTGCCGCTGACCAGCGGGGCGAATTCGGACACCAGCACCGCGCCCGCGGCGAAGAACCAGCTGATGCCCAGGATGGAGAGCCAGACGCCGCGGCCGTGTTTTGCAGCGCGCAGGATGTCCGCGGTGCCCTTGAACACGTTCCAGTCCACTTTGTGCACCCCTCTGAGTGGTGGTGCGGAGGGGATCGCCAGCGCCGCCAGGAAGCCCAGAACGGCGAGGCCGGTGGCGATCAGGCCCGCTTCCCAGGGCGGCACGACCCCCGCCAGAAGCTGGCCGCCAAGGATGGCGAGGAAGGTGCCGCCTTCGATCAGGGCGGTGCCGCCCATGATCTCGTGCGTGCCTAAGTGCTGGGGAAGTATGGAATACTTGACCGGGCCGAACAGGGTGGAGTGCAGGCCCATCAGGAACAGCGCGGTCAGCAGCAGCGGGATCGACTGGAACCAGAACCCGGTCAGCCCCAGCGCCATGATCGCCACTTCCGCCGCCTTGATCCAGCGCACCAGCCGCGCCTTGTCGACCATGTCGGCAAGCTGTCCGGCGAGCGCCGAAAACAGGAAATAAGGCAGGATAAACAATCCAGTAGCCGCCGCCGCCAGCATCTCGGCCTTGTCCGGCTCCCTGGCGAAAATGCCGAAGTTCGCGAGGAACAATAGTGCGAACTTCAAAACGTTGTCGTTGAACGCGCCAAGGAACTGAACGACGAACATCGGCGCGAAACGGCGTTTGGTCAGCAGGGAAATATCCGGAGCGGACATGCGAAAAGACCCCTCAGAAAGCGATGTGCAAGCGGGTTACGATGGTTCTGCGACGGCTTCGCTGCGCAACTGCCGGCTATAGAGCCAGCCGATGCCGATAAGGCTGAAGCCGAGCGCGATGAACGAAGCGATGCGCAGCAGGCCTTCGAGGCCCGAAGCGTCGAACAGGAACACCTTGGCGACCGCCGCCAGCATCAGCACCAGCGAGGCGAGGCGCCAGTCGCGGCGATGGCGGCGGATGCCCCAGAGCAGGTAGCCGATGGCGAGGGCGATGCCGAGGATGCTGCGCAGGATGTCCTCGGTCTGGCCGAGGCCCGGCGCGACCAGCAGCGTGCCGTGGAAGGCCTGGCGCAAGCTGGCCCAAGCGAACAGCGCGATCATCAGCATGACGACGGGTTGCAGCAGTTTGTCGACATGGCCGGCGACTTTCGGGATCGTCTTCCCAATCGACCAGATGCACAGCGGCAGGATGGCGA
>Ga0075368_10000604_pt1 | contig 10836 bp, 4 predicted proteins | sample EndMethybrTD3033_FD_71518 | JGI IMG/M metagenome (GOLD analysis project Ga0075368, IMG submission 71518) | Populus endosphere microbial communities from Tennessee, USA - Endosphere MetaG P. TD hybrid TD303-3 | ecosystem: Host-associated > Plants > Roots > Endosphere | place: USA: Tennessee... | reverse complement strand
GGTGACGCGATCGACCGCGACGAGGTGCTCAGCCTGATCGCGAGCCTGGTCAACAAGTCGATCATCGTCCGAAAGCTGGCCACCGAGAACAGCAGGGCCTGGTATCACATGCTCGAGACGATCAGGCAGTACGGCGCCGAGCGGCTCACCGCCGCCGATGAGCTGCGTCAGCTGCAGGAGCGGCACCGCGACCACTACCGGTCGGTGGCCGCGGACTTCGCCGCCGACGGCTTCGGGCCCGACCAGGCGCACTGGTTCCTCAGGCTCCGACGCGAGTCCAGCAACCTCCGGGCGGCACTGGAGTTCTGTCTCGGCCACGAAGGCGAGGCCGCGACGGCCTACGACATCGCCGCGCCGATCTGGAACTTCTGGTTCGCCGGTTTCCTGCGCGAGGGCTACCGCTACCTGATCCGGGCACTCGAGCTGGCCACCGAGCAGACCGCGTCGCGGGCCTACGCACTCTGGGCCGCCAGCTATCTGGCCATGTTCGCCACCGACTTCGACCGCAACGCCACGATGCTCGCCGAGTGCGACGAGATCGCGGCAGGGCTGGACGACCCGCTGTTGCTGGCGCGCATCAAGGAGTGCCGGGGACAGGCGACGCTCTACCAGGGCGACATCCCCGGCGCTATCGAGCTGCTGGAGCAGGCCCGCCGCGAGTTCCGGGCGCTGGCAAACCCGCTCGGCGAGTTCGACACGCTGATCCTGCTGACCGCGTGCACGTTCTTCCTCGACGACCGGAGGGCAGACGAGTTCAGCCGACAGGCACTGGTGCTCGCGGAGCACCACCGCGCACAGTCGTCGACCGCCTACGCCCTGTGGGCGGTCGGCATCGCGCAGTGGCAGGCCGGTGACTTCGACCGGGCGACCCGGTCGCTGCGGAGGTCGGTGCGCCTGTTCCTGCCGATGCACGACCTGACCGGCATCAGCTTCGGCGTCCAGGCGCTGTCCTGGTGCGCCTCGTTCGCCGAGCCCGGCGAGCGGGCGGCCCGGCTGCTGGGAGCCGCCCAGGCCGTCTGGCGCACCAGCGGCGCCAAGGTCGACGAGACGACGGCCTACAGCGTCTTCGACAATCGGTCCGCCGACGCGTTGCGGGCGCTGGGCTCCAGGGTGTTCGAGTCCACGACCTTCGAGCAGGCGTTCGCCGAGGGTGCGGCGTACTCCTTCGACCAGGCCGTGTCACTGGCCCTGGGTGAGGACCGAGGCGACGAGACCACGTCGTCCGCGCCACCACGGACGCGAGCACGCGGTGGGCTCACCCGCCGCGAGCTGGAGGTCGCCGGGCTGCTCGCCGAGGGGTTGAGCAACAGGGACATCGCCGCCCGGCTCGTCATCTCGCAACGCACGGTCGAGACGCACGTCGACCACATCCTGGGCAAGCTGGGCATGACGTCCCGTGGCCAGGTCGCGAGCTGGGTCGCCGCGCAGGGCACCCCAGACCCGACTACGTAGCCGAAATCTACGTAGCGATCCCCGTATCTGTCCCGATTCCTGAAGCGGGGTCCATGGCCGACCTTGGAATGGCCGTCCACCACCATCCGAGGTCCCCGATGTCCCACGAACCGACGTCCACCCCCATCTTGTGCGGCGGGTCGTGCAACAGCCTCGGGTGGTGGCGGACCGGCAGGACCGAGGAGCCATGAGCAACCACCCGCGACCGCTACTGCTCGGCTACATCCGAGCCGACGTGCTCAAGGACCGCGCCGACCTGCCCCACGTGGAGGCCCAGCTCAAGGACTTCGCCCATCGTGAGGCGTTCACCCTCGGCGTCGTCTACGTCGAGCGGGGCTCCGCACCGGGTGCCTTCAACGCGCTGATGACCCAGGTGGCCAGCGACGACGCCGCCCACGGAGTCGTGGTCCCGGACCTGCGCCACGTCACCGTCGTCGAGCAGCTGGTCCTCAGTCGGCACGAGGAAGGCGCTCGAACCGCCATCTTCACGGCCAACTTCACCCCCCGCGCAGGCGGGCCTGGTGCGTGTCCCCCGAACCGCGCCAGGTCCGCCGTTCCATCCTTCCGACGCGTCGGCTGATCACCAGCGAGCCCGCGATGATCACTGCCCTGGACGCGGTCCTCCCCCAGAACGAGAGATTCCTCCGCGACCGGTTCGGCTCTCAGCTCCGAGACGGCGCGTGCGTGCTGGACGCCGACCACGAGGTGGGCTACGTCCGGCTCGAGTTCGGCACTCGGCGCGGCCCCGACTCGGCGTACTGGGACGGCTGGTTCAGCGTGACCCGCACCCGGGCGGAGCACCCGCTGCGCGGCAAGGTGACCCACGGACCGCTGGTCCAGCTCATCGGGGGCAACCCATGACCTGGAACACCGTCGTGGTCGCCCTCGACCGGCTCGCCGCCCAGCTGTCGACGATCCGGTCCGGCGGCGGGACGATCACCAGCAGCCGCCCGACGACCGGTGGCGTCGCTGTCACGTGGACGACACCCGCCCACTGACCATCGCGCCACGGTCACCTCGGTCAGGAGTGGTGTCGCCTTCGCACGCGCAGTGAGTCGGCGTCCGACGAGCCGTCGAAAGTGCCGGAGGTGGCGGTGGTGACGCTCACGGTCCATCGGCCTGCTCCCACCCTGGGCAGCCGCCACGACGCCGTGCCGTCGGCGCCGACGGTCAGCCACACCGACTCCTTCGGTGCGCCACCCTTGGACAGGACCAGGTGGACGGGCGCCGTGCCGGCGCCCGCGGGATCCGTGGCGAACCGGACGGTGGCCACCGCACCCCGGCCGCTCCGGTGCGGCCTCGACACCGAGACCTCGGTCGTCGATGACGCGCGTTGGACGACGAGGAGTGCGGTGTCCTCGCCGGGGCGGTACGCCGCGGAGCCGTCGTAGCGCACGAGCAGGGCGTGGTCGCCCACGCCGACCTGGGTCGTGTCGACGAGCACCTGCACCCGACCGTCCGGGCCGAGCATGCCGGCGCCGACCTGGCGGGCACCGGACAGCACCCGGACGGTCCCCGTGGGGGAGCCGGCCGGCCCGGTGACCCGCACCGTGACGCGGGCCGGCGCGCCGTACGCCGCGGGGCCGTCGGCCACGCCGAGCACGGTGGCCACCGGCAGCTCGGCGCCCACCTCGGGCACCACGAGGTCGTGGCTCGCCTCGACGTTGCCGGCCACGTCCACGGCGCGGTAGGACACGGTCGCGCCCGCGGCACCCACCTCGACGGGTGCGGAGTAGGTCGACCAGGCACCCCCGTCCGTCCGCGTCTCGACCCGGGCCAGGCCCGAGGTGGCGTCGGCCGCCAGCACGGACACTCGCCGGTCGGAGCCGAGGTTCGCCCGGCTGACCGGGTCCGTCGCGTCGATCGCGACCGACTTCTCCACCACCGCGGAGAGGTTGCCGGTCGTGTCCAGGGCCCGAGCCTCGACCGTGTGCTCGCCGTCGCCCGTGACATGGACGGTCACGCCGCTGCCGGCCGTGGTCGTCCACGGGCCGCCGTCCAGCCGGGTGTCGACCGAGGCGACCCCGGTCTCGTCCGCGGCGGCGACCACCGCGTCCGCCGGGTCGCTGCGCCACCAGCCCGCCGCGCCGTCGGGCGTGCCGGTCACCGAGACCGTCGGGTCGAGCGCGTCGGTCACGGTCACGGTCGCGACGGGGTCGTCCGCCGACCCCGACGCCACGGTGCCCTGCACGGTGAACGTCCCCGGAGCGGCGTACGCCGACGGCGGGACCGCGTCCCACGTGACCTCCGTCGGCCCGGTGCTGCCGTCACCGAAGGAGGCGGCCACCTCGTCCGGCAGCGCCGGGGCCACGCCCTGTCGGGTGCTGACCGCGGTGTCCTGCGTCGACGAGACGAGCAGGTCGGGCTGGAAGGCGCCGCGCAGGGCGTCCAGCTCGGCCTGGGTCACCGGGATCACCGTGCCGTGCCGCGGGCTGCTCGGCAGCTGCGCCGAGGGCACCGACGTCCAGGTCCCGGAGGCGAGGTCGTGAGTCTCGAAGGCGACGTACCCCTGCCCGCCGTGGTAGCTCGGCTGGTCGATGAACATGAACCAGTGCGACGGGTCCTCGTTGTCTCGGAACACGGTCGGGCCCTCGCCGCCGGTGAAGGTGCCGCCCCACGGGTTGGGCTGGCCCTGGCCCACCTTCTCCTTGACCAGCTGCCAGCCGGGGCTGGAGGTGGTCGTCGGCAGGGAACCGGTCACGGTCGCGCGGAGCGAATCCGACCTCTCCTGGCGCGGGATCATGTACGCCTCGTCCTTGACGAAGCGGTAGTACGTCGAACCGTCGCGCACGACGGTCGCGTCGATCATGCCGAGCCCGGTGCCGCGCTTGACGTCGATCCACGGCTGCGGGTCGCTGAAGGTGACGAAGTCGCGCGTGGTCGCGTACATCATGCGTTGGTAGGACGTGGTGATGTCACGGCCGGTGGTGCTGGTGCTCGGGTAGAGCGCGGAGGCCCAGTAGACGACGTACTCGCCCGCGGCCTCGTCGTAGTAGGCCTCCGGGGCCCAGGTGTTGCCGGCGAAGTCCGACGACACCTTCACGTGCCGCTGGTCCGACCAGTGCACGAGATCGGTCGACTCCCACACCTCGAGGTACTTCGAGCCGGTCTCCTGGGCCTCGCCGAAGTCGACGGCCGGGTAGGCCTTGAGGTCCGTGGCCAGCAGGTAGAACCTGTCGCCCTCGTGGCTGCGGATGATGAACGGGTCCCGCAGCCCCTGGGTGCCGAAGGTCGAGGACAGCACTGGTTGCCCGTCGTTCAGCGGGTCGTAGTCGAGCGGGTCGTCGCCCTTGCTCGCACCCAGGTAGATCTTCTCGCCGTCGTCGCTGCTCTCGCCCGCGAAGTAGGCGAAGGCGTAGGCCTCGTAGTCGGCCGGCGCCGGCGCCGGCTGGACCCGCACCACGATCGACCGCTGGGCGGTCGCGGCGTTCTTGGTGGCCGTGACCGTCAGGGTCACGTCGACCGGCTGCTCGCCGTGAGCGGGCCGGGTCACCTCACCGGTGGCGGTGACCACCGACGGGTCGCCCGAGGACCAGCTCAGCGAGGTGTCGTGCAGACCGGTGGTCGGCAGCCGCAGGTTGCCGCGCACGTCGTCGGCGTGCACGAGCGTCACGGCGGCCACCGCCTCCTGCGCCTTGCCCGCGTCGTCGAGCTCCTCGGGCACGACGGTGACCGTGATCGACTTGGTCTTCGAGACGGTGCCGCGGGTGACGGTGGCGGTCAGCGTCGCGGTCGCGCTGGGCTGGCCGTGCGCCGGCCGGTGCACCGTGCCGTTGCTCTCCACGACGGTCGCGTCGCTGGTGGCCCAGGTGATGGTGGTCCCGCTTGTCCCGCTGGCGGGCAGCGTGAGGTTCGCCGCGACCGCGCTGGTGTCTCCGAGGGTCAGCGCCGCGGCGTCCGCGTCGGCGGCCGCCGTGTTGGTGTCGCTCGCGCTCTCGGCGGCCTCGGCGGCGGTCAGTGCGCGGGAGTAGATGCGGAAGTCGCGCAGCCGACCCTTGAACGAGGCGTCCCCGGAGTACGCCGAGCGACCGAGCTGGTTGAGCGTGGTGGTGCCGTCCGGCGTGCCCAGCAGCGAGGGCTTGGTGGTGAGCGCGTTGTTCTGCGCGACCAGCACGCCGTCCTCGTAGAGCTTGCTGTTCCCAGGCGTCGCGACACTGCCACCGGTGATGCTGAACGTGACGTGCCGCCACTGCCCGGTCGGGGTGCCGCCGGCGCGCGAGGCGCTCTGCTCGGTGGCGAAGCCGTTCTCGGCAATGGTGGCCCGGAACCGGCCTTGGGCGTCGTTGGTCGTGAACAGGTAGCCGGTGCCGTTGGGCCAGGCCGCGCTGTTGCCGAGGTTGTACATGAACCAGTTGCCGGACAGCGCGGGGTCGACCCAGACGTCGAAGTCGACCGTCACGTTGTCGAGCCCGGACAGCAGGTTGTCGGGGAGCTTGATGTAGTTGCCCGAGGAGGCGCTGCCCCCGCCGAAGGTGAAGCCGTCCCCGCCGTTCCAGGTGGCCGACCCGGTGACCGTCCCGGTGCGGCCGTTGCCCGAGGAGTCGGCGGCGGAGGTGCCGCTGGTCTCGTCGAGCTTCCACCAGCCGACCAGGTCGGTGGACAGGTCGCCCTCGACCGCGTGGGCGGGCGCGCCGCCGGCGACCGCGAGGCCGCTCACCGACGCGGCCAGCACGACGCCGGCGGTCAACCACGAGCTCAGCCGTCCGCGCGTCGCGCGGGTTTCCCTGGTCGCCATGGTCCTCGTCTCCTTGGTCGTGCCGTCGGTCTGGTCACTCATCGGCCGGCCCTCCGCACCCGGAGGGCGACCTCGGCGGAGGACCCCACCACGCTGGTGGAGCCGACGTACGTCGCTGCCAGCTGGTAGCGGCCCTTGCGGTGCAGGGTCAGCTGGACGCTGCCACTGCCGTCGGTGAGCGCGACGGTGCGGGTCAGCACCGTCTTCCCGCCCTTGCGGACCACGACCTGGACGCTGCCGAGGACGGGCGCGCCGGCCGCCACGTGCACCGTGACCGTCACCGGTCTCTTCGTGGTGGGCCGGTGCGGCCGGACCGCGACCGTCGTGCTCGAGCCGGCGCGGACCACCTCGACGCCGACGGTGTCCTGCGAGGCCTGGTGGCCGGCGTCGCCGGCGTAGGAGACCGTGAGCGAGTGCGTCCCGACGCCGAGCGCGAAGGCCGGGACCGTCAGCTCCGTGCGGCCCGCGACCAGGGCACCGGTGGCCAGCGGCGTCCCGGACCGGGACAGCGCGACCGGGCCGGTGGCGACCCCGCCGCCGGTGACCCGCACGCTCACGCGCACCGTGCCGCCGAGCGCCACCTGCGCGGGAGTGGCGACGGCCGCGGTGGACGTCGCGACCGGCTGCGCCTGGGCCGGCGGCACCGCCAGGGTGCCCGCGGCCTCGACGTTGCCGAGCGCGTCCACGCCCCGGTGGCCGAGGGTCACCGCGTCGGCGCCGACCGCGACCGGGCCGGCGTACGCCGTCCAGGCTCCGTCGCCGAGGCGGTACTCGATCGTGTCGAGCCCGGAGCCCGCGTCGGCGCCGACCAGCGTCACGGTGCGCGCACCGACGTCGAAGGACGCCTGCGTCACCGGGGCCGTGGTGTCGATGCCGACGGTGACCGGGCGGATCTCACCCACGTTGCCGGTCGCGTCGACGGCCCGGACCTGCACGGCGTGCACGCCGTCGCCGGTCACCTGGACCGAGCCGGAGGCGCCCGGCAGCTGCTGCCACGCGGCCCCGTCCACCGACACCTCGAGGTGGTCGACCTCGCGGTCGTCGGTCGCGACCACGTGGACCGTCGCCGGATCGGCGTACCAGCCGCCGGCCTCGTCGCCGGTGACCGTCACGTCGCTGACCACCGGTGCGACGGCGTCGACGGTGTGCAGCCGGAGGAAGGTCACCGACGACGCCGGGAACTCGTAGTCGAAGTCGTCGGAGATGCCCGAGACCTGCCGGGTCCTGGGCTTCACCGTGCCCGGCGCGGCCTTGGTGTTGGTCGCGGTCAGCGCACCCGACAGGGTGGTGACCGTCGCCGTCGGCTCGACACCGGTGTCGGACACCTGGACCCGGGTGCGGACCGGCGCCGTGGCGGTGTTGACCACCTTGGCCACGAGGTCGCCGGTGTCGGTGTCGCGGGTGACGACCTGGAACAGCTTCTCGCTCGCGTCCGACTGGTCGTAGTTGAGCTGGAGGACGCCGTCCTTGTAGAGGGAGATCGTGGTGCCGTCGACCACGATCTTGAGGTGGTAGGTCGTCCCCGTGGTCACGCCGGTGCCCTCGAGCGCCTTCACCTCGCCGGCGCTGCCGCCGTTGGCGCGCTGCAGCACCGACCGCGTGTTGTTCCAGCCGCCGAGGTTCCACCAGTAGAAGTCGTTGGGACCGCCGGCCGCGAAGCCGACCAGGAAGCCCTCGTTGCCGGACAGCTTGGTGGCGTCGAGCTCGAGGGTGTAGTTGCTCCAGTCCTTGGCGTAGGCGTCGGTCACGATGCTGCGGGCGTCGTTGACCGAGGTGGACGACTGGACGTAGCGCCCGCCGCTGACCGCCCAGGTCCCAGCGACCGGTGACCACTGCGAGGCGTCGGCGAAGTCGTCACTGAACACGGTCGAGCCCGATGCGTTGTCGGTGACCGTCACGTTGTCGTAGGCGGCGCTGGTCGACCAGGTGGAGAGGAACACGCCACCGTCGATGTCGGCCGGCTCGTTGACGGCTCCGTCGAAGGTGCTCGGTGCGACCTCGTCACCGACGTTGGTGCCGAAGAGCTTCTGCACCTCCCAGTCCGTGGACTCCCACGACTCGTCGTTGTCGAACCAGATCGCGTCCGGCGACCACTGGACGGCGGACTCGTTGGCGAGCAACGGGGCGTAGGACGCCAACCTCACGACGTCGGCGTTGCGCTGCAGGCCGGTCATGTACGACGCCTCGACGAGCGCGTTGTTCCACGTGTTGCCACGCGAGGCGTACTCACCGAGGAACACCTTCGGCCCGTCGCGGTCGTAGTCGTCGTAGCGGTGGTTGTTCGCGGTGAACCAGTCCGGGTCGTTGTAGTAGTGCTCGTCCACCAGGTCGACGTGCTGCGCCCGGTTGAAGGCCCACAGCGTGTCGAAGCGCGAGCCGCTGTCGTCGGGCCCGGAGTTCGACACGATCTGGATGTCCGGGTACGCCGCCGCGATGGCATCGCGGAACTCCGGGAAGTTCGCCTCGAAGGTGGTGGTGTTCTCCTCGTTGCCGAGGCCGATCATCTTCAACCCGAACGGCTCCGGGTGGCCGAGCGCGGCGCGCCTGGCGCCCCACTGGGTGGTGACGTCACCGTTGGCGAACTCGATGAGGTCGACGGTGTCGTCCACCCAGCGCTGGATCAGCGCGGGGTCGTGCATCTCGGGGATGGTCGACCCGCAGCCGTTGGCGCCGACGGAGACCACCGGGAGCGGCTCGGCGCCGAGGTCCTCGGCAAGCTCGAAGTACTCCAGGTACCCGATGCCGTAGGACTGGTTGTAGCCCCAGAAGTTCTTGTTGGTCGGCCGTTCCTCGACCGGGCCGATCGTCTCCTTCCACTGGTAGGTCCGCCGGCGGTCGGCGTAGCCGCTCTCCTCGTAGCTGCGGAAGGTGCCGACGTTGGTGACGCAGCCGCCGGGGAACCGGACGAAGCCCGGGTGCATCGCCGCGATCTTCTCGGCGAGGTCCTTGCGCAGCACGCTCTTGCCGTTGACAGGGCCGACCCACCGGTCGGTGGGCATCAGCGAGACCATGTCGAGCCCGATCACCGACGGGGCGCCGGCCAGCACCACCAGGCGGGCCGCGTCCGTGGTCTGGGAGGCGGTGAGCGTGTAGGGGTACTTGGCCCAGGTGTCGCTGCCGTCCAGCGAGACGGTGGCGCTTGCGAGCACGGCGTTGCCGGCCGCGTTCTCGAGGCGCACGGTCAGCGTCTGCGCCGTGGTGCTGCGCGCCCACAGGTAGCCCTCGTAGGTCGCGTCCTGCTTCAGCGCGAAGCCGTTGTTGTAGCCGGCGTTCCGGATCCCGTCGCCCGCCGCGGCCGCGGTGAGCCGCAGCTGGTTGCGGTTCATGGCGTTGAGCCGACTTGCGTCGTTCACCACCGACGCAGTCGTGCCGGTGCCGCTCCGGTCGAGGACGGACCACGCGGTCATTCCGGTGTAGGAGCCGTTGTCGGTGGAGTTGAACTCGAAGGACCGGTTGCGCACCAGCTCGGCGTACAGGCCGCCGTCCGCTGCCCAGTTGATGTCCTCGAAGAAGATCCCGAACATCGTGTCGCTGATCGAGGCGCCGGTGCCGTCGCCGTCGATGTCGAGCGTGGCGATCGAGTCGTCGACCTCGGTGAGCAGGAATCGGACGGCGTCGGCCTCGGCGCCGGTCTCGAGAGCACCCTGCGCTCCGGCCACGACGTAGGTGGCGGGGTCGGATGCGTCGTGCAGCACCACCTTCGCGCCCCCGGCGTCGGTGATCCGCAACGGCGTCGGCTCGTCGGTCGGCGCACCCAGCACCAGCTCACCGTCGGCCAGCACCAGCGGGGCGCTGTCGGTGGACAGGCCCACCGCGCCGTCACCCAGCGCCTGGGCGTGCAGCCGCAGGCTTGCGGTCGGCTGGTCCTCGGTGAGCACCAGGGCCCCGCCCTGGACCACCAGGTAGGGCGCGTCGCCGACGGCCTGCACGACGAAGGAGCCGCTCGGCACGACGTCCGCTCCCTCGGCGTGCTCGATGCTGAACGAGTCGAACGCGGCCGGGAGCGTCGTGCCGTCCTGTGCGGCCAGCGCGTAGAGCCCGACCTGGGTGGTGTCGAAGGAGACGGTGGTGCTGCCCGCAGTGACCCACGCGGAGGTGGTGCTGTTCCACCAGCTGCTCGTGATGGTGTCGCCCGTGCGCTGCAGCCTCAGCTTCTCCGCCGCGGAGCCGGGCCGGTCCGCGAAGCTGACGGCGCTGAAGCTCGCCGCGCTCTCGACGTCGGTCTCGACGGCGATGCCGCTGGGTGACAACGCGCCCACGAAGGTCAGGCCGGACCGGACGTAGTTGTCCATGTCCTGCCAGGCGATCAACCCGGCGCCCTGGTAGACCTTCGCGACGGCGGCGGACACCTCCGCGGTGGCTGTGAAGTCGCCGGCCGGCACGTCGAGCACGACGACGTTCTTGGCGGTGTTCGCGCCCTGGTAGGTGTCTCCGGTCTGCCCGTTGATCCGCAGCGCACCACCGGAGACCGACAGCTGGTCCGCGGCGGGGTTCACGACCTGCCAGCGTGACCCGAGGCTGTCGCCGTCGAAGGCGTCGGTCCAGGTGACGGTGGACGCCGAGGCGGAGCTCACCGCCACCGACGGGGACGTGCTGCTCGGGGCGGCGGTGAGGCCGGCGACGGCCAGCGCACCGACCAGGAGGCGGAC
>Ga0075368_10000603_pt1 | contig 10838 bp, 12 predicted proteins | sample EndMethybrTD3033_FD_71518 | JGI IMG/M metagenome (GOLD analysis project Ga0075368, IMG submission 71518) | Populus endosphere microbial communities from Tennessee, USA - Endosphere MetaG P. TD hybrid TD303-3 | ecosystem: Host-associated > Plants > Roots > Endosphere | place: USA: Tennessee... | reverse complement strand
GGCGGGGACCGACGCCGCGATGCTCAAGTCCGACGGTTCCCAGGCGACACAACTCGCACAGGATATTACGGTCCAGATCAACACGGTCTACGCGGTCACGTTTCAGGCCAAAATCAACACGGCAACGGCCACTGGCGAGTTCATCGTTCAATTCACCGACGGCGACGGGAACGTACTCCAAAACGACGCGGGAGCCGACCTGTCATACACCCGAAACGTCAACGGAGAGATTACGACGAGCTACCAGCAGTTCATCGTATTCTTCTCAACGCCCCGGCAACTCCCGTCCACGGTCCAATTGCAAATCGGATACTCTGTAGCGGCAACCGCCAATCGCGAATTGACAATCGACCTCGTACAGGTGTTCACACCGGTCGGACTCTACGGGGCACCGAACACGGGTACTCGCGGCCCGTGGGTGGCAGCGGTTGGCAACACGGACCCGTCCGCCGTCAACGACACCTACGCCCTCGACTTCACAAACTCCCTCACGACGAAATCGTTCGTCTTGGGACTCCAACGACTCTATGACCTGAGGGGACAGGGACTGTATATTCCGTCGAGCGTGTCACCGACGATCTCTGATACTCTCGTCAGTCACTAGTAATTAAACAATCGTCGCCCACTTGGGAGGTAATCAATGGCCGAGGCGACCGATCAACAAATGCAGAAGTATCATGACGAGCGGTTGCGTCCGTTCGCCGAGGCGTTTCGTAACCTGTTCTTACAGGCGGCGGACCACTTTTCCGTCATTGACGAGGTTTTTGAACGGGCGTCGGGTAGCAATCAGTGGGATGACGGCCGTGCTGATGGTCCCCCGGTCCTCATGCATTCGGGGGGGAGTGCTGACCCCGACTCGATTGAGAACTTCAACCTCCTCTTGGTGCGACTCGAACAACTCCGCACGGGCACGTTTGACAACGTCGGGGAGGCCAATCAATTTGCTTCCCTGTGGATTGTATTGCAGAACGCTATCGTCCGGCCCGTGACCATTACGTGAGGTGAGTCTTGTCGGTCACGGCATTCCCGACGATCCTCTTTCTGAACGGCACCGGCAGCGATTCGTCCGCGTCGGGTGCGGGTCCGTCCACGGCATTAACAGGAACGGCGGGAACAACTGACGGGGCCGGGACGACCGTGACCCTCGACTCGGGAACGGACCTGACGAACGTAGCGACAGACGGCTCCCACGTCATTTACTTGGTCGATCCGACGGCGGGGCATCGTAATTTTGCCGCGATCAACGGCAAGGCGGGATCGGGGGGTGCGACTCCGACCGTAACAGTAGAACAGGCATTCTCGGCAACGGTGGGACCGTTCTCGTGGGCCATCGGCGGGATTCGGGCCACCATCGGTTCGGCGTCGAGTCGCCTCCTGTTCGACAACAACACCGGCAACGGGGACGCGATGCCGGGGTGGACCATGCAGATGCAATCGGGACATACCGAGACGACTGGACGTATTGACATCTACCGCGATGCGACCGCCGGGGCAATCCAACTCAAGGGTGACCCATTGGCGGTAGTCATGCCCGTACTCACCTGTAACGAATCGGGTAACCCGTTCTTCGTACTGCGGGCGGCTGGACAGCGGCTCATGGACTTTGCGGCCAAAAATAATCAAGCGGCGAACACCTGCCGATTTGCGGTATGTCAGGCGGTCAACGTCCTCCGCGGCATCGTGTGTGCGGACGCGGCCGAACCGTTTCAGAAGTTTGCCGAGATACAGGTGACGGGTACGGTGATTAACGGGTGCGACATCGGATTCCTGACAGACTACGGCATATACGCCCAGCAACCGGGCGTGAGCATCATCGGCAATTTCATCCACGACTGCGGCAGTTTCGGAGTTAAGTTCGACGATCCGCTCTCGATGAACCTCTCCTCCAACGTCATCGCCAACAACGCGGGCGACGGGGTAATCGTCGTCACGAATTCATCCTCGAACCGCTCCATCGAGATCATTCAGAATACGATTGACAACAACGGCGGCGACGGAATTGACCTGTCGTCCGGATTGGTCGCGAAGGCCAACGTCGTCACCAATCTCATCACGAACAACGGCGGGTACGGGATACGATTCAATGGTTCCGAAACGATTGCGACTCTCCGTGCACAGGCGATCATTAACAGTGACAACACGTTCAATAACACGTCGGGGGCCACGAACCTTACGGGGGCGATTGTCAACGACCCTGGACTCGACCCGGAGTACGCGGGCGGGGGGGACTACACCCCCACGAACACCTCCCTCCAAGGGGTCGCATTCCCAGCATCTGTCAACGGGTTCCCCAACTACGCCTACCCTGGAGCGATTCAGCCCCAGGGGAGTAGTGGTTCGGGGGGCGGTGCTAATTTACTCGGTAACGGAACACTGGTGAGCGGATGACATACAGGGGAGATTTTTCACCGGCGGCAACCGTCGTCCTGAAATTCAACACGGCGTCATTCGCTGGCGGTTCCCCAGTTACGTTGGCGGGAACCCCCGCCGTCTCCGTCTACAAGTCGGGATCAACGACCGAATCCACGGCGGGCGTGACGCTCAACGTCGATTACGACAGTCGCACGGGCCTGCACAACGTTTCCATTGACACTTCGGCAGACGGTACGTTTTATTCCGCCGGTTCGGATTTCGAGGTCGTGATCACAACCGGTACAGTCGGTGGAACTTCCGTCGTCGGCCGGGTAGTGGGGTCGTTTTCCCTCAATAATCGCAGTGCCCTCCGACCATCGACGCCGGGGCGAACACTCGACGTGACGACCACCGGCGGGGCTGGCATCGACTGGGGTAACGTCGAGAACCCGACGACATCTCTCAATCTGAGTGGGACGACGATTTCCACGTCCCAAGTCGCGGCATCCGTGACGGGTGCGGTCGGTAGCGTAACCGGAAACGTTGGGGGCAACGTAACCGGAACCGTCGGGGGCGTGACGGGTACAATAAGCGTATCCTCGATTGCCGTATCAACCACGATTACAATCGGGTCCACTCTAACAGTCACAGGGGGCATCGCATCCAATGTCACAGGTAATATCACAGGCAATCTTTCGGGAAGCGTGGGATCGGTTACAGGGTCAGTGGGCAGTGTTGCAGGGGCGGTTGGGAGCGTCACCGGGAATGTGGGCGGGAATGTCGTCGGGAGTGTTGGGTCGGTTGCAGGGGCGGTTGGGTCTGTTACAGGTGGAGTGGGGGGAGATGTCACCGGAAAAGTTCTCGGAGGAGGTAGCGGAACTATCACAGGTGATGGAGTGCGTGCTGCGAGCGTCACGGGCAACGTCGGAGGAAACGTCACGGGAAGCGTTGGCTCAGTTGCCGGGGCAGTGGGTTCAGTAACAGGTAACGTCGGGGGCAACGTCGTAGGGAGTGTCGGGAGTACGCCAACGGCATCGGCCCAACTCGTCAAGGTACTTGCGGCAGTGTATGACTCGGCAGCGAGTAACGGAACTGATACTTTGACACTCTCGAACGGGGCGACCCAAACGATCAATCTGACAACGGGTGCGAGGACCACGGCGGGGTAACGGATGGCAACGACTCTCGTATCTGTATCCTCACACGGACTCTTCGCCTCGGGGAGTGGTCCGACGTGCGACTACCCCTCTGAGGATGACGTGAGGGACGGGGTGGACTACGCATTCGGGGCCATGACGGGCAACGTCGTACTCCCCGATGAGGATGACGTACTATTAGGCACAGGTTACGGATCGGACGGGACTGAGTTCACCGGCACACTCGACGTCCCAACTCCTCCGTCTCCTTCACCCCCCCAGTGGGGAACGACCCCCTTCGCGGCCATCGCCTACGCCATCGTAAACCGCGTCTCCCTGATGACGGGCATCCCACAGGCGTACATCGTCCCCGTGGCCAACGACAAGTACACAGTTACCATTGAGGAACCGTTCTTCTGTTATATACAGTTTTATCGAGTACAAGAACCTCGTGACCCTGCATTACGATACACCGACTCGGGGGCTGGAAGACGATCAACGAACGTTGGACGACGAGTACGAGTCTATATTTATACCAGATCATCAGAGGATGTAGCGGGAACTGACTTCATCGCTCTCTTTGGAAGAAATCCATCACAGGACATTGCAACTCCACCTGTGTATCCCGGACAGTTCGTAGCCGAAGAGGTAATATTCAACGCCCTCAACAACTGGATGCCGGTGAGTGCCGACGACGAACCCCTTACGTTGACTCCGCTCCATCCGCTCGACTCCTCCGAAGAACCCGAGCGTCGCAACGAAGACTCAGATGGGTTGTTAAGATCGTGTCTCGATTGGGAAATTGTGTATAATCTCGCGGTAGACCCCCGTGATCCTCCACCGCAATAACATGTACCCCGAGCAAGCGGCATTCGAGAAACAGATTGACGAGAATCCGCTCGATGGGGATAATCACCTCATTTACGCAGACTGGCTAGACGATCACGGGCAGAGTGATGAGGCAGCGTTTCGAAGGAGCATAGGCGAGTGGCACAAACAGAAGAGTTGGGCGTATGTAAATCACAATGATATACCTGAAAATGCACGCCCCATGTACTCCCATTCGATAAGTAGTAATTATCAGGCGTTACCCAGTGGGGTAGAAAAAGAATATCTGCCTTCCTATCTTATTCACAATCGGGATACAGATTTTTATACTACTGACGACAAACATCCAAGAGTAATAAGTACTCGGTATTCTTGGAAATCATACAGGGACATGGAAAATGCCCTTCGAGAAGCCTTCATGAAAAAGCGGCAACAGAATTCCACCAAGTTTTGGCGAACTAGGAGAGCGAGGAGATTTTCTCGCAAAATGAAGTAACGTATGGCGACTGTAAAACATCTGTCATACGCCGGAATTACAATACCACTCATCACTCCACAGATGGAAGAGTGGGTAAACTACTACCATTCTCAGGTCAACTTTGAGGACTTCTCCGCTTGGAATTTCGACCAACCCGGACTCCAACAACTCCCAACTCCTTCGATCCCCACTCCCCCTGAACTCAAGTGCGGGACACTATTTTGGCCTACAGGTGTCACCCGTCCCGCGTGGTTCCACTTCATCACGACAACCGAACGACTCAATCTGATTAAGTCGACACAGGGGGCAACGAATTCGGCTCAATCACTTCTCATGTATGACGGTCGGACGGGTAAGACGGTTACCGCTCAGATGTACATGCTCCCCGAGAGGCCACTGAATCAACTCGGACATGCTTCTTCGGATGCGTGGATCGTCACCCTCACTGACGCGAGGTGGTATTGGCACTGGCGGCGTGGGATCATCACGCAACCGTCATCGTGGAACAACCTCTTCCAGCAAATCGCATCGATCCTCGGAATATCGATCACCGTTGACACCGTTGACCCCCGCTACGCAACTCCATCCTCGAAGTGGACACTCCCTTACCGAGGCGGAACGTCGGTCATTCTCGATGCGGCGGCAGCGGCAGTTGGACAACGAGTCGTGGTCGGACTCGACGGAAGTGTTAGGACTGTCAATTGGGAAACGGCCCGATTAGCCGCGTCAACGTACACGACGGCGAATGCCCACGTCGTTAGCGGGGGACTGATCGACGAGTTGGGGATCGCACGATACGTACCCTCAGCAATTCGCACCCTATTTCTAGACGCCACGGAACCGACATCCCCCAATCCGCACGTCGAAACGAAAACTCTCGCCTCACTCGCGATTTCTCAGTACGGATCGTCAACGGGAGTCAGCGAATATTACCAAACTCTCAATGCGGACATCAACTACACCGGTGCGAACGCGACCGAGGTGAGTAACTACGCAGTTGCAGCCTCCGAGGACTGGTACGGGTGGCGTCTCTCCGATCTCGACTTGGTGTATCCCGGAATCGAACCGTGGGTGATGACCGGGTGGGAAGATTCCGTCGAGTGGACCATTCAGAAACGGGAGACGGAACCCTACGCATCGACACTCGTTCGTAGAGGTCCGTGGAACGACTTCCAATCGGGTGATTGGTACGTGGAGAATCAGGGGAGTGGTAGCGGGTGCCTCAATCCTCTCGTTCCCCTCACGGTATCCTGTGAAGGAGGTACGAGAACCGGAACCGTCACGACGTTCTCCATCGCCGAAGTCAACGGAAAGCCCAAATTACAGGAGTGTGGCACCGAAGACGTAGACCTAGGAGTGTGCTCAGAACTCGGTCCCGTCTCGACGCCGATTACGACAGGCGTTTGTCCCGTATTCACGACGATCTGTTATACCGACTGTAACGGCGATCCACAAACGCTCCGGGTCGTCACGGATATTACAGTCCGAAAGGTCTTTGCCACCCTCGACTCCGTGGAGGGGGTGTCGAGTTGTGAGACGAGTCCCGAAGACTGTGGTAGTGGCGGTGGTTCCGGGGGGTGTGGTGGCAATCCAATTTGTGACCCGCTACCCGATTGCTTCCCCGCGTGTGAACAGTGTCCTAACGGGATGAGTTCGCGGTGGACGTTCGCGTTCGGTGAACTTGAGGTGCAACTCTGCAACCTGACGAACCCCACCGACGGTAATCAATGCCGGTTCCTCTCTAGCGACTTGAATTGGGAGATGAAGTACGACGCGGCTAATGGGGTCTGGTCACTCGTCAACAAGATTACCGGAGCAACATACTTCATCCTCGCTTCCGAGTTCAGTTGCACCAATGCCAATACTTTCGAGGGGTCAAGTGGTAATATCACGATCAATCCCGAGGCAAGTTGTGGAAGTTGCGAACCTGCTGGATGTGGTACAGAATTGACTCTTGGAGTTCCTGTGTCAGGGTCTACAACATCAACGTGCCTTAATTACGGATTCGCCGTTCCGGAAAATGGTAACTACAAGGTTACCGTTACTAATACCTCCGGAACGGCGAATACTGGACTCTACCATAACGCTGTCTGTAACGATATTGGGACTGCCATATTTCCAGCCAACCCACTTAACATCGCCAGCGGAGACTCAGGATGTCTCAGTCTTAATGGACAAATCAAGTGTACTAAACTCTATTTCTGTGTAAGGAGGGTTGGTGGTTCGGGATTAATTGGATTCAACATCGTTGTCGAAGCGGGAAGCTGTTAAGGATTTTCGACGGCAGTAACGATTACTACAGTTCCGTCAGGTTGATCGAATCGGAAACTCCATCGTGTCACTGTAGGATCAAGTGCAACTTGTTCCCCGACACGATCAACCTTGAGTTGTACCCGTTTTGTTGGCTGAACGGGAACTAATTTACCATCTGGACCGGGATTCATAAAAACCGCACCATCAGGATATGACATGGTGAACTTTTCACCGAGTTTGAATGGAGAAGATAGTATCTGAGACTGATTGGATTTTCCTCCAAAGAGATATCCAACGGTCACCCCAATTATCAGTGTAAATAAGATGATTACCCGCAGTTCCCATTTAGCACGACGCGATAGGGGAATCTGGCTTAAAGACGACATGGCGGACTCCGGTATTCGAGGACCAAATTAGTCACTCGATAATCGAGTATACATCGACTCGATGATTGAGTCAAGGAGTGTGGGAAAAATGACGAGCTACGAAAGTCAGGTTACAGCGTTCAAAGCGAAGAAATCGGTTGGAGGGACTACGCCGGTTCCCCTTACGACCGTGGATTGTCGATTCCTCGGGGAGAAAATCGTAGGGCAACCGTGTGCAACCCCCCTCTTCAAGTGCAACAAGTTCGGGGAGATTACAAGCCGGTGGACCAAGTGCGATAAAGCCACTCGGCATTGTGCAACGTGTCAGGTTCCCGATGATGAGAAGTTCCCCAAAACGGTTTCGTCACACCTACCGATTCTCCCAATCCAACCTATCCAAGTTCCCCAAACTCCCAAAATCTATGGTCCCGTAGGTAAGCGGCATCTGATCTATCACATCCTCCCCGTGAGTGGAAATGGCGTGTGGCGAAAGGGGGTCGATCAACTCCGGATGCGATGGAGTCTCTTCACGGGCAAGAAAATCGTGACCGTGGCGACCGGGGGGCACGTTCAGGAGCGGGTAGATAACAGTGAACGGGTCGGTTCGTCAACTCGGCGACTTAGTATCGAAACTATCGATGTCGTGAAGAGATACCTCCCCGCTGATACAGATGTGATTGAGGTACACAACGACCCGAACACATGGGAACTCGTGAGTTGGCCGCTACTCTGGAATCAGGTTCTCGATGAAATTAACTCTGATGATGCTGTACTCTATGCCCACGCGAAGGGGGTCACACGGAAAGTTACGTCACCCTGTCATTTGTGGACCGATCTCCTCTACACACTTTCCCTCGATCATTGGGGAGTAGTCGAAAAGTTGTTCAATAACAATCGACTCGTCGTCGGCTCATTACTGAAAATGGGTCCGTACTTCGGAGGTGTCCTTTCAGGTAGTCGATGGCATTATTCGGGGAACTTTTGGTGGACGAGAGCGGGGGCAATCCGAGAACGTCTCGAAAGTGTTCCCGTTCCCATCGACCGTTGGGCAACCGAGGCATGGATCGGGATTGCATTTTCACTTCATGAGGCGGGAGTAATTTTCTCTCCCCCTTATGGCGTCAATCACTTATACTCTCCAATAGAGATGCAAAAGTTGATGGTGTACTATGACCGGTGGCTTGCATTGAATCCGCCGCACATTCCGGTAACGCCCGATGACACTGGTTGAGACGTTAGCAGTAATTGGTGCAATCGTTGGTCCGATAGCAACGGTAATGACACTCCATATCAATCGACTTCGTGAACAGGATAAGTTAAAGTTCGACCGGGAGTACAGTATCCTTGAATCACGGGTGACAAAGTGCGAAGTAGAGTGCAAGGAAAAAAGTGACACACTCGTAATCGAACGGACCAAACGGGAAGCGGCAGAACTTCGAGTCGTGAGACTGGAATCTGATAATTCAGCTTACGAACGGGAGATCAGGAATATCAAGGAGGAGAATCGAATGCTCAAGGAAAAACTCTATGGGGGCGAATCGTGAGGATGCTAACTAACACCGAAACTCTTGATCTCCTCGCCGATAACCTTGCACTCTTCGAAGTAGAGATGACAACGGGGATTATTAACTGGGCATCGAAGACGTTGGAGAGAATGTTCGGGTACAAGATTACAGGAGATTTGGAGGGGAGGCCAATTGAAGTACTGATTCCCGACGATGTGAGAGACAAACACGCGAAGGAACACCGCCCGTCATTTGCGGCCAACCCCGAGCCGCGTCTCATGGGACGGAAACTCTATCTCACAGGTAAGAGAAAGGATGATTCGGTATTCCCAGTTGAAGTTATGCTCCTTCCCCGTGCGGCAAATAAACAACGGGTTATTGTCGGTGTTGTTCTAGACCTGTCTGACCGTACTACACCTCTCGCCTCGTCACTGAGTAAACATTAACCGAGAGTTGCCATGTCCGATGAAAAAGAACCTGTCGTCGTCAACTCGTCACAAATCGGCGGGGCGGCGGATGGCATCTCCAAGGGACTCACCCGTATCGGCAAGTTAGAACAGAGTCAAATACTCTCCCTTATTGCGTGTGTCGGGATGTTGGTGATGGGGGGACTACTTAGTTATGGATCGTGGGCGGATCGCGAGGACAAGAAGGAGGAGAGACGAGATAAACAGGAGGCCGATGCTACTAAGATGCGAGAGTACAACGCTCAACTCGAACTTTCTCGACAGAATTGTGCAATCGAGTGTGAAAAGAATCGTCGCGAATCTCGTGAGCAATTGAAGATGATGCTCGATCACCATTCAGCCGAGTCCGAACGGAATACCACGCGGATTATTACCGCAATTCGTGAGAAGAACGTCAACGGGCCGTAACCACACAATCCTCGATTACGATGTAGAAGTCACAGCGGGGGGAACGCCACTTGCCATCGCGAATAACAGATGTAACTTTCCCGACGACCGTCACGGGATCTTTTGAAGGAAATACAGATACCTTTATGATAATTGCCGGTGGTACAGTTTGATCCATTGCCCATACATGGAGTTCTCCTCCGACAATTCGACTGTGAGTACTCTCGATACGGACGCGAATTTTCTGACCGATGTAGGCTGATGCCGTTTGATGATCCTTGAGTAACGAGTCTTTTCCTACATCGTAAACAATGTCAGCTTTTGGTTGTGTCGTCGGTTTCGGTCCACAGGCTAGACACAATAACGATAGCGAGAGGATTAGGCGAGACATGGCGAAAACACCTAAGTCCGAGGGTAAGAAACCATTGGCCAAACCTAAGTCTACCACGGGACGGGCGAGAAGTACAAAGTCGGTTGCGTCGAACGAGTGCGAAGGGTGTTGCTGCTGCCAAGGGAAACCGGCATGGAGTGTACCATTCTGCGAAGATGATAACTGTAACTACCGCAGTCCACCAAATATATTCGCCTGTTTCGTATTCGACCCTTCCCGTTCTCCCCAAGTCGGCCCGTATTGGGAGAAACCCGCTAACTTCCCCGCGAACGAACTACTCGACCTGTGGAACGCGATGGTAAGTAGTTTGAGTCAACCGAGTGTTGCGGCTCTATGGTCACTGCTCATTAACAACATGAGTACAACAGACAAATCGAATCTCGCAGCGGCTATCGTCAACAACCTCCAATGCAACCCGATGTGTTCGTGTGGCGAAAACACCTGTACGTGTACCGCCACGATGCTTTCAACGTGACCCATTTCCAAGGAGTCTCCATGAAGTATCTGTTCTCAACGGTATTTTTGATCCTGACGAGTTCTCTATGCCTATCCCAAGACATTGTTGTTGACAAGAATCCCAGTGATCCAACCGGGTTCGTGACCGTCAAGTTCAAGTTGTCCAAGGGGGATGATGTCCAGTGGGAAGTGTCCCCGAAGCCGACCGACAAGAGGACAT
>Ga0075368_10000601_pt1 | contig 10841 bp, 10 predicted proteins | sample EndMethybrTD3033_FD_71518 | JGI IMG/M metagenome (GOLD analysis project Ga0075368, IMG submission 71518) | Populus endosphere microbial communities from Tennessee, USA - Endosphere MetaG P. TD hybrid TD303-3 | ecosystem: Host-associated > Plants > Roots > Endosphere | place: USA: Tennessee... | reverse complement strand
TTCGGACAGGGCGGTCTTGGCCGAGGAAGCGGCCAGGATCAGTTCCGAAACGCGGGCACGGACGGTGTAGTCCTGGTAGGCCGGCAGAGCGACAGCAGCCAGAATACCGATAATCGCAACGACGATCATCAGTTCGATAAGTGTAAAACCTTTTTGTAGCGATTTCATGTGTAGGCCCCTGGTTGTAGGTGGTGTGAAAACAAAAATTCGGAGTCTCTGAGGACGGGATCTGTCTGTATTCAAACGGTCCTTGATGCTTAAGTGCATGAATGATGCCAATCCGTGCATGCAGATAGTTGCTGCAGCGCAATGCAACTTGTCCCGTAAGGGCAACTTGGCTTTTGGATGCCCGGTTTGCCCAAAATACAGGGGTAGACACTGCATTTATACAAAATTAACAAATCGCCTGTCATTTTCAAGACAGGCGATGCGAAGTCATGCCTGATTTCCGACACCTAAGCGGATTACCGATTTCACGCGGATTCCCGGGTTGTCGCCACTGGAGGGAAAAGAGTGACGCAATTCGTCGCTCCTACAAGAACGCCGGCGCCAATGACAGGCACATTATTTGGAATTGCCGGGGCCGCCACACCGGCTCGAAATCCGACGAGAAACCCGGCGGACGGGATTTGCAGTGTCCGGCGTTTTTCGCGGATCGGGCAGCTTAGCCCGGTGCGGTGAAGCCCGCGCGCTTGTGCGAGCCGTCGCAATAGGGCTTGTTGGCGGAATGACCGCAGCGGCACAGCCAGGTTTCGGTGGTGCGCAGCACGGTGTGCCCGGTGCCGCTGACTACTTCCAGCGCGCCCTTGACATGCAGCGGGCCGTTGAGCGTGGGTGTGATGGCCAGCGGTCCATCGCGCCGCGCCAGCGGCGGCGACTCCTGCACGGCCGGTTCACCGGTGGCGGTAAACCCCCAGCCGGCGTGGCTGCCGTCGCAAAACGGTTTTTTCGCCGAGGCGCCGCAGCGGCACAGGGTGGCGCGGTATTCCGGGTCTTCGCCCTTGATGGCCAGTTCCGCGTTGAAAGCCAGGGGGCCGTTCTCGCGCACCCGCACCATGTTGACCTTGGGCGGGGCTTCTTCGGCCAGGCCGGGGCTAAGCATTTCGTAGCGGATCGCGCCCGAAGGGCACTGGTGCGCCAGTTCGGCGACCTCCGCTGCGGTGGCGCGCTCGGGGTGGATCCACGTGCCCTTCACATTGGGCACGAACACATCCGGCCGGCTGAGCACGCAATTGCGCGAGTGGATGCAGCGCGAGCCGTCAAACAGGATGCGTACTTGCCGGCTTTCGGCGACTTCTATGGCCATGGCTCTCTCCTGTAGTGGTGATCGCTACCTGCCTGGTGCGGATAGTGTAGAACAATCCTTTGCCGTGATGCCGGGCCGGCGATTGCTGCAATAATGCCGCACCATGACGGACAACGAGACCCTGAAATGAACGGCTTTTGGATGCCGACAGCGCGCTTGCTGCTGGCGGCCCTGCTGATAGGTGGCAGCGTCGCGGCGCCGGCGCAGTCGGACCGCAACATCCTGTGGAAAATCGTCAGCAATTGTCTGGGACGCGATGCGGCGCTGCGCGGCGCCGACTGCATTGCGCCTCGCCAGTCCGTGCCGCTGGCCGAGATGGTCTTCACGAGCAACGCAGAGGCGACGCGCGCCTGCCGGCGCGGCACCGAGGTGTGGGGCGAGGTGCCGGACCGCTACGTGGTGTTCCGCGACATCAAGATGTGCGCCTGCCCGGACAACCGCAACTTCGTGCACGGCCTGGCGGTGCCGTACGCCAAGGTGCCCGGGGTCGAGGCCGGGAATCGCCCGGACGGCATCTGGCAGTTTGCCTGGGAGGTCGGCATGACCAGGGTGGGCACGGGGCAGAAAGCCATGCTCAGCCTGTCGGTCAATCCGGTGCGCCAGCGTAGCCAGGACCAGTTGCACGTACATATCGCGCGCCTGCGCGAGGACTACCTGCAGCGGCTGCAAGCGCATCCCGACTATGTCATGCGCGAGGTGCGGGTGCGCGACCTGAGCCGCCTGTGGCGCGAGGCCCCCTTGTCCGAGGACCGGGCGCTGCGCTTTAAGGACTTCGGCGTGCTGGTGACCAGCGACGGCGGCGACGGCTACATCGTGCGCATCACCCACCCCAAGATCAGTCCGGAAGACGAATACACGCAGTACGCCTGCCCGCGCTGATCGTTCGCGGCTAGAGTGCGGGCGCACTGCCGCTGATGCCCGCCAACGGATGGTCGGGCAAGGGGAAGGCGTCCAGGTTGCGCGCGAATGCGGCAGCCATGAAGGTATTGACCCAGTGGTAGATGTCGTGGCGGCGGATCGAGTGGCGCATGCGGCGCATGCGCGCGCGCCGCTCGGTAAGCGGCATGTCGTAGGCCAGTCGTAATGCATCGGCGACGCCTTCCACGTCATAGGGATTGACCAGCAGCGCGCCCTCGCCCAGCTCGGCGGCGGCGCCGGCGAATTTGGACAGGATCAGCGCGCAATCGGATTCCACGCTGCCGGCGCAATACTCCTTGGCCACCAGGTTCATGCCATCCTTGAGCGGGGTGATCAGCGCGATGTCAGCGGCCCGGTAGTAGGCCAGCAGGTCGTCGCGCGTCAGGCTGCCATACACGTACCAGATCGGCACCCAGCCGCCCGGCTTCATGAACTCGCCGTTGATGCGCGCCACCAGCTGCTCGATGCTGGTTTTCAGGTTGCCGTAGGACGGTATGTCGACGCGGCTGGGCACCACCACCTGGATCAGGGAGATCTTCTCGCGCATCTCCGGCCGGGTTTGCAGCAGGGTCTGGAAGGCGCGCAGGCGCTGCGGGATACCCTTGGTGTAGTCGAGGCGGTCGATGCCCAGCACCAGCCGGCGGTTCGGCAACTGGCTGCGCAGCTCGGCGACCTTGGCGGCCACCTGCGGTGCCGCCGCGTCGCGGGCATAGGCGTCGAAATCGATGCTGATCGGAAAGGCGCCGATGCGCACGCTGCGGCCGGCGACCTCGGCGCTGATCATGTGGCCGCGGCCCTCGAACTGCACCGACTTGTCGAGTGCGCGTACGCATTGCACGAAGTTGCGCCGGTCGCGCAGGGTCTGGAAGCCGATCAGGTCGAAGCACAGCAGCGCTTCGATCAACTGCTCGCACCAGGGCATTTTCATGAACAGGTCGGGCGGCGGAAACGGGATGTGCAAAAAGAAGCCGGTACGCGCCTCGCAGCCCAGTTCGCGCAGCTCCATCGCCACGTTCATCAGGTGATAGTCGTGCACCCAGACAAAGTCGCCGTCCTGGCCGTTGTTTTCGTTGATGGTGCGCGCGAACTTGCGGTTGACCTCCTGGTAGGAGCGCCAGTAGGCCGGCTCGAAATTGCATAGCGAAGGCAGGTCGTGGAACAGCGGCCAGATCACTTCGTTGGAAAAACCCAGGTAGAAATCGCGCACGTCGTCGGCGGTCAGGCTGACCGGCTTGAGCGCGTAGCCTTCGGTGCGGCTGGCTTCAGCCAGCGCGCCGTCCAGGTCGGCATCGGCCTCGGCGGTGCCCGGCCAGCCGATCCAGGTGCCGCCGCGGTTGCGCAGCACCGGCACCAGCGCGCTGACCAGGCCGCCGGAGCCGGATTCGGCGCGCCAGCCGCCGGCGCTGTCGTGGTGAAACACCAGCGGCAGCCGGTTCGATACGACGATCAGGCGATTGCGTCTTCCGTCCACGATTTTTCCCCCTTGGGTCTGGCCTTGCTTGATTTTTCAGGCGCGCCTGCGGCTGGGTTGGCCGGGCCTTCGCGCCATTGCACGATGCGCGTCGAATGCACGATCTCGATGCCTTGTTGCGCAAAGCGCCGCAGCAACTGCAGGTTGATCGCCTGCTGGATGTCCATGTGGTTGTTCTTCTCCGGGTCGCGCACAAAGTAGACGGTCTCGAACGTGAGCGCGGCCTCGCCGATCTCGATGAAATGCGCATGATCGAAGCGCACCGCCTCGCCGTGCTCGAGCACCAGCTGCCTGAGCATCTCCGGGATCATCGCCAGCTTGTCGGTGGGCGTTGCGTAATCGACCATCACCTTGAAGGCCATGCGCCGTTCCGGCATCAGCTTGAAGTTGTGGATGCGGCTTTTCAGCAGGTCGGCGTTGGAGAACACGATCAGCTCGCCGCCGAGCGCGCGCACCCGCGTGGTCTTCAGGCCGATATGCTCGACCCGGCCCATCGCATCACCGACCACGATGAAGTCGCCGATCACGAACGGCTTGTCGAGCACGATGGACAGCGAGGCGAACAGGTCGCCGAGGATGTTCTGCACCGCCAGCGCCACCGCCACGCCGCCCACGCCCAGGCCGGTGACCAGCGCGCTGACGTTGAAACCCATGTGGTTGAGGATCACCAGCAGCATCATCGCCCACACCACCACGCGCGCCACGAAATGCATCAGCGCCAGGGCGGTAACCGCGCTGGCATCGGTGCCGCGGCGCTTCTCGATCGCACCGCTCAGCCAGAAGCCGATCAGCGCGTTGAGCCAAAGGGCAGCTTGCAGCAGCAGCGCGATCACCACCAGCTTGTTGATGGCGCCATCGATCCGCGCCGGCGTTTCGAGCACCGAAGCGCCGCAAAACAGGGCGATGGGGAACAGCAGCCAGAGGCGTGTCGCTTCCAGCATCGCGGTCAGTATGTGATGCAGCGGCGCGGCGCGCTCCTGGTCCGCCAAGGCCTTGAGTACCCGCTGCGCGATCATGCGCGCCAGTAGCAACCCCAGCAGTACGCCGATGGTGAGCAGGCTGGCCATGGCCCATTCGGCGGCGCCGTTGGCGGTCCAGGCTTGCCAGAGCGTCCTCATTGCCGTGTCTCCCGGCACCAGTGGCGGATGAAGCGGCGCAGTTCGTGCGGCGGCCTGATCCAGAGGTTGGCCTGCGTATCGCGCGGCCGGTCGCGCACCAGCACGCCCAGGCCGCGCTGCTGCACCTCGCGGAAGGCCTCTTCATCGGTGAGGTCGTCGCCGAGGTAAGCGACCAGGCTGCCGGCCGGGGCGTCCGCCAGTACGCTGCGCACAGCGTGGCCCTTGTGCTCGCCACGTACCATCACTTCCAGGCCGCCGTTGAAGGGCAGCAATTCCAGTCCATCCTGGCTGACCAGCGGGTTCCACGCCGCATTGATCCAGGCTTGCGCTTTCAGGCGCTTGATGATCGGCAGGCCGCGCCAATGCAGGGCCACGCTGGCGGGCTTGCGCTCGAGCCGGGCGCCGAAATCAAGCGCGCCCTCGGCCGTCGAATGGGCTCGCTCCAGCAAGTCCCTGGCGTCCGCGCCGACTTCGCGCAGACTCAACTCGCCGTCCGGGCTCAGGCGCTCCCAGCCGTGGTTGCCCCAGATTTCCGGCTGCCGCGTCAGGCGCAGCAGCGGCATGATCTCCTCGGCACGGCGGCCGCTGATGATCACCACGCGGGTGCCACTGTCGCCCATCAGGCAATCGAGCGCATCGACCACCTCGGGATAGGGATAAGCCAGATGTGGCCGCAGGTGAAAAGGCGCGAGCGTGCCGTCGTAGTCGAGCATCAGCACGCGCTCGGGCGCAACCGGAATCTTCTTGAAAAATTCCTCTATCTCGGTATATCTGTTGAGTGCCTGCATGCCAGTTTGGGCAAGACCAGCGCGCGCTTTGTTCCCAATGTTCCCGTGTTTGGAAAAATCAGAATCGTCCTACAGACACTCTCTCAAACCGCGCACTGCAGAGGGCGCGCGTACGCGAATGCGCAAGCGCAAGTCTTACGCTTGCGCGCCCACTGACACTGACAGCATGCTGATGGAGCCGAGGTCGATGCCATCGGTGATGACGCTCGCCTTCTCATTGTCCTGCTGGGCACCGAGTACATACAGCAGCGGCAGATAATGTTCCGGCGTCGGGACGCTCATGCGCGCCGCCTGGCCGAGATTTTCGTAGTCGATCAACGGCGCATGGTCGCCGCGCTGCACATGATCGCGCACGAAGTCGTTGAACTGCACGGCCCAGTCATACGGCGCCGCGCTGTCGCTGCGCCGCGCGGTGCGCAGGTTGTGCACCACGTCACCGCTGCCCACGATCAGCACGCCTTCGTCACGCAACGGTGCCAGTCGCTGGCCCAGCTCGTAGTGAAACGCCGCCGGCTGGTCGCCGTCGATGGACAATTGCACGACCGGAATGTCCGCATCCGGAAACGCATGCACCAGCACGCCCCAGGTGCCGTGATCCAGGCCCCAGGAACGGTCCAGGTGTACCTCGACCGGTGCGAGCAACTCGCGCACCCGCTCGGCCAGGGCGGGGCTGCCGGGCGCCGGGTACTGCACGTCGAACAGCGCTTGCGGAAAGCCGCCGAAGTCGTGGATGGTGCGCGGCGCCTCCATCGCGGTCACCGCCGTGCCGTGGGTATACCAGTGCGCGGAAACCGCGAGGATCGCTTGCGGTTTGGCCAGCGACCTGCCAAGCGCGTGCCAGGCCTGGCCATACGCGTTGTGCGCGATCGCATTCATCGGGCTGCCGTGCCCGAGAAATACGGCGGGCATTCTGGCGGATCTGGTCGGGCTCATGGTCGGCTCCTGGAAGGGTGTTGCGTTTTCTCTCAACTGCGGTCTTCACCATCGATGCTCAAGGGGCCGCTGCCGTAAACCACTACATAGAGCAGGCCGCCGACGATGGAAATATTCTTCATGAAATGGATCATCTGGTTTTGCACCTGGTCCGCGGGGACGGCCCAGAAGTTGTGGAAGATCAGCGCGGCGATGGCGGTGAAAACCAGTACGGCGCCCGCGGCCCAGCGCGTCTTGAAGCCAACCAGGATTGCCAGCCCGCCGAAAAATTCCACCACGCCCGCGCCGATGGCGAGAAGGGAAGGCAGAGGCAGGCCCTTGCTCGCAATGTAGCCGGCGGTGCCTTCCAGGCTGGTGAATTTGTTGAAGCCGGCGAAGATGAAAATCGCGGCCAGCAGAAAGCGGCCGGCCAGCGGCCCAAAGCGTTTGAGGGTGTTCATGATGGTTTCCTTGCGTTCGTGAATGGTGGAATGGCGTGCGTGCGACAGTCGGCAACGCATGAAAGGGAGTTTGATACTTGCCAAGCTGAAGATAAAGACGGTAATCTGCAAAACATTGTTGCTGTTTTGAGGATAATGCCGTGGATCGAATCGGTGCCATGCAGGTGTTCGTCAAGGTGGTCGAAGCCGGCAGCTTCGCGCGCGCCGCCGAGCGCCTGGACATTTCCACGTCGGTCGCGTCGCGCCAGGTGGCCGACCTCGAAGCGCATCTGCAGGCGCGGCTGCTCAATCGCACTACTCGCCGCCTGTCGCTTACCGAAAGCGGCCAGGCGTTTTACGAACGTGCCTTGCAGCTGCTGGCCGACCTGCAGGAGGCTGAACAGGCCGCCGCGCAGAATGTCGCCGCGCCGCGCGGCACCATCAAGCTCAATGCCGCGCTGGCCTTCGGCATCCTGCACCTGGCCCCGGTGATCGACGACTACCTGGCGCGCTATCCGGAGGTGAGCATCGACGTGACCCTGGCGGACCGGGTGGTCGATCTGGTCGAGGAGGGCTACGACCTGGCGCTGCGCATCAGCGAGTTGCGCAGTCCCAACCTGATCGCGCGCAAGATCGGCATCACCCATACCGTGGTGTGCGCCGCGCCCGCCTACCTGAAGCGTCACGGTACGCCGCGCCGGCCTGCCGACCTGGAAGGCCACAACTGCCTGCAGTACGCCTATGCGGCTGCGGCGGCGGACTGGCGCTTTGTGCATGCGGACGGCAAGGAAGAGGTCGTGCGCGTAAAGGGCAACCTGCGCGCCAATAACGGCAACCTGTTGCGCGAGGCCGCGCTGCGCGGCCTGGGCATCATCCGCGAGCCGACCTTCCAGGTCGGGGAAGACCTGCGCGCCGGCCGGTTGGTGCGGCTGCTCACCGATTGCGAGGAGCCGGAGTTGCCGATCTACGCCGTCTACATGAGCCGCAAGCACCTGTCGGCCAAGGTGCGCTCGTTTGTCGATTTTCTCACCGGGCATTTCGGCGAACGGCGCGATTGGGTACAGTTGAGCCATTCGCCAGAGCCGCCGGCCGCGCGCCGCGCCGCCGGCAAAAAGAAGCCCCGCCAGCCATGAAACTGCACATCCTCTCCGACCTGCACGTCGAGTTCGCTGCGTTCAACCCCCCGGATGTCGATGCCGATGTGGTGATCCTCGCCGGCGACATCCACACCGGCACGCGCGGCATCGCCTGGGCACGGGCGGCCTTTCCCGACCATCCGCTGATCTACGTGGCGGGCAATCACGAGTTCTACCACGAGCACTGGGACCACCTGCTGCCGGAAATCCGCCACCAGGCGCTGCGGCACGAGGTGCATTTCCTGGAAAACGACGCGCTGGTGATCGGCGGGGTGCGCTTTCTTGGTACTTCGATGTGGACCGATTTCGATTACTTCGGCCCGGCCCGGCGCCAGGAGGCGATCGCGGCCTGCCTGCAGTACCTGGTTGATTTTCGCGCCATCGAAGCGCCCGACGATGCCAGCGGCGAAGCCCCGGGCCTGGGCCATGGCCTGCTGACGCCTGCACAGTTTCGCCAACGCCACCTGCGCAGCCGTGCCTGGCTGGAGCAGGCGCTCGGCGAAGCCTGGCAGGGGCCGACCGTGGTGGTCACCCATCACCTGCCGGGCGCCGGTTCGGTGCCGGCGCGCTTCGCGCAGGACCTGGGCAACGCCGGCTTCGCCTCCCACCTGGATCACCTGATGGGCCGCGCCGCGCTCTGGGTGCACGGCCATACCCACGACAGCTTCGACTACATGGTCTCGCGCACGCGGGTGGTGTGCAATCCGCGCGGCTATCCGCTCAGAAAGGACGCCGGGTCGTTCGAGAATCCGGCGTTCGATGCCGCGCTGGTGGTGGAGGTATGAGGACCTGTTGCCGGAAGCCCGTGCGTGCGCCCGTCCATTCAGTAAAAAAGCCGGCTTGCGCCGGCTTTTTTATTCGGGACCGCGAGGCTCAGGTTGACCAGCCGCCGCCCAATGCGATGATCAGATCGGCCACCGCGCTGCGCTGCGCCGCCAGCGCGTCGATGCGCGACAGTTCGACGCTGAGCAGGTTGCGCTCCGCGTCCAGCACTTCGAGCAGGCTGGAGATCCCGTTGTCGTAGCGCAGCCGCGCCAGCTTGAGCGACTGCGCCAGGGTGGCGGCGCGGCGCGTCTGCGTCTCGGCGGTTTCCCGCGCGGCAGTGTACGAGGCCAGCGCGGTGCGCACGTCGGCAAACGCGCTTTGCACCGACTTCTCGTAGTTCGCCAGCGCCACCTTCTGCTGCGCGGTGGCGGCATCGACCCCGGCGCGTACGCTGTTGCCGCCCCAGATCGGCTGGGTCAGGCTTGCCGCCAGCTGGAAAATCCGCGCCGGACCGGTGAACAGGTTGGAGAGCGCCGCGCTTTCGCTGCCCAGGTAGCCGGTCAGGCTGATGGACGGAAAGTAGGCAGCCTTGGCAACCCCGATGCGCGCGTTGGCGGCCACCAGTTGCTGCTCGGCCTGGCGCAGGTCGGGACGGCGCTCCAGCAGGTCCGAAGGCAGGCCTTCGGGGACCGCTACCGGGCCGTTGCCTTGCAGCTCCGGTCCGTTTTGCGCGGCATCGACGCGCTTTTCCCACACGTCGCGCGGGCTGCGGCCGAGCAGCACCGCGAGCTGCGCATCCTCGGCTTCACGCTCGCGCCGCAGTGCGGTCAAGGCCACCAGCGCACCGTCGCGGTCCGCTTCGCTCTGCCGCACTTCGAACTCGGAGGCGACCCCAGCGGAAAAGCGCTTGCCCTGCAAGGTGACCAGTTGCTCGCGGCCTTCCAGGGTGCGCTGCGCCACCTGTTCCTGGCCGCGCAGCGAGAGGATCGCGTAATAGCTCTTGACCACGTCCGAAGTCAGGCTCAGGCGCACCGCGTCGCGGCCCGCCTCGGTGGCGAGCAGCTCGGCGCGCGCCGCTTCCGAGCCGCGCTTGTACTTGCCCCAGAAGTCGATCTCGTAGGAAGCGTTGAGCGTCACCCGGTTGCTGTTGTTCTCGACCGGAAAGCCGGCCGGGAAGGGCGTGGCGCCCACGGTGCTGGAGCGTGTGCGGGTGCGGCCGGCTTGCCCATAGATGGTGGGGTAGCGGTTCGCGTCGACGATGGTCAGGTTGGCGCGCGCCGCATCGATGCGCGCCGCCGCCGCCACCAGGTCGCGGTTGTGCTCCAGCGCCTCGGCCACCAGGGTGTCGAGGTTGTTGTCGCCGAACACGCCCCACCATTTTTCCGGCGTCTTGGCCGGCTGCGCGGCGGCGGCCGTGGGGGTGGCGTCCTTGCGCCAGAACGAGGGCAGTTCGAACGCGGGCCGCTCGTAGTTCGGCCCCATGGTGCAGGCGCTGAGCAGCGCCGCGGCGGCGATTGCCGGTATGTGGTGCTTAAACATCGCTGCCTCCCTTCTTTTGCGGTACGTGGTGGGGATGATGGATTTCGCCGTGGCTGGCCGCGTGCTTGCGCGCGTGGTCGGCCTCGTCGTGGATTTCCTTGGCCGTGCGTTTTTCGAACAGGCTGCGGTCGACGATGAACTTGAAAAACAGCGGGATGAAAAAGATCGCCAGGAAGGTGGCCGCGAGCATGCCGCCCATCACCCCGGTGCCCACCGAATGGCGCGCCCCGGCGCCGGCACCCGAAGAAATGGCCAGCGGCAGCACGCCCAGGATGAAGGCCAGCGAGGTCATCAGGATCGGCCGGAAGCGCAGGCGCGCCGCCTCCGCCGCCGACGCCGCCGTCGACAGGCCCTCGTTGTGCTTGAGCACGGCGTACTCGACGATCAGGATGGCGTTTTTCGCCGCCAGTCCCAGCAGCGTCACCAGGCCGATCTGGAAGTACACGTC
>Ga0075368_10000599_pt1 | contig 10856 bp, 5 predicted proteins | sample EndMethybrTD3033_FD_71518 | JGI IMG/M metagenome (GOLD analysis project Ga0075368, IMG submission 71518) | Populus endosphere microbial communities from Tennessee, USA - Endosphere MetaG P. TD hybrid TD303-3 | ecosystem: Host-associated > Plants > Roots > Endosphere | place: USA: Tennessee... | reverse complement strand
ACCAGCCTGCCGCCAATAGCATCGCAAAGCCGATCCTCGAAGTCAGTGATCTGCGCACGCAGTTCTTCACCGATGCCGGCGTGGTGCGCGCGGTGGATGGGGTTAGCTTCACGGTGGCGGCCGGCGAGACGCTCGGCATCGTCGGAGAGTCCGGTTCCGGCAAGACGGTCGCCGCGCTTTCGCTGATCCGCCTCCTGGAAGATCCCGCGCGCATCGTGAGCGGCGAAATCCGCTTCCTGGGGCGCGACGTCGTCAATATGAGCCAAGAGGAGCTGCGCGAGATTCGCGGCGACGGCATCGCCATGGTCTTCCAGGACCCGATGACGTCGCTCAATCCTGTCCTGAAGATTGCGCGTCAGCTGGCCGAGGCCATGCTTGTGCACGGCCGGCTGGACGAACAGCAGGCGCTCGAACGGTCGATAACCCTGCTTGGCCGCATGGGCATCACGGCGCCCGAGCGCGCGATCGAGAGCTATCCGCACCAGTTTTCCGGCGGCATGCGGCAGCGCGTCATGCTGGCGATGGGCTTCGCCAACGAGCCGTCGCTCCTGATCGCTGACGAGCCGACCACCGCGCTCGACGTCACCATCCAGGCCCAGATCCTCGACCTGATCGCCGAGCTCAACCGCGATTTCAACACGGCGATCGTCCTGATCAGCCACGATCTCGGGGTGATCGCCAGCGTGTGCGCGCGCGTCGTCGTGATGTACGCTGGCGAGGTCGTCGAGGAGGGCCCGACCGAGGCCATCCTATCCAATCCGCGCCACCCCTACACCTGGGCCTTGATCAACGCCGTTCCGCGCATCGATCGTCACGTCCCCGGACAGCGGCGCCTCGTGACCATCGAAGGCACGCCGCCTGATCCGATAGCCCATCCGCCCGGCTGCCGATTTGCGGCTCGGTGCCCTTTCCGCATCGACAAGTGCACCGAGCACCCCGAACTGCTGGAGCTTGCGCCCGGAGCCAAAGCGCGCTGCTGGGTTACGCAATCCGGCAACCCGTTGCCCCCGCCTTCGACGCGTGCGCCGGTTCCGGCCCAGGCGAAGGCCGGCATGGATCACGGCGCAGGCACGAAGCTCGAGCGCGGCGAGCGCATGCTGCAATTGCGCGGTGTGGTGAAGCATTTTCCCCTGCCCAAGAGGGGCTTCTTCGGCAAACGGGAGATCGTGCACGCCGTCGACGGCGTCGATCTCGACGTCGCGCAAGGCGAGACGGTCGGCCTGGTCGGCGAGTCGGGCTGCGGGAAGTCGACGCTTGCGCGTGTCGTGGCGCGCATCCACCAACCCACCGCGGGCGAGGTGGTCTTTCATGGCCAGGACATCGCCAACGCCGCGCAGTCCCGCATCCGGCCGCTGCGCCGCCGCATGCAGATGGTGTTCCAGGATCCCTATGCGTCGCTCAACCCGCGCATGACGGTGGCCGACATCCTCGGCGAGCCGCTGCGCCTGCACAAGATCACGAGCTCCGAGGTGGAGACGCAGAAGCACATCGGCGAGCTGCTGGACGTCGTCGGGCTCAGCCCGAAAGCGGCCGTGCGCTATCCGCATGAGTTCTCCGGCGGGCAGCGTCAGCGCATCTCGATCGCCCGCGCGCTGTCGGTGCGGCCGGACTTCATCATCGCCGATGAGCCGATTTCAGCGCTCGACGTCAACATCCAGGCACAGATCATCAACCTCCTGATCGATCTGCAGGAGCGCTTCGGCCTCACCTATCTCTTCATCGCGCACGATCTCGCGGTCGTGCGTCACATCTCGGATCGCGTCGTCGTCCTCTACCTCGGCAGGGTCGCGGAGGTCGCTCCGGCCGACAAGCTGTTCGCCGAGCCGCTGCATCCCTACACGCGTTATCTCATTTCCGCGGTGCCGATTCCTGATGCGGCTATGGAGAAGATGCGCAAGCGGCTGCCGCTGCAGGGTGAACCCCCGAGCGCGCTTGATCCGCCGTCCGGCTGCCGGTTTCGAACGCGCTGCCCGATCGCGAAATCGATTTGTGCCGAAGTGGTGCCGCCCATGATCGAGCATCGGCCCGGGCATTTCTCGGCGTGCCATTTTCCAGGACAGTTCTGAAGCGAACAACAGGGGAATCCCGTGCGACGCGTAACGGCTGACGAGGCGGTCCAGGTTCTTCGCTCGGGCGATAGCCTGCTGGTCGGCGGCTCGGGCGGCGGTCACGCCGTGCCGGAGGAGCTGATGGCCGCCGTCGAGCGGCGGTTTCTGGCCCAGGGCGAGCCGCGCAACATCACCGCCGTGCATCCGGTGGGTCTCGGCGACGGCACGCATCTGGGCGCCGGTCATTTCGCGCATGAGGGCCTGCTGAAACGCATCGTTTGCGGCACGTTCGTCAACTCGCCGGAAATCTCGACCATGGCGCTGGCCGACAAGATCGAGGGCTACACGCTGCCGCAAGGCGCGCTGTCGCAGCTGATGCGCGAGATTGCCGCCGGTCGCCCGGGCCTGCTGACGCAAACCGGTTTGCACACCTTCGTCGATCCGCGCCACGGCGGTGGGCGGCAAAGCAAGTGCGCCAAGGAGGACCTGGTCGAGCTCGTCAACTTTCGCGGCGAGGACCACCTCTTCTTCAAGCCGATGCATTTCGACGTCTGTTTCCTGCGCGGCACGACCGCCGACGAGGAAGGCAACGTGACCATGGAGGAAGAGGCAATCTTCGGCGAGATGCTGTCGGAAGCGCAGGCGACGCGCCGCTGCGGTGGCGTGGTGATCGTGCAGGTAAAGCGTATGGCCAAGCGTGGCACCCTGTCTGCCAAGCAAGTCAAGATTCCGGGCATCCTGGTCGACCTCGTGGTGGTCGAACCCGAGCAGCGCCAGACGTACGAGACCTACTACAGCCCGGCCTACGCCGGCGAACTCAGGGTTCCCCTTTCGGACATCCCTGCGCTGCCTCTCGGTCCCCGCAAGATCATCGCGCGACGCGCGGCGATGGAGCTGTTTCCCGGCGCCGTCTGCAACCTGGGATCCGGCATTTCGACCGGCATCGCCAATGTCGCGGCCGAGGAGGACGTTCTCGACGAGATCTGCCTGACCAACGAGCAGGGCTTGATCGATGGCGCCCCTGCATCCGGCAACGAGGCCGGCGCCTCGCGCAACTATGTTGCGATGGTCGACCAACCCTATCAGTTCGACTTCTATGACGGAGGCGGACTCGATCTGGCATTTCTTTCGTTTGCGGAAGCGGATGCGGCGGGCAACGCCAATGTCAGCCGGTTCGGCGGACGCATCGTCGGGCCGGGCGGCTTTATCAACATCAGCCAGAATGCGGGCACCGTGATCTTCAGCGGCACGTTCACCGCCGGCAAAAGCGAGATCGTATGCTCGGACGGCCGGCTCAAGGTCGTCCGCGATGGAAGCGGCAGTAAATTAGTCAAGGCCGTCGAGCAGATTACCTATAGCGGTGCGTACGGTCGTGAGCGCCGGCAACGCGTGCTCTACGTCACCGAGCGTGCGGTGTTCCGACTGCAGGCCGCAGGCGTCGAATTGATCGAGATCGCCCCCGGCATCGATCTCGAGCGCGATGTGATCGCCCGCATGGGTTTCCGCCCGAAGATTGCGGCCAACCTGGCCGTCATGGATGCGCGGTTGTTCCGACCAGAGCGCATGCTGCTGGCGAGTGATCTTGCCAGGCGCTCTCGGCTTCAGCGCTCGCTTCGCCTGGATCTTCCAAACAGCAGAAACTAATGATCACCAAGCGCAAATAAGAGGTTTCAACGGCGAGGAGCCGCCAACACGCCGTCTGCTCGACAACGAGGGCCACCGCGCTCGGTTTATGCAAGGTCCACGCGTCATCAATTCCCAGTGCCGTGTTTCTGCCTCCGGAGCCGCAGAAGTTCCCGCTTAAACTCGGCCGCAAACTCGTCGACTAGGTCTTGGTTGCCGAGGAGCAAATCCCTTAGTCCACCTAGCACCCGCTCCTCCGGTTCAGGAGCTGCGACCCCACGGTCGGCTTTGCATGTACCTCTCGCGACGCGCCGAGCAATAGTAGCGATCACCCCTGCTGATCGTCATACCGCCACCGCACAGCCCGCACCTCAGGGGACTGCTGAGCAGCCGCTTCTTGCTTTGGCGTTTATTGCCCCACCGCGATGAGTACCGTTGCTTGATTCCTTGGACACGGTGCCAGAGGTCATTGTCAACGATGCGAAGGTGAGAAACAGTCTGTGCGACCCACAGGCGTTCGGGATTAGGTCGGGCTGTGCGCTTGCCCGTCTCTGTATCCTTTACAAAGCGCTACCAATTATAATTTATCCGGCCAGCGCGCGGGTCGCAAGGTGCGCTGCATTCCGTGCCCATAAGCCAGCTTGGGCCGGCGCGAGACCCGATGTCCGCCTTGGGTCAAGAAGCGCCGGTCTGCCACAGCATCAGTACGCGAAGTCGGTGAGTTCGTCCCAATCCGGCTTGGGAGCTGCGTTCCATTCTTGACGGAACCGCTCTCGCACGTTCGGAATATTGTCGTAATCGGCGCTTGCATGGGGCGTTGGGCACCTTACCGTGAACGCACTGTCAGAGGCCGATCGGCGGAAGGGTGATACTGATGCAGGGCAACTACGCTACTGATCCGGGGCGGGTGCGCGATCTGGTCGCGGCTATCTCCAAAAGCGAGTTGTCCCCGGTAACGCTGGTTCGTCGCTACTTGGATCGCATCGCGGCGGCCGATGCGCACGTGCAATGCTGGCGCCAGATCGACGCGGAGCGTGCTCTTGCCGTCGCAGAGGAGCGCGAACGCGAGGCGGAGCAGGGACGCATCCGCGGTCTGCTGCACGGTGTGCCCGTCGCGATCAAAGACATCATCGACGTGGAGGGTTTGCCGACCCGCGCCAACAGCCGCTCGCGCGATGCCGCGCCGGCCGCCGGCAACGATGCCGAAGTGGTGCTGGCGCTCAAGGCGCAGGGCGCGATCATTCTCGGCAAGGTGCACACTACCGAGTACGCCTTCTTTGATCCCTCGCCCGCACGCAACCCCCATAACCTCGCCCATACGCCGGGCGGATCGAGCTCGGGCTCGGCGGCAGCAGTCGCCGCTGGCATGGCACCCGCGGCCGTGGGTACCCAGACGGTCGCCTCGGTCAACCGGCCGGCTGCCTACTGCGGGATTAGCGCGTTCAAGCCGAGTTCGCGCTGCCTGTCGACGTTCGGGATCACCCCGCTGGGGCCCTCCTATGACACGCCGGGATTCTACGGCTGGAGCGTGGACGACGCCACCTATGTCTACGAGGCCGTGGCACCGAATTTCCTCTCGCCCAGGTTCGTGCCGCGCGCTTCTACGACTTTGACCGTGTGCATGCCCGACGATCCGCACATCTCCGATGCTATCCCGGAGATGAAGGCGGCACTCGCGCGCATGGCCGATGCGTTCGCCCGCGCGGGTCATGTGGTGGAGAAGACAAGATCGCCCATTTCCTTCGAGCGCCTATTCGAAATCCAGCGTCACACGATGGTCTATGAGGCGGCTCGGGCGCTCAAGTTCCTGCTCGACCAGCCGCAAGGGTCAGTCGGCGAGAAGCTGATCACAATGATCCGCCAAGGACAGACAATTGCGCCTCATCAATACCTCGACGAGCGCGGCGAGATCGACCGAATGCGCGAGACCTTGTTCAGCGCATTGCCAGCAGATGTCTTCCTGTGGCCGGCCGCGCCATCCACCGCACCGGAGGGTTTGGAGTGGACCGGCGACCCCAAATACATCTCTCCCTGGACGGCGCTCGGCGGTCCAATCGTTACGGTACCGGCCGGCTTTGCCGGCAATGGCCTGCCGGTCGGGTGCATCCTGTCCGCCCGCCCCGGAACCGATTCGCAGATGTGCACGTGGGTGCGCACGCTGGCTCAGGCGAGCTAGACACGAAGAACTGCCAATGGAGTGCAAATGATGGGTGATGTTCTGGGTTGGCGACGCAAGTTCGGGGTGATGGCTCCGTCCACCAACACAATCGTGCAGCCCGACTTCGACGACATGCGGCCGGTCGGCGTGACCAATCACTACAGTCGCATCTTTACTCCTAACACCAACGCACTCAGCAACGACACGTTCCGGGCCGGAATCGACACGATCGGCAGCAACGTTATGGACGCCATCAAAAGCGTCATGACGTGCGAGCCCGACTATCTTGTCATGGGGATCTCGGCACTGTCGTTCTTCGGCGGCGTGAAGGGCGCCGATGCCTTCGCCAAGCGGATCAAGGATGAGACGGGACTCGGCATCACCGTCGGCAGCCACGCGACCGCTGCCGCAATACAGGCGCTGGGCGGTATCAAGCGCATCGCGGTGTTGACGCCGTACTGGCCCGTCATGAACACCGAGGTGAAGCGCTACTTCGGCGACGTAGGCCTCACGGTAGTACGGGACATTGCCCTCCAATGCACGTCCTGGACAGGGATCGCAGCGGTGACGCCAGTCGAGTGCCGCGACGCGATCAGCCGTCTCGACGGCACCGATATCGACGCCATCGTGCAGGTTGGCACCAACCTATCCATGATGCGCTTCGCGGCCGCAGCAGAAATGTGGCTCGGCAAGCCGGTTATTGCAATCAATGCGGCTACCTACTGGCATGCGCTGCGCGCGAATGGCGTCCGCGACCAGTTTGCTGGTTTCGGCCGGCTGCTTGAAGCACATTGATGTAGATAGTTGGACATGTTTCGGCATTGCCCGCGTGGAGATGGAGGTTTGGCCGCAGGTCGCACACGGGCAAGCAACATGTGGAAGGCAACGTCATCGAGCGCCGCAGGTGAGATCACTCCCCACGGAATGGGAGAGCGGCAAGCGCGACGCCGCGCACGATCTTTCCAGCTCACACCTACCGCTCCTGCGCTACGAGCAGCAGCCAGGCATCGGACTAGCGGTTCGCAAGCATGCCCCGAAGCGGCGCGGGGCGAATTGTGTACGATACCCAGCGCACCTCCACCTCGAAGCTCTCGATGGTGGCGCATGAGGAGGTCGACTATCTCCAATGGTCTTGCCGGAAGGGATTCTCGCGCGCTTGGCCTCAGTGGTTGAAGTTCATTGGGTCGCTCGTTGCTCGCCGCAGGCGGTGAGCGGAGGGGAGGCACACGAAGATTCGACAGCGATGATCTAGCTTATCACGCAAGGGATAGGCCCCACTGCTCGCGACAAGAACCTCGGCCGGGCAGAGGCAATGCGGTGCTCCATGCTGGCCATCGCCGACACCGGCGAGTCAAGCGAGGCGCGTCCCACCTTGCGGCGCACTTCGCGGCGGTCGGTGGACATGCTTCCAGAAACTATGTCCGTTGTGGGTCAGACTCTGCCATCGGCTGGCCTCGCGATACGACTGCTTCTCCCCCAGATCGACCTTGTCGTTGCCGCTCTAGATGCAGGCCGCGCCGCGCATCGGCACTGGTCGCCGGGCGCGCAAACCGATCCGCGGCGAAATTCCATCGCCATCCAATCCACCGTCGGGTTGCACGTTTCATCCGCGCTGTCCGCACGCAATGGCGATCTGCCGCGAGACCGCGCCTGCGATGGCGAAGACCGGCAAGGCGCATTGGAGCGCCTGTCACCTGCACGGCGCGCCTGCTTCGCCGGACCCATCCACCACCAACTGGACCCAACGACTAGGACATCACATGCTGACCGTCTTGGAGAACGCCTCGGTTGTCGACGTGGACGCCGGCGAGTTGAAGCCCGACTGCCGTATCGTGCTGGAGGATGCGAAGATTGTCGAGGTGGGGGCACCGCCCTTGAAAGCCTCGAATGCGCGGCGCCTGGATCTCAAAGGCCTTGCCGTCATGCCCGGCCTGATCGACTGCCATTGCCACGTCCTGCAAAGCACATCGAACCTGGCGGCACTCGCTGTCGAGTCTCCGCTGTATGCCGCTGCACGCGCCTTCGAAATCACGAGGGGCATGCTGCATCGCGGTTTCACCACGGTGCGCGATGCGGGCGGAGCTGACTTCGGCATAGCGCGGGCCGTGGCCGAGGGCCGTGTCGAGGGGCCTCGTGTCATCTACTGCGGCAAGGCCCTGACGGCCACCGGCGGGCACGGCGATTATCGGTCCGGCGGACAGTATTACGAGGACCCATCCTATTGGATACCCCGCATCTCGCGCCTGTGCGACGGCGTCTCCGAGTTGCGACGCGCCGTGCGCGATGAAGTCCGCAAGGGTGCGCATCACATCAAGATCATGGCGAACGGTGGTGTGGCGTCCCCAACCGACCGCATCACGTCCGATCAGTATTCCGAGGAGGAGATCGCCGCGGTGGCCGACGAGGCCGAGATGGCAGGCCTCTACGTCATGTCTCACACCTATACCGCCCGCTCCATCCAGCGCGCGGTGCGCAATGGCGTCCGCTCGATCGAACACGGAAACCTTGCGGACGAGGAGACGTTGCTGCTGCTCAAGTCGAAGGGCGCATTCCTGGTTCCTACTCTGGCCATTTTCAAGGCGTTGGCCGAAGAGGGGGTGGCCGACGGGCTGCCCCAAGAGCTGTCCGGCAAGCTCGGCAACATGATGGAGAAGGGCATGGCCGTTGTCGAGCTGGCGCATCGCCTGGGCGTGCAGATGGCGTACGGCACTGACCTGATCGGCGCCATGCATCGCCGCCAGTCGGAGGAGTTCGAGCTGCGCGCCGATCTGGTTCCGGCGGCCGATCTCGTACGTGCGGTCACCGTAACCGGGGCGAAACTCATCCGTCGCGAAAACGAGAGCGGCCGGGTCGCGAACGGCTACCAGGCAGATCTGATCGCGGTCGAGGGCAATCCTCTGGAGAATATCCGGGTGCTGGCCAATCCAGCCAGGAACATCAAGCTGATCATGCAAGGCGGGCGGATCGTCAAGGACGAAACGCTTCATTGATTGCTTGGTGCAGTATTGCGGAGCTCGAAGTATGCCTGCATGGACATTCGGCGCGGTCGGGGATGTGTTCATCAATCGCCCTGATCCCGTAAACGCGTTTCGTGACTGCGCGCCTCTTTTGCGGCAGATCGACGTACTGTTCGGGAATTGCGAAGGCGCGTTTACGAACCGCCCGCACTATGCGTCCAGTGCGGGTTGGCGCGTGGTGGCCGACGAAGGGAATGGCCGTGGTCTTCAGGATGCAGGCTTTCACGTCATGGCGTGTGCCAATAACCACATCCTCGACGCAGGTCATGAGGGACTTGCCGATACGTTGCGGCTGCTGCGTGAGCAGAAGATCCGTACGGTCGGTGCGGGCAATGATATGGAAGAGGCGCATGCGCCAGCCTTTGCCGAGCGAGCCGGGCTGCGCGTTGGCTTTTTGGCGTACGCATCAGTCTATCAGGCAGGCTACGAGGCTCGCAAAAGGCGTCCCGGGCCTCGCACCGATGCGGATCCACTCGCATTACTACATCCCCGATTGGGATGCCTATGGCAAAGTCGAGCCCGGAGCACCTCCGCAAGTTCGCACCGTCCCGTATCCCGAGGATATCGATAAGCTGAGGTCACAGATCGCCGACACGCGCGCGCAATCCGATGTCACCATCGTTAGCTTCCATTGGGGCCAAGCGAGTAGTCCGGCAATGCTGACGGAATATGAGAGGACCCTCGGTCGGGCAGCGATCGACTTTGGTGCGGACGTTGTGCTCGGGCACCATCACCATTTCCTGCGGGGCATCGAAGTCTACAATGGCAAGCCGATCTTTTTTGGCCTCGGGCACTTCGTATTCGACCTGCCCGGGCTGGAGAGCGCCCTCACCCCTCTCGAACTCACCAAACTAAAGGGCATGGGGGAGTTCGCCATCTATCCTCGCGAGGGCTATCCGCTTTCGCCATTTCACGCCGATGCGCGCCAGACGATGGTTGCGTTGTGCACCTTTGACGGCCGCCAGCTCACCAGCGCGGGCTTCGTGCCGTGTATGATAAATGAGGAAAACCACGCGATCCCTGTTCATGCGGCGAGCCATGACGGGCAGACTATCGTGCAATACATGGAGCAAATCAGCAAGGCTGCTGGCCTAAGAACGCGCTACCATCAAGGCGATGTGCAGGTCGGCGGGTTTCAGGTGGTGACAGCGGCTGCGAGGTGACGATGCTGGTGGGCGTGCCGAAAGAGATCAAGGACCACGAATACCGGGTCGGGCTGGTGCCTTCGTCGGTCGCCGAACTGGTTCGTCACGGACACGCGGTGTTGATTGAGTCTGGAGCAGGCGTGCAGACGGGCCTGAGTGACGATGACTATCGCGCGGCTGGCGGCAGGATCGTAGACGGGGCGGACCAGATTTTTGCCGAGGCCGAGCTGATCGTCAAGGTGAAGGAACCGCTAGCCGCCGAGCGCAAGAAGCTGCGTCGCGGTCAAGTCCTCTTTACTTACCTGCATCTTGCACCCGACCTGGCGCAGACGCGGGATTTGATGGCGAGCGGCGCGACCTGCATCGCTTATGAAACGGTGACGTCGCCGTCTGGGGGACTGCCGCTGCTCACGCCGATGTCGGAAGTTGCGGGCCGGCTCGCGCCACAGGCGGGAGCACACTGCCTCGAGAAGGCACAGGGCGGCCGCGGTATCCTGCTGGGCGGGGTGCCGGGCGTGCCACCCGCTGAAGTCGTCATCCTCGGAGGCGGCGTATCAGGCACGCATGCGGCGACAATTGCGCTCGGTATGGGAGCCAATGTCACTGTCGTCGATCGGTCCGCGGAAGTGCTGCGCCGCCTTGGTGCGCAGTTCGGCTCGCAGGTGCGAACGATCTTCTCCACGCGCGACGCGCTCACGCAGATCGTGCGGCGTGCCGACCTCCTGATAGGGGCGGTCCTGGTGCCCGGCGCCGCGGCGCCGAAGCTGATCAGCCGCGAGATGGTGAAGACGATGAAAGCGGGCGCAGTCATCGTCGACATCGCAATCGACCAGGGTGGATGCTCCGAAACGTCCCGCCCCACGAC
>Ga0075368_10000597_pt1 | contig 10880 bp, 9 predicted proteins | sample EndMethybrTD3033_FD_71518 | JGI IMG/M metagenome (GOLD analysis project Ga0075368, IMG submission 71518) | Populus endosphere microbial communities from Tennessee, USA - Endosphere MetaG P. TD hybrid TD303-3 | ecosystem: Host-associated > Plants > Roots > Endosphere | place: USA: Tennessee... | reverse complement strand
TTGCTATACGACTTGCCCGACGAACTGATCGGCAAGCTGTGGAAGGGGCGCTATCGCGGCCAGCGCCAGACCTGGTATCTGGCCCGCTTCGGCGGCACCGACGACGAGATCAGACTGAACGCCCACCAGCCGCCGGAATTCTGCGAGTGGAAATGGGTCCGCCCCGAAACGCTGCCGGACCTGATCGTGCCGTTCAAGAAGCGCGTCTATCGCGCGGTGCTGGACGAGTTCCGCGATCTGATCTGACGATCAGTTCTCGCTGACGATCGGCGCCGGCTTCACGACTTCGGCGGTGATGACCCGCGGCATCGGTCCCTTGGCGATGGCGGCGGAGAGCTGGCGGGTAGCGTCGCAATTCTGGCCACACAGCCCCTGCAGACGCGAAAGGTTGCGGCGGGCCTTCTCCACCGCGCCCTTTTCCGCCAGGGCCGCGCCTTCGCCGGCAAGGGCCAGCAGATTGGCCGGGTCCGACCGCAAGGCCTCCCGGTAATAGCGCAGCGCCTTGCCCTGCATGCCCTGCCGGCGAGTCGCCTCCGCAAGATTGAGCAATACCGTGACGTTTCCGGGAGCGACGGTCAGCGCCGCTTCATAAGAATCGATCGCCGCATCCACGCGCCCGGCCGACAGTTCCCCACGCCCTTGCGACAGCAGCGCCGCGGCGCGCGGATCGAGCACTTGTCTTGGCGTGGAATGGCCGACGCTGGCGGTGACGGCGGCGAGCAGGGACAAAGCTAAAGCAACCGGAGTGTAACGCATCAACAGTTCCTTGGCCGAAGCGGCGGACATGGACATCGTTCCAATGGCTAACATAAGTGCGACAGCCGTGCGATGAAAAAGCCGTCGGTTCCGTCATATCCCGGCGTCAGCCGCAGACCCGGTCCGCGCGGCCGGCCGGCGGGAAGCGACCACTGCTCTGCTCGCCAGTCGGCATGACGACCAAGGAACCCGTCCACCTGCCCCGCCCCTTCGGCGTCGAGCAGCGAACAGGTGACATAGACCAGCCGCCCGCCTTCGCGCACCAGACCGGCGGCAAGATCGAGCAGGCGGGCCTGCAAGGCGGCATAACGCTGCAGCTGCGCTTCGGTCAGTCGCCAGCGCGCTTCGGGATTGCGCCGCCAGGTGCCGGTGCCCGAGCACGGCGCGTCGATCAGCACCGCGTCCGCTTGGCCCTGCCAGCGGCTCAGCGCCTCGATTTCGCGTCCCGGATTGAGCAGCACGGTCTCGATCGCGCCCGCGCCCGCCCGCTCGGCCCGCGGGGCCAGCCGGGAGAGGCGGTTGCGATCGGTATCGCAGGCGATCAGCGTGCCGCGATTCTCCATCGCCGCGGCCAGCGCCAGCGTCTTGCCCCCGGCCCCGGCGCACAGATCGATCACCGTCTCGCCGGGCCTGGCTTCCAGCGCCGCGCAGGCGAGCTGCGAGCCGGTGTCCTGCACTTCTATCACGCCATCGCGATAGGCGTCCCACTGCTCCACCTGGGTGCCGAACGGCAGCCTGAGGCCGTTGGAAGCCGCCGTCGGTTCGCCCGTGACCGGCAGTGCAATGGCGTCCCGCCGCGCCTTCAGCGTGTTGATGCGAATGTCGAGCGGGGCGCGTTCGAGCAGCGCCGTCGCCTCGGCTCCGGCGATATCGCTCTCGGCGAGCTTCGCCTCCAGCCAATCCGGCGCGATGCCGGAACGGGCCGACGTCTCGCCGGCCGTCTTCGGTGCAGGCGCATGGGGAGAGCCGTCGAACAGATCGGCCAGCGCGCTATCGCCCTCGGCCAGCAGCAGCATCGCGGCCCGCCCGCTTTGCGGAACCTCACCGCAGGCGCGAATCGCGCGATAGGTCAGTTCGCGCACCGCACGCCTGTCGCCGCTGCCGGCAAAGCGCCGCATACGGAACCATTCGGAGACGATCCGGTCCGCCGGAGCGCCGTTGCCGCGCGCGGCGGCGATGACGAGATCCAGAACCTCTATTGCCGCCTGGACGCGCGCCGCGGGGGTCATGCCTCAACGGGTCGGATAGTTGGGCGCCTCGCGCGTGATCGACACATCGTGGACGTGGCTTTCCTGCAGGCCCGCATTGGTGATGCGCACAAACTGCGCCTTGGTGCGCAGATCGTTGATCGTCTTCGACCCGGTGTAGCCCATCGCCGCGCGGATGCCGCCGACGAGCTGATGGATCACATCCTTGGCCGCGCCCTTGAACGGCACCTGGCCCTCGATGCCCTCGGGCACCAGCTTCATCGCGTCCTTGATGTCGCCCTGGAAATAGCGGTCGGCCGAGCCCCGGCCCATCGCGCCGACCGAACCCATCCCGCGATAGCTCTTGTAGACGCGGCCCTGGTACAGGAACGTCTCGCCCGGCGCTTCCTCGGTGCCGGCCAGCATCGAGCCGACCATGATCGACGAGGCCCCTGCCGCCAGCGCCTTGGCGGCGTCGCCCGAAGTCCTGAGGCCGCCATCGGCGATCACCGGAACGCCGGACTTCTCCGCTTCCTCGGCGGCGTCCATGATCGCGGTAAGCTGCGGCACGCCGACGCCGGCGACGATTCGCGTGGTGCAGATCGAACCCGGCCCGATGCCCACCTTGATCGCGTCCGCCCCGGCGTCGATCAGCGCGCGGGTGGCTTCGGCCGTGGCGACGTTGCCGGCGATGACCTGCGCCGAGTTCGACAGTTTCTTCACGCGTTCGACCGCCCGCGAAACTTCGCGGTTATGGCCGTGCGCGGTGTCGATGATGATGACATCGCATTCGGCGGCGAGCAGCGCCTCGGTCCGCTCGAAGCCCTTGTCGCCAACCGTCGTCGCGGCGGCGACGCGCAGGCGGCCGGCGGCGTCCTTGGTGGCGGCGGGATATGTCACCGCCTTCTCGATGTCCTTCACCGTGATGAGGCCGATGCAGCGGAAGGCATCGTCGACGACCAGCAGCTTCTCGATCCTGCGCTGGTGCAGCAGGCGGCGCGCCTCTTCCTGGCCGACGCCGAGCTTCACCGTCGCCAGATTGTCGTGCGTCATCAGCTCGCGCACGGGCTGCGCGGGATTGTCGGCAAAGCGGACATCGCGGTTGGTCAGGATGCCGACGAGCTTGCCGCCCGCTTCCACCACCGGGATGCCGCTGATCCGGTTCGCCTGCATCAGCTGCCGCGCCTCGCCCAGCGTGGCGTCGGGCGAAATGATGATCGGGTTCACAACCATGCCGCTTTCGAATCGCTTCACGGCGCGCACCGCAGCGCACTGCTCTTCGATCGAGAGGTTGCGGTGCAACACGCCGATGCCCCCCAGCTGCGCCATGACGATCGCCATGTCGGCTTCGGTCACGGTGTCCATCGCCGAGGACAAAACGGGGATATTCAACCCGATCTCGCGCGTCAGCCGCGTCCGGGTATCGGCTTCGGTGGGCAGGATGTCGGATTCGGCGGGACGCAGCAGGACGTCGTCGAAGGTCAGGCCGAGGGGGATTTCGATGTGCGCCACTGTGCCTCTGGGTCTAGAATCGTGGCGGCCCATGTAAACAAGCGGGGCCTCCACGGCTAGACCTTCTCTGAAGCGTCATTTGGACGGCGGCGACACCCGGCGGGCATCGGCGAAGTAGCGCCCCAGCGCGATGTGAAACATCACGTCGTCCGCCGCGCCGCCAAGTTCCAGTCCGCGCTTAAGGTCATCGCTCGGGCGATGGTAGTCGCCATCGAAGAACCGTTCGATCCGCCTGAGGTCGGCATAGGCGCTGGTTACCATGACCGTGGGAATATCGTGCTGGAGCAGCGCCCAGCCATCCTGCCGTTTAACATAGGCGTTGGCCTCGTCGCCCGCCACCAGCGTGCGCCGCTGCTGGCGGGCGACGGCGGCGATCCGGGCGTCGAGCGGCGTCATGCCCTTGCCGACGATGACGAGCGGTGATCCGGCCGGCGCGATGGCGACACTGTCGATGTTGAACGCCGCGACGATCTGCTTGAGGGGCAGCGGCGGCTTTTCGGCGAAAGCGTGCGCGCCGAGCAGGCCGATCTCCTCCGCCGTCGTCGCCAGGAAATAGATGTCGCGGTCTGGCGGGGGAAAGCGCGCCAGCCGCCGGGCGATCTCGGTCAGCGCCGCCACGCCGCTGGCGTTGTCGATGGCGCCGTTGCAGACGGTGTCCTCCGCCGGCGGCACGCCGCAAACACCGAACGCATCCCAATGCGCGACAAACAGGACCGCGCCGGCATCGGAGCGACGGCCCGCGATCTTGCCGATAAGGTTGTGCGTGCGGATCGTCGTTTCGCGCGTGGTCGCTTCCAGCGTGGCGGTGATATCCAGCAGTTGCGGCACGAAATCGGGGCGGGCGGCGGCGGCCTCCAGCCCGGCGATAGTCCGCGTGCCGCCCTGCAGCAACCGTTCCATCCCCTCGCGCGTGATGAACCCTTCGAGGTCGCCGCCGATCGCATCATCGGCCAGCGCGTAACCCGAACGCTGGCGCCGCGCCGCGACGTTTTCCAGCGAGCGATCGCCGTCCAGCACGGTCAGCACCGCCGAGGCCCCCGCATCCAGAAGAGCGTTCTGCCGTTCCCCGTCCTCACGATCCCCGTCGAGCAGCAGCACGACCCGGCCGGCCAGATCGTTGCGCGCCGGCGGCGTCCGCCCGCCCTTGCCGACGAACAGCAGCGGAGCGTCCTTCACCAGGCTGCGCCGGCCCGACGTCAGCATCAGAACGGCGTCGGCGGGAACGTATTGCCGGCGGCCCTTGCGCATGAAATGCGCGCTCGACGCCTCGGGCTCCCGTGCGATCAGGGTAACCGGCGCGAACCATTCGTTGCCCGGATCGTTCGTGCCCGAGACCAGCCCGATATCGAACCACTGCCGCGCCAAGTAGCGCAGGGTCTTCGCTTCTCCGTCGGTCCCCGGCTCGCGCCCTTCGAATTCGTCGCTGGCCAGGACGCGGATATGCGCCATCATCTGCGCTTCGAGCGCACGGTCACGGCGCGGCGCCGCCGAGACTGCGGAAGGCGCGACAAGCGCCCATGCAGCCAACAGCGCGATCCAACGGACGGTCGCGGCGATGCCCCTGTTCATCGGCTCAAACTACAGCATCACATGCTGTCAGCAAGATTAACCCCGGCGGATTTTTTATGGTTATTCAGCGGTCCACCCGCCGTCCATGCTCAGGTTGGTGCCGGTCATGTTCGCCGCTTCCTCGCGGCACAGGAACACCGCCATCGCGCCGATATCGCCGGGCTGGACAAAGCTCTTGGTCGGCTGACGCTCCAGCAGGACGTCGGCGATCACCTGTTCGCGCGTCAGCCCGCGCGCCTTCATCGTGTCGGGAATCTGGTTTTCCACCAGCGGCGTCCAGACATAGCCGGGGCTGATGCAGTTCGCGGTGACGCCATGGGTCGCCAGCTCCAGCGCCAGGGTCTTCGTCAGGCCTGCCAGCCCGTGCTTGGCCGAAACGTAAGCGGATTTGAATGGCGAGGCGGTCAGCGAATGGGCGCTCGCCACGTTGATGATCCGGCCCCACTTGGCCTGCTTCATGTGTGGCACCGCCAGCCTGCTGGTGTGGAACGCGGCAGTGAGGTTGAGCGCGATTATCATGTCCCACTTCTCGACCGGGAACTCCTCGATCGGAGCGACGTGCTGCATCCCCGCGTTGTTGACCAGGATGTCGACCGCACCCGCCCCGGCCATCAGCGCCTCCACGCCTTCCCGCTTCGCCAGGTCTCCGGGAACGTGGATCGCGCCCAGTTCGGCGCAGAGCCCGGCGATCGCCTCCGCATCGCCGAAGCCCGACAACACGATGTCCGCCCCTTCGGCGCGCAGGGCGCGGGCGACGGCCAGGCCTATTCCCGAAGTCGATCCCGTAACCAATGCGCGCTTGCCTTGCAGGAACATTATCGTACTCCATCAGCTTCTGGGATAAATGCATCTTCGCACTTGCGGCATGAAACGCGCAAGTGCCGTGCAAGCAGGGGAGCGAAAGGATGCGGCTCGACGATTTCGATCCGGGCGACGTCAATGTCGAGGACCAGCGCGGCGGCCGGTTCCCCATCGGCGCGCGCGGCGGCAGCATCGGCTGCGGCACCCTGGTGATCGCGCTGATCGGCGCGCTGGTGTTCGGCATCGATCCCACCCAGATGCTCGGCGGCCTGGAGCAGGCCCAGCAGCAGACTGGCCAGCAGCAGACGCAGCCGCAGGGCGGCGCCACCGCCAGCGAAAGCTGCACGACGGACGCTGTCAGCCGCGAAACCTGCAATGCGCTGTCATCGCTCAACAAGACCTGGCAGCCGATCTTCGTCCAGTCGAAGATCCGCTTCGCTCCGCCCAAGCTGGTGTTCTATTCACAGCGCGGCAGTTCGGGCTGCGGCGCGGCGCAAAGCGCGATGGGGCCGTTCTATTGCCCGAGCGATCAGGGCATCTACATCGACACCGATTTCTACCGGGAAATGGAGCAGAAGCTTGGCGCCAGCGGCGATTTTGCCCGCGCCTATGTCATGGCGCACGAATATGGCCATCATATCCAGACGCTGGTCGGCCTGTCCGAGCAGGTGCGCAGCGCCCAGTCGCAGAACCCGTCGCGCGCCAACAACCTGCAGGTGCGCATGGAACTGCAGGCGGATTGCTATGCCGGCGTCTGGGCCGCGAAGAATCGCGACCGGATAGAGCCCGGCGATATCGAGGAAGGGCTGAACGCCGCCCATTCGATCGGCGACGACACCTTGATGAAAGGCGCCGGCCAGCGGCCGGTTGAAGCGTCGTTCACCCACGGCTCCAGCGCGCAACGCATGGAATGGCTGCGCCGGGGACTGGAAACCGGGAACGAGGACAATTGTGACACGTTCTCCGATCTGAACTGACACCCAAACCATTCCACGCCAGGAGCTTGTCCATGCGCCTTATCGCCTTCGCAACCGGTTCCGCGCTGATCCTGCTCGCACAGCCGGCGCTGGGACGCGAAGACGACGAGCCGGAACCGGCCAAGCCGACCCAGCCCCTGGCGAACCGCGACGTCGGCGCGATGGACGTGGCCAAGACGCCGATAACCGACCTCAACATCCACAAGAACGAGATTCCCCGGCTGCTGCTGGACGCGCAGGCAAGCCCCTATCGCACCGTTGGCCTCGGTCGTTGCAGCCAGATCGCGGCGGCGGTCGGGGAATTCGATGCGGTCCTCGGGCAGGACGTCGACCTGCCGGCGAACGCAACGCCGCGCGTCAGTCCGGGGCGGGTGGCCCAATCGGTCGTGGGTTCTTTCATTCCTTTTCGCGGGATCGTTCGTGAGCTTTCCGGCGCCAATGCCCAGGATCGCGCCCTGCAATATGCCATCCAGTCCGGCCTTGCCCGGCGGGCTTTCCTGAAAGGCTATGGCGAGGCGAAAGGCTGTCGCTATCCGGCCAGATCGGCGACGCGGGCGGAATGGAACGAGCAACTGGCCGCCGCGCGCAAGCCGCCCGAACCTGAATCGCCTGCATCGACCGCCGGCGATTCCAGCGCGCAAGTGGCGGACTCCAGGCAGAAGTGATCTTAGAAACGGCTCGTTTCTAAGAGGGCATTCACAAAGCCGCGCGATGCGGCTAAGCGCCGCCGCATGCGACTGACAGACTGCCATAACATCGACGATTTCCGCCTGCTCGCGAAGCAGCGCCTTCCCTGGCCCGTGTTCGATTACATCGATGGCGCCGCGGACGACGAAATCACCAAGAACCGCAATACCGCGGCCTATGCGGATTGCGATCTCGTTCCCAACATCCTCGCCGGGGTAGAGGAGATCGACACGTCGATCACGGTAATGGGCCGCAAGAGCGCACTGCCGCTGATCCTGTCCCCGACCGCGCTGCAGCGCATCTTCCACTGGCAGGGGGAGCGCGCCGTCGCCCGCGCCGCCGAGAAGTTCGGCCTGTGGTTCGGCATCTCCAGCCTTTCCACGGTAAGCATCGAGGAAATCGGCGCGATGGTTTCGACGCCGAAGATGTTCCAGTTCTATTATCACAAGGACAAGGGGCTGAACCGCTCGATGATCGAGCGCTGCCAGGCCGCGAAGTTCGACGCCATCGCGCTCACCGTCGACACCATCGTCTCGGGCAAGCGCGAACGCTGCGCCCGCAGCGGCTTCACCTCGCCGCCGCGCTTCACCGTGTCCTCGGCGCTGTCCTATGCGATCAAGCCGCGCTGGGCGCTGGACTATATGTTCCGCGAGAAGTTCGCCCTGCCTAACCTCGACACCCACGTGAAGGAAGGCACCGGCGAGGCGATTTCCATCGCCGGATATTTCAACTCGATGCTCGACGTGTCGATGGACTGGAAGATGGCGGAGCAGCTGCGCGAGGATTGGGGCGGCAAGTTCTGCCTGAAGGGCGTGATGAGCGCCGCCGATGCGCGCCGCGCGGTCGAAATCGGCGCCGACGCGATCATGATCTCCAACCACGGCGGTCGCCAGCTCGATGGCAGCCGCTCACCCTTCGACCAGCTGCGCGAGATCGTCGACGCGGTCGGCGGAGAGATAGAGATCATCTGCGACGGCGGTGTCCGGCGCGGAACCCACGTGCTCAAGGCGCTGGCCACCGGGGCGACGTCGGCTTCGGGCGGCAGGCTCTATCTCTATGCCTTGGCCGCCGCCGGGCAGGCGGGCGTTGAACGCGCCATCGAACTGCTCAAGGATGAGATCGAACGCGGCATGCGCCTGGCCGGCGTCACCAACGTCGATCAGCTGACGCCCGACAGGCTGCGCTGGCGCTGAGGGATATGTCGTCCCGGGCTTGCCCCCGGGACAACGACTACCTGAAGTTGTCGGCGTAAGCCTGGATCTTCAGCCGGCGCGGGGGCGTGATCGCCACGCGCGCCGCGATGCCGTAGCGATCGGCATAGGCCTGCGCCTCGCCTTGCGTGGCGAACGCCAGCACGACCTGCTGCTGCGTATCGCCGCTGCCCGCCCAGCCCATCAGCGGGTCGGGCCGCTTGGCTTCGGCCGGAGCGAATTCGAGAACCCATTCGTCGATGCGCGCCTTGCCGGACTGCATGGCGTTCTTCGGGCGCTGATAGATGCGTGCGGTCATGGAGACCGCTTGTCCCGAATCGCCGCCGGAATCAAGTGCGCTTCATGGCTTCGAACGCGTTCTTGGTGCGCAGGCTGGGGGCTTCCTTCCAGGGTTCGTCGGGCCAGCGGTGCCTAGGGTAGCGTCCCTTCATGTCGCGGACCACATCGCGCCAGCTTCCGCGCCAGAAACCGGGCAGATCGCGCGTGACCTGAATCGGCTTGCCGCCGGGCGAAGTGAGCTTGAGCAGCAGCGGCTGCGAAGGCTGCCCGAATCCCGGATGGCGATCCAGCCCGAACAGGGCCTGCACCCGCACTTCCACCGAAGGCCCGCCCTCGTCCTCGTAATCGATGGCGTGATGGGTGCCGGCGGGACTGGCGAACTGCGCCGGCGCCAGCCTGTCCAGCTGCTGGCGATCCTCGTAGCTCATCCGTCCGCGCAGGGCTTCGAGCAGCGCGCCGGAGTCGAGCGCATCGAGGCGGCGCTTCAGCAACGGTCCCAGCCATTCCTCCAGCGCAGGGAGCAGCGCCTCTTCCGATAAGGCTGCGACGCCCGCAAAACGCGCACGCCTGAGCAATGCCAGGCAACCGGGCGACAGTTGCACCAGCCCCAGCCCTTCGGCCCGCACCCGTTCCAGCAGGAACGCGGTGATAGCCGCCGGATCGGGCGCGGGGTCCGGCCCGCGACTGACCACGATCGCGCCGAGCCGCTGTTCGAGCAGCGCTTCCACCCGGCGGTCGTCCGCCAGCCAGCGCAAGGTGCTGCGCCGTTCTATGCGGTGGGACAGCGAGCGCAGGACCTCGGCATCGGTGAGCGCGATCGCGCCGGTGATGCGCGCGCCTTTCGCCTCGCCCTGCGCTTCGCCTACGGCCAGCCATTCGGCGCGCGCCAGAACCGAGGCCGGGTCCAGCCTCAGCCCGCGCCCGCCGACGGCAAGCCAGCTTTCACCGGTCGCGTCGCGGCGCTTCGCCAGGTTATCGGGGAACGCCTCGGCCACGAGCACGCCCAGCGGCGGCGGCGGCTTCGATCCGCGAACCCGTTCCTCCGCCCGGCGCGCCCAGCCCGAGGCCAGCTTGCGCGAGGCTTCGGCGCGTTGCGACCGGTCGGCGTTCCAGCGATCGAGCCGCTGCGCCAGATCCTCGCTCCGTCCGCCCAGTCCGCGTTCCTGGAGCAGCAGCGCCAGACGCGCCGCGGCCGTCGCGGTTCCATGCTCCGCCGCGAACAGCAGCATATGCGCCAGCGGCGGGTCCATCGGCAGCGCGGCCATCGCCGTGCCGTGCGGCGTGATCCGCCCTCCGCCGTCTATCGCGCCGAGCGACAGCAGCTTCGCACGCGCCGCCGCGACGGAGGCCGCCGGCGGCGCATCGATCCAGGCCAGCGAGGCCGGCTCTCCGGCGCCCCATCGCGCCAGCGTGAGCACCAGCGGAGCAAGGTCGGAGGTGAGCATTTCGGGAGGATCGAAGGCGGGCCGCCCCGCATGCGCGGCTTCCTCCCACAGGCGATAGGCGACACCCGGCCCCTGCCGCGCCGCGCGGCCTGCGCGCTGCCCCGCCGCCGCCTGACTGGCGCGGTGCGTGACCAGACGGGTGACGCCTGCCGCCTTGTCGAATTCGGCGCGGCGGGAAAGTCCGGCATCGACCACCACCGACACTCCGTCCAGCGTCAGCGATGTTTCGGCGATCGCCGTGGCCAGGACGACGCGCCGTCGGCCATCGGGATCGCGCCGGATCGCGCTGCGCTGGGCGGCAGGTTCGCATTGGCCGTGAAGCGGCAAAACCAGCGCGCCAGGCAACCTGTTCGCCAGTCGTTCCGCGGTCCGCTCGATTTCGCGCACGCCGGGCAGGAACGCCAGGATATCGCCTTGCTCGTCGCGCCAGGCGGCGGCGATGGCGGCCGCCATCGC
>Ga0075368_10000594_pt1 | contig 10926 bp, 11 predicted proteins | sample EndMethybrTD3033_FD_71518 | JGI IMG/M metagenome (GOLD analysis project Ga0075368, IMG submission 71518) | Populus endosphere microbial communities from Tennessee, USA - Endosphere MetaG P. TD hybrid TD303-3 | ecosystem: Host-associated > Plants > Roots > Endosphere | place: USA: Tennessee... | reverse complement strand
CCGGTGCACTACGTTCATGACCCGAAGTTCTATGCGATCGCGTATCTTCCGGTCATTTATTGGATTCTGGGGTTTCCCGATCGGGCACGGAGCTGGCAGCGAGCGGCGCTGGACTATGCGGCCGAATTGAATCAGGCCGTTCTCAACACTCACGTAAGAATTTACGGAGGCGCTGGCCTCGACGAACTGATCCTCAACGTGGCTTCCACGCGCAGCTATGCTGATGCAATCGTAGACCTCGCTGATCAACATAACCTGCGATACTTCCGGCTGAGCGGCCTGATCCTTAGGGGTTGGACTATGGCCCAAGAGGGAGATGGAAAAGACGGCCTAGCGCTGATGCGTCGCAGCGCCACAGAGCGGCTAGCCATGGGAGTCAGCTGGTACCAGATCCGGTATCTGTGCATGTTGGCGCAGAGTTATCTGCGACATGGGCGCGCCGAGGAGGGTCTGGTCGCCATCGCGGAAGCCAAGGACATCCGTGCGCTCACTGAGGAACATATGTGGGCGGCCGAACTCAACCGGATCGAAGGCGAGCTACGGCGCATCCAAGGAGCCGCCCCAGTCGAGGTCGAGAGGCTCTTTCAGAACGCTCTCGCGATTGCGCGAGATCAGAAAGCCAAATCATTCGAGCTTCGAGCCGCGATCAGCTTGGCGCGATTGCGGCGTGATCAAGGGCATCCTACCGAAGCCAAAGACCTGTTGGCGCCGATCTACGACTGGTTCAAAGAGGGATTTGATACGCCAGATCTTGCTGACGCAAAGGCGTTGTTGCAAGACTTGTGAGTCATTCGGCGTGCAAATTTTTGGCTCTGACTTAAATTTTTGATGCAGTTTTGCGAATTTCATGATGGACGTGGGTGCGACATGCACTATGGACTACGGCACGGGCGACGGCCGCTTCGGGTCAAACTGAGAAGTCGGGGCGCTCAGCCGGCAGGTCGGCTTTACCCCAACTCCAGACAAACCGCTCCATCGGACTAACTGACGCGATGGGCCCAGAAGCGGTCATCGCACCCAGCCCATCAATAAGAGAGGTCGCCTTGCGAACGACCTCTCCTTTGCCCGGCAATGTACGCCTGTTGCGATCAGCTTTTTTGAACGGCGGCCGCAGCCTTGCGAATGACGTCGATAACGACATTTGGCTGGGAGAGCATCGGCACGTGGCTGCTCGCCACCTCGGTGACGGTCGCTCCCATGCGCTTCGAGACCCAGCGTTGCAGATCGGGATGCACGGTGTGGTCTTGCGTGGCCAGAATGTACCAGCTTGGCTTCGACCTCCACGCGACTTTGTCGGCGCTGAGCTTCTGCTGCTGGAACAGATTGTAGACGGGCGCATAATGGGTGGCCCAAACCAGCTTCTGGTCTTCCTCGGAGAGGTCTCCTGCGAAGAACTCGGTGCCATTCGGAAGCATCCAGGCACGCCCATCGGCGACCTCGACGCGCGAAAAAATATCCGACGGATACTTGTCGAGCTGGTCCTGTACGGTCTCGCCGGCATCCGGAGCGACCGCCGCAATGTAGACGAGGCCAACCACGCGCTCGTCGGTCCCCGCGCCCGTGATGGTGGCTCCTCCATAGGAATGACCGACGAGGAGGACCGGGCTGCCGACACGATTGAGCGTGCGCTTAACCGTCGCAAGGTCCTCTTCGTAGGAGTCGAGGCCATATTGAACGGCGATGACCTCGTAACCATCAGCCTGCAACGCAGGAATGACTTTGCTGAAACAAGAGCCATCGGCCCAGATGCCATGGCAGAAAACGATCGTTGGTTTGGTCTGTGCAGGCATACTGCATTCCCTTTTCTTGCATGAGTTTGAGCGATGGAGGCATGCTGGAAGGCTTAGAACGCGGCTGACGGGTATCCCCCATTGCGAGGCTCAACCTATTCGGTCATAAATGTCCGAATAGCTGTGTTTCGTTCGGTTCTTTCATGATTAGAAGTCCGAAATGACCACGATTTTGGAAAGAACAGCTGGTCTGCTGGCCTTCGTACGAACGGTTGATACGGGTTCTTTCGCGGGCGCCGCGAGGCTCATCGGCGCCAGTCCTTCAGCCGTATCCAAAAGCGTCGCACGCCTCGAACAACGTCTCGGCGTGCGCTTGCTGCAGCGCTCGACGCGCACGCTCAGCCCGACGTCCGAAGGCGCCGCTTATTATGAACATGTTGCCCCCCATTTACGCGCGATCGAGGAAGCCGATGACATCGTGCAGGCTCCGGGCAACGTACGTGGCGTGCTTCGGGTCACCGTGCCGAGTACGTTCGGACGTCCATTGATTTCTGCATGGGCGGGCTCGTTCCTGGAACGCTATCCGGACATCAAGCTCGACCTCAGCGTCACGGACCGCCGTGTCGATCTCATTCGCGAGGGTTTCGACCTCGCGGTGAGAATTGGAGAACTGGAAGACACGAACCTGATCGGCCGCTCGTTGGGCGTGCTGCAATACGTTCTGGGCGCATCGCCGGAATACCTTGAGCGCCGGGGAATTCCGCGGTCGATCGACGATCTCAGGCAGCATGCCTGCCTTCGCCACCTGCTCGGCGGCCGGCCGCAAGCCTTCACTTTTGCGGACGGCACCCGGGTCATCCCCAATGGCCCCTTCGATAGCGACGATGCTCAGTCGTTGATCGAGGCGGTCGTAAAGGGCGTTGGCATCACGCAGTTCATGCGCATCGCAATCGAGGACGAGCTTGCCGCCGGACGACTGAATGTCGTGCTGCCGGAGATACCGATGTTCACCACGCCGGTCTACGTCCTGCACGCGTTCGGACGGCAACTCCCGCTGCGGGCGCGCGTGTTCATCGATTTTCTCGTCGAGGCCTTGGGCGTGTCGCGCAACCCTGACCTTTCGGTACAGGCCAGCCGCTGACTGTCGCAGAAGTCAGAGGCGACGACGTGATCTGCCGCTCGCCGTGACTCCACGTCCTGATTTCGGTGACAGTGCACTCAATCCCCCGCTCATCACGCGCGAAACCTATCCGCGACAGCAAGTTGAGTGCACTGTCACCGTAATTCTGAGTTGGGTGATAAGCCGCCGATGACGGCCAAGCCGGGCGGCTTCCGGCTTGGGCCCGCAAGCCGACGGTCATGAGTACACGCCCCGAGAGAGGTTCAATCCGCGGTCCAGGCGCGAATGCGGCCTGGGCCGGGGTCATCACGCGATTATTCGGCCCGTGCTGGAATACGCATGGCTCCCTCTCGTCTCGGGACATCCGAGGTCTGTTGGTCGCGGCGCATCAGGCTCCACTTGCGGCCCCAACCGATGAGCGGTGCCTCAATGATGATGTGCAAGGCAAAGGCGAGACCGATGGAGAGCAGAATGCTGGCAGCGATTGTCCCGGCCGTAGATAGCAGCCACATCCCAGTAAAGTTGGTGATCCATTTTATCACCAGGTAGTGGACGATATACAGCGAGTACGAAATCTTGCCGAACCATTGGAGGATCGGCGAAAAGGACTGCCCTTCGATCTCGGCAGACACGACGGCATGGATGAGCAATCCCGCAGCGAGGCCATAGGTGGGCACGCGTGCGAATTGCGGATCGGTCGATCCGGACACGAAGATCCAGTACCAGCCGGCCGCAAACAGGCCTGCGGAAATTGCAAGAATGCGGCGCGAAAAGCGCAATCCACCGTTCCTGTGGAGATAGGCGATGCCGACGCCGGCGCCGAATTCCAGGACCAGCGGATGGGAATAGATGCCAAGCTGCAGGCGGAATACGACGGCAACAACGACCATGCCGAGCCCCGCGAACAGCAGCTCGAACACCCGGTTCGGCGCGATCGCAAGGATGGACGCAACTGCGGCATAGAAGTGCAATTCGAAAGCAATCGACCAGGCCGGCCCGAGGTACCAGTTCGGATATGTCCACGCGAAGATGAGGCCGAGGTCGAGTGGGGGACGCTTCTCCGGCGACAGCTCGATCCAAGACGAGCTAACGAACGCCACCAGCAACACGAGCCAGTAGACCGGATAAATTCGAACAGCTCGTCTGAAGGTGAAATTCAACGGGTCGCGCTGCCCCGCCGCCGTGGTTGCGATGATGAAGCCGGAGATAACAAAGAAGACGTCGACGCCGCTTGCAAGAATGGTGAGGACGCCTTCGGCGACGCCCGGGCCGACCATATCGGGTCGCGCGCTGACTGCGTGTCCGCAGACCACCGACAGCACGGCAACGCCGCGCATTGCCTCTACACCCGCGAAGACCCGCAAAACGCCTCGGCGCTCTCAATTACAAATTGCATCTTATCTGCACGCCAGAATATTAATAAACGGTTGTGACAACCTAATAATATCTACCTTCGGATGTATTGAGTGGACTGCGACGGGGCCGCATTCTGACATGACCGCTATGGTCATCAGCCGCCGATGACGGCCAAGCCGGGCGACGGCCGGCTTGGGCTCGGAAGCCGACCTTCATGAGTACGCCCCAGCCGACCGCTCGCCCATGCGGGTCCGTGATGGCGGGGATGTGATCGGTCGTGAAGCCGACATCTATTGGGGCTGCGCGGCCGAGCGTTAAGTAACGAGCCGGGGGGCAGCTGGAGAAAAAGCGATGCGTTTCATCCTGGCGTTGAGCCTATTGATCCCCCTGTACGGCGTTGCGAACGCGGCGCCGGCGCATAACCCCCACCGGCACGCTGCTGTTCGCTCCCATCAGGGCACGATCGCACCAAGTTCCGCTTCGAGCTTTGCCTACGCGCCACCTCAGGGGCCGACCGAATACCGTTCCGCCCCCTCCTATGGCGACCATGAAGCGTATTTCGGCGCTTCCCAGGGTTATGCGCCTGGCGAAAAGGAGCGTTTTCTCCACAGCTTGTTCGGCCCATAAATGCCTGGGCCAGCAACCTTCCATGCTGAGCCAAAGGCGCCGTAAATGACGTCTTCGGCTTGCATTGGGCCAACCGCGGAATCTGCGGTCCAGGCACGAATGCTCTAGGCGAACAGTTGCCTCGCCGCAGCCGAGATCATCACCATCCCGCCCGTGATCACCGCGACGTCGAGGATCGCCGTGTGGATGTGCACCGGCATCCGCTCGACGAAGGCTTTTGCGAGGAACGCGCCGGGGATCGCGATCGCCCCGATCAGCAGCGCGAAGGCGAGCACCTGCGCATTCACGGCGCCGGCGAGGCCAAACACCGAGATCTTGATGAGGCCGGTGCCGAGCGAGATCATCGCATCGGTCGCGATCACGGCGGCGCCTTCGAGGCCGGCCGCCATCAGCAGCGAGAGCAGGATCACGCCGGAGCCCGACGTGCCGCCGACCAGCACGCCGTAGCCGACGGAGCCGGCGGCAAGGCCGGTGTCGCCGATCCTGACCTGGCGGCGGCGGAGCACGCGGCGCAGCGGCACGCTCAGGATCAGCATGGTGCCGATCACGAGCGCGGCGCCCGCATTGGTGAGGCGCGTGTAGCCGTAGGCGCCGAGCGCGGTCGTCAATGCCGCGCAGGCGAGCACGATCAGCGCGCGGCGGCGGTCGGCATAGCGGACATAGGCGAGCGCACGGCTCGAATTGGTGAAGATCGCGGAGATCGCGATGATCGGCACCACGGGCTCGGCGCCGACCAGCGGCACCAGCACCAGCGGCATCAGCGCGCCGGTGCCGTAACCGGCGAGACCACCGATGATCGAAGCAAACAACGCCATCAACGCGACCAGCAGGAGCTGAAAGACCGAGATGTCGGCGAAGCCTGAGACGATGGTCACGTTTTCCGTTCGCGGCTGACGCGGGCCGCAGCTTGATCTGCGATGGAAGCGAGCGCGGCTTCCTCTAGTGGAAAATCCGCCGCAAGCCAAGCGTCCTCGGCCAGTGTCAACACATGTCCGAGCGCAGGCCCTTCCGCCATCCCGCGCGCGATGAAATCGGCGGCGCGAAGCGGAAATTTCGGCGCAGTCCAGCGCTGCGGCAGCTCGGCGAGTTCGCGCCAGCGTGACGAATGCACGTCGCTCGCCGCCCGCGCCCAGCCGAGCAACACGCGATCGTGATAGGGCTCCGCACCGAGCCGGTAGAGCAGCCGCCGCGCATTGGCCTCGTCCTTGGTGGCGAACCGCCACCAGCGGTGCCCCATCGAATCCAGCGCCTTGGCCTCGGCATTGGAGAGCCGCAGGCGCGTGGCGACGCGCTTGGCGTCTTCCGTCACGGCCACCGTCAGCGCGGCCAGGCGCCGCGTGCTGCTTGCCGGCAGGCCGAGCGCGCGCTCGATCGCGACCATCGTCGCCAGCGGCCCGGTATAGACGACGCCGCCGGTCAGCGCCTGCAGCAATCCGCCCTCGGCCATGGCCAGCACGGCGGCGGACACACCGCCGGCCACCAGCAGCTTCAGCATCTCCATGCGCACCCGCTCGGCCGACAGGCTGGCAAGGCCCGCGCGTCCGCGGATGCAGGCGAGGTAGCCGTCGCGGTCGGGCTCGCCGGCGCCGAAGGCGGCGTGGATGCGGAAGAAGCGCAGGATGCGCAAATAATCCTCGGCGATGCGCTGATCAGGGTCGCCGATGAAGCGCACGCGGCGCGCTCTGGCATCCGCGATCCCGCCGACATAGTCGTACACGACACCTGTCGCATCGACCGACAGGCCGTTCATGGTGAAGTCGCGCCGCTCGGCGTCCTTCACCCAGTCGCGGCCGAACGCGACCTTGGCCTTGCGGCCGAAGGTCTCGGTGTCCTCGCGCAGAGTCGTGACCTCATAGGGATGCCCGTCGATGACCAGCGTGATGGTGCCGTGCTCGATGCCGGTCGGCACGCTCTTGATGCCGGCGGCTTTGGCGCGCCGCACCACCTCCTCCGGCAGCGCCGTGGTCGCGATGTCGATGTCGCCGGGCGTAAGATCGAGCAGCGCGTTGCGCACCGCGCCGCCGACCACCCGCGCCTCCTCGCCATCGGCGCCCAGCAATTGCAGGACGCGCGCGGTCCCGCCGGAGATCAGCCATGGCGCACCGGCGAGGATCGGCTCCGCGCTCATCGGCAGGCCCCTATCTTTCCGTGCCCGGCACGAACTTGCCGTTCTCGATATGGGCGGGAACGTAGGTCGAATCCGGGCCGGCGCCGGAGAACTGCGCCAGGCCGATCAGACCCGCGATCACGAGCACGATCGCCACGAGGGCGAGGCGAGCGACGATGGTGACCGGCCAGGACGATTGCACGAACAGGCCGGACCGGCTGGCGGCCAGGAACAGCGCATAGACGGCAAAGGGAACGAGGAAGATTCCGATCTCGGTCAGAACCGTCCGGATCATGATGAGTAGATCCGCTCATAAAGCACACGCAGCATTCCGGCCGTTGCACCCCAGATGTAACGTTCCGCGAACGGCATCGCATAGTAAAAGCGCTCCATGCCGCGGAATTCCTTGCTGTGCAGCTGGTGGTTCGCCGGATTCATCAGGAAGGATAGCGGCACCTCGAACGCATCATCAACCTCGGAATGGTTGATCGTGAGCGCAAAGCCGGGCCGGACCCTCGCGACCGTCGGCAGGATGCGGAAGCCGAAGGCGGTGCCGTAGAGATCGAGATAGCCGATCGGCTCGACGAAGTCGCGCGACAGCCCGACCTCCTCCTCGGCCTCGCGCAGCGCCGCATCGACCGGCGAGGCGTCGGTCGCGTCGATCTTGCCGCCGGGAAAGGCGATCTGGCCGGCGTGGTCGTTGAGATGCGCCGAGCGCTGCGTCAGCAGGACGGTCGGCTCGGGATGGTCCACCACCGCGATCAGGACCGCCGCCGGGCGCACCGGCTGCTCGCGCGCGACGATCTCCAGCATCTTGTCGGTCCCGGGATCGCCCGAGGCCGGAATGATGTTGGGATCGTAGAGGCCGGGCGGAACGTCGAAGCCGAGCTTCGCCCTGGAACGGGCAAAGAAATCCGCCGCTCGAAACGCGACAGGTTCGCTTCTGGGGATAGGCTTGTTCAAAGCGCGGCCCTCACCTGCTCCGCATCGGCCATGGCGAAGAATTCGCCGGCCGACTCGACGCCGAACATCGGCTGGCCATCGACCATCCGCTCCTCGCCCATGTCAACCAGATCGTAATAGAGCGCGCGGGTCACCTTGGCCCAGAGATCGGCGCGGACGTGCAGATAGGGCGTCAGGCCGCCGTCCTTTGCCTGCTCGAAGCGCAGCCGGTGCGCGGCATCGCAGGTGACCCAGTCGTCGACATTGGTGCGGAAGCGCAGCACGCGATGGTTGTCCTCGCCGTCCTCTTGCATTTCGACCGCCATGAACGGCGCGTCGTCGACGCGAATGCCGACCTTCTCCACCGGCGTCACGAGGAAGTGCTTGTCGCCCTCGCGCTTCAGGATGGTCGAGAACAGGCGGACCAGCGCGTGACGCCCGATTGGCGTCCCCATGTAGAACCAAGTACCATCGGAGGCGATTCGGATATCGAGATCGCCGCAAAACGGCGGATTCCACAGATGCACCGGAGGCAGGCCCTTTTTGGCGCCTTCGGCACCGGCGGCACTCTTGGCAGCGGCAGTCAGTCCCTCAAGACCGCGATCGGCGCTCTGCCCTTGGTTCGCCATGGTTTGCCCTGACTTTGTCCTTTGGCACGATTGGTGCAGGTCTACGTCGTACTCGGGTGCACGGTTCCACCCCGGATTAGTCCGGTGTGGAGGTCGCCACTTCGTGATGCCCTACATACCCTTAAGCCGATAAGGTGGGGATAGGTTAATTCAACGAATACATGGCCTTCCTGCAAGTCTAGCATAGGGCCCATGTGATGATGTGATGCATCTGACGCGATGCATCTGACGTGACGCGATGACATGACGACGCGAGCGAGCCGCGCGGCAGGCTGAAGGAGCTAACGGATGGCGGAGAGTGTCGAGAAACTCGAGGATGGAATCGTCCGCTCGGCCGAGCAGGTCTCGAGCCAGATTCGCGCGGCGAAGGAGGCGATCGGATCCGTCATCTTCGGCCAGGACCGCGTGATCGAGAACACGCTGGTCACCATCCTCTCCGGCGGCCATGCGCTGCTGATCGGCGTGCCCGGCCTTGCCAAGACCAAGCTGGTCGAGACGCTCGGCGTCACGCTCGGTCTCGACGCCAAGCGCATCCAGTTCACGCCCGACCTGATGCCGTCGGACATCCTCGGCGCCGAGGTGCTCGACGAGAGCACCGCGGGCAGGCGTGCCTTCCGCTTCATCGCAGGTCCCGTGTTCGCGCAGCTCCTGATGGCCGACGAGATCAACCGCGCCAGCCCGCGCACGCAGTCGGCGCTGCTCCAGGCCATGCAGGAGCAGCACATCACCGTTGCCGGCGCGCGTCACGACCTGCCGAAGCCGTTCCACGTGCTCGCGACCCAGAACCCGCTGGAGCAGGAAGGCACCTATCCGTTGCCCGAAGCGCAGCTCGACCGCTTCCTGATGGAGATCGACGTCGACTATCCCGATCGCGACGCCGAGCGCCGCATCCTGTTCGAGACCACCGGCGCCGAAGAGACGCTGGCGAGGGGCTCGATGACCGCGGAAGCGCTGATCACCGCGCAGCGGCTGATCCGGCGCCTGCCGGTCGGCGATTCCGTGGTCGAGGCGATCCTGTCGCTGGTCCGCGCGGCCCGTCCGGGTCCGGACAGCGGCGAGACCGGCAAGTTCATCGCCTGGGGCCCCGGCCCGCGCGCCAGCCAATCCCTGATGCTCGCGGTGCGCGCACGCGCGCTGATCGACGGACGGCTCGCACCCTCGATCGACGACGTGCTCGACCTCGCCGAACCTATTCTGAAGCACCGCATGGCACTGACCTTCCAGGCGCGCGCCGAAGGGCGCACGATTCCGGACGTGATCCGGCAGTTGAAAACACGGATCGGTTGATGGCCGCTGAGAACGGGCACACGGCGAAGGAGATCATCGCGATCCGACGTGCCGATGGCGAAAGCCGCACGCTCGCAGCTTCCTTGCCGCGCCTGGTGCTCGAGGCCCGCCGCGTCGCCGCCAACGTCATCCACGGCCTGCACGGCAGGCGCCGCGCCGGCTCCGGCGAAAATTTCTGGCAATACCGCCGCTTCGTCTCCGGCGAGCCGTCGCAGAACGTCGACTGGCGGCGCTCGGCGCGCGACGACCATCTCTATGTCCGCGAGCTCGAATGGGAAGCCTCGCACACGGTCTGGATCTGGCCCGACCGCTCGCCGTCGATGGCCTTTGCCTCGAAGACCGCGCGCGAGTCCAAGCTCGAACGCACCCTGATCGTCGCCTTCGCGCTGGCCGAGCTGCTGGTCTCGGGCGGCGAGCGCGTCGGCATTCCCGGGCTGATGGCGCCGACCGCGAGCCGCAGCGTCATCGACAAGATGGCGCAGGCGATGCTGCATGACGATGCCGACCGGCTGAGCCTGCCGCCGTCCTTCGTTCCTTCCGCGCTCGCCGAGATCATCGTGCTGTCGGATTTCTGGTCGCCGATCGCGGAGATCAGTGCGACGCTCGCAGGGCTCTCCGGCTCCGGCGCGCATGGCACGATGGTGCAGGTGGTCGATCCCGCCGAGGAGTCATTCCCCTATTCCGGCCGCATCGAGTTCGTCGAGCCGGAAGGCTTTGGCGTGATCACCGCCGGCCGCGCCGAGAGCTGGGCGCAGGATTACACCGCGCGGCTCGCGCTGCACCGCGACCAGATCCGCGCCCAGACCTCCAAGCTCGACTGGCTGTTCACGACGCACGCGACCGACCGCTCCGCCGCCGAATTGCTGCTGTTCCTGCATGCCGGCATGCAGGTGAGCAAGTCGGGCGCCCGCACCACCACCATCAAGGCGGGGCCGGCCGCATGATGGGATTGCCGCTCGCCTTCACCGAACCGCTGCTCCTGATCGGCCTCGTCAGCCTGCCGGTGCTGTGGTGGCTCCTGCGCGTGATGCCGCCGCGGCCGCGCCGGATCGAGTTTCCGCCGACGCGCCTGCTGTTCGACATCGCGCCAAGGGAGGAGACGCCTTCGCGGACGCCGTGGTGGCTGAC
>Ga0075368_10000593_pt1 | contig 10930 bp, 11 predicted proteins | sample EndMethybrTD3033_FD_71518 | JGI IMG/M metagenome (GOLD analysis project Ga0075368, IMG submission 71518) | Populus endosphere microbial communities from Tennessee, USA - Endosphere MetaG P. TD hybrid TD303-3 | ecosystem: Host-associated > Plants > Roots > Endosphere | place: USA: Tennessee... | reverse complement strand
CCGTCACCATCGATGACATCGCGCTGGCGCTGATTGTCCAGGATGGCGGTCTCTACTACTACGCCCGCACCATGGGTTTTGCGTTCGCCTGAGCCTCGCACGCGGGTTTCCTCTCCCTCATCTCACCCGTCATCCCGGATACCGACGCCTTGGCGGCGGTGATCCGGGATCTGCTGGCGATATCTGCACGAGATCCCGGATCGTCTCGCCCCGCCGGGGCTCGGCTTCCGGGATGACGGGTACGGGGTGCGTATTCACCATCAGCGAGCAATGTGCGGCGGGGCTTATCCCCGACACTTCGCGCCGTGAGACGATGCTGGCACCTCGGCTCAACGAGGGGTGCCCGCTCGCGAGGGTCACCTTGAGAGCAGCACGAGCCGGGGGTCGCGCGACGGTGACACGGTTCAAATCCGTCCATCCGGGCCGATGGGACTTGGACCAATCAGCCGGTATCCAGCGCGACGGCGAGGCTCAGATGGCCGCGCATTTCTTGTTTCGGTCCGGTGGCTGTCTGAGCCCCGCGCCCTCACTCTTTAAGTTGCTGACAGTCGCGGCGCGCGATCGTCAGGAAGAAACTGCGCGTGCGTGCGTGGATGGCCGGCGGGAACTGCCGCCGGGCGCGCCTTGCGGGCCGTACGGCATTGGCGTCATACCTGCGTTCGCGGGGATCCAGGGCCTGCGCGGGAGCGACGGCGGGTGGGTGGGGCGTCGGGGTGGGGTGACATAGGGCGTCTGCGCGCCTAAATAGAGGCCGAATCGGGCCAAATGCACCTATGACCGCCGTACTGGACAATCCCGCACCTGAGCAGCAGCTGGCGCCCAAGCCGTCGCTGGCCGGTCTCGGCCGTGCGGGCCTCAAGGCCGCGCTGGCCTCGATCGGCGTACCGGACAAGCAGCACAGGATGCGCGTCGGCCAGCTGTGGAGCTGGATGTACGCGCGCGGCGCCACCTCGTTCGACGACATGTCGAACGTCTCCAAGGATGTGCGGGCCACGCTGCAGGCTGCGTTCACCTTGGAGCGGCCCGAGATCGTCACCGAGCAGGTGTCGATGGACGGCACGCGCAAGTGGCTGCTGCGGCTGCCACGGCGTGGCCGCGAGGCGCGCGCGCCGGAGATCGAGACGGTCTACATCCCCGAGGCCGACCGTGGCACGCTGTGCATCTCGAGCCAGGTCGGCTGCACGCTGACCTGCTCGTTCTGCCACACCGGCACGCAGAAGCTGGTGCGCAACCTCGAGCCGCAGGAGGTCGCCGGCCAGATCCTGCTGGCGCGTGACCGCATTGGCGACTGGCCGGGCGCGGCGGGGCCGGGCGATGGCGGCCTCATCCCGGACGCCGAGAGGAAAATAACCAACGTCGTGCTGATGGGCATGGGCGAGCCGCTCTACAACTTCGACAATGTGCGCGATGCCATGGCGGTCGCGGCCGACGGCGATGGGCTTGCCCTGTCGAAGCGGCGCATCACGCTGTCCACCAGCGGCGTGGTGCCGGAGATCCCGCGCTGGGGCGAGGAGGCCGGCACCATGCTGGCGATTTCCCTGCACGCGGTGCGCGACGAACTGCGCGACAAGCTGGTGCCGATCAACCGCAAGTATCCGATTGCCGAGCTGATGGCGGCCTGCCGCGCCTATCCGGGCCTGTCGAATGCGCGGCGCATCACCTTCGAGTACGTGATGCTGAAGGGGGTCAACGACAGCCTGGCGGACGCCAAGGAGCTGGTGCGGCTGCTGGCCGGAATCCCGTCCAAGATCAACCTGATCCCGTTCAATCCGTGGCCCGGCACGGCCCACGAGTGCTCGGACTGGGAGCAGATCGAGCGCTTCGCCGAGGTCGTGAACCGCGCGGGCTATGCCAGCCCGGTGCGCACGCCGCGCGGGCGCGACATCATGGCGGCATGCGGTCAGCTCAAGTCGGAAAGCTTGAAGCTGCGCGCCAGCGAGCGCAGTATCGCGTAACATTGTGACTCAATCGCCTGCTGCCCGAATTGTCATGGTCGGGCGTGTCCCCATCCATCCAACCGCTTGCTTGGGCGTTCGAGGATGGCTGGATCCTCGGGACAAGCCCGAGGATGACAGCGGGAAGGATATGGTCGAGAGCACAGACTTGGGAGGCTTGGGGGAGCCATGCTGAGAGCGTTGGGACGGGTCATCGTTCTGCCGATCGCCTTCCTGGCGGCGGCATTGGCGACAATGTTCGTGATCATCTCGCTCGGGCAGGAGCGCATCGTGCAGGCCATGACCGGCATGCGCTCCGACGATCCACCGATCGGTGCAGCTTTCGATCTGTTCGCGCTGGCCGTGCAACTGGTGTCGGTGCAGACGGTGCTGCCGGCCCTGCTGCTGGTAATCATCGGCGAGGTGGCGCGCATCCGTGGCGCCTTCTACTACGTGGTCGGCGGCGGAGCAGCGCTGGCCATCGTGCCCCTGCTGACCCGCCTCAGCCAGCCGAGCGGCATCCTGGAACTGTCGCCCGTGGTCTGGCAGGTGCTGGCGACCGCAGGCTTCGCCGGCGGGTTCGTCTATTGGGTGCTGGCCGGCCGGAACGCCTGAGGCGGTTGCCGAACTGCAAAAGTCCGATTGAATTCAACGCCGCTCAGCGTGTAGATTGATAACCGCTGTCAAGTTGCGTGATCGGGGGCGGACATGCTTGGGCGTATGATCAGAGTTGTGTTCGGGTTTGCGGTTGCCTGTCTCGCGGCCGGCCTCACCATCGTGCTGTTCGTGACGACGCCGGTCGAGCTTGCCAGCACCCCATCCAACGCATTCCGCGACACACTGTCCGCCAACGCCCTGCTGGCCCTGGCGGCGGCAACCCACAGTGCCGTATTTGCGGCCCCCTTCGCTCTGATCGGCGCGGTGATTGGTGAGTGGCGCCGGCTGACGCACTGGACCTACTACGCGCTGGTCGGCATCGTCATCGCCGGTCTCGGCTTCCTCGCGCAGTACTGGAGCGAGGGCGGTGCGCAGGCGAGTATCGTCAACAACTATGCGCTGGTGGCGTTCCTGACGATGGGCTTCGTCGGCGGCGTGATCTACTGGCTGATGGCCGGACAGTTCGCGCGCGTGGACCAGGAGCCGCGTACGCCCGACCTCGGCAAGCCGCGCAGCAACGACACCCCACGCGTGGTGCCTTCCAAGTCTTGAGCACTGGAGCCCTGAAGGACCCGTCATCCCGACCTGCGTGACCGCGCCGAGAGCGCGCTCACGCTGAGCCGGGATCTGTCGCGAGCTTCCGTGCCGCAGTGCGCCTCGGCTTCCGGGATGACGGGTGTGTGCATCGGCTTTCGGCTCAGTGCAGGACCGGTCCCTTTAGAAACCGGCGGCGATCGCCGGAGCGGATGCTGACGTCAAAGGTCTTGCCTTCCCGGTTGATCGTCAGCGGCACCGCCACCCCTGCCCGACCCAGGGCCCAGACCTGCCGGAACAGCTCCGCCAGCCCCTTCACCGGCTCGCCGGCCACCGCCATGATGATGTCGCCGGTGCGCAGGTCCGCCTGCTGAGCCGGGCCGCGGTTGGCCAGTCCCAGCACGGCGACGCTGTCGCCGATCTCGGTGGCGTAGAGGCCGAGCCACGGCCGCGCCGGACGGTTGGGACGGCCGATGGTGGTCAGGTCTCCCAGAATCGGCTTCAGCAGGTCGATTGGCACGATCATGTTGGCGTCGTCGCCCTGCCGGTTGGCGACCATCTGCTGGATCTGCAGCGAGCCGATGCCGATCAGGTCGCCGGCGGGCCCGATCACTGCGGTGCCGCCCCAGTTTGGATGCGCCGGCGCGGTGAAGAGGGCCTCGTCCAGAACGTACTCCCAATAGCCGGCGAACTCCTGCTTGGCGATGATGCGCGCGGCGAGCGAGGCCTGGCGTCCACCGGCGCCGGCCACCACCACCTGCTCGCCGACTTCGGCCGCTGCCGAGCTGCCGAGCGCCAGCGCCGGCAGATCGAAGGCTCCCAGCGCCTGCACGAGGCCGAAGCCGGTCTCCTGGTCGTAGCCCAGCACGTGCCCCGAAGCGACGTTGCCGCCGGTGCTGATCCAGACGGTCTCGGCCTCGGTGATCAGATAGCCAATGGTGAGGATCAGGCCGTCGCGGCCGATCACGACGCCATTGCCGGCGCGCTCGGTGCCGAGCGACTCGGCTGTGAACGCATCGCTCGGAATAATCGCGCGAATGCCGACGACCGAGGCCAGCGCCTCGTCGAGTTCGAAATCGTAGTCCTCCGGCCTCGGCTGCACGGTGCTGGCCTCTCTGCGTCAGCGAACAGCTTCACGATCATGACACTAGTGTCCCGATCGCGAAATTTGTCTAGGTGTGCGGGCGGACTTGGAACGAATTTCGCGATCCGAAGGACACTGGCAAATTCATGATTCTAGTGTGATTCAGATCGAGAAGTCCGCTTTCCGAACCCAGCCCAAAGCGATGTGGCGGACATCTCGATTATCACACTAGTGTCCCGATCGCGAAATTTGTCTAGGTGTGCGGCGGGCTGGGAACAAATTTCGCGATCTAAAGGACACTAGCAAATTCATGATACTAGTGTGGTTCAGATCGAGATGTCCGCTTCCCGAACCCAGCCCAAAGCGATGTGGCGGACATATCAATCATCACACTAGTGCAGGATCGCCGCGGAATGAATCATTTTGATGCGCCAGCCGCGGGTTTGCCCAATGCTACGTCCTCTTAACGACGCTGCCAGCCGGCGCGTCGAGCGTCCAGCACAGCCCGCTTGTCTCGAAGCGCAGCTCGACCTGGCCGCGTAACGCATTGCCGACCATATCGGCAATCACGACATGGCCGAAGCCCTTGCGTTCAGGGGGTGTGACCGGCGGTCCGTCGTGCTCGCGCCAGCTCATGCGGAAGCGAGCGTCCGCTCCCCCATCCGTCACCTGCCAGCTGACCGCCACCCGACCCTCGGGCACCGACAGCGCGCCGTATTTGGCGGCGTTGGTGGCAAGCTCATGCAGTGCCAAGGTCAGGCTGTGCACGGCATCCGTCCGCAGGTCGATCTCGGGACCTTGCATCTCGATGCGCGCCGAGACGTCCTCGGTGAACGGGGCCATCTGCGAGCGCACCAGATCGCTGAGCTGCGCGCCTTCCCAGTTGCGCGCAACCAGCAGATCCTGCGCACGCGCCATGGCGTGTAGTCGCTCCGAGAAGCGCGTCTGGAACTCGTCCATGCTGTCGCTGTAACGCGCCGTCTGACCGGCAATCGCCTGCACCACCGCCAGCAGGTTCTTGGACCGGTGCGCCAGCTCGCGCATCAGGAACTCGATGTGCGTCTCGCGCGCTTTGCGCTCGCCGATGTCGCGGACGATCGAGGAGATGCCGACGACGCGCCCGGCTTCGTCGTACATCGGCGCCACGCTGACGGACAGGTCGAGCAGATGCCCGTCCTTGTGCCGGCGCTGCGCGTCGCGGTGAACCGCGTTGCCGGACCGGACCTCGGCGATGATCTCCGTGAATTCGGACAACCGCGCTTCCGGGAACAGCAAGCGCGCCGACTTGCCCATCGTCTCGGAGGCCCGGTAGCCGAACAGCTGCTCGGCAGCGGCGTTCCAGGTGAGGATAATGCCATCGGGCGACAGGCTGAACATGGCATTCGGCGACGAGGATACGATGGCCGCCAGATGGGCCTGTGCCTGGGTACGGGCGCGCAGTTCCTTGGCGGCGCCGGCGAGCACCGACGACAGCTCATCCGCCTCGCGCAGCGCGGTGGAGAGCGGCTGCACCGGCCGCCCCTGGCCGAGCGCGCGTCCTGCACGCATCAAGTCGAAGATCGGTCCCGCCATGCGCCCGCCGATGCCCAGCGCCAGCAACAGTGAAAGACCAAGCAGCGCCGTGCCGGCGTAGAGGAAGGTGCGCCAGGCCTCGCGCAGCGGCGCCTCCACTTCCGACAAGGGTGCCCACGCGGACACCCACCAGCCTGTCATCTTGGACCAGTGGAAAGCCTGCAGCGAGCGCTCACCCTCGAAGTCTGTGGTCGTGACGACGCCCTCGGCGCGGTTGCCGTACTGGCGCAGCCATTCGCCGGGGACCGGCTGACCGATGTAGCGCTCGGACTGATACGAGCGTGCGATGTTGACGTTCTTGCGGTCGGCCACGGCCGCGAACCAGCGTTCGGGCAGCTCCGGCGTCCGCAGCAGGTCCGTCAGCCGCTCCGGGTCGAGCGACATGATCAGCGCATACGGAATGTCATTGCCGACACGCACCGGCACGCCGACGGCGAATATCATCCTGCGTGCGACCGTGCCGCGGAACAGATCCGTGATGTAGGGCTGCCCGGTCTTCCGGACGATATCAGGGATGGGCGGCTCCGCCTCGCTGATCGGAAGGCGCGCCCCCAGCGGCAGCCGCGTGTTGACCTGTTGCTGGCGCGCGCTGTCGGTCAGCACCAAGTTCCAGGATGGGCGCGAACGCAGGGCCTCCAGCGCCTGCACGTGGAAGGCCATGAAATCCTTGGTGGCCAGCGCCGGCGAGGTGGCAAGCGCCTCCAGCGTGGTGATGATGCCGGTGATCTCGCGATCGATGTCGGAGCTGAGCGCGCGGGCGATGGCCAGGGCGCGACGCTCGTTGGAGGCGCGCTCCGACTGCGTGTAGAGGTGCAGAATGAGCGCGCTGTAGAGCAGCACCGGAATGACGATCGCCAGCCCGAAAATGATCAGGTAGGCGCGCAGGCCGAGCTTGATGGAGCGCCGCTCGGCGAACCCGCGGAGCCGCACGAGAAGGTGCGATGCGTCGGCGCGTGCGCGCACCGCCAGCCGTTGCGCGGCGTCGCCGAGCCTGGCGCGCACGGCCTGGGATTTGCGGACGTCGAGCTTGCTCTTCTCTTGCAACCGCCTAGTGTCCCGATTCCGAAGTTCGCCAAACCTCGCCGCTAGCATCCCGGGCGAACTTCGGAATCACAAGGGACACTGGAATCACAAATTCGCTAGTGTGATTCAGATCGAGAAATTCGCGCCACACCGGGCCGCGAACCCTGGCGAATTTCTCGATCATCACACTAGTGTCCCGATTCCGAAGTTCGCCAAACCTGGCCGGTAGCATCCCGAGCGAACATCGGAATCACAAGGGACACTGGAATCGCAAATTTGCTAGTGTGATTCAGATCGAGAAATTCGCACCGCACCGGGCCGCGAACTCTGGCGAATTTCTCGATCATCACACTAAACCCTGTCGACGCAGCCGGCCGAGCATAGGGCTCGCCGCCGATGGCCAACCACCCTGTCGCCTTGCAACGCCACAGGCCGGCTTATGCGGGTTTCCGCCTTCGCCCCTTCTGGGTGAAAGGGTACATCTCGGTAATGTCGGCGCCGGGCAAATCTGCGTCCATCTGCTCCCAGACATCAACCACCACGCTGGCGATCTCGTCCGTGATACCAGCCGCGCGGGCGTTGTCCAGGTAGAGGCGGATGTCCTTGAGCTGCAGCTTGGCCGTGAAGCCGGCATCGAACTTGCCGTGCATGATGCGGCGCGGAAATTTGTCGTCGGTGGCCGAGTTGCGGCCTGTGGAGGCGTTGACGATGTCGAGAATGGTCTTCATCTCGATGCCCTGCCGCGTACCGAAGGCGATGGCCTCCGACGTTGCCGCCAAAGCCGTGGCCGAGAGGAAGTTGTTCAGCAGTTTGACGGCCTGACCCTGGCCGGCCTTCGGGCCGACAAAGAACGGCTTGCCCATCAGGCTCATCAGCGGCTTGACGCGCTCATACTGCTCGGCGGGACAGGCCAGCATGATGGCGAGCGTAGCCTTGTCGGCGCCGGCCGTGCCACCGGATACGGGGGCGTCGATGAAGTCGATACCCGCCGCGCTCAGCGTGGCAGCGGCAGCCTGTGCGGCCTCGATGCCGATAGTGGAGGTGTCGATCACCGTCTTCACCCGCCGCTGCGAGGCTGCTGCGATCTCCTTGGCAACCGCTTGGCTGATTTTGCCGTCGGGCAGCGACAGGATGATGATGTCGGCTTGCTTGGCCAGGGCGGCATTGCTCTTGGCGACCGTCGTGCCCGGCGGGGCCCGCTCTGTGCTGACGGCATCGGCGACCACCACCGGGTAGCCGGCTTCGACAAGATGCCGGCTCATGCGGTGGCCCATGCTGCCCACGCCGATCCAGCCGATAGTTTCTTTCATACTCGTTGCTCCTTAATAGGCAAAACGCCGATGTGCGTTACGAACTCGTCAAACGAGCCGCAATAGATCGTGATGCTCTCCTCTCCAGCAACTGCATCCATGAAGAAGACGCGACCTTCTGCATTGATGCCAAAGTACTCGCCGGCTCCGTTGCTGCCAAAGAACACGTAGCAATCATAGTGTTCCCGGTGGTGCTCGCTCTCGCGCACGTCTGCCACAAAGCAGATTCCCCACAGAAGGAAGTACCAAGGCTGCCAGGGCAGTGATCCTTCGCCCCCGTTGCACAGGCGATACAGCTCCATGAGCTTATTCGGCAGCGGCAGCCCGATGCGGCGTATCGCGGCTGCAAACTCTGCCTCGGGGACTGGCGGTGCGTCTGCACGCCAGTCCTTGTCCGCCCTTGCCAGTAGCTCAGCGAGAGCTGGCATGTCGCATTATTTCGGCGGTTGCGCGATCACATCCTCATAGCGATGCCGCTTGGTGATGAGGCCGGCGTGCTGGAAGATGTCGACGGTGGCCTCCCAGGCGGGCTTGGTGATCTCGACGTGCGGCGTCCAGTTGCCGAGCTTCTGGTAGGTGGCGATGGTGGAGGTGAGGACCGCCGGATCGATGTCGGGGAAGAAGGAGGCCTCGGCCTTGGCGACCTCGGCCGCCGGCGTCGCGATCAGCCAGGCGCGCGCCTTGCGGTAGGCGGCCATGAAGCGCTTGGCCTGGTCGGTCGCCAGCCACTCGCGGGTGGCGGCCAGACTCGAGAAGGCGCATGGGCCGATCGCATCGGCGAGCGAGGTGACGATGTGGCCGGCGCCGTCGTGCTGCAGCTGCTGCGGCGCGGGCCCCTGCAGGTGGATGAAGTCGCCTTCGCCCTTGCGGAAGGCCGCGATCATCTGGTCGGTCGATCCGGCATCGATGGCGGTGATCGACTTGAAGTCGAGGCCGCGCTTGAAGCAGGCATACTTGAACATGGCCATCGGCTGCGCACCGTGATCGATCACCACCTTGCGGCCCTTCAGCTTGTCCCAGGTGAAGGCGGGATCGGCGCTGCGGCCGGTCAGGAAGAAGCCGTCCTTCTCATTGATCTGGGCAAAGTGCAACGCCGGCGGGGTCTTGCCTTGCTCGAGGGGCGTGAAGCCCTGGCTCGGCGCTGACTGGGCCACATGCACCGATCCGTCCAGCAGGCCGGCGATGGCGGACTTGCCGGGCGCCGACACCGAATGCTTGGCATCGAGTCCCTGCTCCTTCAGGAAACCGCCGGCCATGGTGGCGATCAGGGGCGAGTAGAACGCGGAAAAGCGTGTGAACTCGATGCGAATCTCGTCACTCAAAGCGGCCTCCTTGGGTGCAGTTCTGCCCGTCTACGCCTTCTTCTGACGCTATTGTAGTCGAAAAGGAACCCACGGCGCCTCAAGTCATCTCGATCGCGCGTCATCAGCGTGGCTGCGCCTCATCGAACATGCGGGCAAGGGACGATGCGATCTGGGCGGCGAAGCGGCTCACTGCGACTGGCAGCGAACGGCCACGCAACTGACCCAGATACAGAATCCCCGGAGGCACGTCGCGGTGATCGATGGCACGGCTGACATCGTCGCCTCCCTTCGGCCCCGCTGAGATGCCGATCGGGATCTGGAAACAGATCGTGGTGTCCTGGCGCGCATAGTGCCGAAGGAACTCGAAGCTGTCCGATTCGATGGCCGGCTGCAGCTTGATCGACGAGCGCAGCACGGCCGTGTCGAGAACGCTGCGCACGCCGTACAGATGCGTCGGGATGGCGATCGGATAGCGCAGGCAGTCGCGCAGCCGCACCGGCCCGGCCTTGGCGAGCGGATGGCCCTTGCACATCATGGCATGGATCGGCTGCTGCACCGCCAGCAGCGTCTCGAACGCCGACAGCCGCACCGGCTCGAAGACCAGAGCCAGGTCGGCGCTGTGGTCGACCAGCGCCTGTTCTGCTGCCTCGCGGTCACGCCGATAGACCCGAAAGGTCACGGCCGGGTGCTCACGGCGGTAGAGGGCGATCTGCTCGGGCAGGAACACCGGCAGCACAGCCTGCGAGCAGGCGATGGCGATATGGCCCCGGCGCACACCCGACAGGTCGGCAATCTGCGATCTCACCCGCTCCATGTCCGAGAGTTGCGAGCGCACATGCTGGATCAGGATTTCTCCAGCCGTGGACAGGCGCACGCCCCTGGGCAGCCGCTCGAAGATCGGTACGCCCAGCTCCTGCTCCATGGCCAAGATCCGGCGATTGAGCGCCGTGGAGGTAATCGCCAGTGCCTCGGCCGCCTTGCGGATGGAGCCCGCCCGCACCACGGCGTCGATGTATTGCAAAGGCAGCAGATGGCGCACAGGTGACTCCCAGCGCTGCAATTTTTGCAGCAGCTCGCTGCATTACTAGCAGGAGACAGGGACGCTCGCACTTGCACAATAAGTCGTTAAGAGCCGGCCGCAGTCGGGTTTGGGGGGCCGTGCCGAATGTTTGGGCAGCAATTCCGTCAGGTCGGCTCATGAACCGGAAATCGTCACGCCGCAGCTTCCTGAAGTCCACGTCCGCGGTCGCAGCGGCCGCCGTCCTGCCAGCGCCGGCGGTCTGGTCACCGGCCAAGGCGCAGGCCCGCCAGGAGACCCTGCTGATCGTCTCCGAAAGCGGCCCCAACAACATCGACATCCACGGCCGGGGCACCAACGTGCCCGGCTACGAGGTGTCGTGGAACTGCTACGACCGGCTGATCAGCCACGAGATGAAGACGCTGCCCAACGGCACGCAGTATTACGACCGCGACAAGTTCAAGATGGAGCTGGCCGAGGACATGAACGTCGGC
>Ga0075368_10000591_pt1 | contig 10949 bp, 10 predicted proteins | sample EndMethybrTD3033_FD_71518 | JGI IMG/M metagenome (GOLD analysis project Ga0075368, IMG submission 71518) | Populus endosphere microbial communities from Tennessee, USA - Endosphere MetaG P. TD hybrid TD303-3 | ecosystem: Host-associated > Plants > Roots > Endosphere | place: USA: Tennessee... | reverse complement strand
TTGTCCATGCGGGAGCCGGCGGCGTCGGCCAGCTGCTCATCCAACTCGCCAAGCGTGCAGGCGCGACCGTCATCACGACGGTGGGGGGCGAGGAGAAGGCGGAGCTGGCGCGCCGGCGCGGCGCCGACCACACGGTGCTTTATCGCACGGTCGATTTCGCCGAAGAGGTGAAGCGCCTCACCGACGGCAAAGGCGTTGATGTCGTCTACGACTCGGTCGGCAAGGATACACTGATGCGCAGCCTGCGTTGTCTCAAGCGGCGGGGGCTCTGCGTGAGCTTTGGAGCCAGTTCTGGACAGCCGGAGCCTGTTGCTTTGCTTGATCTGGCAGAGGCCGGCTCCGTATTCCTGACTCGGCCGCATCTTGCCGACTACATGGCGACCGCCGACGAAATCCGCTTGCGTGCTTCGGAGCTGTTCGCAGCCCACCGCGCCGGCCAGATCGAGGTGGCCATCGATACGGAATTTCCGCTTGACCAGGCCGCCGCTGCGCATGCCGCCATCGAAGGTCGCGCGACGCGCGGCAAGCTTCTTTTGAAAGTCTCTTGAGACACCGCCCGTGATCGAAGATATACGCCTCGACCGTCTGCGCATCCCCCTGAAGGAGCCCTACAAGCTCTCGCTCGGCGCGGTCACCGCGTTCGATACCATCCTGGCGCGCATCGTGGTCGGTGGCCGCGAGGGACTTGGCGAAGCGACCATCCTGACGGGATACACCGACGAGACCATCGACGACGGCTGGCAGCGGGCTGAGGCGCTGGTGCCGCGTCTCGTTGGTTGCAGCAGCGAAGCCGGCAAGAATGTAGCCGAATCCGAGCTGGCGAACGCACCCTTCACGTTGACCGCATTCGTCTCGGCCATCGAGATGGCCGAGCGCCATCCAATGCTGAGCCTCGACGCCGAGTGTAGAGTGCCCCTCCTGGCGGGGATCAACGCCACCGACGCGGCCGGCATCGAACGCGAGATCGAGGCCGCCATCGCCAACGGATACCGCACGCTCAAGATCAAGGCCGGGTTCGATCTCGACGCCGATCTGCAGCGCGTTGCCTTCATCCAGCGCTGCAACGCCGGGCGCGCCAAGCTGCGCGTCGACGCCAACCAGGGATACAACCGCGACGACGGTGTGCGCTTCGCGGCAAGCCTGTCGCCGGAGTCGATCGAGTTGCTCGAGCAGCCGTGCGCCGCGTCCGATTGGGGCGCGGCGGCCGCCGTGGCGCAAGTGAAGAACGTGCCGTTCATGCTGGATGAGTCCATCTATGATCTGGAGGACATCAAGCGCGCCTCTGCCCTCGGTGCATCGTTCGTCAAGCTCAAGTTGATGAAGATGGGCGGGCTGACCCGACTTGTGCAGGGCTTGGAGTTGATCCGCGATCTCGGCATGCAGCCGGTGCTCGGCAACGGGGTGGCCAGCGATGTCGGCTGTTGGATGGAGGCATGCGTGGCCCCGCAACACGTCGGCAATGCCGGCGAGATGAACGGCTTCCTGCGCCAGCGGGAGGCGTTGGCCGCTCAACCCATCAATGTCGTCGGTGGTCGCATGGTGCTGCGAGCGGGTGGAGTGCCTGACCTCGAGTGGTCCCGGGTTGCCGCAATCCGAGTGGCGGAAGCGCACGCTGGTGCGCCTGCCGAATCCCGACGGATGGTCTCATGATGATCGAGAATACAGCCAAAAACCTCCGCGCGGTCGGTGTGGCGATCAACCGGACGCTCGTGACCGGCGTGATCGGCTCGGACACGCATATCGTCGGCAACCGCATCCTGTCGGTCGCCCTGGAGAAGGCCGGGTTCAAGGTCATCTCGCTCGGAGCATTGACGCCCGGCGCCGACTTCATCAAGGCGGCCATCGAGACCGCGGCGGATGGCATCCTAGTCTCGTCCCTGTACGGCCAGGGCGAGCTTGATTGCCGTGGTTTCCGCGAGCAGTGCGTCGAAGCCGGCCTGGAGAATATCCTCCTCTACGTCGGCGGTAATCTGGTGGTCGGCAAGCGCAGCTGGGAGGAGACCGAGCGGACGTTCCTGGCCATGGGCTTCGATCGCGCCTTTCCACCGGGAACGCGCACGGAAGGCGTGATCGACACGCTCAATCGTGATTTCGCGGCCCGCGCCGCCGGACTACGGATTGCGGGCAGTTAGATCGGATCACCCATGCCGGCGGCGCTCCTCATCGATTTCGGCTCCACCTACACCAAGCTGCGCGCGGTGGACCTCGATGCACGCCGCGTGCTGGCCGTCGCGCAGGGTCCATCGACCGTCACGACCAACGTCACGATCGGCCTGGACCTCGCGCTGGCAGAGCTGGAGCGAAAGCTCGGGCGCCTTCCTGCCTTCAAACACCGTCTCGCCTCCTCTTCGGCAGCGGGCGGCCTGAAGATGGTGACCATCGGCCTCGTCAAGGAGTTGACCGCGGAGGCCGCCAGGCAGGCGGCGCTGGGCGCCGGGGCCAAGCTGGTCGGCACGTTCGCCTACCGGCTGACCGCCAACGACATGCGCGCCATCGAAAGCCTGGAGCCCGACATCCTTCTGCTCGCCGGCGGCACGGATGGCGGCAACGCCGAGGTCGTCCGGCATAACGCCGAACGGTTGGCAGTCTCGCCGCTGACCTGTCCGATCGTCGTCGCCTGCAATCGCGACATTGCCGAGGATACCGCCACGGCGCTGCAGGCCGCCGGCAAGTCGGCCATCCGCACCGACAACGTCATGCCGGAGTTCGGCGTTCTCAATATCGATCCGGCGCGCGCCGCTATCCGCGAAGTGTTCATCGACCGCATCGTGCACGCCAAGGGCATCGACCGCGCCGCCGAGCGGTTCGATGCGGTCCTGATGCCCACCCCCGCCGCGGTGATGGAGGGCGCCCGCCTGCTGTCCGAGGGCGCCTCCCGGCACGATGGCCTCGGCGACCTGCTGGTGGTCGACATCGGCGGTGCCACCACCGACGTGCACTCGGTCGGCACCGGAACGCCGATGCGCGATGGCGTCGTGCAGTACGGACTGCCCGAGCCGTTCGTGAAGCGCACGGTCGAAGGAGACCTCGGTATGCGCCACAACGCCCGCACCATCGCCGAGGCGGGCGGCTTCGCGGCCTTTGCGGACCGGCTCGGCCTGTCCGAAGCCCGATCGAATGCGAAGCTCGATGAGATCGCCGCCGACGTCGAGCGCCTGCCTGTGAACGCGGAGGACGAAGCCCTCGACGAGGCGCTGGCCTGGACGGCCGTGCGCATTGCCGTCGCCCGTCATGCCGGCACGACCGAGATCGTGCAGACCGTGCACGGGCCGGTCACCATGCAGCGCGGCAAGGATCTGACCGGCGTGAAATACGTGATCGGCACCGGCGGGCCGCTGGCCCACGGCGCCACGCCGGCATCGGTCCTGAGGGCCGCCCTGGCCGATGCGTCGGACCCGTTCTCGTTGCGGCCGACCGATCCCGCCCTGTTTATCGATGCCGATTATCTGCTCTATGCGAGCGGTCTGCTCGCGGCCGTCGATCGCGAGGCTGCACTGGCCCTCGCGCTCGGTTCCTTGCGCCCGTTGCAAGAAAGGGATGCGCATGAACATCGCAGTCAGATCGCGTAGCGCCGAGACGCCGTTCTCTCAACGTGAGATTCCGGCCGATGTCTTCGCAAGAATGCGCCAGGAGAACCTGGCGCGCTGGCCGACCGGTGCGCTCGTCGACTTCGACGCCGCCGTCGCACGTCACAAGGGGCTGCCTCGGCACAAGAACCTGGCCCATGCCTTCCGCGAGGCCGAGATCAGCGGGCGCTGCCTCACTCAACCACGCGGCGGCTTCGGCACGCTCGAACTGCAGCTCAAGCTGATGACAACGCTGGACAAGGTCGGCCTCGCCGACATCGTGCCGACCACCACCGACAGCTACACCCGCAACGAGCAGTGGGCGAAGGCGCAGATCGGCGTCGAGGAAAGCCGCAAGGCCGGACGGTCGATGCTGAACGGCTTCCCGATGGTCAACTACGGCCCGGTCGAAACGGCCAAGCTCATCGACGCCATCGACAAACCGGCCATCGTCTTGTCCGGTACCTCGTTCCCGAGGCTGACGTCCGAGGTCGGCTATGCCGCGGGCTTCACCGGCTACCTCGGCTCGGGCCTCGCCTACACGGTGTCGTACACCAAGGAAACGTCCCTCGAAGAGGGCATCCGCAATTACCAGTATCTCGATCGCCTCGCGGCTCTTTATCTCGAGCACGGTGTGGAGTTGCACCGGCGCCAGCCGGGCTTCCTGACCGGCACCAACATCCCACCCTGTATTGCCATCATCACCTGCATCATCGACGCGCTGCTGGCCGCCAACCAGGGCGTGCGCCACTATGGGCTGGAACTCGGACAGACCCTGCACCTGGTGCAGGACGCCGCCGCCATCCGCATGTGCCGCGTGCTGGTCCAGGAATATCTGCGGCGGTTCGGATTCAACGACGTCTTCACGCCCGTAACCTCGCTGCACTGGATGGGCGCCTGGCCGCACGACGAGGCGCAGGCGGCCTCTCTGATCGTCTACGGCGGCACGCTGGCGGCCGTCGGTGGTGCCAACTCCATCACCACCAAGACCACGCATGAGGCGTTCGGCATCCCGACGCCGAAGGCCAACGCCGAGGGGCTGCGCATGACGCGCATGGCCATCTATCTGGCGCGCAACCTCAAGCTCGACTCCATGCCTGAGTTCCAGGCCGAGTGCGACCTGATCCGCCGCGAGGTGGTGCCGGTCATGGACAAGATCCTGGAGATGGGGGAGGGCGACGCCGCGCTTGCTACGATCCGCAGCGCAGCTGCAGGCGTGCTCGACATTCCCTGGTCTCCTAACAAGCACGTGAAGAGCCGCGTCATGCCCGCTCGCGACGCGGATGGCTATCTCCGTATCCTCGACGCCGGCAATATGCCGTTCCCGCGCGATGTCCTCGAGGTCCACGAAGCCGGGCTGCGGCGCCGCGCCGAGCGCGAGGGTGTTCCCTTCGGCCACGACCTTGCGATCTCGAGCGTCTACGAGATCAGCGAAACCCTCGAGAAGCTCGCACCATAGATGCGGGCGGCTAGCGCGACGCAGCGGACTTCCAGCTCTTGCCCGTAGCAGGATCGAAGCGCCCGCCGCCGAGCCGCTTGTGTCCCCACGCCATGATTTGCAGCAAGACGGGCTCCAGCGCCTTGCCCATTTCGGTCAGATGATATTCAAAGCGGACGGGCCTCTGCTGGTACGGTTCGCGCCTAACCAGGCCCCATTCCACAAGCCGCTTCAGCCGATCCGACAAGATGTTGGTCGGGACATGCTCTGCGCTCTCCTGCAGCGCGTGAAACGTATGCTTCCCGTGCCACATCAGGTCGCGAACGATAAGCAATGTCCACTTGTCGCCAACGATTTCCAGCGTGCGCGCAATCGAGCATGTCGAGCGGAAGTCATCTTTTCCCATGGCGAAGCGCCTGCTCCTCCGACATCCGGACGATCCGTCTCATAGTAGACGCGGCAGCATAGACCAGTCACTTGCATTTTGAAAGTGTGTCGCATACAGTTACTTGCAATGCAAGTCATGGGAGCCTCGTTCAACGGCGAGCTCGAGACGACATGAACAAGATCCTCTTGGCCCATGCCGCGGCGGCGGCCGCCGCCTTGTGCGCGGGCACGGCCGTGGTGGCGACGCGCTTCGTGATCGGCGAAACGGACCCGATCTCGCTGGTGTTCTATCGGTACCTGATCTCGATCATCTGCTTTGCACCTGCTCTGCCGGTGCTATGGCCACGAGACGGGCTCGACGCAATCGAGTTTGGCAAGATCGCCATGTCCGGAATTCTATTTTTTGTCCTGTTTCCATGGGCCTTCAATGCCGCGCTCCAGTACAACCCCGCGGCCCGCGGCGCGGTAGGCCTCGCTACTATTCCCATCCAGACGTTGCTTGTCGCAACTATATTCGGCCGTGAAAGACTGACTGCGGGCAAGGTCGCGGGAGTCGCCCTGGCCTTCACCGGGATCGCGGTCGCGTTTGGTGCCGCGGCAGCAGGACACGGTAATGCGAGCTATTTCTATGGCGACTGCCTCATGCTCCTCAGCGCCTTCTGTGCCGCTGTCTACTCAGTCTTCAGCCGTCCGACCTTGATGCGCCACGGACCGCTGTTCGTCACGGCGCTTGCAATGATCTTCGCGGTTGCAGCCTTGTTGCCGGTTGTCATTTTCAAGAGCGGCGGAATCGCACTTCCGACGTTCACCCTCGAGGGTTGGGGAGCTGTTCTATTCCTCGGCACCGTTGCCGGGGTATTGCAATTCTCGCTGTTCATGTGGGCCTTGCGTTGGTTGCCGCCGACTACAACCGTCCTCTACCTGACGCTCAACCCCATCACCGCCATGGCCCTCGGCATTGCGCTTTTGGGGGAGAAACTGACAGCCGAGCTCGTTGCCGGAATGATCTTGGTACTTATTGGCATCGTGACCGGCAGCGGGGTCTACTCGGCTCGACGAACTACCGCCTCTGCATCCACATGATGCTGTGACTACTAAGGCAGCTCGCCGAGTACCGAGATCCGCTTTGGGTCGGAAGCTGACGCAACATCGACGCGCGAACAATGTTCGGAAACCGTCCGGCAGCGTCACTGGGCCAGGAAGCCGCCATCCACGGGGAGCGTGTGGCCGGTGACCATCGCGGAGGCGGAACTCGCCAGATAGAGGATCGCGGCCGCGACATCTTCCGGCTCGGCCAGCCGACGAAGGGGCGTCATGGCCTCGATCTTCTGCATAAGTTCAGGCTGCCCCAGCAAAGCAGCGATGAAGGGGGTGCGAACGTAAGTCGGCGCGACCGCGTTGACGCGGATGCCAGCCGACGCCCACTCCACGGCCAGCGCTCGCGTCATGTTGACGATGGCGCCTTTGGTCGTCTGGTAGGAGATGTTCGGGTACAGGCCTCCGCCGGACAGCCCCATGATCGAGGCGACATTGACAATCGATCCGCCCCGTCCGCGCTCGATCATGCAGCGCGCCGCCTCGCGCGCGCACAGGAAGGTGCCCGTCATGTTGACCGCAACCACTCGGTCCCAGTCCTCGGGCGTGACCTCCAGGGCCGGGCGGCGGATGGCGACGCCGGCACTGTTGACCACCACGTCGATTCTACCGTTCTGGGCGACGATCGCACTGAAGACGTCGCGGACGGCAGCGGGGTCGGCAACGTCGGCTTGCACCTCGCTCACCTTGCCGGACGCGACCTCCGGGAGCGCCGTGCGATCGATCACGACGACCGACGCACCGGCGCCCAGGAAGAGCCGCGTCGTCGCCAGTCCGATTCCCGACGCGCCGCCGGTAACCACGGCGACAGCCCCGTCGAGGCGGAACAAGGCATCGAAATCCGTCGCAGCCATCCGCATTCTCCCATGAGGCTCGGCTTCAACCGGATCAATGCATGCGCAGCGTCAAGGCCGGCACGTAACTCATCATCGCCAAGACGATCAATCCCACCACATAGAACGGCAGCAACTCCTTGACGACCTGGCCGATGCCGGATTTCGACAGCATGCTGCCGATGAACAGCGTGGTGCCGACCGGCGGCGAGTAGAGCCCGATCGCCAGATTGACGACCATGATGATACCAAGCTGCACGAGGTCGATGCCGTAGGTGTTGGCGAGCGGGATGAAGAGGGGAGTCAGCAGCAAGATGGCCGCAGGCAGATCGATGAACATGCCGGCGACGAGCATCATGAAGTTCATCAGCAGCAGCACGGAGAACTGCGAGTTGAAGTGCGAGCCGGCCCAGGCGAGGAACTGCTCGGGAATCTGGTCTAGGGTCAGGATCCAGCCGGCGGCCGTCGAGGCCATGATCAGCAGCATGACGACGCCGGTCGCAATGCCCGCCGTGTAGATCGAATGCTTGACGCGCGTCCAGGTCAGGTCGCGATATAGGAAAGCTGATACCAGCATCGCGTACACCACGGCGCTGGTGCTGATCTCGGTCGGGGTCAGCACGCCGAAGCGCAAGGCGATCAGAACCAGCACGGGCATCAGGAGCGCCGGCATGGCGTACAGGCCGCGCTTAGCCATCTGCCCCCACGCCACGGGCGCTTTCTCGTATGGGAATCCGCGCAAGCGCGCGCTGATGTTGCATACGGCGCAGAAGCCCACGGCCAGCAGCAGGCCGGGCAGGATGCCGGCGAAGAACAGGGCGCCGATGGAGGCGTTGGAGACCAGCGAATAGAGGATCAGCGGGATCGAGGGCGGAATGAGGATGTCGATGGTGGAGGCCGCCGCAATGGTGGCGCCGCAGAAGGCCGGCGGATAGCCCGCCCTCACTTGCCATGGGATCAGCATGCCCCCCAGTGCCGTCGCATCGGCGACTGCCGAGCCCGACACCCCGCCAAACAGCGTCGAACCCAGCACGCTGACCTGCGCATGCCCTCCCCGGAAGCGCCCGACCAGGTCTGTCGCGAAATCGATCAAGTTGCGACCGAGCGTGCCGTTCATCATCAGCTCCGCCGCCATCACGAAGAACGGGATCGCAATGAGGGGGAAACTCTGCGTCGGCAGGAAGAGCTGCTGGACGATGCCGTAGAGCGAAAAGTGGTCCGACGTCATGACGCCGAGCGTCGCGCCGATGATCAAGGCGTGCGACACGGGAAACGACAGCACCAGCATCAAGAAAAAGACCGCGATCAGGATCGTGCTCATGTGACGGCGGCTCCAGGATCGGCGAGATCGACGTGAACCTGTTCGCCGCCCAACGTGTGCCGGACGATGGCCAAGAGGCTGCATAGGGCCACCAACGCGAGGCCAACTGTCAGGCATCCATAGCCGACACTCCACGGAATCCCGAGCACCGGCGTGCGCTGGTCGTGGGCGATGATCGCATTCAAGGCCGCGTACCAGGCGAGGTGCGCGTAGGTGGCGGCGATGACGACATTGATCAGCACCGCCAGCCGCGTGCGCCACTTGCCTTCGAGAACATGCAGCAGCAGCTGGGTGGCCACGTGCACGCCCAAGCGGGCCGCCTGCACGACGCCGGCCATGACGAAGATGGCGAACATCAGTTCGGTCAGCTCCGGCGCGGTGCTCAGGCCCGAGGCAAAGGCATACCGCATCACCACCACCACGGTCAGCAGGGCGAGGAGCCCAAGCCCGGTGACCAGCATGAGCAGCTTGCACACCGCGTCGACCGCCCGATCCGCGGCGTCAGCCACCGCCAGCACGCCCAATTTCAACGTCATTCAATGAGCCCCGATCCATGGGCGAAGCGGGAGCCGACGGGCGGTTCCCAGCCTCGCTCTGACGAAACGTCCGGCGTCTGCGCTACTTGCGGATGGCGCGCAACTGCTTGACGAAATCGCCGAAGGGCTTGCTTTCCCACTGATCCCAGACCACCTCGGTCGCCTTCTTGAAGGGCGCCGTGTCGACTGTGTTGATCTGCAGCGCAGACATGGCCTTGAACTCGCCGACCAGCTTGTCCTCCGCTTCGGCCATGATCTTGCGCTGATAGGCCCCGGCCTCCATGGCCGCCTGCTTCACGAGCTTGCGGTTGTCCTCCGACAGCCGGCCCCAGGCCGCCGTGCTCATGATGAGCGCGGTCACCTCGTACTTGTGGTTGGTGAAGGTCAGAAATTTCTGAACCTCGTAGAACTTGGCGGTGTAGATGTTGGCGAGCGGGTTCTCCTGGCCGTCCACAACGCCGCTCTGCAGCGCCAGATAGACTTCGCCGTAGCTGATCTGCTGCGGGGTCGCGCCCAGGGCGGAGAACGTGTCGACGGTCGCGGCGTCGAGCGGCGTGCGGATCTTGAGGCCCGCGAAGTCCGCCGGCTTGGTGATCGCCCGTTTGCTGTTGGTGGTCTGGCGGATGCCGTTGCACCACCAGGACAGGAACACGAGGTTTTTCGATTCGAGGCGCTTGGCGAGCTCCTGGCCGACGGGGCCGTCGAGCACCGCCCAGGCATCCGGCAGACTGGAGAACAGGAAGGGCAATCCGATCGCTGCCACCTCGGGCACCACGGACAGCAGCGCGCCCTGACCGAGGGCACCGAAATCGAGGGTGCTGGTGCGTAGCGCCGCCATGTTGGTGTTCTCGTTGCCGAGCTGCTCGGACGGCGCGACGTGCACGGTGATCTTGCCGCCGCTCTGCGCGGCCACGAGCTCGGCGAACTTGGTGGCGCCCATGCCCTTGGGGCTCGACGGCGGTGAGTTGTGGGCCAGGGTGAACTTGAGCGGCGCCTGCGCCAGCACGCCCGGAATGCCGGTCACCAGACCGGATGTGGCGAGGCCCAATGTCATGCTGCGGCGAGTGATCTTCATGGTTTCCTCCTGTGTGGTGTTGGTTTTCTTGAATGCAGGGCGTTGTCAGCCCGTGATGCTCAGGCTAGGCGCCTTCTGGCACGGGAGCCTCCCTGCGCAGAAGCTTGCTCTCTTTCAGCTCCTCCCAGAATGCAGCCGGTATCGGATGCGTGATCCATTTGACGTTGGCTCTCACCTGATCGGCGCTGCTCGGCCCTGGAATGACCGAGACGACGGCTGGATGCGCCAGCGGAAACTGAATGGCGGCGGCCCCGAGCGGCACGCGGTGGCGCTCGCAGATGCCAGCGATCCGTCGCGTCTTGTCGACCATGGCATCGGGTGCCCGCTGATAGGCATAGGTCGCCGTCGGTACCGCCCCGCTAGCAAGGATGCCCGAGGCAAACGGGGCCCCGATGACGACCGACACGCCGCGCGTAACGCATGCCGGCAGCTCCTCCTCGAGGGCGTCCTGACTGAGCAGCGTATAAGGCATCGCTACGAGGAAGAAATCGAGATCGAAGCGCTCGAGGAATTTGGGGATCATGCCGATGCGATTGACGCCAGCGCCGATCGCGGCAACCTCGCCCGCGGCCTTCAGACGACAGAGTGCCTCGTAGCCGCCGCCCTCGCCAAGCTCGCCGAGCCGCTTCTCAACGCCGGCCGCTCCGCCTTGATGCCCCTCGTCGATGTCGTGGATCAGCAGGGCATCGACCGAACGC
>Ga0075368_10000590_pt1 | contig 10956 bp, 9 predicted proteins | sample EndMethybrTD3033_FD_71518 | JGI IMG/M metagenome (GOLD analysis project Ga0075368, IMG submission 71518) | Populus endosphere microbial communities from Tennessee, USA - Endosphere MetaG P. TD hybrid TD303-3 | ecosystem: Host-associated > Plants > Roots > Endosphere | place: USA: Tennessee... | reverse complement strand
GTACTGGCCCGGGTACGGGCCGTGGAGCCGTCCTGACGCTCACGCTCCGGGGGCCCGGCGGGGGCGCAGGGTCATGTGCCCGCGCTCCGGCGCGGCCGCCATGGCAAAGGGGAAACGATCCGCCTCCAGGCAGAGCGAGACATCGTCGGGATGGATGCCCCGGTGGCCACGGCGGACGCCCGCCACGAGCTCGGCGGCGTGCGCCGAAGCCGCGGCACGCCCGAGGTACGGCGCCGCACTCGTCGTACGCCCCGCGGCGAGCTCGGCGATGTACTCGGCGCAGGCGAGGTCCTCCTCGGCCCTCCCGTCGTCACCGGTGATCACGAACGTCACGTGACGCACCCGCTCGGCACGCAGGACCTCGGCGGTCGCCGCGGCGACGGTGAAGCCGGCACACAGCAGCAGCGGGGCGGACTCGGCGGCCAGGGCGCCGGTGGTTCCGTTCGTGGTCTTCTGCACGAGTGTGCGCCCGCCGAGGTCCAGGGCTCGCACCGCGGCGGGCGAGTTGACCGTGTCGAAGCCGGGTGCGGGTGGCCCGTCCTTGAGCGTGATGAACTCGGGGTGGCCGGCCTTGAGGCCGCGAGCCTCCTCCAGCGACCCGGCCAGGACGATGCTGTCGGCCCCTCCTGCGAACGCCCAGGAGGCGGTGGTGAAGGCGCGCAGGACGTCGATCACGACGGCGGCGGCGGAGGGGACCTGCGTGAGCCCGGCGATACCGGTGAAGTGAGACTCCATCCCGACATGATCATCCAATGCGGCCGTGGGAGTTGTCGATTTCGCCGGCCTCCCTTCGTGTAGACACTGAAGGACCCGCGTCGAAAGAAGGGCTGTGATGACGATGACCGGGGTATCCACGCTGCTCGGCGGCCGTGGTCTGGTGGAGTCGCCCCGCTGGCACGGCGGACGGCTGTACTTCTCGGACTGGTCCGCCGGCGAGGTCGTCGCCGTCGACCCGGCCGGGCGCGACGAGGTCGTCGCGCGGGTGGCGGCGCTGCCGCTGTGCACCGCCTGGCTTCCCGACGGCCGACAGCTGATCGTCTCCTCGGCGGACGGGCTGCTGCTGCGCCGCGAGCCCGACGGCCGTCCGGTCACCCACGCCGATCTCGGTAGGCCGGGCTGGAACGACATCGTGGCGGACGGCCGCGGCAACGCCTACGTCAACCGAGTCGGCTTCGACCCGATGGCGGGGGAGGACGTCAGACCCGGCACCGTGCACCTGGTCACACCGGACGGCTCGGTGCGCGAGGTGGCCGACGACATCGCCTTTCCCAACGGCATGGCGGTGACGGCGGACAACTCCACCCTGATCGTGGCCGACTCCTACCGCCACCGGCTCGTCGCCTTCGCGGTCGAGCCGGACGGCACGCTGTCGCACCGCCGGGTCTGGGCCGACCTGGGCGAGGGCACCCCGGACGGCATCTGTACCGATGCGGAGAACGCCGTCTGGTACGCCGACGTCCCCCACCGCCGCTGCGTACGCGTCGCCGAAGGCGGCACGGTCCTGCAGACGGTGACGCTGGATCGAGGAGCGTTCGCCTGTGCGCTCGGTGGCCCCGACGGCAGGACGCTGTTCATCACGGCGGCCCGCTGGCAGGGCATGACGGAGGCCGAGATGGTGGCACCCGGCAGCGGTCAGGTGCTCGCCGTGCCGGTCGAGGTGCCGGGAGCGGGCTGGCCGTAGGAACCGACCCGCTCAGAGGAACGGCGTGCCCGCGTCGAGCCCCGACAGCACCCGGCCGTACAGCTCCAGATTGGTCGCCGGGTTGACGAACGAATGCAGGTTCAGGGCCTGCACATCGCGCACCGCCCGCTGGACGGGAACCTCCCGGTGCAGGGACGAGGCCCCCGAGGCGGAGGCGACCAGATCGACCGCCTCCTTGCACAGTCGTGCCACATAGCCGCTCTGCGCCCGGATCCTCGCGCGTTCCTCCTCCGAGTACGGCTCGCCGGCCTCGATACGGGCGACGAAGTCGCCGGTCATCAGCTCCGCGCAGGAGAGCTTCAACGCCGCCTCGGCCGCCTGGAGATGGGTGACCGTCGCCTCGTTCTGCCGCTGGTGGAAGGTGTACGTGATACCCCGCCGATGGATCCGCTCGGTGAACTCCGCCAGCGCGCCCCGCGCCAGACCGAGGGCGTTCGGCGCCGTCCACGCGCAGAACATCAGCAGGACCGGCATCCGGTAGAACCGGTCGTCCGCGTTCGCCTTCGAGGGGAACTCGCCGCCGAGCAACGGGCCGACCGGCAGCACACGGTGGGCCGGCACGAGGACGTCCCGGGCGACGACGCTGTTGCTTCCGCTGCCGGCCAGCCCGGTGACGTACCAGTCGTCGAGGATCTCCAGCTCCGTCATCGGTACGGCGGTCCACAGCACCTCGGGCGGGCCGTCCGCGGACTCCACCCGGGCGGTCAGCAGATGCCAGTCGGCGTGCCGGCAGCCCGTGGCGAAGCCCGAGGTGCCGTTCACGACATAGCCACCGTCCACGGCGACCGCGGTGGCGTCCGGCACGAGCGTGCCGCCGACCCGGACGTCGGGGCTGGTGAAGATCTCGTCCTGCGCCTCGTCCGGGAAGAGCGCCGCGATGAAGGAGCAGCCCGCCTGGATCATCGCGGCGAACGCGGTCGAGCCGCATGCGGTGGCCATCTCGGTGATGGCGTCGACCTGGGTGTGCAGCGCCGTCTGGTAACCGCCGTACCGTCGGGGCACGTTCATCCGGTAGACCCCGGCCTCCGTCAGCGCGGCGACGACCTCGTCCGGCACCCGCCGCTCCTGTTCGGTGCGCAGCGCCTGCTCGCGGATGAACGGACGCAGGGCGCGCAGGTGCTCGACGAGGTGGGTGTCGGACGAGGGTGCTGACGGCGGAGCCATGGCGGACCTCCGGGCAGGCACGAAACGGGACATCACCGTCGCGCGGATCGCCTGGAGTGTCAACGCCGTCTGACGCAAGGGGAGTTGACCTTTCCTGTGGGGTGTTCTCAGAACAGTGCGGGTACCGCCGCCTCGATGAGATGCGGACCCGGCTCGGCGAGGGCCCTGCGCAGCTGGACGGTGAAGTCGTCGGCCGTGGTCGCGCGGGTCGCCGGCACGCCCATGCCCCGGGCCAGGGCCACGAAGTCGAGGCCCGGCCGGGACAGGTCGAGCAGATCGCGGCGGGCGGGGCCGTCCGCGGCCGTGCCGAGGCGCTGGGACTCCATGGTGAGGATGGCGTACGCGCTGTTGGCGAAGATCACGGTGGTGATGTCGAGGTCCTCGCGGGCATGGGTCCACAGGGCGGAGACGGTGTACATCGCGCTGCCGTCGGCCTCCAGGCACAGCACCGGGCGGTCCGGGCAGGCGAGTGCGGCTCCGGCGGCGAGGGGCAGGCCTTGGCCGATGGCGCCGCCGGTGAGCGTCAGCCAGTCGTGGCGGGGCGCACCCGCGGTGGCCCCCGGGAGCCAGAGGCCGGAGGTGTTGGCCTCGTCCACCACGATCGCCCCCTCGGGCAGCAGGGCGCCCACGACCGCCGCGGCGTTCTCGGCGGTCAGTGCGCCGGTCGGCGCTGCGGGGCGCCCGGCGGGCTGGAGCACCGCGGGCGTGTCCGCCGCGACTGCCTCGGCCAGCTCCCCCAGGGCCGCGGCCGCGTCGTCGGCGGCCGTGGCCAGGGTGTGGACGGTGCAGGCGTCGGGCGCGAGCAGACCGGGCAGGCCCGGGTGGGCGAAGAACGACACCGGGGAGCCCGCACCCGCCAGCACCAGGTGCCGTACGCCGTCGAGCTGGGCCATCGCCCCCTCGGCGAGGTAGCCGAGCCGCTCCACGGCGGGCAGGCCCGCGCCGCGTTCCAGGCGGGCCGGGAAGGTCTCGCACAGCAGCCGGGCACCTGTGGCGGCGGCGATCCGGCCCGCCGCCAGCAGCGAAGGTTCGCGGGTGGCGGGCCCGCCGAGCAGGAGCGCGGCCGGCTCGCCGGTGCGCAGCGCCTCGGCCACCTCGGCGACGGTCTGCGCGGGCACGGTCGCGGGCGGCCGGGCCGGGATCGGCGGCTCGGGCCGGCCCCCGTCCGACCAGGAGACGTCGGCCGGCAGGATCACCGTCGCCACCTGCCCGGGCGCACCGGTGGCGGCGGCCACCGCCTCCGCGACGACTCGGCCGGCCGTGGCGGGGTCGTCGCAGCGGCCCACCCAACCGGAGACGGTCCCGGCCAGCGCGTCGATGTCCGACTCCAGCGGGGCGTCGTACTTCTTGTGGAAGGTCGCGTGGTCGCCGATCAGGTTCACCAGCGGGGTGGCGGCGCGGCGGGCGTTGTGGAGGTTGGCCAGGCCGTTGCCGAGGCCGGGGCCGAGGTGCAGCAGGGTGGCGGCGGGGCGGCCGGTCATCCGGCCGTGGCCGTCGGCGGCGCCGGTGGCCACGCCCTCGAACAGACAGGGCACGGCCCGTAGTCCGGGCTCGTCGTCGAGGGCGGCCACGAAGTGCAGTTCGGAGGTGCCGGGGTTGGCGAAGCAGATCCCGACACCGCAGTCCAGGAGGGTGCGGGCCACGGCATGGGCACCGTTCACGGTGATTCCGCCTTTCACGCGCTCAGTCGAAGAGGATCCCCGGGTTGAGGATCCCGTCGGGGTCGAAGGCGTGCTTGATGCGGCGCATCAGTTCCACCTTGGCGGGGTCCTCCAGTTCGAGGAAGTACCGCTTCTTGGTCGTACCGATGCCGTGCTCGCCGGAGATCGCCCCGCCCAGGGCCGCGCCCGCGCGGAACAGCCGCCGCAGCACCGCGTCGCGCCGCTGCGGGTCGGGCTGGAAGACGGCCAGGTGCACATTGCCGTCGCCGGCGTGTCCGCAGCCGGTGATGACCGACCCGCTGTCGCGGGCGATGACGTCCGCCTCGGCGAACAGCGCGGGCAGCGAGGCGCGGGGGACGACGATGTCCACGACCTCGTCGGCACCGGCCGCCTTCGAGGCCCAGAACGCCCGCTCCCGCGCCTCCATCAGATCGCGCGCGGCGGCCGCGGGCAGTACGTACACATCGGCCGCGCCCAGGCCGAGCAACTGCTCTCCGAGGCCTTCCACCTCGGCTTCGAGCCGTTCGGCGGACCGTTCTTCCAGGAGTACGACCAGATAGGCCAGGGCGGTCCGGCGGACCTGCTCGGGGATGCCGAGCTCCAGCTCCTGCCGGGCGGTCATCGCCGCCATCGTGAGCATGTCGACGTACTCCAGGGCCAGCGGGTCGAGGCCCTCGGCCAGCAGTCGCGGCACGGCGCGCGCGATCTCCTCGGCGGCGGCGAAGGGCGCGAGAACGGTCCCCCGGTGCCCGGCACGGGGTCGCAGCCGCAGGGTAGCCTCGGTGACCAGGGCCAGGGTGCCCTCGGAGCCGACGACCAGCTGGGTCAGGTCGTAGCCGGTGCTGGTCTTGACGTACTTTCCGCCGCCGCGCACGATCTCGCCGGAGGCGAGGACGGCCTCGACGCCGAGCACATGATGGCGGGTGACGCCGTGCCGCACGGCGTGCATTCCGCCGGCGTTGGTGTTGACGGTGCCGCCGACCGTGGCGCTCTGCTCGCCCGGGCGCACCGGGTAGCAGAGGCCCAACGGCTCGGTCCGACGGTCGAGTTCGGCCAGTGTGACGCCGGGCTGCACCACGGCGACATGGTTGGCGGTGTCGATCTCGACGATCCGGTCCATCCGCTCGAAGGACACGACGATCCCCTCCGCGCGAGGAACGCAGGCCCCGCACAGGCCGGTCCCCGAGCCCCGCGGCGTCAGCGGAATCCGCTGCGCGGCGGCCACCGCCACGATCCCCGCCACCTCCTCCGCGGTGGCGGGGCGCACCACATACGCGGGCGGCTGTGCCACGGCGGTCAGCGACTCGTCGTGACCGTACTGCGCCGGAACACGCTCCCCGCTCAGAACGTGCTCCGGCCCCACCACCTTGGCCAGCAGCGATCCGATGTCGGTCATGATCCGGTCCCCTCGCGACGGTGACGTGCTGCGTGCGGCCCGCAGCCGTGCTCGCCATCATGGGTCCGTGGCCGCCGACCACGGACCGGCCCAACAGGCCCTGTCGAAAGGCCAGTTGGCCCCGTGGGCCGGTTACCAGGTCTTTTCCGGCCCGACCGCCCGCCGCAGGGTGGGCACGCGGCGGAACAACGTGCCGTAGACGACCCGGAGTTCGATGATGACGCCCTCGCCCGCCCGGATCAGATGCCCGTCGAGCTCGATGTCCTCCAGCGCGACACGGCGTTGGCCGTGGAAACTCGCCCCGTCCATCCGGCTGCTCACCACGCCCGGACACACCGCCGAGGACAATCAGCACCCTCGTGACCACGGGCCAGGGCCTGCTCGTGCCGACCCATCTGTGGTGGGGCGCCGACGGGCCGGCCGACGACCCGTTCGCCCCCGACCGTGAGCAACTCCGGGCCGCCAGGCAGCGGGTGCTCGCACTCGAGCCGGCCCTGATCGTGCCGGGTCACGGCGCACCGTTCGCACCCTCCGGCGCCACACCGCTGTGAGCCGGGCGGCGCCGTACCGTCAACCGATGGCGTCGACGGGCTCCCACTCCGCCTCGGGATCGAGCGGCAGGCCGGGCCGGTCGCGCTTGAACGCCGCGGCCTGCTCCTCGACCTTCGGCAGCGCGTGGTCGGGCGCGCCGAAACCGCGGAACAGGGTCGCGCAGTACTCGCGGGCCAGATAGGTCGCGTCCCACTGTCCGTCCGGCCTGACCCACTGATAGGTGTGGTTGTGGAGGTTGAGGAACTGCAGGGTGGCCAGCCGCGGCGGCAACGCCCGGAAGGTGCCCTGGTCGACGGCCTCCGCGAGCAGCCCCGAGATCAGGTCCTCGAAGTCGGAACGCTGGCCGAGCAGGGTCTTCAACTCCGGGCCGCTGAGGCTGCGGTAGTCGTGCTCGTAGACCCAGATGTGGTCCAGTCTGCGGAAGATGATCGTCAGCAGCGACTCCGAGAGCAGCCGCAGCCGCAGCAGGGGGTCGGTGTCGAGCTCCGCGATCTGCCGGGTGCGGGACAGCAGGGGCCCCATCACCCGGGACTGGATCTCGACGAGGAGGTTCTCCTTGGACCCGATGTAGTAGTACAGCGCGCCCTTGGCGAGCCCGACCGCCCGGCCCAGGTCGTTGATGGACGTCGCCGCGTAGCCCTGCCGGGCGAACAGCTCCGCCGCGACGTCGATGATCTTCTGTCGTCTGACCTCGAAGCCCGGTCCATGGCCCGGCGGTCGTGGCATGAGTCCTCTCCCCGCTTGATGTGACGAACGGTCGACCGAACCGACTCCCGGGGCCACGTCGGACGCGCTTGCGCACATCCGGGGGAAGTGGACGCCGGGACATCACTCGGTTCGCTCGACCAAACGGTACGTTAAAAGACGGAGCTCAGGCGGGACAGTGAGGAGTGGCGCATGACCACGGTAGGTATTGCCACCGGTGCCGGTCGCGGGACGGGAGAGGCATGCGCGCGGCGCCTCGCCGACAGGGTGGACGTTCTGTTGCTCGCCGACCGCAACGAGGCGGCCGTGGCGGCCGTCGCGAAGGACCTGTCCGGCTCCGGCAGGAAGGCCGTCGTCGAGCCGATCCGTGTGGACGTCACGGATCCGCAGGACCTCGCCGCGCTGGCCGGGCGGGCCGGTGAACTCGGCACCCTGCGGGCGGTCGCGCACGCGGACAGCGTCGAGCCGGAGGACGCCGACTGGCGCGGGATCATCGAGGTCGACCTCGTCGGAACCGCCCTGCTCGCCGAGGCGCTGCGCCCCCTGGCCACCGCCGGCACGGCCTTCGTGTACTGCGCCTCGGTGTCTCCGCTGATCGCCCACGTCGAACCCGACCCGGTGGTCGCCGCCGTCCTGGACGACCCGGCGCAGGACGAGTTCCTCGACCGCATCCGCGAGGCGATCGGCCCGGCCGTCGAGGACCCCGCATGGGCCTACCCGTGGGCGACCTACGGCGTGCAGCGCTTCACCCGGGCCGAGGCGGTCCGGCTCGGACCGGTGGGCGCCCGTGCCTGCTCCGTGTCGCCCGGGGCGATCGACACTCCGCAGACCCGCCTGGAGGCGGCGCGGCACAAGGCCGTCCAAGAGCTCATCCAGCGCACCCCGCTGGGCCGCACCGGCCGCTACGAGGAGGTCGCCGCCGTCGCCGCGTTCCTACTGTCGGACGAGGCGAGCTTCGTCAACGGCGTCGACATCGTCGTGGACGGGGGCCTGTGCGCGGCGGTGCGGGACGAGTGACGGCCCCAGGCGCGTGTGATCTGGGTCACATGCGTGCCCGGGCGGGGCGGCCTTCGCCGTGGCACCCCCGGGTGACCTCCCGGTGTCCGCCGAAGTGCGTCCCGCAACCGCTTCACCCTGCGTAATCAGCTGAAACATCTTCATGGGGCGCGCGATCGCACGCGATCTGCGGGCCGGTTTTCTACGCGCGTAGTGGACTGATCGTCCTAATCGCGTGGGTGGGCGTGCTTACGCGTTCCCTTGACCCCGATCGACTGGCTCGGTTTCATACCTATCCGGCTTGCAGCCCCACCGGCGTTCCCGCTGCGCTCCGCCAACTCCCCAGCCTGCCCTGGCGTGTTCCCGCATGCCCGGGCCGCTCCGCCGTGCCCTGCGCCACCCCGGAAAGGAAATACCCGGTGCCCCCGTTCCACACCCCAGCCCAACTCCACAGCCGTGCCGTCCGATGCGAGTGGGCGAGGTGAGCCGACACCGGGTCAAGTCCGCGCGGACCAAGGCCAACGCCGGTCGCGGCCGCAGTATTCGGGCATCGCTCATCGCCCTCGCGGTGGTCCCGGCGGCGGCGATGGCCCTGCTGTGGGCCAGCGGCTCGGCCGTACAACTCGACCAGTGGCACAAGGCGGAACAGGTCGGGAGTTCGGCGCGGACCACGTATGCCCTCGTGCCCGCCATCGGCGCGTTCCAGGAGGAACGGCAGCTGACGGTCCGTCGGCTCTCGTCGCACGGCGACAGCAGCGCCCTGGAGGCACAGCGCCGCCGGACCGACGCGGTACTCGCCGCTTTCCGCAAGGCGGATTCCGCTTCCGCGGGCGACGGGTCCGCGCAGTACGAGGACCAGTTGGTCGTCGTACGGAAGCGGCTGGCCGATCTGACCGCCGAACGGACGGTCGTCGACAAGGGGAAGACCACCCGGCAGCACGCCTACGACGTCTACTCCGAAGCCGTGGCGTCCGTGCTGAATCTCTTCGGAATGCTCAACACCGACAGCGGCGACGGGGCCACCGCGGCCGACGCCGGTCACGCCCTGGCGTTCATGCGCGCGACGGAGGCACTGGCGCAGGAGGAGACGATCCTCGACGGGGCCCTCGCCACCCGGCAGTTGAGCGTACGGGAGCGGACCGACCTGACGGCCGCCGCCGCTGTCCGCGCCTCCGTGCTGTCCAACGAAGTGGCGCCGTACCTGCCCACGGACCTGCGCGGGGCGCTCAAGAAGGTCATGAGCGGCCGGGACTGGGCCGCGATGAGCGCCTTGGACACAGCCGTCACCGAAGCGACCACGGTGAAGGACGGCACGATCGAGGTCCCCCGTGCCACGGCCGACCGCGCCTCCGCGCCAGGGCGTGTCTCCACCGAGGTGCGGGACGTCCAGAACCGGTATCTGTCCACGGTCACCGGCAACGCCCACGACCGGACCCGCACGCTGCTCTACCGGGTGCTGCTGGGCAGCGCCCTCGCCCTGGCGGCGGTGCTCGCCGTCGCCTTCCTCTCCTGGCGCATCACCCGCTCGCTCCTCGGCCGTATGGCCCGCCTGCGCACGGAGACGCTCGAACTGGCCCAGGACCGACTGCCCGAGCTGATCACCCGCCTGCGCACCGAGGGCAGCCGGGCCGATGTCGACCAGCTGCCCGAACTCGACTACGGCACCGATGAGTTGGGCAAGGTCGCCGAGGCCTTCAACAGCGCCCAGCGGACCGCCGTGAACGTCGCGCTGGAACAGGCCTCCCTGCGCGAGGGAGCCCGGCTGGTCTTCCACAACATGTCGCGTCGCATCCAGATCCTGGTGCACCGTCAGCTCACGGTGATCGACGCCATGGAACGCAAGGAGCAGGACCCGCAGCTGCTGGCCGACCTCTACCGCGTCGACCATCTCGCGACCCGGATGCGGCGCAATGCCGAGAGCCTGACCGTCCTGTCCGGCGCGGCCCCGCGGCGCCGCTGGAAGCAGGCGGTGCCGCTCGCGGACCTCCTGCGCAGCGCGGTCTCCGAGATCGAGGGCTACGCCCGCGTGGTGGTCGAACCGATGCCACCGATCGCGGTGGCGGCTCCGGCCGTCGGCGACACGATCCATCTGATGGCCGAGCTGATCGAGAACGGTGTCACCTTCTCCCCTCCGCACACGGAGGTCCGGGTCCGGGCCCTCCCGGTGGCCCAGGGCTACGCCGTCGAGGTGGAGGACCGGGGCCTGGGCCTGTCGGCGGAGGAGTACGACGCGGCGAACGTCCTGCTGCACGACCCGAAGGACTTCAGCTTCACCGCGCTGGGCGAGGATCCGCGGCTGGGCCTCTTCACGGTCGGCCACCTGGCGCAGCGGCACGGGATCACGGCCGGCCTGCAGGCCTCGTCGTACGGCGGAACGCTGGCCGTCGTCGTCCTCCCGCACGCGCTCACCGAGCCGGCCACCGAGACCGTGCCGCCCCTGGACCCACGGGCGGAGCGCCATCTGGCCTCGGTCGCCGGCTCCGTGGGCGCGGGTACGTCGCCGGGTGGTCTGCCGAGGCGCACCCGCACGGCAGGGCAGCATCCCCGAACGGCACGCCCGGAGAGTGGTCCGCCCCGCGTCGCGGTACCTCCGAACGCGGCCGCCCCCGTTGCCGTACCTCCCGAGGCCGTCCCTTCCCCGCAGCCCCGTACCGGTCGCCCCAGCCGTCTCCCGCGCCGGGTGCGCCAGGCCAACCTCGCGCCGCAGCTGAGGACAGGGCCCGTGGAACCGGACGGCGAGTCCGAGCGCGCCCGGCAGGCCCCGGAGCGCAGGCCGGAGC
>Ga0075368_10000589_pt1 | contig 10960 bp, 9 predicted proteins | sample EndMethybrTD3033_FD_71518 | JGI IMG/M metagenome (GOLD analysis project Ga0075368, IMG submission 71518) | Populus endosphere microbial communities from Tennessee, USA - Endosphere MetaG P. TD hybrid TD303-3 | ecosystem: Host-associated > Plants > Roots > Endosphere | place: USA: Tennessee... | reverse complement strand
CGCTCCTCACTGCTCGACGAGCTCGGCGAGGACTACCTGACGACGGCCCGCGCCAAGGGGCTGCGCGACTCGGTGGTCCGGCAGCGTCACGCCGTGCGCAACGCGCTGCTGCCGACCACGACGGTCTCGGCGATCAACATCGGCTTCGTCGTCGGCGGCGCCATCACCATCGAGACCGTCTTCTCCATCCCGGGGCTGGGCCTGCTGTCCCAGGAGGCGCTGAGCATCCCCGACTACTGGGTCCTCCAGGGCACCTTCCTGGTCGCCTCGGCGGGCGTCATCGTGGCGAACCTGCTGGTGAACCTGTTCTACGGCGTACTGGATCCCCGGGTGCGAACGTGACCACCGGCGCGACGATCTCCTCAGCCGCGCTGGCGCGACGCCGGCGCGCGGAGGCGTGGAAGCGCAACTGGCGGCTGTTCCGCAGGAACAGGGCCGGCCTGTTCGGCCTGGGGCTGCTGGTGTTCTTCATCCTGCTGGCGATCTGCGCCCCCCTGCTGGCCGACGGCGACGGGCTGGACCTGACCACGGCCCCCGGGGGCGTGCTGGAACACCCGTCCGGCGAGTACTGGCTGGGCACTGACGACAGCGGCCGGCCGATCCTGACCCTGCTGATCTACGGCGCCCGCGTCTCGCTCTTCGTGGGCCTCCTGGCAACCCTCATGGCGATGGTGATCGGGACGTTGATCGGCCTGGCCTCCGGCTTCCTCGAGGGCTGGCCGGCCGCGGTGCTGTTCCGGCTCACCGAGTGGTTCCTCGTCATCCCGTTCCTGCCTCTGGCGCTCATCCTCGCCACCGTGCTCGGCCGGGGGCTGTTCAACATCGCCCTGGTCATCGGCATCACCAGCTGGCCGGCCACCGCCCTGCTGATCCGGAGCCAGACGCTCAGCATCAAGGAACGGCCCTACCTCGAGCGGGCGCGGCTGCTGGGGGCGAGCAAGTGGCAGCAGGTGACCGGGCACGTCCTGCCCAACGTCACGCCGATGATCTTCGCGAACACCACCCTGACCGTCGCGGTGGCGATCCTGACCGAGACCACCCTCAGCTTCCTCGGCCTCGGCGACCCGACCCGGGTGTCGTGGGGAACGATGCTCGACGGCGCGTTCTCGGTCGGCGCGATCACCACGGGCGCCTGGTGGTACATCGTCCCGCCCGGTGTCTGCGTCGTCCTGGTCGTGCTGGCCTTCACCCTGGTCGGACAGGCTCTCGAAGAGGTCTTCAACCCGCGGCTGCGGAGCCGCTGATGAGGCTGCACCCATGAGCGGGGCCACCGAGCTGCTCGCGATGCGCGACGTGCACGTCGCGTACCGGACGACGGAGGGCACGCTGCCCGCCGTGCGCGGGGTCGACCTGGTGGTGCGCGAGGGCGAGGTCGTCGGGGTCGCCGGGGAGTCTGGCTGCGGCAAGTCCACGCTGGTCAGCACGGTGCTCCGGCTCCAGCCCAAGGATGCCGTCGTGAGCGGCGACGTCGAGGTGCTCGGCCAGGACGTGCAGACGATCTCGTGGGGCGACCTGCGGGTGCTGCGCTGGGCCAGCGCGTCGATCGTCTTCCAGGGCGCCCTGCACTCGCTCAATCCGGTCCAGCGCGTGGGCAGGCAGATCGCCGAGCCGATCCTCGTCCATGAGCCGGCTCTGCCCGCGGACCAGGTGCAACGCCGGGTCGTCGAGCTGCTCGACCAGGTCGGGCTCAGCGCGGCTCGCGGCCGGGCCTACCCGCACCAGCTCTCCGGCGGTCAGAAGCAGCGCGTCATGATCGCGATGGCACTCGCCTGCCGGCCGCGGCTCATCGTGGCCGACGAGCCGACCACTGCCCTCGACGTGATGGTCCAGGCCCAGATCCTCGACCTGCTCCGAGACCTGGTCCGCGACCTGGGCGTCGGCCTGCTCCTCATCAGCCACGACCTGTCCGTGCTCGCCGACGTCTGTGACCGGGTGCTGGTGATGTACGCCGGGCGCGTGGTCGAGGCCGGCACCGCCGACCAGGTCTTCACCGACCCGCTGCACCCCTACTCGCAGGCACTGTCCGGGGCGTTCCCGCGGATCGGCGACCCCGCGGCCCGCTACGCGCCGGCCGGGCTGGCCGGCGACCCGCCGGATCCACGGGCGCTCCCGTCCGGCTGTTCCTTCTCGCCGCGGTGCCCGCGTGCGGTGGACCGGTGCTCGGAGGCCGAGCCACCCCTGGTCGAGGTGGCGCCCGGGCGACCGGTGGCCTGCATCCGGGTGGGCGAGCCATGAGCAGCCCGGAGGGCGGCCCGCTCCTGGAGGGCGCCCTTCTCGAGGCCAGGGGCGTGCAGGTCGAGTTCGTCACTCGCAGCGGGCACGCCGCGCGGGCGCTGGACGGCGTCGACGTGTCCGTGCGTCGCGGCGAGGTGCTGGCGATCGTCGGCGAGTCCGGCTCCGGCAAGACGACGCTGGCGCGCACGCTGATCGGCCTGCAGCGGCCCACCACCGGCGAGGTGCTCCTCGAGGGCCGGCCGCTGACCTACTCGACCCGGGGGCTGAGGAACCTCCGGAGCCGGGTGCAGATGGTGCTCCAGGACGCCTCGGCCTCCCTCAACCCACGGCAGACGGTCTACGAGTCCGTCGCCGAGGGGATCCGGCTGCACAAGACGGTCGCCTCGGACGAGCAGGCTCGCAACGAGGCGGAGCTGGTCTCGGCGGCCATGGCCGAGGCCGGGCTGCGACCGCCGGAGCGGCTGTTCCTGCGCTACCCGCACGAGCTGTCCGGCGGCCAGAAGCAGCGGGTGCTGATCGCCGGCGCGCTGGCGCTCCGTCCGGAGCTGCTGCTGGCCGACGAGCCCGTCTCCTCGCTCGACGCCTCGATCCGCGGCGAGATCCTCGCCCTCCTGCTCAAGCTGCGCCAGGAGCTCGGGATGGGCGTCGTGGTGGTCACCCACGACCTGGGCCTGGCCTGGAACATCGCCGACCGGATCGCGGTGATGTATCTCGGCCGGGTCGTCGAGTGCGGCACCACCGAGGAGGTGCTCACCGCGCCGAAGCATCCCTACACGCGGGCGCTGCTGTCCGTCGTACCCGAGATCGAGGAGCTCGAGCCGGTGGTGCTGACCGGCGAGGTGCCGGATCCCAGCCGGATCCCGACCGGCTGCCGGTTCCACCCACGTTGCCCGGCCCTCGCGGACGGCTCGGCCGAGCGGGCCGGCATCGCCGACGCCTGCCGGACCGCGCCACTCGAGATCCTCCCGGCCACCGGTCTGCATCGCGTGGCCTGTCACCTGGACCGCGTCCTCTCCGCCCAGCCGGGATAGTCCGTGACCGGCCTCTCGACACGCCCGGGGCCGGGATGACACGCTGTCCCTACTGACTCACGAGTCAGTAGGGCGAGAGGAGAAGGAGACTGTGAGCGACGACGAGCTGCAGGCCGCCCTCCCTCGGGAGATGTACGTCGACGCGGGCCACTGGGCGGTCGAGCGGGACGCGGTGCTGTACGGCGAGTGGTACTGCGCCGGCCGGGTCGACGACCTCGGCCTGGCCACCCCGAAGCGGGTGGTGGCCCTGGACGTCGCGGGCGAGTCCGTGCTCGTCACCAGCGCCGAGGACGGGTCCCTGCACGCGGCGTACAACGTCTGCCGACACCGCGGCTCCCAGCTGTGCCCGCCCGGTCAGGGCGCTCGCGACGCGGGCTCCCTGCGCTGCCCGTACCACTCCTGGACCTACGCCCTCGACGGGTCGCTGCTGAAGGCGCCGCACGCGAGCGTCGAGGACGAGGCGTCGTTCGCGCTGCACCCTGTCGGCGTGGAGACCTGGCAGGGGTTCGTCTTCGTGCACCTGACCCCGTCCACGGCGCGGCCCCTGGCGGAGCAGGTCGCACACGCGGACGCAGCGCTGCGCAACTATGGCGTCGGCGACCTGGTCACCGGCCAGGTGCTGCACTACGACGTCGCAGCCAACTACAAGGTCCTGCTCGAGAACTACAACGAGTGCTACCACTGCGGCCCGGTGCACCCGGAGCTGTCCCGGCTGGTGCCGTCGTTCGCCGGCGGCGGCGCCGGCCTCGACTGGAGCGCCGGAATCCCGCACCGGGAGGGTGCCTGGACCTTCACGATGACGGGCACGACCGATCGCGCACCGCTGCCCGGGCTCGACGAGCACGAGCGGACCCGGCACAAGGGCGACCTCGCCTACCCCAACCTGATGCTCTCCGCGTCCGCCGACCACGTGGCGGCGTTCGTGCTGCACCCACAGGCGCCCGACCGCACCGAGGTGGTCTGCTCGCTCCTGTTCGCGCGGGAGGCGGTCGGCGACCCGGCGTTCGACCCCAGCGACGCGGCCGAGCTCTGGCACCTGGTCAACCAGCAGGACTGGGCGATCTGCGAGTCGGTGCAGCGGGGCATGTCCTCGCGCGCCTACACGCACGGCTGGTTCGCACCCATGGAGGACGACAGCCTGGACATCCGGCGCTGGCTGCTGCCCCTCTTGGAGCGCGCGCAGTGACGGCGCGGTTCGACTACGTCGTCGTCGGGCTCGGCGGACTCGGCAGCGCTGCCGCGTGGGAGCTGGCCCGGCGCGGGCACCGGGTGCTCGGGCTCGAGCGGTTCCCGCTGGGGCACAGCCGCGGCGCCAGCCACGACACGAGCCGGATCCTGAGGCACAGCTACCACACGCCGGCCTATGTGCGGCTGACGCAGGAGGCGTACGCCGACTGGGCCCGGCTCGAGCAGGAGTCCGGCGAGCGGCTCGTCACCCGGACCGGTGGACTCGACCTGTTCCCGCCCGATCCGGCCATCGCGGCGATCGACTACACGCAGTCGATGGACGAGGTCGGCATCGCCTACGAGGCAATGGACGCGGACCGGCTGATGGCCCGGTGGCCGCAGCTGCGGCTGCCCGCGGGGACCCTCGGGCTGTTTCAGGCGGACGGCTCGATCGTGCCGGCCGCGCGGACCACGGCGGTGCTGCAGGAGCAGGCACGCCGGCTCGGTGCCGAGCTGCGCGACCACTCCCCCGTCCTCGGTCTGGAGGACCTCGGCGAGACCGGGCTGCGAGTCACGACCGCGTCCGGTGAGGTCGGCTGCCGCGGCGTGGTGGTGACCGCCGACGCCTGGACCAACGACGTCGTCGGCCACCTCGGCCTGCACGTACCACTCGAGGTGACCCTGGAGCAGGTCACCTACTTCGCCGTCGACGAGCCGGACCGGTTCGCCGTCGGTGCGCTCCCGCTGTGGATCTGGATGGACGACCCGTCGTTCTACGGCTTCCCGACCTACGCCCCGATCCCCGACGACCGTCCTACGGTCAAGGCGGCCCAGGACTGTGGCGGACCGACGATCTCGCCCGATGACCGCACCAGCGAGCCGGACCCGGCGATGGAGGCGCTGCTCGCCGACCACGTGCACGCGCTGCTGCCGGGCGTGGGCGAGCCGCTGCGGTCGGTGCGCTGCCAGTACACCCTCACGCCGGACCGCGACTTCGTCATGGCGCCCGTCCCCGGCCACGAACGGGTCGTGGTCGGGCTGGGCGCCGCGCACGGCTTCAAGTTCGTGCCCACGTTCGGCCGGGTGCTGGCCGACCTGGTGACCGGCGAGACCACGTCGGACGTGTCGGCCTTCCGGTTGGACCGCGCTGCCCTCACCGAGCCCGACTACGCCCCGCACTGGCTGGTGTGAGCAGTGGAACCAGGGTCAATCGAGGGTCGCGACGTCCACACCGAGCTCCACCGCGAGCTGGGCGGCCACCCAGTTGCGCAGCTGCTCGCGGGAGACGCTGCGATGCACCACCACGGCGACCGAGAGCCCGTCGACCAGCGCCGAGAGCCGGGCCACCGTGGCTTCCGGGTCGGGGCACGTGAACACGCCCGAGGCGACGCCGTCGTCGACCACGCTGCGCAGGATGTCCTGCCACTGGTGGTCGAGCCGCTTGAGGACCTTCCGGATGTGTGGGTCGCGCTGGGCCACCGCCCAGGCGTCGATCCAGATCCGCCAGCCGGTGGCGCGTCCGGTCGGACCGTAGAGCCGCAGGACGCGCCGCAGCCGCTCCACCGGGTCGTCGCCGCTGGCCGCCTTGTCGAGCCGGCGCAGGTCGCGCTCGACGGCGTGCGCGAACGCCTCGGCGACCAGGTCGTCCTTGGTCCCGAAGTGGTAGAAGACCAGCGCCGGGCTCACGTCGAGCGCCACAGCTACGTCGGCCACCCTCGTCGCGGCGAGGCCGAGGCGGTCGAGCAGCTCGACGGTCGTCGAGAGGATCTCCTCGCGGCGCACCTCCACGGACCGCCGTGCCCTGCCTCGGCCGGCACTGCGGGTCACCCGCGCGCTCCCATGGCGCGCAGCATAGAACGGAGACTGCCGTGACCGATGTCGTCAGCGACCTCGCTCCACCGGAGGGGCGCGAGCTGGTGCAGATGCTCCCCGCGGCGGCGTACACCTCCGAGGAGGTGCTGGCGTGGGAGCGCCGGCACCTGTACGCCGGGGCGTGGAGCTGCCTGGGGCGCGAGGCGGACCTGCTGGCGGACGGCGTGACCCAGCGCGCCGTCTTGGTCGGGGACATCTCCTGCCTGGTCGTGCGCGCCGCCGGCCAAGGGCAGAGCGACGTGAAGCTGCTCGCGAACACCTGCCGGCACCGTGGCCACGAGCTGCTGCCCACGGATCGACTGAGTGGCGGCACGTCGAGCAAACGGAGCGTCAGCTGCCCCTACCACGCGTGGACCTACGACCTCTCCGGACGGCTGAAGGGGGCGCCGGGCTTCCGTGAGGTCGAGTCGTTCGCCCCCGAGGAGCACGGCCTGATCGAGCTGCCGCTCGAGGTCTGGAACGGTTGGGTCTTCGGGCACGCGGTGCACCCGCTCGGGGCGCCGGAGGTGCCGTCGTTCGACCGGTACGTCGGCGACCTGGCCGGGCTGCTCGCGCCCTACGACATCGCTGGGCTGGCGGTCGCCGACCGGCACACCTACGAGGTCGCCGCCAACTGGAAGGTGATCGCGGAGAACTACCACGAGTGCTACCACTGCCCGCTGATCCACCCCGAGCTCTGCCAGGTGACGCTGCCGGAGTCGGGAGACAACTACGACCTCCCCGGGTCGTGGATCGGTGGCTCGATGGACCTGCGTGACGGGATGGCGACCATGTCCCTCGACGGCACGCTGGCATCGGCTCCCTTGCCGGGCGTGGACCCGGCGCGGGTGGAGTATCTGCACCTGCTGCCGAACCTGCTCGTCTCGGCACACCCCGACTACGTGATGACGCACCGGATGGTGCCCCTCGCACCCGGCCGGACCTGGGTCGAGTGCTCGTGGCTCACGCTGCCGGCGGCGGCCGCCTCGGGGGCACCCGGGGCGGTGGAGTTCTGGGACACGACGAACCGGCAGGACTGGGCGGCCTGCGAGTCGGTGCAGCGCGGGCTCGAGTCGCCGCACTTCCGGCCGGGGCCGTTCGCCCCCAAGGAGGACGCCGTCGCGCAGCTGGTGTCGATGATCGGGGACGCCTACCGCTCGGGCGGGCTCTCGTCGTGACCCCGTCGCTGTCGTCGCGATAGTCCGTGACGTTTGGCCTGTGGAACCGGCGTTTCCACAGGGCCGTTCGTCACGGACTACCCCGGTGGCGGCTAGCGAGGGAAGTGTTCCCGCCACTCCCGGTGGCCGACCTGCTCCTCGTCGTCGAAGGCGTCGGCCTCGATGACCACGTCGTAGCCGTGCGGGCCGATGTCGGCCCGCAGCGTGGAGACGACCCGGATCTCGATGCCGGGCCAGGTGAGGCGGTACGTCGTCTCGGCGGTCGCCCACTGCGCGAAGGTCCGGCGGTCGACGCCCACCTCGCCCCGGTAGTCCTCGAGGGCGGTGCCGTCGTGCGGCACGTCGTAGGACGCGACATTGCGGACCGCGCAGGTGGTGGTGCGCCGGAGCACGTCGCGCGTGACCGACCAGGTGACGCCCGTCGGGTCCTCCGAGGACGTGTCGGCGCCGGGCACGAACGCCGGCGGCTCGATGCCGCTGTCCGACCAGAGCGGGAGCATCACCGAGCCGGCGTGCACGGTCAGCGTGACCGGCGCCGGAGGGGCGATGGTGTTGGGCCAGTCCGCCCCGGCCACCGACAGCCGGAGCACGTGGCCGGGGTCGGGCTGGTAGGCGCAGGCGTCCAGGAGCAGTGACACGTCGTACTCCTCACCCGGGACGAGCGGCACCGGCGTGGACGAGTCGCGGAACGTCAGGTCCAGCGAGCCGCGGGCGATGAGCGCCGACGTGCCGTCCGGGAAGACGTCGCAGAGCTTCACCGACAGCGACGCGGCCGGCGCCGACGCGCTCACCCGCAGCCGTACCAGCGGCTGTCCCACGACGAGAGGCTGCGCGTCCCACTCCCACGTGAGCGAGTGCGCGTCGTCGTCACGCTGGTCGCCGGACAACCCCCACGGCAGGTGGCCGGCGCAGTCGATCCACGCCGAGACGCCGGTGTCCGGCTCGACGACGAGCGAGCGCGGCCCCGCCAGGTCGTACGTCGCGACGTCGGCGTCGGTAACGGGCCACGGCCCACTCACCCAGAACCCGGGGTGCAGCTCCAGGTCCGGTTCGGGCACCACAGAGGTCCGGACGAAGACGTCGGCACGGGAGGTCCACTCGTCCGCCGCCGAGCCGCGCAGCCACCGGTCCCACCAGACCACCATCTCGTGGTCGAGGTCGATCCGCGGGCCGGGGATCGCTGAGGCGGGGTCGGCGTGCGCCCACGGGCCGGCGAGCAGCCGCCACGGCGTACCGGCTGCGCCGAGCCCCTCGACGGTGCGGAAGGTGTTGTTGCGGTAGCCGTCCGCCCAGCCCGCGACGATCATCGTCGGGCACTCGATCCGGTCGTAGCCCGCGTGCCGCAGCGAGCCCGCGTGCCAGTACGGCCCGTCCCGGTTCTCGCGGAGCCAGGTCACCAGCCACGGCTCGTTGGTCTCCCACCGTCGCTGCCACTCCTGGCGCCAGTCGCCGGGCCACCGCGCCGGCACCGGCGGCAGCAGGCACATCGGTGTCATGTAGTGGCAGTAGTCGACCAGGTCGACCAGCCGCAGCGCATGGCCGCGCCAGTGCACGTCGTCGGTCCACCGGTCGTCGCTCGAGTAGATCGCGATGATCGCCTTGAGCGCCGGCGGCCGCTCCGCGGCGATCTGGAGCGAGTTGAAGCCGGAGTACGACGTGCCGAACATCCCGACGTTGCCGTTGCACCAGTCCTGGTCGGCCAGCCAGGCGATCACCGTGCAGAGGTCGGTCCGCTCGACGAGCGGGTACTCGTCGGTCGCATCCCCGGCCGAGGACCCGGTGCCACGCAGGTCGACCCGGCAGACGGCGTAGCCGTGCACGTCGCGGAGCGTGCGGTAGCCCTCGGCGTACGACGAGGTGAGGTCGTCCTTGCGGTAGGGCAGCGCCTCCAGCAGACAAGGTTGCGGCTCGGCGGTGTCCGGCAGGAAGAGGGTGGCGGCCAGCTCGACACCGTCCGCCATCGGGATGCGGACGGAGGTCTCGGCTCCCCTGTTGTCAGGGCTGGGCACGGCCGTGCTCGCGCAGGAGCCGTACGACGGTGTCGGGGTCGAGCCCCGCGCTCGTGTTGCCGTCCCGGCCCACGGTGGTCGGCGCCATGAGGAGCGAGTTGAGCACCGACTCCTCGGCCGCGTCCACGACCGCCTCGAAGAGGTCGTCCAGCGCCCGGCCGGCCAGCCGCGGCGCCGCACCCACGTCGGTCCCGTCGCGGTCGGTCCGGGCGGTGGTGCTGGCGGCCAGGAAGATCTCGCCGCTGCCGTGGTGGGCGACCGAGCCGGTGCGGGCCAGGCCCAGGCCGATCCGTCGAGCCAACCGCTCGCAGCCGGCCGGATCCACCGGTGCGTCGGTGACCACCACGCCGATGCACGACCCCGCCGGCTTGGGTGGACCGACGTCTGCCGGCAGCAGCCGCCCCACCGGCACACCGTCGACGGTGAGCCGCTCGCGCACCCCGAAGTTGGTCATCAACAGCACCGCGACCGTGAACCCGGCGGGCGTGACCCGCGACGACGTACCGATACCGCCCTTGAAGCCGAGGCAGGACATCCCGGTCCCCGACCCGACCGCACCCTCGTGCGGGGGCGTCGACGACCCGCGGGAGGCGAGCGCGGCCTCGTGCGCGGCCCGCACGTCGTCCGCCGTCACCCACATCCGGCGGCAGTCGTTGAGGAACGAGTCGTCGCACTCCGCTACGACCGGGATGCAGACGTCGTCAGCGACCTCGGGGTGCCGGGCCAGCTCGAGCTCGCAGGCGGCGTCATAGACGCGCCCGAGCTGCATCGTCGAGGTCAGCCAGACCGGCGTCTCGAGCATGCCGGACTCGCGGATGGTCACGAACCCGGTGCACTCCCCGATCCCGTTGAGCACCGAGCCGCCCGCGACCACCGGCCGGGGGTAGGCGTCCTCGGCGAGCACCAACGAGGTCACGCCGGTGCGGGCGGTCTCGCGGGTGACCGTCGCATGGCCGAGCCCGACCCCGGCCACGTCCAGCACCGAGTTGGTGGGCCCGACCGGCAGCCGACCGATCGCGATGCCGAGGTCGCGGGCACGGGGCATGTCGCCATCCTGCCGGAGACACCCGGTGTGTGGATACTGAGCCATGAGTCAGTACGCCGTCCCGGTCGTCTGGTCGCCCGAAACCCGCAGGCACGACCCCCGCCACGAGGTCTGGGTCGGCGTGCCGACAGCGGGCACCGAGACCTCCGCACGCGTGGACGCGATCCTCGAGGCTCTGGACGGACCGGGTTTCGAGCTGGTCGAGGTCGAGGCCGCTGCCGAGCGTCCCGCGCTCGACGCGGTCCACGACGCGGCCCTCGTGGAGTTCCTCGGGACCGCGGCCGAGCGGTGGGCGTCCGGTCCCTACGCAGACCTGGTCGGCCAGGAGCGCGTCGTCCCCTACCTGTTCCCGACTCCGGCGATGACGGCCGGGCTGCCGGCTCGCCCCGCGGTGGCGATCCACGCGGACGCCGGCCGGTTCGCCTACGACACGATGACGCTGGT
>Ga0075368_10000588_pt1 | contig 10960 bp, 9 predicted proteins | sample EndMethybrTD3033_FD_71518 | JGI IMG/M metagenome (GOLD analysis project Ga0075368, IMG submission 71518) | Populus endosphere microbial communities from Tennessee, USA - Endosphere MetaG P. TD hybrid TD303-3 | ecosystem: Host-associated > Plants > Roots > Endosphere | place: USA: Tennessee... | reverse complement strand
GGCTTCTTCAAGGAAGAGGGCCTGGAGGTCGAGTCGGTCGACTTCGGCAGTGGCGCCAAGGCGCTGCAGGCCATGATCGGCGGCTCGGCCGACGTCACGCAAGGATCGTTCGAGCATACCGTGCGCATGCAGCCGAAGGGTGTCGAGCTGGTCGCCTTCTCGATCTTCGCGCGCTACGGCGGCAACGTGCTGGTCATTCCGAAGGCGAAGGCTGGAGAGATCAAGACGGTCGCCGACCTGAAGGGCAAGACGATCGGCATTTCCAGCCCCGGCAGCGCCACGCACATCTTCATCGCCCGACTGCTTGAGAAAGCCGGCATGAAGATCGAGGACGCCAAGTACGTCGCAGTCGGCAACGGTCCGAGCGCCGTGGCGCAGATTCGCAAGGGCGGCGAGCTCGACGCCCTCGTCAATCTCGATCCCAACATCTCGGAACTGGAAGCCGGTGGCGATGTCGTTGTCCTGAAGGACGGCCGGTCGCCCGAAGGCATGAAGGAAGTGTACGGCGGCGACTACCTCGTCAACAGCCTTTATGCGAAGGCGGCCTGGGTCAAGGAGAACCCGAACACGGTGCAGGCGATGACCAACGCCATCGTTCGCGCCATGAGGTGGCTCGAGAAGGCCACGCCTGACGAGATTACGGCAGCCATGCCGGCCGATTACTCGAAGGCCAATCCTGCGGTCTACAAGGCGGCGCTGACCAAGAACATCAGCAGCTTCCAGTGGGACGGCATGGGCAGTGTCGACAGTGTCCTGCGCGTGCTGGAGACGATCGCCATCTTCGAGCCCGATATGAAGACGGCCAAGGTCGATCCAGCGAAGACCTTCGACAATCAGTTCACCCAGCGCGCCCGCCAGAAGTATCCGTGAACCTGGTGCAGCGCTCCATGTCGGTCCCTGCAGTCGCGCTGGATGCGGTGGAATGTACGTTCCCCGTCACTGGTGCGACGGACGAGAGCTATACGGCCATCCGCGACGTGACCCTGTCCGTCGCGGATGGTGAGTTCCTGTCGATCGTCGGGCCGACGGGGTGCGGCAAGTCGACAATTCTCAACATCGTCGCGGGGCTGCTTGCGCCGACGGCGGGCGACGTCAGGGTGTTCGGCAAGCTGCTCTCGGGGCTCAACTCGGCGGCCGGTTACCTCTTCCAGGCCGATGCCATCATGCCCTGGCGCACCGCCCTGCAGAATGTCGTGGCGGGACTCGAGATTCGCGGCGTCGCCGAGAAGGAGCGCTACGCCTCGGCCAGGGACTGGCTGCGGCGTGTCGGTCTCGCCGGCAAGGAGAATGCCTATCCGCATCAGCTGTCGGGCGGCATGCGGCGGCGCGTGGCGCTGGCGCAGATGCTGATTGTCGGGCCCAAGATCCTGCTGATGGATGAACCGTTCAGCGCGCTCGACGTGCAGACCCGGCAGTTGATGGAGAACGAGCTGCTCGAGCTGTGGGAAGCCGATCGCAAGTCGGTGATCTTCATTACGCACGACCTGGAGGAGGCCATTTCCCTCTCGGACCGGGTGATCGTACTGTCGGCGGGCCCAGGCACGCGCCCGATCGGCGAGTTCGTCATCGACCTGCCTCGGCCGCGCGATGTGGCGGAATGCAGGCTGCTGCCGGGCTTTCTCGAGCTGCACAGCAAAATCTGGGCGAAGATGCGCGACGAGGTCCTGAAGGGCTATCAGCAGCAGATGAAGTCTTGAAGGGTTCCCAATGAGCGTAGCTGACACCGCCCTTGGCTCCATGCGGGTGGCCCCGTCGCGAGTGCGTCAACGCCGGCGGCGGATGGTGCTCATCCGGGTTCTACGCTTCTCTCTCCTGTTGGCGCTGCTCGCCATCTGGCACGTGCTGACCGATCTCGACATCCTGCCAATCTATATCTTCGGCCGACCGCTGGGTGTCGCTCAGCAGCTGTGGAGCTGGTTCTCGACCGGCTACATCGTCGAGCACCTGGTCACCACGCTGACCGAGACAATGCTGGCGTTCCTGATCGGCACGCTGCTGGGCCTCGTATTCGGGCTGTGGCTGGGTCTGAGCGATCTGGCCGCGCAGGTGCTTGATCCGTTCCTCAAAGCCGTCAACTCGATGCCGCGCATCGTGCTGGGGCCGATCTTTGCCGTGTGGTTCGGCCTCGGCATCTGGTCGAAGGTGGCGCTCGGCGTCACCATCGTGTTCTTCCTGGTCTTCTTCAACGTGTTCCAGGGCGTGCGCGAGGTCAGCCCGACGGTGCTGTCCAACGCGCGCATGCTGGGCGCCAACCGGCGCCAATTGCTGACCATGGTCTACATCCCATCGGCGACGAGCTGGGTGTTCGCCAGCCTGCACAATGCAGTGGGCATGGCCTTCGTCGGCGCAGTGGTCGGCGAGTACCTGGGGTCTGCGCGTGGCGTCGGCTACCTGATCCTGCAGGCGGAGGGTGTCTTCAACATCGACGCCATCTTCGCCGGCATCATCGTGCTGACCGCGTTCGCCTACTGCCTCGATCAGGCGGTAACCGTGGTCGAGCGCCGGCTGCTGGTCTGGCAGCCGCAGCGATAGACGGCGGGACAACGCCATCCAAGACTTGAGGAGTGCATCGTGAGCAAAGACGGAACGAACGCCGGCCTGGCCGGACGGACGGCGCTGGTGACGGGCTCGACCGGCAGCGTCGGACTGGCGATTGCAACAGCGCTGGCGCAGCAGGGCTGCAAGGTCATGCTGAACGGATTGGAGCCGCCCGGTGCGGGTGATGCCAAAGCTGCGGAGCTGGCGCGCGCCACCGGCAGGGCGGCCGCCTTCCATCCGGCCGATCTCACCGATGTCGCGCAGATCGAGGACATGGTGCGGGTGACCGAGAGCAAGCTCGGTCCGGTCGACGTCCTGGTCAACAATGCCGTCACCAGAAACTTCAGCCATATCGATGCGATGTCCAAGGCAGACTGGGACCGCGCGCTGGCGGTCAACCTGTCAGCGCCGTTCCATCTCATCAAGCTGACGCTGCCCGGCATGAAGGCCAGGAAGTGGGGGCGGATCATCAACCTGGCCTCCAACTGGGGGCTGACCGGCACGGTCGGACGCGGCGACTACGTTGCGAGCAAGCATGGGCTGGTTGGCTTGACCAAGGCAGTGGCGCTGGAGGCTCTGCCCTACAACATTACGTGCAACGCGCTGGCGCCGGGCTCGATCCTGACCCCGCACGCCGAACGGCAGGTGCGCGAGCGCATGGCGCGCGATAAGCTCGACTGGGACGTCGCGGCGCAGGAGTTCCTGAAGACCAGGCAGCCGTCCGGGCGCTTCGTGACGGGCGAGAAGGTCGGGCAGTTGATCGTCTTCCTGTGCAGCGATGCGGCGAGCGAGATGACCGGCAATCCGATCGCTATGGATGGTGGCTGGCTGTCGATCTGAGGATCGGCGAGTGAGGGGGTAGCATGAACCTTGGTCTGGAAGGCAAGGTTGCGATCGTTAGCGGCGCGAGCCGCGGTATCGGGCGGGCGTGCGCGGAGGAGTTGGCACGTGAGGGCGCCGACGTGGCCTTGGTCGCCCGCGACGGCGCAGCGCTCACGCACGTGCGAGACGCCATCGAGAAGCTCGGCCGGCGGGCCATCACCTTTGCCTGTGACCTGCGCGAGCCCTCCGCGGCGGCCAAGGCCGTGCAGGCGGCCGTTGCTGCGTTCGGGCGTATCGAGATCCTGGTGCACTCTGCCGGCGCCACCAAACGCGGCGACTTCTTCTCGCTCACCGATGCGGACTTCGACGATGGCTTCGCGCTCAAGTTCATGGGCGCCGTGCGGCTTGCACGCGAGGCTTGGCCACATCTCGTCAAGGCCCGGGGCACCGTCGTCAACATCATCGGCGTGGGCGGGCGCAATGCCGAGCCTGACTTTACGATTGGTGGCCCCGTCAACGCCGCGCTGATGAATTTCACCAAGGCCATGGCCCGGCGCGGCATCAAAGACGGCGTGCGCGTGACCGGCATCAATCCCGGCGCGATCGAGACCGATCGCCTGCACCGGCGGCTGGCGGCGCACATGGCGGCAAAGGGCGGCAACGAGGAGGACGCGCGGCGCGCCTTCCTTGCAGAACTCGGCATCGCGTGTTTCGGCCGTCCTGAGGATATCGGCAAGCTGGTCTGCTATCTGGCTGGGAACGCCGCCGCTTTCATGCAGGGCACGCTGGTCGATATCGACGGCGGTGAGGGCAAGGGCGTGTGAACGAGACCAATCAGATGACGCAGGCGCAGGCATCTTCGGGTCGACCGGCGGCCGCAACGCTGGGCACGTTCATCGCGCAGTCCCGCTTCGCCGAAGTTCCTGCCACAGTCACGCGCGAAGCAAAACGCTCGGTCCTCAATTTCATCGGCACCTGTCTCGGCGGGCGGCGTGATCCGTCCTTGCCGCAGTTGATCGAGGTGCTGCGGCCCCTGTCGGGCAAACCCGAGGCCGTGGTGATCGGGCAGGCGGACCGGCTCGACATCCTGCATGCGGCACGGGTCAACGCCATTGCAGGCAACACGCTCGAATTCGACGACACGCATCAGCCGACCGTCATCCACCCGACGGCGCCGGTGCTGCCGCCGATCCTGGCGCTGGCCGACCAGCGGCAGATTTCCGGTGCCGACCTGCTGCAGGCATTCGCGCTCGGCGTCGATGTCGCCTGCCGGGTCGGCAATTCGGTGTCGCCGGGCCACTATGCGCGCGGCTGGCACATCACCGCGACCTGCGGGATCTTTGGTTCCGCAGCCGCCAGCGCCCGCCTGCTCGGCTTGGATGCCGGACAAATCGCGCACGCGCTCGGCATCGCCGCGAGCCAGGCGTCGGGCATCGTCGAGAACCTGCCCACCGGCGCCAAGAACGTCGGCATCGGCAACTCGGCCAGCAACGGTTTGCTCGCTGCGCTCCTGGCGGCCAAGGGCTATACGGCGGCGCCGCGTGCTATCGAAGGCCCGCTGGGCTTTGCCAAGGCGGCGGGCGACACTGCCGATCTCAACGAGCTGACGGGTGACCTTGGCACGCGCTGGGAGCTGCTGCGCAACACCTACAAGCCCTATCCGTGCGGGGTGGTGCTGAATTCGGTGATCGACGCCACGTTGGAGCTGCGCGGTGCGCAGGGACTGTCCGCCGAGGATGTCGAGCAGGTCACGGTGCGCGGTAACGCCCTGCTGCTGGCGCGAGCTGACCGGCCGCACGTCGCCAACGAGCGCGACGCCAAGGTCAGCATTCAGCACAGCGTTGCGGTGGCCTTGCTGTACGGCGCGGCGGGCGTCACGCAGTACAGCGAGCCGATCGTCTCGCGCGCGGACGTCACGGCGCTGCGAGCGAAGATGAAGGCGGAGCTGGCGGCCGATGCTAAGCCGCTGTCAGCCGAGGTAATAGTCAAGACCCGGCAGGGCCGTGAGTTGAGGAGCCACAGCCTCAAGCCGCGTGGCAGCCTCGACAACCCCATGTCGGACGCCGATATCGAGGCCAAGGTGCGCGACCTCGCCGCTTTTGGCGGCGCCGGCTGCGACATCGAGCGCATCATCGAGACGGCGTGGAAGCTGGAAACGCTGGCCGACGTGCGCGATTTCACGCGGCTGTTGGTTGCGCCTCGCTAAGTCGCGCTACTGTCATGCCGAGCCTTGCGCGCATAGTATGTGTGCATGAGCCCACCTCACGCGATCACTACCGCTCGCCTTGTCCTGCGCCCCGTGCGTCGGGAAGACGGGCCGGCGCTATTTGCGCTGATCGGCAACTGGAATGTCGCGCGCTGGCTGAGCCGCGTGCCGTGGCCTTACCGCGCCGAGGACATGACGGAATTCATCGAGACGATCGCCCTGCCGCGTAGCGAAGGCCCCAAGCCGACCTTCGCCATCCTGCTCGACGGGCAGCCGATCGGCGCCATCGAATGCACGGGGCAGACCACGATCGAGGAGCCGCAGAGCGACGGCTCGGACCTCGGCTACTGGCTCGGCGAGCCCCATTGGGGACAGGGCTATGCCACCGAGGTGGTGTCTGCCTTGGTTGCGCACGTGTTCACCACGCCGGCGGTCGCTGTGATCCGCTCCGCCTTCTTCGAAGGCAACGCTGCATCATGGCGCGTGCAGGAGAAGCTCGGCTTCGAGATCGTCAACGAGGTGATGGCCTTCTGCCGCCCGCACGGCCGCAAGCTGCCTCTGATCTGCACGCGGTTGACGCGTGCGACCTACGAGCGCACAGGCCATCCTAGAGCAGACTAGCGCATGCGCCCCGTGATCGTGCGCACGAGAATGCGGCCAATGCTGGAGGCGATCGAGCGGATGAACGACTTGGCGGCGGCCTCGCCAATGCTCTGGCGCTGATAGCCGCTGCGGCGGCGCGGTTCCGGCGCGTACTCCTCCGGCTCGTTCTGCGGCGGCCGAGAGGGACGGCTGCTTTGCGGTCTGTTGGTCATCGCGTCTCTCCCTGCATCTCCTAGCGTCGCCCGCCCAGCATGGCTTTGACGATGGCGTTGCCGATGCTGGAGGCGACCGATCGCATGATCGACTTGGTGAAGGTCTCGCCGTAGCCGGCACGCCGACCGGTGCCGCCGTTGCCCATCAGGATGCTGCCCCAGCTGTTCTCTCCGGCTTCTGCGGCTGCCGCGCGTTCCTTGGCCTTGCCCTGCAGCATCTCATAGGCGGACTCGCGGTCGACCAGCTCCTCGTATTTGCCGTACACTGGGCTCGCCTCGACCTTGGCCTTGCGCTCAGCCTCGGTGACAGGGCCGATGCGTGCCGAAGGCGGACGGATCAGCGTGCGCTGCACGATCGACGGCTCGCCGCCGCCGTGCAGCACGGAGACCAGCGCCTCGCCGACCTTCAGCTCCTGGATCACTCGCTCCACATCGAGCTTGGGGTTGGGCCGGAAGGTCTCGGCGGCGGCGCGGATGCCCTTCTGCTCGAGCGGTGTGAAGGCGCGCAGTGCGTGCTGCACGCGGTTGCCGAGCTGGGCGGATACGTTGTTGGGCACGTCGCGCGGGTTTTGCGTGACGTAGTAGACGCCGACACCCTTGGAGCGGATCAGGCGCGTGACGCGCTCCACTTGCTCCAGCAATGCCTTCGGCGCCTCGCTGAACAGCAGGTGGGCCTCGTCGAAGAAGAACACCAGCTTGGGTTTCTCCGGGTCGCCGATCTCGGGCAGCTTGTCGAACAGCTGGGCGAGCATCCAGAGCAGGAACGTCGCGTACAGGCGCGGCGTCTTCATCAGCTTGTCGGCGGCCAGGATGTTGATGGTGCCGCGGCCGTCCGGGGCTGTACGGACGAAGTCGTTGATGTCGAGGGCCGGCTCGCCGAAGAAGTTGTCGGCACCCTGTTCTTCCAGCACGAGCAGGCGGCGCTGGATGGCACCGATGGAGATGCCGGCGACGTTGCCGTACTTAGTCTGCAGCGACTTGCCGCGCTGGCCGACGTCGTTGGCGAGCGCGCGCAGGTCCTTCAGGTCGAGCAGCGGCATGTCCTCGTCGGCCGCCACGCGGAACATGATGTTGAGCACGCCTTCCTGCGTCTCGTTGAGTTCGAGCAGGCGGGAGAGCAGCAGCGGCCCCATGTCCTGCACGGTGGCGCGGATGGGGTGGCCCATCTCGCCGAACAGATCCCAGAACACGGTCGGGTAGGCGGAGTTGGACCAGTCGTCGAGGCCGATCTCCTTGGCGCGCTTGACGAGACCGTCCTTCTTGCTGCCCGGCTGTGACACCCCGGACAGATCGCCCTTGATGTCGGCCGCGAACACCGGCACGCCGGCATCGGAAAAGCCTTCTGCCAGCACCTGCAGGGTGACCGTCTTGCCGGTGCCGGTGGCGCCGGTGACGAGGCCATGGCGGTTGGCGAGCTTGAGCTCCAGATACTCGGGCTCGACGCTGCGGCCGAGGAAGATCTTGCCCTCTTGCATCAGCGCTTCGCTCTTTACCATGGCTTTGCTGCTCCTCAAGGCGGGGCGACTCACGCACCCCCTATCGACGCCCTGATTACACGGCCCCCCCATATTGGCAATGCATGGTTGCATGTCCACCGTGGGGATAACAGGGGGTGATCGAGTGCCAGGCGCGCCGCGACGCGCAGGGCGACGAGCGCCGCGTCCGTGGCCGGGCTCCGCTCCGGCAAACGCGTAAGGTATGGGCGGCGGCGCGGGGTCTGAAGGGTGGTGGTCTGCGGGCACGCCCGCCTCAAAACAATGCCTATGCTTTGCGAGAGCTTCCGGGCTTGGCCCATATCCGGAAAGAACTAGGCGCCTCGCGGTTCGCTAGCATGCGCCGCTCAGCGAGCTGGAATTTCGCCCTCGACCAGGCACATGACAGGGCGAGGCCCGCGATATATCCGACCTGGAGTGCGCTCAGCAGGGCAAAAGTCAAACCTAGCGAGAGCAGGAACCCGAACCCCATCTGGGTCGCAGCCGTCATGCTGAGCACGGCGGCCATGCCCGACGCAGCAATCAACGCCGGGACCCGGACCCACCATCCCAGCAGCAGTCCGGCCAAACCAGCGACTGCCAAGAGCCACAACATTCGGGTTTCTCTCCTCCGGCACTGGCCACGAAATCCCTAAGCCGACGCGTTGACAACCGCGGAGAATGGTTTTTCCACAATAGCTGGGAAGCCTTACGGTAGGTTAACCGCGAATTGTGCTGGATTCTCGGTGGATTCAGCGACCATCCGTGGGCGCTCCTAACCGACGCTCCGATGCTCCGGACGCCGCCCAATGGGAGTGCCCATAATGTGACTAGTCCCGATGCCGGCGCCCGAATGGGTCACTTCATTCGGAGACGCTGGATGAGGCGATAATGTATTGATTATGCTCGTTTTATAAACAAATCTTTGGCTCCGCAACCAGGCGTTTTCCGCAGAGTGACGATTCGAGCACACGCGTTAGAAATTAGTCTCCTGCGGAGCAGAAACCGGGTTGCGCGGCGCGGATAAGTTGATTGATGATTAACCAATGTGTAGGGGCCGTCGGGCCCTTGATAAATGATGGTCGTGTATTGGTTGCGTAGGACGTTGTTGCGTCGTGAGTAAGATTTGGCGATCAAGTATTGCTCAAGCATCGTGCCGTGGCGGCGCGGTTATGCATTGGGTTTCACGCTGCTTGATGCTGTTTCTGGTGGTATTCGGTTTTAGTACGCTGAGTAGTTCTCCCTCGCTTGCAATAAGTTGCGAGTCGACTACGACAGACCCCCTTAACTACTTGTCTGTCACGTACTATCTGAGCTCCAGCTCATGCAGCAAGACCAATCCAGGCTCGACGCTTCTGCTGTCGGCCGCCATTGATGACTTCAACGCGACAGTCACTTTTTTCCCTGCCAACGTGGTCGTGGCCAGCAGCGTAACCAGCCCTGCATGTACCCACGCGGGGCCGCCGAATTCAGGCAACGTCGCCGGTTACGCCTTTCAGCAATCAACGACCTGCTCCGTGCTTATCAGCCTGACAAACGGAGCGTCGCTGTCCTTCAATGTCGAGTTCGCGGCCGACGGTTATGCCAATTCGGTCACAAACGTGAATTTCGTGCCGGGCGTGAGCAATCCGTCATGGACATTGACATCGATACCAAGCCCGGCGTCGTTCTCGGCTGCAGGGCAGGCGATCGGCTACAACTACACGCTGACCAACACGGGCGATGTCACCATCAATTCGATCTCGGTGTCGGGCACCAAGACCGGGACGATCAGCTGCCTGGCGAATACCCTGGCGGTCGGTGCCAGCACGACCTGCACCAGCAGCTATCCGACGGTGCCGGGCGATCTTGGCTCCAACATTGCCTACAACGCGACGGCGGTTGGCACGCCGGCCGGCGGCACGCTGGCCAACGCGGTTGCCAGCGGCAGCATTACGTTCACGCCTCAGCCGTCGTGGACCTTGTCGGCAATACCGAACCCGACATCGTTCACGAACTCGGGGCAGGCGATCGGCTACAGCTACACGCTGACCAACACGGGTAACGTCGGCATCAGCTCAATCTCGGTGACGGGCACCAAGACCGGGACGATCAGCTGCCTGGCGAATACCTTGGCGGTGGGTGCCAGCACGACCTGCACGAGCAGCTATCAGACGGTTTCCGGCGACCTTGGCTCCAACATTGCCTACAACGCGACGGCGGTTGGCACGCCGGCCGGCGGCACGCTGGCCAACGCGGTTGCCAGCGGCAGCATTACGTTCACGCCTCAGCCGTCGTTGACGGTCGCGGTGACGGCCTTGCCGAACACCTACAGCAACGCCGGGCAAGCTATCGTGTACAGCTTCGTGGTGACCAACACGGGCAACGTCACCATCGGCTCGATCGCAGTTACCGACACGAAGGTAACCGCGATCACGTGTCCGGCGAGTACGCTCGCGCTTGGCGCCAGCACGACGTGCACGGGGACCTATACGACGGTTGCAAGCGATGTCCTCACCGGCAGCATCACGGACACCGCGACCGCGACTGGAACTTTCGGCGCCAATGCGGTTACGTCGCCTGCCGTTGCAACAACCCTGCAGCTTGATACCAATGCGGTGCGCCAGGCGACGCAAAGCGCGATCCGCAACTTCATGAATCATCGCGCAGATATGATCACGTCCGCGTCGCCAGACACGAGCCGGATGCATCAGCGTCTGACCGGAACTCTATTTGGGAATAGTGGGGACAAGGAAGAGCCCTCACAACTCGGCGGCCCCACAGCCTCTCAACTCGGTGGTCGGGCAGCGGCTCTGGGAGGACCTGACAATAATTTCGGCGAAGACACGACAGCGCGGCGTCGACCAGGGCGCGGCGATTCCATGGCCGCGGATGGCCTTCTCTCGGGTCGCTCGAATGCTGGTTCGCTGAACCCCTTGAGCGTCAGCGGCAGCACAGTCGACGGAGGCGGCCGGTTCGCGTTCGCAACGAGCCTCTCGCAGATGATGGAGGCGGCGGAAGCCACCAAAGCTGCGCAAGAAGCCTCGGTAGACGCGCCGATGGGCCTTGGAGCCGGGAAGCGCGCCAATCCGCCCAGCAAGAGCCAGACGCTGCGCCCGGCAGCCTTC